>JAABUN010005384.1_pt1 | contig 15985 bp, 12 predicted proteins | sample 5559311 | NCBI WGS metagenome assembly JAABUN01 (sample SAMN10711877, study PRJNA513370) | rock metagenome | isolation source: Antarctica rocks | place: Antarctica: Victoria Land, Siegfried Peak sud
CTCGTGGCCTCCCGGACGCGGCGGGCGGCGGCGGTGCGTATCAGCTCCCCGGCCATGTCGCGGATGCGCTGCTTCATCTTGGCCTTGCGCGTCTGCCAGCCGGCGCCGCCCAGCTTGTCCAGCGCGACGCCGCCGCCCTCGCTGCCGAAGCGGGACAGCAGCTCGATGTTCTCGACGGGCAGATAGAGCTTCTCGCTGCCGTCGTAGATCAGGCGCAGGCAGTCGTGCGGCGCCGGGCCGACCCGCAGGGTCTCCAGCCCGTCGTAGCGGCCGATGCCGTATTCCTGATGCACCACCAGGTCGCCCTGGGCGATCTCGGTGGCCTCGGCGATGAACTGGTCGGCGCGCTTGCGGCGGCGCGGCGGGCGGCTGATGCGCTCGCCCAGCAGGTCCTGCTCGCTGACGAGGCTGGTCCGCCCGCTGACGAAGCCGCGCTCCAGCCCCAGGGTGACGACGGCGGTGACGGAGGGGGGCTGCTTCTGCGCCTCGGCCCAGGTGTCGCAGCCCTCGACCTTGAAGCCGTTCTCCCGCAACAGCAGCGCCAGGCGCTCACGCGAGCCGCGGGTCCAGGCGGCGACCACGGTGCGGCGGCCCTGGGCGGACCAGGTGGCGGCCTGCTCGCCCAACTGCTGGAAGGCGTTGGCGCCGGTCGCAGCGCCGGCCTTGGTGAACACGTAGCCGGGACGCCCGCCGGCATCCACGCCTCCGGCGCCATCGGGTCGGCCATAGGGGCTGAACACCATGTTCGGCCCGGCGGCCAGCATCGCGTCCCAGCCCGAACGGTCCAGGTACAGCCGGCCCGGCGGCATCGGGCGATACGGCACCTCTCCGTCCCGCGGCGGCACGCGGCGGGCCTCGGCATGGTCGGCGATCATCTCCAGCCGGCCTTCCAGCACCTCCTCGGCCTGGTGGTCCAGGCTGAGCGAGGCGTCGGGCAGGTAGTCCAGCAGGGTGTCCATGCGCTCGTGGAACAGCGGCACCCAATGCTCGATGCCGGGGTAGCGGCGGCCGTCGCTGACGGCCTGGTACAGCGGGTCCGTCCCGGCGTTGGGGCCGAACAGCTCGCGCCAGCCCTCGCGGAAGCGGCTGACGCTGGCGGTGTCCAGCGGCACCTCCGACACCGGGCGCAGCACGAGGTCCTTGATCTTGACGTTGCTGCGCTGGGTGCTGGGTTCGAAGCGGCGAAGCGTTTCCAGCGTGTCGCCGAACAGGTCCAGGCGCACCGGGTCCGGCTCGCCCGCCGGGTAAATGTCTATGATGCCGCCGCGGGTGGCGTATTCGCCGGGTTCCATGACGGTGCCGCTGCGGCCGTAGCCGTTGGCCTCCAGGAACTTGATGATCGCGTCGGGGTCCGCGGTGCCGCCGGCGCGCAGCACCAGGCTGGCGCCCTGGAACGCCGTGTGCGGCGGCACGCGCTGCACGAGGGCGTTGACGGTCGTGAGCACGATGCGCGGGCGCGTGGGCGGGTCCAGCAGGCGGGCCAGGGTGGCAATGCGCTCCGACACCAGCTCCGGGTTCGGCGAAACGCGGTCATACGGCAGGCAGTCCCAGGCCGGGAAGCGCAGCACGTCCACATGCGGGGCGAAGAAGGCCAGCGCCTCCGACAGCCGGGCCATGCGGCTGTCGTCGCGGGCGACGTGCAGGATTTCCCCGGCGTGCTCCGCCCGGCGCTGGGACAGCAGCAGGGCGTCGTAGCCCTCCGGTGCGCCATAGACGATGGCGGTCATGCGCCGTTCCCCGGCTGGCCCTCGCCGTCCTCCGCCGCCCGGCGTATCGCGCGCAGCATCGGGGTGTCCACGTCGGCAGGTATCGGCTGGCGGCCGGTCAGCCAGTCCGCGAGCATGGCGTCGGGCAGCTCCATGACCTCCTCCAGGGCGTCCAGGTCCACTTCGCTGAAGGCGGCAAGGCGGTTGCGGACGAAGTTGCCGATCAGGATGTCGTTCTCGTAGGTGCCGCGGTGCGTGGCGCGGAACAGGATGCGGCGGCGTCGGTTGCCGAGATCGGTTTGGGGGTCGTTGCTCTGCACTCTTGGGTCCCTGCGCTCACGGGGGCATATAGCGGCGACCCCCAGCACTGTCAGCCCGTGGCCGAACCGCAGCAACTCCTTCTCTCCGCCCTTCTCGCGCCTGTGACCAGCCTGCGCGGGGTGGGCGAGGCGCTGGGCAAGCTGATCGCCAAGGTTTCGGGCGGGGACCGCGTGCTGGATCTGCTGTTCCACATGCCGGAGTCGTACCTGGACCGGCGGGACCGGCCGACAATCAAGGGGGCGGTGCCGGGCCAGGTGGCGACCCTGGCCGTGGAGGTCGTCCGGCAGGACTCGCCGGACAGCGCGCGTCATCCGTGGCGCATCACCTGCGGCGACGGCACCGGCTTCATGGAGCTGGTTTATTTCGGCCGCCCGCCGCCCAAGGCCATCGTGCCCGGCGCGCGGCTGGTGGTGTCCGGGCGGCTGGACGCCTTCGGCGACCGGCTGACGATGCCGAAGCCGGACCACGTCATCCCCGCGGCCCACGCCAGCCTGCTGCCGTCCATCGAGCCGGTGTGGCCGCTGACGGCCGGGCTGTTCCCCGGCCAGCTCCGCAACGCGCTGCGCCATGCGCTGGACCTGGTGCCGGACCTACCGGAGTGGCACGACGCTGCGCTGATGCGCCGCGAGGGCTGGCCGGGGTTCCGCGGCGCCCTGCGCGCCGTGCAGGCGCCGGACGCGCTGGACACGGACCTGCCGCGGCGGCGCCTGGCCTACGACGAGCTGCTGGCGCACCAGGTCGCCCTCGCCTGGATGCGGCAGCGCGAGCGCACCCGGCCCGGCCGCGCCCTGGCGGGCGACGGCCGCCTGCGGGCGCAGACGCTGGAGCGGTTCGGCTTCGTCCCCACCCCGTCCCAGGTGCAGGCGCTGGCCGAGATAGACCGGGACCTCGCAGCGCCCCGGCGCATGATGCGGCTGCTGCAAGGCGACGTGGGATCAGGCAAGACCCTGGTCGCCCTGCTGGCGATGCTGCGCGCCGCGGAGGCCGGGCACCAGGCCGCGCTGATGGCGCCGACCGAGGTGCTGGCCAAGCAGCACCACCGCACGCTGGAACGGCTGTCCCCGGTGCCGGTCGAGCTGCTGACCGGCTCGGTCAAGGGCGTGGCCCGGCGCAACGCGCTAATCGGCATCGCCAACGGCCGGGTCAAGCTGGTGGTCGGCACCCATGCGCTGTTCCAGGATGCCGTGCAGTATCACGACCTGGCGCTGGCGGTGATTGACGAGCAGCACCGCTTCGGCGTGGACCAGCGGCTGCTGCTGGGCGGCAAGGGGGAGCAGACCGACATCCTGGTGATGACCGCGACCCCGATCCCCCGCACGCTGCTGCTGACGCAGTGGGGCGAGATGGAGGTGAGCCGCCTGATGGAGAAGCCCGCGGGCCGGCAGCCGATCCGCACCTCGGTGCATTCCCTGGCGACGCAGGCGGACGTGGTGGACGGCATCGGCCGGGCGCTGGACCGGGGGGAGCGGGCCTACTGGGTCTGCCCGATGGTGTCCGAGAGCGAGCTGACCGACCTTGCCGCCGCGGAGGCGCGCTTCGCAACCCTGCACGAGCGGTTCGGCGACCGCGTGGGCCTGGCGCACGGCCAGCAGGACCCGGCGGTGCGCGACGCCGCCCTGGCCGCCTTCGCTGCCGGCACGATACGCCTGCTGGTCGCCACCACCGTGATCGAGGTCGGCGTGGACGTGCCGGAGGCCAGCATCATGGTGATCGAGCACGCCGAGCGGTTCGGCCTGGCGCAGCTCCACCAGTTGCGCGGGCGCGTCGGGCGCGGCGCGGCGCAGAGCTACTGCCTGCTGCTGCACGAGGACGGGCTGACCGACACCATGCGCCGCCGCCTGACCTTGCTGAAGGACACCGAGGACGGCTTCCTGATCGCCGACGAGGACTTCCGGATACGCGGCGGCGGCGACCTGCTGGGCAAGCGGCAGTCCGGCCTGCCCGGCTTCAAGCTGGCGGACCCGGTGCAGCACGAGGGCCTATTGCAGATGGCCAGCAAGGACGCCGCGGTGCTGCTGGACCGCGACCCGCGGCTGGAGTCCGCGCGCGGGACGGCGGTCAAGACGCTGCTGCGCCTGTTCCGCTACGGCCCGGCCCTGCGCGCCCTGGCCGCCGGCGGCGGCATCGCGTAGAGCATGTCCGGACCGAACGGCTTCGTCTGGGCTGAACAAACGCTCGCAAGAACAATAGCTAGAGCCTGTCCGGTGCGTCTATCCGCGCCGGACAGGCTCTAGGCCCCGGCCATGTCGCCTGCCCTGCAAAGCCTGATGCTGGATGCGTTCTGGGAGACCGCGGCGATGGTCGGCGCCGCTGCGGCCGTCGCCGTCGCGCTGGGGCTGCCGCTGGCGCTGCTGCTGCTGGTGACGGCGCCGGGCGGCATCGCGGCGCGGCCCCTGCTCAACCGGCCTGTGGCGCTGCTGGTGAACGCCGTGCGGTCGGTGCCGTTCATCATCCTGATGGTCGCCATCGTGCCGTTCACGCGGCTGCTGGCCGGCACCAGCATCGGCACCGCCGCGGCGGTCGTGCCGCTGGCCATCGCGGCCACGGCCTTCATCGCCCGGCTGTTCGAGACGGCGCTGCGCGAGGTGGACCGCGGGCTGGTCGAGGCGGCGCAGGCGATGGGCGCCAGCCGGGTGCAGATCGTGTGCAAGGTGCTGGTGCCGGAAGCGGCGCCGGGGCTGGCCGCGGCGGTCACGGTGACGCTGGTGTCGCTGGTCGGCTTCTCCGCGATGGCCGGCGCGGTGGGCGGCGGGGGGTTGGGCGACCTGGGCATACGCTTCGGCTACCAGCGGTTCATGCCGGAGGTGATGGCGGCCGTCGTCGGCGTGCTGGTCCTGGCCGTGCAAGGGTTGCAGATGCTAGGGGACGCCGTGGTCCGCCGCGTATCCCACCGTTGAGGAGCCTGAACATGCACCTGACCCGACGCGCCACCCTGGCCGCCGGCCTTGCCCTGCCGCTCGGCGCGGCGTCGCGTTCGCTGGCCCAGGACGCCGCCACGCCGATCCGCGTCGGCGTGACTTCCGGGGTCCATGCCCAGGTGCTGGAGCGGGTGCGGGACATGGTGGCGCCGTCGGGCCTGACGATGAAGATCACCGAGTTCGGCGACTTCATTCAGCCGAACGCGGCGCTGGCGGCCGGGGACCTGGATGCCAACGCCTACCAGCACCAGCCGTTCCTGGACCAGCAGGTCAAGGACCGCGGCTACAAGATCGTGCCGGTCGGGCGGACGGTGATGACGGCGATGGCGGTGTTCAGCCGCAAGACCAAGACGGTGGAGAACCTGCCGGACGGCGCCCGCGTCGCCATCCCGAACGACCCGACCAACGGCGGGCGGGCGCTGGTGCTGCTGGCCGGCGCCGGGGTGATCAAGCTGCGGGAGGGGGCGGACTTCCGCTCGACCGTGCTGGACGTGACGGACAACCCGAAGCGGCTGCGCTTCGTGGAGCTGGACGCGGCGCAGATCGCGCGTGCGCTGGACGACGTGGACGCCGGGGCGATCACCGGGAATTATGCCGTGGCGGCCGGCATGGACCCGCTGCGGGACAGCCTGGCGGTGGAACGGGCGGAGGGCGCGCTGATCCGGCAGTATTGCTGCCTGGTGGTGGTGCGGCAGGGCGACGAGGCGAAGCCCTGGGCGAAGGCGCTGGCGGCGGGGTATGTGGACACTGGCTTTAAGACGTGGGTGAACCAAACCTTTAAGGGCGCGGTGATCCCGGGCGCGTGATTGCTGCTCCCTCTCCCTTCGGGAGAGGGTTGGGGTGAGGGAGGCCGCAAGCGCCTGCTCTGGCCCGCAGCAGAGCGACTCTTGCATCTGCGAGGCGCGGTGCTTGCCGCTTCCCTCACCCCGGCCCTCTCCCGGAGGGAGAGGGAGCAGCAAACCGTTTCTACTCCGGGGTGCCGGGCGCCGCGCCGGCCGGGGCCGCTGCTGCGGCCGGGGTGCCTGCCGGCACGTCCGCCGCGCTGCCGCCGGGCTTGGGGCGGTTCATCATCGCGCCGGTCATCGGAATGAAATAAACGCCCACGTCCTTGCGGGACCGCACCTTGCCGTCCTCGTCCTTGCTGTAAACGTAGAGATACTGCCCGCGCTTGAACGGCTGGCCGATGGGGATCAGCATCCGGCCGCCGGGCTTGAGCTGCTTGAACAGCTCCGGCGGGGCATACTGCGCGGCGCAGGTCATGATAATGATGTCGAAGCCGCCCTTGACCTCCGGCCAGCCGAAGTAGCCGTCGCCGACACGGGTCTCGACGTTGTCGTAGCCGAGCGGCGCGAATATCTTGCCGACCGCCTGGCCCAGCGGCTCGATAATCTCGATGGAGTGGCTGCGCTTGACGATGCGCGACAGCAGGCTGCTCTGGAAGCCGCTGCCGGTGCCGATCTCAAGCGTCACGTCACCGGGCTGCGGCTTGCAGACCTGGGTCATGTAGGCTTGGCCGAGGTAGTCCGACAGCGCGCTGCCGTAGCCGAGCGCCCAGGGCTTCGGGTCGTCCTCGTAGGCGACGCCGGACTGGCTGCGGCGGTCGGGATAGCTATAGTGGTAGTATTCGCGCGGCACCTCCTGGAAGGCGCGCATCACGGCGGGATCGGCGCTGCCGAGGCGTTCCTTCAGGTAGCTCTCGATGCGCCGCAGCGCGCCGGGCTTGCGGGCCTGGATGGCCTGGAACTGCACGTCGGTCAGATCCGTGGGACGGCCGGACCGCCGCATGGCCTCCTGGTAGGCGTCCCGCGTCCAGGCCATGCCGGGAGCGGCGACGGCGGGTGGCGCCAGGGACAGCAGGGCGCCGCCGGCCAGGGCGCCGCCCAAGGCGCCACGTCGTGTCAGGTGGAGGGGATCGGTTGCCACTGGGATGTCTTTCGTAGGGAGGGATAGGCGACGTAGGTCAGGACGTAGAGCAGGGCCGCCGACAGCAGCACCCGGTCGAAGCCGGACTGCACGGCCACCAGGTTGGCCAGCGGCGTGGCCACGACGGAGAACGCGCCGTTCAAGCCCCAGGCCCAGGGCAGGAACCCACCCCCCGCCGACCCGGCGCGCGCCAGGCCCAGCGGGAACGGCAGCCCCAGCGCGACCGACACCGGCGCTACCAGCAGCAGCAGCAGCCCGGCGCGCGCAAGCCAGGGCAGGCCCAGGGTCGCCAGCAGCAGCGGTTCCAGTCCCAGCAGCACCAGGATGCACCAGCCGACCACGACCGCGGCCGACAGGGCGATGCCGGTCCGTCGCACACGGTCCGTCAGCAGGCTGCCAAGGCCGGAGAACACCAGCATCCCCGTCAGCACCAGGGCGAACGCGCTCGTGCGGTCGTTGAGATACAGGCTGGCCTTCTCGATCAGGAAAATCTCGATGAACAGGAAGCCGAGGCCGAGCGACGCGAAATAGACTACGGGCCGCAGCATCCCGGCCCCGCGCGCCTGCCGCCCGGTGATGCCGGACGAGAACAGCGGCACCGCCAGCACCACCAGCGCGATCACCGCGGCCTGGGCCAGCACGGCAAGGTTCACCAACTGGCCGACCTCCGCCTGCGGCAGGATTTCCAGCCGCTTCAGGATCGTCGGCATCTGCGTCAGGCGCAGCACCGAGTAGTAGGAGGGCCGGTCCAGCGTGATCGGCGACAGGTTGAAGGCGTCCTGCGACTCGCTGGCCTCGCCGCGCAGGGTGGCGCCGGCCTCGTCCGCCACGGCGTCCTCGCGCTCGTCGCCGGACGTGACCTGGCCGGTTGCGAAGCTGACCGCGGGAAGGTCGTTATAGACCCCGGCGCGGGCGGCGGCCACGTCAATGCCGGGGTAATAGGATACATCGAACGACCGCTCGTCGCAGAAGGCGCGCACGGCGGCGATGCGCGCGGCGGTCCAGGGCTGGTTGGCCACCAGGATGCGGAGGTTCCAAGCGGAGCGATAGACGATGACGTGCGCCGCCGGGTCGGCCGCGCCGGTTCGGCGCAGCGCCTCCCGCACGGTGGCCAGCACGCGGACGGCATAGACCGGGAACTCGCGTATCGCGACCGGGACCGACACCAGCCCGTCCGGGGCCAGGGCGCCTAGGTAGCGCTGCATCGCCTCGGCAGTGTAGGCGACAGCGTTCGCTTCCCCGGCGTCCAGGAAGTCGGCGGACAGGTCAACCAGGTCGTAGGCCGCACCGTCGCGCACCGCCGCCAGCGGGCTGTCGGGCAGCAGGCGCACGCGGGAGTCAGGCTCCAGGGCGGGCGATGGCCCGAGTCCGTTGCGGAGCGCGCCCAGGATGACCGGATCAGGCTCCAGCACGTCAACCTTGGCCGCGCCGAGCGTCAGCGCCTGCGCCACCCGGAAGCCGCCGCTGCTGCCGCTCAGCAGCACGCGGGCGCCGGGCAGCAAGCGGTAGGGCAGCGAGTCCAGCGCCGCCGGGGCATAGCCGGCTTGGGCGCCGCCCGCACGCGGCAGGGCGGCGACGCGGTTGCCGTCGCGATACAGGCCATAGGCCAGCGGCGGCGCGGACCCGCCCACCATCTCGGCATTGTTGGACACGTCGGTGTCAACGCGCTCGTTGAAGTTGTCCAGCAGCGCATACAGGCCGCGGGGGGAGCGGACCTCGGCCAACTGCTTCGCACCTGCGACGTGCAGCGGGGCGTAGATCGCCTTGAAGTCGTTGTATTCGGCCCGGCCGTCCAGCAGCAGCACCGCCTCGCTCGCGGCCAGGGCGAGCAGCGCCGCGGCGCCGGTGCGCCAGGGCCGCGTGCCGAACAGCCCGGTGGCGGCCAGCAGCACCAGCAGGGCGGCGACAAGCTGGAACGGGTGCAGCAACGACATCAGCCCCAGCACCAGCGCCGCCCCGGCCCCGGCGCCCGTCAGGTCGAAGCCATACACACGGCCGATCCGGTCCTCGTTCAACACGAAGGTTATGCTGATATACAGGCCCGTCAGGTAGAAGAACGGCAGCAGCACCGCGTAGTAGATCGCAATGTTGCCAAGCTGCGGCAGGAACGTGACGGCATTCTGCAATTCCAGCGGGTTAAACGAGTTGGCTGTCGTGCCCCAGTAGCCGGCGGCGGCCGTCAGCACCAGCAGCGGCGGCGCCATGCGCAGCAGCAGCGGCCCGTGCCGGGCCGCCCAGTCCCGCGTCAGCGCGATGGTGACGCCGCTGAGCGCGAACCCGACCATGACGATGGAGATGACCCAGTAGCCGTACTCCGACCACTTCGCGACCGCGAAGTAGCGGGTCAGCGCGATCTCGAACCCCACAGCGGCACCGGAGATCAGGAACAGCGGCCACAGCGACATGCGCGCTGCAACGCCAGCGTCATCTGCGCCAGCCCCGGTCGTACTGGACCCAGTTATGCCAACCCCCGTCATGTCGGTGTCCATCAGCGCCAGACCCGGCGGCGCATGAAGTCTTGCACTACGGCGTTGAACCGCCCCGGCTCGTCCACGAACAGGGCATGGCCGGCAGACTCGAACAACGCCGTCTCCGCCAGCGGCTGGTGCAGCTCCAGGTTGCCGGCCTGCGCCGCGAAACGGGGGCGCACGACATACAGGATCGGCTTTTGGAGCGACAGCACGGCGTCCCGCCAGTAGCTGCGCGGCACCCCGTAGTTCAGCAACTGCGCCGACGCATCGGGCGGAGTACGCAGCGCAGTCTCGGTCAGGCGGGCCAGGTAGTCCTCACCGGGGGAGCTGCGGAACATGCCGCGCACGAAGTTCCGCATTTGGATCTCACGCGCGATGCGCGGGCCGCGGACGGACGGAAGGCGGCTTGGGACCGGTGGCGGGTCCTCGCCGATGGAGTTGTCCACCAGCACCAGCCCGGCCAGGCGGCGGTCGCCGTATTGCTGGACGTAGGCCAGGCTGTCGAGCACGCCGAGCGACCAGGCGACCAGCAGCACCGGGCGCGGCCCCTGCAAGGCGATCAGGTCGCCGATGTCCTGCCCGCGCCGGGTGTGGTCGTAGCCGCTGGCCGCGATCTCGCTGTCGCCCTGGCCGCGCGGATCCAGCGCGACGACGCGGTAGCGGCGGGAGAACTCCTGGATTTGCGCCTGGAATATCCAGGCCGGCATGGTCCAGCCCGGCACGAACACCATCACCGGCGCCCCTGGCTGCCCGGCCGTGATGAGGTGCAGCCGCACGCCGTCTGACGTGAAAAAATAGACGCTCTCCATCGCCTGCGCCGGCAGGGCGAGCAGGCTGGCCAGCAGCACGGCGATAACCGTAAGAAGGCGGCGGATGCGCATGGTCCCGTTAAGGCCGTCCAGCGGCGGCGCTGTCAACCTGATGCGGCGAGTCAGGCGTATTTAGGAGGCGCGTGTTGAGCGGCGGCAACGATCCCGGACCCCGGCGGCAACTGATCGCGGCGCTCGTGCTGCTCGGCCTGCTGCTGGCCGGCAGCCTCTGGATCACCGGCGCGCTGCGCGGCACCTCCGCGATACAGGACTGCGTGCAGGCCGGGCGCTCTAACTGCGCGCCGATAGACGCGGGGCATTAATGTCCTACATCGCGCGGAGCGGCAGGGCCTGAGCGCAACTGCACGTCCTGCATCCCTGCCGTCACCATGACCGCAACCAGCATCACCGCGGCGCAGGCGCCGAACGACAGCGCGAACCCCGACGTGAGCGCGTCCCGCGCCTGGTCCAGCCCCGGGCCAAGCCCCCCTGCCCCGGCCCGCAGCGATCCCAGGTCCACGTCGCCCGGCAGCCCCGCCGCGCGCAGCCCGGCCGCGAACCGCGCCGCCAGCAGCGAGCCGACCAGCGTGCTGCCGAACGCGCCGCCCATCGAGCGCAGGAACAGCAGCGACCCCGTTGCGGCGCCCACGTCCCGGTAGGCCGCGGCGTTCTGCACCTGCATCAGCACGCTCGGCATCGTGCCGCCGATGCCGACGCCCAGCACGAAGGTGCAGGGCAGCACCAGCCACAGCGACGGCTGCCCGGCGAGCGCGGCCAGCAGGGCGAAGGCCAGGGCGGACGCCGACACGCCGAGCAGGATGATGCCGCGCGTCCGTCCGAGCCGCCGGGCCAACTGTCCCGACAGCATGGCACCCACCACCGTCGCGGCCAGGAACGGCATCACCAGCAGGCCGGAGCGGGAGGCGTCCGCCCGCAGCGACAACTGGAAGAACAGCGGCAGCAGGAACGTCGCCCCGAACAGCCCCAGCGAGGACAGGAAGGCGATGCACACTCCGCGCAGGAACACCGGGTTGGCGAACAGGTGCGGCGGCAGGATCGGGTCGGCGGCCCGCCGCTCGTGCCAGACCAGGGCCGCCAGCAGGGCCGCACCGAGCGCGGCTGCGCCGATCACCGGCGCGGAGGCCCAGGGGAACTCGACGCCGCCCCAGCTCAGGGTCAGCAGCAGCGCCGTGACGCCAGCGGCCAGCAGCAGCGCGCCCAGACCGTCAATGCGGGCGGGCCGGCGCTCCGTCCGGATCGTCCGCAGGGCACGGTTGCACAGCCACATCGCAGCGAGGCCGAGCGGCAGGTTGATCCAGAACACCCAGCGCCAGGACAGGTGGTCCGTCACCCAGCCGCCGACCACCGGCCCGGCGATGGAGGCGATGCCCCACATGGACGCCATGTAGCCCTGGTAGCGCCCGCGCTCCCGCGGCGACACCACGTCCGCCACCGCCGCCTGCGCCATGGCCATCAGCCCGGCGCCGCCGGCTCCCTGCAACGCCCGCGCGGCGATCAGTTGCGGCAGGGACTGGGCGAAGCCGCACAACATGCTGGCAACGATGAACACCACGAGCGACGGCAGCAGCAGCGCGCGGCGTCCGTAGATATCCGACAGCTTGCCGACAACCGGCGTCAGCGCCGTGCTGGTCAGCAGGTAGGCCGTGACGATCCAGGCCAGGTGGCCGAACGCGCCGAGGTCCGCGGCGATGGCCGGGACCGCGGGGATGACCACCGTCTGGTCCAGCGCCGCCAGCAGGATGCAGAGCATGATCCCGGTGACGACGCGCACGATTTGCTGGTGCGAATAGACGGGCCGGGCATCGGCCTCGACGAGCGGCGCTTCTGGCATGGGACAGCCTTACTCCCGTATGGCGGCTGCGTCAGCCCTGCGTGACAGGGGCTGAACCGTGCGGGGCCGGCGGGGGTCTCCAAGGCTGGCGCAGTGCCGCGCTTCTCCCTCTCCCGGAGGGAGAGGGAGCAGCAGCAGGATCAGGCAGCGGCCCGCTTGCGCGCCAGGGTGTCGCGCAGCAGCGCGTCCAGGATCACCGCCCGCTGCGCGTAGGTGTGCCCGGCCAGGATGCGGGCGCGGGCGGCGGCGCCAATGGCGCGGGCGCGGTCCGGCGTCAGGGTCCGCACATGCTCCGCCACGTCCGCGCCGTCCCGGGCAACCAGCACCTCCGCACCGGGCTGCAAGAACAGCTCTATGCCCTCCCAGGCGTCGGTGATGAGGCAGGCCCCGGCGCCGGCAGCCTCGAACACCCGGGTCGCCGGGCTGAAGCCGACCGCGGCCATGCTGTCCCGCGCCACGTTCAGCACGGCATGGGCCGAGCAGTTGAAGGCGTTGTGGTCCGCGGTGCCGACATGCCCGATGGCCCGGACGTTGCCCGGCATCGCCTTGTCGTGCCAGCCGTTGCCGCCCAGCAGGAACGCCTTGCCCGGCAGCCGCGCGGCGGCGTCCAGGAAGAACGCCTCCACACGCATCTCCCGGTCCGGTAGCCGGTTGGCGAGGAAGGCGAGGTCGGCGGCAAAGCGCGGGTCGGCTGGAACGGGATGGTGCGCCGCGGAGTCGAGGGCGTTGTAGATCGGCACGCAGCGCCGGGCGCCCAGCCGGGCGTAGGCGTCCACCACGGGCGGCCCGCCGCCATAGGTCAGCACCAGGTCAAGCTGGCGCAGGGCGGCGTGCATGGGGTTGCCGGGGTCCGCCTGCACGGTGGCCAGCGTCGCCGGGGCGTCCACGTCCATGAAGCAGGTGACGGCGCCGGGGCCGGCATGGGCCAGGGCGCCCAGCAGCAGCTCCTCGTCGAACACGCCGACGCCGCTGGCCTTCATCACCACGTCGGCGCCCGCGGCCTCCGCCAGCACGCCGCGCAGGGCGCCGGGGGTGGCGGCATAGACGACGGAGCGCGCCCAGGCCGGCGGCTCGATGTCGCGGTGGCTCTGCCGGTCGAAGGCGTCGGGTTCGTAGAAGGTGATCGTGTGGCCCAATGCGGCCAAGGCGCCGAGCAGGCCGCGGTAGTAGGTGGCGGCGCCATTCCAATAGGAGGACAGCAGGCTCGATCCATAGAAGGCGATGTGCATCAGGCGCTCGCGGCTCGGGGTTCGGACAGGCGCCGCAGGATGGCGAGCAGCTCGTCCACGCGATGGGTGCAGGTGTGCCGGGCCTGTATGGTCGCAAGGCCGTGCGCGGCCAGGGCGGCGCGCAGGGCCGGGTCGGATCGCAAGGCGCGCAGGTGCCGCGTCATCTCCGCGCCGTCGCGGGCCACGAGGTAGTCCTGGCCGGGCCGGAACAGGTCCTCCACGTCCGACCAGGGCGCGGAGACCAGGGGGATGCCGCAGGCCAGGGCCTCGAACACCCGGATGGTCGGGATGCCCGGCAGCGAATGGGCGTAGAAGCGGCGGGGGACGTGGACGGTCATCAGGTGCCGGGCGAACACCTCGGGCGCGCGGGGGTTGGGCAGCCAGCCGCGGTAGCGCGCGCCGTGCCGGGCCAGCATGGCGCGGGCCTCGTCAGGGTAGCGGACGCCATATACGTCCAATGCGAGGCCGAGCGCGGCGGTGGGGGCGAACAGGAACGCCTCCAGTTCCGCCGTGCGCTCGCCGTCGCCCCAGTTGCCGATCCAGACGGCGCCGTCGCGCGGGTGCCCCACGGCGGGCGGGCGGAACAGGCGGGTGTCGGCGGCCTCGTGCCAGGTGAACACCCGGCTGCCCCAGCCCCAGCGGCGATACACCTCCGCCAGCGCATCGCCGAAGGCCAGCACGGCGTCGTAGGCGGACAGGTCGTAGCGGCGCATCGCGTCGGGTTCGCTGACGGCGCGGTGGTGGGTGTCGTGGAACAGCAGCCGGAAGCGTCCGCCGGCCCGGCGCAGCGCACCGATGGCGGCGACCAGGGCGGGTTCGTTCCATTCGTGGACGATCACCACGTCGGCACCGTCCACCAGGGTGGCCAGGTCGGCGCCGGGCGCATACTCGGTCGTTGTCAGGTCCGGGTAGGCGGTGTGCCAGGCGGCCAGGCCGCCCGGGCCGGCGTCGGCCAGGAGGTTCTGCCGGCTCCAGGCATCAGTGGGTTCATAGGCCCGCACGTCATGGCCGCGCGCCACCAGGTCCCGCAGCACGCCGCGCAGGAAGTGGGCGTTGCCGTGGTTCCAGCAGGACGCCAGCGAATGGGTGAAATAGACGAGGCGCATCAGGCCAGCGCCGCGGCATGGTGGACGGCAAGGGTCGCGTGGGTCATGGCATCGGCCGTGTAGCGCATCCCGCGCTGCCGGGCTGCGGCGGCGAGCGGTGCCGGATCGTCCAGCGCGCGGCGCAGCGCGGCGGGCAAGTCGTCCGTCTCCCCCACGAACAGCGCCGCGCCGTCCCATAGCTCGCGCGAGCTTGGCAGGTCCGACAGCACCAGCGCCATGCCGGCCTGCGCCGCCTCCAGCACGGCCAGCCCGAACGGCTCGTAGCGGGCCATTGACGCGAACACGGTCGCGCCGGCATACGCCGCGGCCATCGCGGGCTGGTCCAGGGCGCCGAGCAGGTCCAGGTTGGCGAAGCTGGCCGCCGCGCCGTTCGGCCCCCGCACCGGCCCGGCGGCGCGCACGGGTGCGCCCAGCCCGGCAGCGGCATGGTCCAGCCGGGCGACGCCCTTGCCCTCGTCCCACAGCCGCCCGGCCGTCAGCACCGCGCGGTCGCGCGGGGCGCCCGGCAAAGGCCTGGGGTCGCGGCCGTTGTGGACCGCCTGGACCTGAACGGGGCCATACACCTCATGCAGCAGTGCCGCATGGGCCGCCGTGGGGGCGATCACCGCCGATGCCAGGTGCAGCCCGGTTGCCGCGGCATCGGTCCGCCAGCGGAAGTCGTCTGGCATGTCGCCGCCACGAACCGCGCGCCACCAGGTTCCGACGCAGGAATGCGCGACGGCGACGACCGGGACCGGCCAGGATGCAGCACCGACCAGGGCCGGGGCGTGCAGGTGCGCGGCTGACGCGCCGGTCAATGCCGCGAGCGCCTTGAGCTTGCTGGAAGCATGGGCCAGCGCCGCCGGGCCATCGGCGGTCCAGTCCAGCGGCAGCCCCGTCTGCACCAGGCGCAGCCCCGGCACTGCCTCAGCCTCCTGGCGCTGGGCTGCGCTGGCTGCCGGACCCATGACGGCCAGGATGGTCCCGGTGCCGCGCCCCGCCAGGCCGCCAGCAAGGTCCACGGCATAGCGCCACACTCCGCCCACGGCATCCGTCGTCACGAGCAGGCGCTTCATGGCTGGCGCGGACATGCCGGCCACCGGTGTCCGGCGGCGCCAGGCCGTTGCAGGGCGCTTGCGGCGCGGCCGGAGGGCGGCAGGCACGGCGCCTGGATGTCCTGGACCTTCAGGCCGCTGCGCCCTTTGCGGCTAGGGACGCCAAGGGCAGCAAACATGCCGGGAGTTGCGGCGGCTGGCGTCAGGCCGTCCGGCACGCCTGTTCCAGTTCCGGCAACGGCAGCGGCTGCGCGTCCTGGATGTCGGAGAAGCCATCGAAGCTGCCGAGGTAGTGGCGGTGCGCCCGCTCCCAGGCTTCTCCGTCCGGCGTCCCGAACAGGCGGCGGTAGTCCGGGGAGCTGGGATAGGGATACAGCGGCACCGGGTTGTTGGCCCAGACGCCCTGCGCCCGCAGCCGGTCACGCCAGGCCGTGACCATGCCGGCGTCGTCGTCGGCGACCTCAAGCAGGTTGGCCTGCACGAAGGGGACGTGCTGCCGGGCCAGCACCAGCAGGTCGGCCAGCTCGTCCGTCGTCAGCTTGCAGCGCTTGTCGAGGGCGGCGCGGCCGTCCTCCGTCAGGCTCTCCACCCCGGCCTCGATGGACACGCAGCCGGC
>JAABUN010005385.1_pt1 | contig 15985 bp, 11 predicted proteins | sample 5559311 | NCBI WGS metagenome assembly JAABUN01 (sample SAMN10711877, study PRJNA513370) | rock metagenome | isolation source: Antarctica rocks | place: Antarctica: Victoria Land, Siegfried Peak sud
GGAGGATCCTGACGGGTGGGCTGCCCATGTCGCCGAGCGCGACGAGTGGCTCAACCCGGACCTCACCGGACGGTGAATACGGGCGACATCGTCGAGGTGGACTTCGGCATGCCCGTGGGTTCGGAGGCGGGGTTCCGGCGCCCGGGCATCGTCGTGACCGCCGATGCCATTCTTCGGCTTCGGCCAACGACCGTCTTCCTCGTGCCGCTGACGTCGACTCGGAGATCCTTTCCTAGTCACATCGAGATCGAAGCTGACCGGACCAATGCTCTCCAGGTCACCAGTTACGCACCCGTCGAACAACTGCGGGCGATCTCTGTCGAACGCTGCGGTCCTCCAACCGGCAGCGTCGGACAGGCCGTCATCCACCAGATCCTCGACATCCTGGCCATGATCACCGGGATGCCCTGACCCCGACCGGCAAGGGGGGCCGTTCTGCCCCGGTGACGACTGCTGCACAGCTCTCAGCCGTCGATGGGTTCATCAGACCCGCCGAGCCGTGACCAGCAGGTACTCCCAACCCATGGTGCCGTCCTGCAGGAACCGGTCGCTGCGGGCGGCCGGGTCTGCGTCCAACGCCAATACCTGGTCGGAGTCGGCGGCGTTGAAGCGGTAGACCGCGATGGTCGGGCCGTAGTTAGCCTTGAAGAAGTCGCGGAACTCGGCCCCGTCGGTGAAACGGTCGACCCGCAGGGTCTGCTGCCGCGCCACCAGATCGTGACCCGGTCCCCGAACAGGGTCCGGACGTGGTCGGCCCGCCCCCACAGCGGTGCCGGTGACGCCCCGGGCGGGGGCGGCGGGGCGTACGGCTTCATCGCCGCGAACAGCTGACCGATGAAGCCTTCCGGTGTCAGCTCAGCACCCCGACGGTCCCGCCCGGCCGGCAGACGCGGACGAACTCGCCGGCGGCCTGCTGGTGGTGCGGGGCGAACATGACGCCGATGCAGGAGAGTACGACGTCGAAGTCGGCGTCGGCGAAGGGCAGCGCCTCGGCGTCGGCCGTCTGCCAGGTCAGCCCGCGCCCTGAGCCTGTTGAGCCGCGTCCTGAACCTGTCGAGCCGCGTCCTGAACCTGTCGAGCCGCGTCCTGAGCCTGTCGAACCGTTCCCTGAGCCTGTCGAGCCGTTCCCTGAGCCTGTCGAGCCGTTCCCTGAGCCTGTCGAAGGGTCCAGGCCCTCGGTCTCGGCCGCGGCCCGGCCGACGTCGAGCAGCTCGGGGGTCAGGTCGGTCGCGGTCACCTCGGCGCCGCGGCGCGCCGCCGGCAGGGCCGAGGTCCCGGTGCCGGCAGCCACGTCGAGGACGCGCTGCCCGGGTTGGAGGTCGAGGGTCTCGACGAGGATGGTGCCGAGCGACCCGACGACCTCGTCGGCGACGCTGCGATAGCTCCCGCTGGCCCACATAGCGGCGTGCTTGGCCTTCAGGGCCTGGTCGTCCGTCGTCGCCGTGGTCGGCGCGGCGCTGGATGTGTGGTCATGGTGTCCTCCGTGAGGTTGGGCCGATGACCTCACGGTAGGAAGAACGCACCGGGTTGCGCTTCGGGGCTGACGCGTAACCATGCCCTGACGCCCACCCGCCCCGCTGGCGGCTGACGCGTAGATCAGGGCGTGCCGGAGAGCATCCGCACGACCGCTGCCGTACGCGCGGTCCGGCCGTGCAGGCCAAGCTTGGCGTACGCATTCTGCAGGTGGCGCTCGACGGTGCGGACCGACAGGACCAGCTCGGCCGCGATCGCGTCGTTGTCGTGGCCCGCCGCCGCCAGCCCGAGGATGTCGAGCTCGCGCAGCGACAACACCGTGGTCAGGTCGTCAGGGAGGGTGGCAGCGGCCGGCACCCGGTCCGAGGCGAGGAACGCGGTCAGCTCGTGCAGGAGCACAGACCACGCCGGTTCGTCCTCCAGGACGATGTGGTTGTTGCTCTCCAACGCCACCAACCGGGCCCCCCGGATCCGTGCGGCCAGGTGCCGGCTGTGGGCGAAGTTCTTGACCTGGTCCCCGCGGCTGTGCAGCACCAGGGTCGGCAGGTCGAGCTCGGCCAGCCGCCCCTTGGCGTCGGCCAGCTGACGCTGGGAACGGGCCAGCACCGCGGTGTCAGCGTCCACCGCCATCCGCTGCAGCTCGTCGATCCAGCGCATCTGCTCCTCAGTCCCGCCGGGGATCATCAGGCTGGTGAAGACGCGTCGGAACTCCGGGGTCGGTCGTTCCCAGCCGACCTTGATCACGGCCCGGAACGCCGCGTCGAGCTCGATCTCCTCCGGGGTCGGGGACGCCAACGCCCCGGCGTGGCAACCGTAGAGGGCTAGCCTGGTCAGCCGTTCCGGGTGCCGCGCGGCGTACTCGACGGCCACTGGCCCGCCCTGCGCCATGGCCAGCAGAGCGAAGGAGTCGAGCCCAGCATCGTCGGCGACGGCTTCGAGATCGGCGACCCGGGATTCGAGACTGTGGTCGGTCACCCCGCGATCCGAGAGGCCGTGGCCCCGCTCGTCGTAGCGGATCACGGTGGCGATCCGACCGAGCTCGACCAGGTAGTGGCGCCAGACCGGGCTCTGCCAGTCAAACTGCAGGTGGCTCAGCCAGCACGCGTCGCTGAGCAGCGCCGGACCGGAGCCGTGCACGGCGTACGCGATCCCGACGCCGTCCGCGGACCGGGCGAAGCGGATGTCCTGCAACCGTCTCCGCGCCGTCCGTCGCCATCTCCCGATCGAGAGGGTCCACCGATCTGCCCGCCAGATCATCGGCCCGCGCCTATCGTGGCGGATGAGTGAACTCCACGTCGTCGCCACCATCCCCGCCCGGCCTGAATCGGCGGCCGACATCCGTACGGTGCTGCAGACCCTGGCCGAAGCCACCCGTCAAGAGGAGGGCTGCCTGGCCTACGACCTGTACGAGTCGGCGGCCGCTCCCGGCACCTTCGTCACTGTCGAGCGCTGGCGTGGCCAGGCGGACCTTGACGCCCACATGAGCTCACCCCACCTCGCCGAGGCCTTCGCCCCCGCCGGCAACCATCTGGCCGGCGAGGTCCCCATCCACCCCCTGGTGCCGGTCGAGTGATCACATCGACGACCGCCGTGATCAGTCAGCGCTTGGCAAGGAGTGGCTCAAGCGCGCCGCTAATTCCCTGAGCCTGATTTGGATTGTTTCGTGTAGCGACGCCCGGCGGCCTCGAGAAAGGTAGCCGGCACTTCAATCTCGTGTCCGATCCGCTATAGCTCGACCTTGATCTCGTGCCAGTCGGGCGGGCCAACGAGCAGATCGCAGTGGTCGCAGGCCAGGTGCCGTCGACACTTCAACGCCTACCGAGACGGCAGAGACTCGGACGTCTACGTCCGACCCTGCGGCAGCCAACATCGACAAGGTCTCCCCGGCAAACCCCTCCATATGCGCCCCTGGTCCTGAACGACGCGACACCTCAAGCGATCACCGGGTTCTCCTACGTCACATCTGACGTAGGCGCCAGCCAGGTTGATCCCGCAGGACGGGGTATGTGGATGGTCATCGTTGAGGTAACCGCCGCGCGCCGCGGAGGGCACCGCGCATCCCTTCCGTTTGCCACCTAAGCTGACGTCAGGTTGGCCGATCGGCATCAGAGCGGTCGCGCGGTGACACCCCGAGGAGTAACTAGTGAGCAAGCTAGACACCGACCACGGCCCTTTTGTGGACCTGGTCAGCCAGGGCCGCATCTTTTTTGTGCCGGAGTATCAGCGGGCCTACTCGTGGAAGGCGAAGAAGCAGGTCGCCGAGTTGTGGAGTGATGTCCTCCGGTTATACGTGAACGCCGTCGACAACGGTAGGACCGACTCGCACTTCATCGGCTCGGTCGTGATTGGCGCCGCAACAACCAAAGCCCTCGGCCCCGTTGAATGCCCGGTGATCGACGGTCAGCAACGCCTCATCACCCTGTCCCTAATTGTCGCCGCCATCCGCGATGCCCTCGTCGCTGACCCGAGCGACCAGTCCGAAATCACCGCCCAATACCTGGCGCACTACAAGCAGGGCAAGATCACTGCCACACGCGTGCGACCAGGTGTGAATGATCGCAACGTCTTCGAGGCAATCGCCAAACAGGAGGACGGGCTCGACAAGCGCAGCCTCGTTTACAAGGCATACGCCTACATTCTCGACCGGTTGCAGCAAGGCCCGACCGTGGACGCCGATCCGGACGAACCGATCGAGGTCAACGGCAAGGTCGAGGCGCCAGACGAAGCCGGTGAGCTCGAAGAGGACGAGGAGCTGCTCGACGAGGTGATCGAGGAAGAGAATTCGCTCGTCGCCTGGGATTGGTCGACTCTACTTTCGGTTGTTGGTACGCAACTCGAGTTGGTGTCGATTTCTGACGTGCCGTCCGAGAGCGCCTACCAGATCTTCGCCACGCTCAACAGTACCGGCCTGCCGCTGTCGCAGGTCGACCTAACGCGCAACGGCATCTTCATGCTCATGCCCGAAGGCGGCAAGCGGGCCCACACCGAGTTCTGGACACCGATGGAGACCGTGATGGGTAAGGAGCTGCTGCAGTCCTACCTACACACCTGGGTCATCCGTCGCGGCTACAACGTGCCGGCCAAGGAGATCTACAGCAGCGCCATCAAGGAGATCTCGCGGCCCGGCTTCACCGAAGCCGGCGTCCGGAAGCACCTCAAGGACATGCACGCTGGCGCCTGGACCTACCTGCTGATCACCCGACCCGACACACCAGCGGACCGCGAGAAGTTCGGCGCAGGCGTCACCGTGCCCAAGACGATCATCACGGCCCTCCGTCGGCTGAGAACCTGGGGCACCGTGCCAATGGAACCTCTTCTGATGGATACGTTGGAGCGATTCCGCAGGGAGCAGCTCAAGGTCACCGAGGTCAATCGGATTCTCGCGTACCTCGAGAGCTTCGTCGTCCGCCGCTTCATAGCCCAGGTCCCGCCAAACGATCTGCGGAGTACGTTCGCCCGCCTTACCCTGCAGGTGCGAAAGAAGACGACCGCCGCCGCGTTCGAGGCGGCGCTGCTCGAGGGCATGCAGGAGAAGCTGCGGCGCTGGCCGACCGACCCGGAATTGATCGACGCCATGAAGCGGCGGCCGCTTTACCGCGCCAAGAGCCAGCGCTGGACGTTCTTTGTGCTGAAACGAGTCGCCGAGGCCTTCGAAGGTAAAGAAGCGCCGCAGATCGTGCTCGGCTCAACCAAAGGCGACTATTCGATCGAGCACATCCTGCCGCAGTCCTTCCCAGACGCCTGGCGCCAAGACCTCGACAAGTGGAATGACCCGAACCCGCAGGAGACCTGGCGGACACGACTCGACGTCTCCGGCAACCTCACGCTCACGGCATACAACGGCGAGCTCAGCAACCTGCCGTTCGATGAACCGACAATCAAGATGGACAAGAAGCGATGGATCGACGGCCACCTGCGGCTTGAGCTAAGCAAAATGGTGCTTGCCGAAGAACACTGGACCCGTGCCGAGATCGACGCGCGGTCAACTACCCTCGCGACAAAGGTAGTCAGCATCTGGGTGCGACCATGAGCCGGGCCGCAAGCCCCCACTGCGCGAATTGCTACCTACCACGCGCATCGGCGCGCTCCCACGGATCCGAAGTTTAGAAGCGGCTCTCAGCGTGTGTCGTCTCGAATTACGTGGCCGAAGTGAAGACCTACCCCGTGTCCCCGCCACAGTTGGCCTGCCTGGTGGTCCCGGTCGACGGTCTAGTCGACTCGGTGCTTCTTGAGCAATTCGACCAGTGCTGCCGGTAGTCCGATCACTCGACGCCCCGCCAGCGACTTTGTGTCGCCGATCTCGCCGTTGGTTATGACCAACTGCGGACACCAGCCCGGGTGCCTCGTGCCGTACTCTTCCGGGCGGCGACGGATCTGACCGGGCGCCAGTCTCGCCGTTTGTGATGACCCGCTTACGGACACCAGTCCGGATGCCTCGTGCGGTACTCTTGCGAGCGGCGACGTTATCTGAGCGGGCGCCAGTCTCAGCTCGGCGGATCTGGGGGCAACGCAATGCCGTGCCGCCTCCCACCCGCTGTCAGTGCTCGCCACTATCGTGAGGGGATCAACGGGATCGGAGGAGCGACGGGTGCCTACGCAGACGTTTCGCTTCGTTGACCTCTTCGCTGGCCTCGGAGGCTTCCATGTAGCGCTTCAGGACCTTGGCGGTGAGGGTGTGTTCGCGGCCGAGTGGGAACCAGCCCTCAACGCGCTTTACAAGGACAACTTCGGTCTCGAGGCGTGGTTGGACGTCAATGACCTAGCCCCCGAGACGATCGCGCGGGAGATCCCTGACCACGACGTGCTTGCAGCGGGCTTTCCTTGCCAACCGTTCTCTAAGGCAGGAGAGCAACTCGGCTTCGAGCACACTCTCCAAGGGCGCCTCTTCTTTAAGGTCTTTGACATCCTCCAGGTCAAGAAACCGCGACGGCTGATCCTCGAAAACGTTCCGAATATCCTCCGTCACCGTGGCGGAAAGACAAAGGACACGATCGTCGAGAGGCTGAGTGGCCTCGGGTACCAGGTGGCGATCAACCGCTTCTCGCCCCACCAGTTCGGGATACCGCAGGTTCGCGAGCGGGCGTACTTTGTCGGCTCGCTGGACGGCCTCGACAGCTTCGAGTGGCCCGCTGAGCATAAGGAGGCCACCGACATCACTTCTGTGCTCCGCAACGAGGTCGAGGATGCGCGTCCGGTGCCGGACCAGACGCTTCGCGCGATCAACATGTGGGGTGACTTTCTTCGCCGTTCACCGAACTCTGTGAAGCTCCCATGGTTCCCGCTGTGGGCGATGGAGTTTGGCGCCACGTATCCGTATGAGAAAACGACCCCGCCGGCTATCTGGCAGAGGCGCAGGTCGCGCGGGCTCAGCGGGCTCCACCTCCGAGGCAACTTCGGCTTCGAGCTAGATGGGCTGTCGATTCACGACCAGTTCGAAGTGCTTCCTAGCCACTCCCGACGAGAAAACGATCTGGAGTTCCCGCGTTGGAAGCAGGCGTTTATCCGCCAGAACCGAGAGTTCTACAGCGTCAACCACGCATGGATCACCCCGTGGCTGAACGAATGGCGACCGTGGGAACTTCCTTCCAGCTTCCAAAAGTTTGAGTGGAACGCCCAGGGCGGCGAGCGCGACATCGACAAGTACGTGATGCAGGTCCGGGCCTCCGGGATCCGCGTCAAGCGGCCCTCTACGGCGCCGAGCCTCATTGCGATGACCCAAACCCAGGTCCCGATCCTAGGTGCAGATATCGCTGGCGGCAGACGCTACATGACCCCCCGTGAGTGTGCCGAGCTGCAATCCCTCGGTGGAATCACGCTCCCTGCCAGCGACCTGGACGCGTACAAAGCACTCGGCAACGCTGTCAACGCCCGCGTAGTGACGGCAATCGCCAGGCCACTGCTGGACGGACTCCCGGCCCCCGCCAGTAAAAGCGGCGCCGCTCCGCCTGAACCCCCACCAACAGAGAGTTCCCGATGACCGATAGCTTCAACGAGATCGACGACCTCCCGGATGATCCCGCCGCACAGTTTAAGGGGGACATCTCCGAGCGGCTGGCGACTCTCTCAGACGTGGCCGACACACCGACCGAGTTCGACCGGACGGGCGGCGCCTTCGACGCGTCGGAAGTCGACTTCATCTCCGGAGCTTGGATGGGCCGGCTGGCAGATGTCCAGGGATGGCTCCGTCTCGACAACGAACTGTCCACAGCGAGCGCCGACGAATTCGTCGCCGGGATGGTATCAGCGCTGGGCCTCGACGCGGAGAAAGCGATTGACCGCACCGGCTTGTCCCTGCAACTCACGATCGCCGGGCTCGGACAACTGTACGAGCGCGCGGACCAAGCAGTTCGCCTCCAGCAGATTTTCCTCGAGAAGTACGAGGAGGAGTCCGGCACCCGAGCCGCGGCCACCAAGGCTTGGCTCGACGCCTGGGACGATGAGCCCGACACCGAGGCATCTGAGCCGATGCAGCCCGTCTCCGCAGTCGCCGACACCTGGCGAATCTCCGACTTCACCGGCAAGAAGCTCAACCTGACACCGTCCTATCAACGCGGAGACGTCTGGGGAGCGCCAGCCCGACAGATGCTCATCGAGTCGATTTTGCGTGGCATTCCCTTACCGTCGGTCATCCTGCTCCGCCCGGAGACCCCAGGCTCTCCCCACGAGGTTGTTGACGGCAAGCAGCGGTTGACTGCAATCCTCCGATTTGTCGGCAAGCACCCCCTTGCAGTTGACCGAGTCAAAATAGCCGACAAGCACCACGGGCAGGACGGCGAACTTCTTAAGGCGTTCCAGAAGGACTATCCGAAGTTCAAGCGCATGTGGAAGCTTCTGCAGCACCAGCCGGTGACCTCCAAGGTCGAGGACGAGTACTTCTTCCCGTTCAAACTCCGAAACAACGACCGAGGGCTCCACGGGCCTCTGGAGCCCCTTCAAGGGAAGTACTTCACACAGATCAAAGAACATGGAATCCACGCCGCCGACGAAGCTGTACTAATCGAGGAACTTTTCGAGGGCACCCCCGAGTACCGGATCCCCGTCATCGTCTACAAGCGGGCCAGCCAGAGCCAGGTCCATGAGGTGTTCAACCTGTACAACAAGCAGGGGATGCACCTGAACGCTGAGGAGATCCGCAATGCGATTTTCCACGAGCTCGAACTGACCCGGGCAACTCTTGTCGCGGCCGGCGACTCCGACCCCCGTACTGCTGTTCAAGACATCGCACCAGCGCTCGCCGGCGTCTGGTCGGATGTGGAGCACCTTGGAGCAACGCTGCGCAGCTACGGGTTTGGCGAGTCGCGTTATCGACGCACTAAGGTGCTCGCTTGGGTCATCGCAACTCTGCTCGGAGACACGGATGGCAAGGATCTGCCATCAACAGCACGCCACATCGATGACCTCCTAAAGAGGGCGACGAAGAAGAGCACCGACCCTCTCAACAAGTCCGCGACCGTCGCAGAACTGTTCAAGTGGATCGCGGCATCGGCAAGAATCCATGCCTCCTACGACGAGGAACTCTGGTCTCCAAAGTTTAAGGACGGCAGCGTAGGCCAGAAGTGGCAGGAACTCCAGCTCGTAGGGTCGTTGGTGGGTGTCGCGATCGCCTATGCGGAAGACCCCCATGGCATCGAGGACCGGGTCGAATCGGCGGCGGGCGCCATATTTGCGGCGTCCGCCACCGCCGACCAGGGTGAAGAACGCTCAGTGTGGGCGCGGCCCAAGAAGACTCAGACACGGACGCAGTGGGTGTTCATCGCGCAGATCGCAAAGGCTGTCGCCGAACTGCTCGGAGTCGACGTCAGCGCGGCGTCGGGTGAGATCAGGAGCCGCTTCGGTTCGTCGGGTGTTGACTCTCTACTGACAGTTCTTGAACATGACCCTGAGTGAACGTCCGCAGGGCAACGACCTGCCAACCGAAACGGTCTTTTCCTACAGTGGAGGCACGCCCTTGGTAGACGACTCATGGTGGGCGCGATACAGCGACACACTGGATGGCTTCACTGACGATTCGCGGTTTGTGCTCGACGCCGACTGTAGGTACATCGTCGATCGCGGCATCTTCGGCCCCGGCGAACCCTCTGCTTACACGTGGCGCCAGGGTCGTGTCAGGCGCGGCTTGGTCATGGGCTCGGTGCAGTCGGGCAAGACCGCGTCGATGTTAGGCGTTACTGCTCTCGCGCTCGACCGAGGGGTGGACATCGTTGTGGTTCTGGCAGGCACGCGCCTCTCGCTGTGGCAGCAAACACTTGACCGGCTGCAGGAACAACTCGACCCGGGACCTGACTCTACGGAGAAGCAGAGCCGTCGCATCCTGCTGCCAAAGACGCCGCCGACCATATCCATCCCTCTTACAACGCGATACCAGCTCATCCCGGTTCGGGTACAGCGCGCGCTGCGTAAAGACCGGCCCATCGTCGTGGTCGCCCTGAAACAGGCCGGGCACCTTCAGGCCCTCTGCCGGAGCCTTGGCGAGTCGGTCTTCCCCGAGATCAGGAACCTGGGTCGGTCAGTACACATGCTCATTCTCGACGACGAGGCGGACGATGGCTCGATCCTCGACGCTAACGTTGAGGCGTCGCAGGACCCCCTGTACGGGAACCTGAAGCAGATCCCCCGAGCCATCACGGACCTTTGGTCCCCGCCCTCTCAGACAGCTCCGGAGAACCTCTTCGCGACCTATATCGGGTACACCGCCACCCCGCAGGCGAACCTCCTCCAGGAGGACCACAACCCGTTGGCGCCGCGCGACTTTCTTGTGACGCTACGTACGCCGCTGGACCGCGGCGATCTATCACAGAGATCGTCGACATACACAGAGCCGGCAGGGATCAACAGGTACTACACGGGCGGCGAGACCTACTACCGCCGGGCGCGCGAGGCGGGCCTCTGTGTTGCGACCACGGGCAATCCCGCCGACGACTTTGCAGACTCGATCCGGGCGTTCCTGGTTGCGGGCGCCGTGCGTCTCCATTGGGGTGACGGCAGTCGGCTCGGGCCACTCAAGGCGGCGCAGACAAAGTTCGGATCCGCCGACGCCGCAGAGGCCAGTGCGCCAAAGCCGCACTCCATGCTCATTCATCCGTCCGCGCTAGTCAACGAACACTTCACGGCTGCCGAGGACGTGCTGATATGGGCTGGAGTCGCGAGCCGCGCAGAGGCCAGATCGCGCTTATACGCCGGCGACGGGTACCTCACCCCTGCACTCATCGCTAGAATGGCTAGCGAGGAGGAGAGGTGGGCGACTTGGCTCGCCCGGTTTCGTACCTCCGCCAACGAGATCCACTTGGAGTTCAACACCCCAAGCCCGCGACAGATACCCGACTGGCCGACCGTCAAGGAAATTTTGACGTCCGAGGTGATCCCCGGCACGCGGGTTGCGGTGGTCAATAGCGATCCCTCGGCTGATGATCGCCCGGAGTACTCCCCTGCGAGGTACGGGGATGGAACGTGGCGCGCCCCACGAGATATGTCCACTATTTTCGTCTCAGGCAACGTGATGGCTCGCGGGCTCACCCTGGAGGGGCTCACGACGACACTCTTCCTCCGCTCCTCCGACAGCCCGCTCGCCGACACACAGATGCAGATGCAGCGCTGGTTCGGCTACCGCGGGGCACATATCGACCTGTGCCGGGTCTTCGCCCCAGCCGACCAGCTTGCCTTCTTCGCTGAATACCACGATGTCGATGAAGCGCTCCGCAACGTGGTCGCTAACGCAATGCAGGACGATTCGGAGGTCCCGCGCCCAGTGGTGCTGCAGGGGCAGGGGTTCCTGGCCACCGGCAAGATCGCCAACCTTGGCAACAAGCCACTGCATCCTGGACGCAAACCGTTCGTCCCGCTAATTAACAGCGGTGAGCGCGAGGACCCCAACGTGCAGCTCGTCGTCGACCTCTTTTCCGGGCGGCACTCGGCGGACGTCACTGTCGGTAACCGTGTGCGTGGGCGCATCCTTACGGAGCCTCTGTCGCTCATCCAGGCCGCCGATCTCCTCAACCGTTTGTCATTCGACTCATACCATCCCGGCGCCAACAACTGGCAAGGGGAACTCTGGTCTCAGGTCGAGGCGAGGGTGAACGCGATTCAGCCTATGGTTGACGATTACCACCTGTACCGCCCGGCGGAAGCCTCGGGCGGATCTAGTTCGCCAGTTCGCAAAGACTGCCCGTACGCCATCCCGGCGTACTTCCGGCTGTGGGAAGAATGCCTGTCCCGCCTCGTTCGAGGCCTGTTCGTGACCGGTCAGCGAGACCAGCTATGGTCGATGACCGACCTGCCGCTCAAGCGACGCCAGCGACCAAGGTTCTGGGTCGGTATTCGCTACGGCGGTGGTGCGTCCGCGCAGGGTTGGTCTACAACGCTGCCATTTAGCATCCCGGTCACACAGAAGGCGGTCTACAACGGTCAGATCAGGACCACCTGGGGCGCGAACGACCCGAAAGCTGGTTCAGCCGGCTACCGGGGAGACGAGTACTTCGACTACTACCACCGAGAGGAGGCTGTTCCCGAAACGATCGCAGGTGAGGAACCATGGCGTCCCGCAGGATCCGACGGCCAGATCCTCTTTTATATAAACAAAATGCCTAATCAGGTCCACCCAGCTATCGCTGTTGGCGTTTGTGTTCCTGCCGGTGGGCCGGACCAGTTCGCCGCCTATGCGCCCGCCACCAATACCACCGCTGACTGAGAGGGCATTTCCTACATGCCGACCTACGAGCATCTCCTTGACCGGATCGGCAACCTTAAGCCCGCCGACCAGGCGACGAAGCGAGACATTCACTGGGTCACTGACGCACACGTCGTTGGCGTCTCGAAGACCTATGAGCATCGCGTCGAGATTTTTTTGGCGGGTCCAGAGTTAAAGCCAGCATCGCGAACCGTCAACGAAGCGATCGAGTACCAACCCTGGTGGCACCAAGATGCCCAGAATGCAGCATTCGAGGCGAACCGCCTGGTGTTGCCGGCGGTCGGTCACTTCGACCAGGTCGCCGCATTCCTTTGCACCGAACTACTCAGGAGCGGCGCCGACGACCACCTCGAACAGGCTTTCAAGCGAATGGAGCCTATCCTAGAACTTGCCATCGAGCGCCTTCGGCTCTCAGACGACGCGTTTTTGGGGTTAGTCGGGGAACTCCTGCTCCTCAATGCCATCTGCCAGCGCGCGGACGACGCCGACGTCGCCATTGCTGTTGAGGCATGGGATGGCTGGCAGCAATCACTTCGGGATCTCAGCTGTGGCGCGATCGGAGTCGAAGTGAAGACGACAACCCGATCCACCTCGACGCACCGAATTCAGGGAACCCATCAGGTTGAACCGAATGACGACGGAACTGGCGGGCGAGTCGAGGCAGGACTATACCTTGTAAGTATCGGCCTCCGAACAGCGGCTCCTTCCGAAAACACTCTCACTGTACCGTACCTCGTCGACCGGATCCTTGGGCGGCTCCATGCCATCGGTCGGCAGGACGCAGCCAACATCTTCCTTTCGCACGTGAGGGAGTACGGGTCATGGTCGGGGTTCGGTTATGATCACCGGACGATGTGCGACGATGCTGCGTTTGCGCGGCCATTCGTGGTTACCTTCGTCCGCGCGTACGACATGACCGACGAGAACATCGCAGTCCTGCGCCGATCAGACGTTGTCGCGCATCAGCATGTTGAGACCGGCTCGCTCAACTACACAATCGACCTGCCCTCGCGGGTCTCAGGAGACCTAAACCCGGTGGTGGGCCTTAACCAGGCAGCGGCGGTGATCCTCAGAGCGGCACCAAGTTCCTAACGCTGTCGCGACAATATGGCGCTCAGGCCGACATGTACAAACGAGAGTAGCGCGCCGATTGGCGAAGGAATTTCACGAGCAAGACCATCGGCAGATTGCGAAAGGGCGAGATGCGGCCGAGAGACTCGAAGACGGCGCTGACCTTGAACCATTCGTGACTAACCAAGGGGGATGTGGAATTGATCTCCACCCCTTGACGAACTATCTTGGTTCCGAGTCGCGCAGCGCCGGTTGAACGCTGAGAACCAAGATTGGCGATTGGACTGGGTAAAGCCAATGAGGCAGGACGACACAAGTTGGCCCTGGTCCAGGTGCTGCGGCCCCTCTTCGGCTGCGGTGACGACGATCTGTGGCGCTGGAAGAACGCAGGCGGGGCTCTGAGCCTTTACGCCGAGCTCACCGACGAGACGTTGTCCGTGGGGCCGGTCGGGACGGCGCTGCGCTACCTCAAGCGGCTGTCGTTCGATGACGTCGTACGCAGTCGGGTCCAGGGCGGTGACGCCGTACGAGGTCAGAGACTGGACACTGGCGAAGACGTGCTGCCAGCGCTCCGGCTGGGCCCCGCCGACGTACAGCTCGCCGAAGTTCGCGTCGTTGAGCACCTCGCGGTAGGTGCGGAGGGACTGCTCCAGGATCTCGCGCCGGTGGGCCACGAAGAGCAGCGATAGCCGTTCGCCGGCCGCCTCGGCCAGCCCGCGATAGTCGAGCGCCGCGATCACGGTCTTGCCCGTGCCGGTCGCGGCGACAATCAGGTTGCGGTGTCGATCGTGAACCTGGCGTTCCACGTCGAGGGAGTCCAGCATCGCCTGCTGGTAGGGGTACGCGCGGACTTCGAGCCCCGAGAGCGAGATGGTCACCCGCCCCGAGGTGGTCCGACCGGAGGCCTCAGCCAGGGCGTCGTCCAACCGGTCGCGATCACTCTCGGGGTCATAGGTTTCGAAGCTGGCGTCGTTCCAGTAGGTGTCGAAGGTGGCCCGGAACTTGTCAAGCAACGCTGGCGTGCCGACGCGGGACAGCCGTACGTTCCACTCCACGCCGTCCAGCAGGGCAGCCCGCGACAGGTTGGACGAGCCGACGTACGCGGTGTCGTAGGTGGTGGCCCGCCGGAACATCCAGGCCTTGGCGTGCAGCCGGGTCCGCTGGGCGTCGTACTGGATCTTGACCTCTGCGCCGAAGTCACTCACCAGCCGGTCCAGCGCATCCGGGTCGGTGGCGCCCATGTAGGTCGTGGTGATGACCCGGAACGGTGTCCCGCGGGCCCTGAGGCGATACAGCTCCGGTTCGAGCAGACGCAGTCCGTACCACTTGACGAAGGCGCAGAGCAGATCCACCTCGTCGCTGGTGTCGAGCTCGGCTCGGAGCTCCGAGCCAAGGCTCGGTTCACCCCGGGTATTGGTCAGCAGGGCCGCCTCGGCCAGCGGGGTTGCCGGCCGGACGTTCTCGTACGCGGTCACGCCCGATTGCGCTGGCGGCAGGACAGACAGCAACTGGCTGGCCGGGTCGGCCACCTCGTCAGCCGCGTCCTCCAGGGTGCCGAGGACGGCGTTGACGATGGTCAGCCGGCGCTGCGGATCGGTGGTTGCTCTCAGGACACGCTGGACGGCGGACTCCACGTGTCGGGACAGGACATGGGCCTGGTCAGCCACATCGACCGGCCTGGTCTGAGCCCGGTCGATATCGAGCCCAGCCAGCCGATCCTGCAGGGCCTCGGTGACCAGTCGCTCGTACAGACCGCGTTCCATCTGACCTCCACGTCGGACCCGAGGCGGTCAGCTTGCCATGCCGGTACGGGGCGGTGTCGGCATCCCCCGTGGCTCGCTACGGGAACGTCGCCCACAAGCAGGAGGCAGGAGCGGACCAGAGCCGGTCGCCCAGACGGAGCGGCTGGAGGGACGTGTTGAGGACCACGCCCGCCGCGAAGCGATCCTTGAGCTTGTCGCGTAGGAAGGCCAGACCCCGAAGGTGGCCGGGAACGGTTGAGCGAGCTGCCTTAATCTCAAAGGCGATGACCCGACCGTCGGCCAGCTCCGCGATGAGGTCCACCTCGTGGCCTTCTCGGTCGCGATAGTGGTGAAGGCGGAACGACGTTGTCGACCAGGTCTGCTGCTTCAGCAGTTCGGAGGCCACGAAGGCTTCGAAGAGTGGTCCGAACTGGTCGTCGGCGGCGAAGGTCGTGAGCCGTTCGGCAGTCTGGCCGGCCAGGTGAGCCGCCACTCCGGAGTCAATCACGATGATCTTGGGGCGGCCGACCACCCGCTGCGGCAGACTGTTGCGCCAGGCGGGCAGTCGGTGGACGAGATAGAGGGTCTCGAGGAGCCGAACGTACGGGTCGACTGACGTCTCGGGAATGCCGGACTGGCGAGCGATCTTGGCCTTGACCAACTCGCCGGCGTTGCTGGAGGCGATCAGCCGCAGCAACGTATCGAGTCTTTCGAGCTGCCGCAGCCGACTGACCTCGGCGGCGTCGTGCTCGATCACCCGGGCGAGGTAATTGTCGAACCATCGTTCCCGACGTCGGGTGGGCCGCAATTGAGCCTCAGGGAAGCCGCCGGCCACGATGACCCGGGCGTACTCTTCTCGACCTGCGACCTGGGTGCGGCTGTGCAAGCCCTGGAGCTGGTCGGCCACGATCGCGGTGACCAGGTCGTCCCGGACGCCCAGCAGCTCGCCCTGACTGAAGCCATAAAGAGGAACGGTCTCGGCCCGGCCGGCAAGACTTTCCCCGGCGCCAGGCAC
>JAABUN010005386.1_pt1 | contig 15983 bp, 14 predicted proteins | sample 5559311 | NCBI WGS metagenome assembly JAABUN01 (sample SAMN10711877, study PRJNA513370) | rock metagenome | isolation source: Antarctica rocks | place: Antarctica: Victoria Land, Siegfried Peak sud
GGGACGAGCTGAAGGTAGGCGACCAGGGCGGCCACGTCGGGATACGTGTAGGCGCCGACGAACGCGGCTCCGTCCTCGACCAACAGCCCGGCTGCGCTCAGCGCCGCTCGGTGCAGGTCGAACCGCGCCCAGGCGCCTGCGCCGGGTAGGGCAGCAGCTCCCGCAGCTCGCTGAGCTCGTCGCCGCCGACCTGCTGGGTCAGGAAGGTCCCTCCAGGCGCGAGCACTCGCGCGATCTCCTGCGGGTGGTATGACTCGTGCCGGTTCAGGATCAGGTCGAAGCGGCCGTCCGGGAACGGCATCGGCTCAGGCTCGGCCGCGTCTTCGGGTTGACCGAACTCGACAACAGGTATGCCGTGTGCCGCCAGGGCAGCCGTGGCCACCGGCACGTTGGGCGCCCATCCCTCAGTCGCCATCGTGTCCTGCGGGAGCACGTCGGCAAACGCCAGCAGCGCCTCGCCGCCACCGGTGCCCATGTCGAGCAGGCGCGAGGAGTGTGTCGCCGCCGCACGGCATACCTGCTCGAAGTCCCACGGCGGAGAGTCCTGGTCCATCCGTCCGTCCAGCGACGAGAAGTCCCAGCCCTCAGGCTGCCCGTTCTCCTCGGCCCGCCAGGCAGCCAACAGCTCGCTCGGCACGCTCCTCGACGCGTGGCCAGGTGGCTCGCGTGCCGTCATCGGCTCACTCCTTGACCCGGATCATGCCCTCCTGGGCGACGCTGGCCATCAGCGTGCCGTCCTGGGCGAACATCAGCCCGTGGCCCAGGCCTCGCCCGTTCTGCGCGGAGGGGGAGGCCTGGCGGTAGAGGATCCAGTCGTCGGCACGCGGGGTGCGGTGGAACCACATGGCATGGTCCAGGCTGGCGGGCCGCAGCCTCGGGTCACCCCAGACCAGGCCATGCCGGCGCAGGATGGGCTCGAGCAGGCTGAAGTCGGAGGAGTAGGCCAGCACCGCGGCATGCAGCAGCGGGTCGTCGGGCAGCTCGCGCGGCACCCGGAACCACACGTGTTGCTGCGCGACCGGCTCGCCGGCCTCGAGGAACAGCGGACCCTCGACGTGCTTGATCTCCACGGCGCGCTTGGCCAGATGCCGGGCTGCGGGGTGGTCGATGCCGGCCAGGATCTCGGCATCGGAGGGCACCTCATCGGGGCCGGGCACCTGCGGCATCTCGCTCTGGTGGTCCAGCCCGCCGGCCTCGTCCTGAAAAGAGGTGATCATCGAGAGCAGGATCCGCCCCTCCTGCACCGCATGCACCCGCCGGGCCGAGAAGGAGTGCCCGTCGCGCATCCGCTCGACCAGGAAGCGGATTGGCCGCTCGGCGTCGCCGGCGCGCAAGAAGTAGCCGTGCATCGAGTGGATACGACGCGGCCGGGGCGGGCGCGCCCGGTCCGTGGCGTCGTCGCCGTTCTGGTTGATGTCGGCGACCGTGCGGCCGGCTGCGATCACGGACTGCGCGAGCACCTGACCACCGAAGACCCGCCCATGCGGCTGCGGCTGGCTGCGTCCAAGGAACACGTCCCCGCGGGAGTCGCCGAGGTCCTCCCCGATCCCACCTGGGGAGGCGACGTGGATGGTGGTCGAGCCCTCTGCGGTCAGGTCCAACACGTCGAGCAGGTCGTCGATCGGGTCGTCGAGGGTCACCCGCGAAGCCTAGCGACCGGCGCCTGACAGGATGGCGCCATGTCTGCGGACCCCTACTTTGTCGACGTGCCCGTGCGCTGGTCCGACATGGACGCCTATGGCCACGTCAACAACGTCGCGTTCGTGCGGCTGCTGGAGGACGCGCGCGTCTACGCACTGCGGGACTGGTTCGGTCAGGATCGCAACCTGATCGACGAGGGCTTGCTCGTCGTGCGGCAGGAGATCGACTACCTGGCGCCGCTGACGTTCAACTACCACCCGGCCCGGATCACGATGGGATGCAGCCGGATCAGCGGGGCCTCCTTCGACATCGGGTATGCCGTGCGCCAGCCGGACAGCGACCTCACCTATGCCGTCGCCGAGGTGACCCTGGTCGCCTACGACCTGCAGCGCGAGAGGCCGCGCCGGCTGACCGAGACCGAGCGGGAGGCGCTGCGCGCCATCGAGATCGACCCGGTGCCGCTGCGCAGCCGCGCCACCCGGGGGTCCCGGTGACCGGCGCCCACCTGAGCGGGCCAGGCGCCCCCACGGGGCTGCTGGGCTTTGCAGATGTCGAGTCGCTGCAGGACCTGAGCACCTACGTGGCCCGGGCCAAGCACCTGGACGCCGACGGAGCCATCCGGTTGCAGGCCGCGGGACGGGTGCTCGCCGCGTGGGTGCGGGTGCTGCCCGGTCAGGGCCTGCTGGGCCACGGGCTCGTGCTGGGCCTGCGCACCATGCCGCTGGAGCGCGACCACGAGCTGGACGTGACCGTGCCGCTGAGCGGACTCAGCGACCGCTTCGCCCGCCGGTCGGCCGAGGGTGACACCGGGACGGAGATCTCGGTGCCCCCGACCACTGTCAACCCCCCGTGGGCCGCGCTGACCCCTCCCCGCACCGAGTGGGAGCCGCGCGCCACGGTGGCATCCGAGACGCTGATCGACGTGGCCCGCGAAAGCATCGACGCCGTCGCGCAGGGGACGCCGCAGGGCGCCGGCGCGGCCGCGGTGGCCGCGCTACGCCAACGGGTTTGGGGTGCCGACCTGCCCGACGTGCCCGCAGGCACTCCTCGCGGGGTCGCCTTCGCCGCCTTCAGCCTCGGCTTCGCCCAGCCCGGCAGCGAAGCCACCATCCTGCGACACGGACCCTGGACCAGGGTGAGCCTGGCCGGTGGTCACGTCCTGGCCCGCTGAGCGGGCCGCGGCTGCGACACTGACCGGCATGGAGGCAGCCGGGTCCGCAGTCACCGACCAGCGGGAGCACGACATACGCACGCTGCTGGCACGGCTGGGCGCCGCGATGATCGCCACCGGGCAGCCGGTGCACGAGATCGAGGAGGAGCTGCTCGAGGTCGGCGGACACCTGGGCTATCCCGGCGTGCAGGTGGGTGCCGGCCCGACGAGCATCACCGTCGCCATGCAGGAGGGGGCGACCGCGACCTTCGAGTCGGTCCGGGCGACGTTGCGGCTGGACCAGGCCACCGACGTGCGCCGCATCAGGCACCAGCTGGCCCATGACGAGCTCGACCCGAAACAGGCCCTCGACCAGCTCGGAGCATTGCGCAGCAGACCGCCGCGCTATCCCACCTGGGTGGCCACGCCGGCATACCTGGCCGTGACTATGGGTATCGCGCTGATCCTGCAGCCGGGGTGGGCCAACGTCGCCCTGGCCGGAGTCTGCGGGGCGGTCGTGGTGGTGCTGATCCAGCTGTCCCGGAGCTCGCCGCTGCTGGCCACTCTGCTGCCGACGGTCGCGGCCTTCGTCGTCGCGCTGATCGTCTTTGGCAGTGCGGACGCCGGGCTGATCGAGGGTCCGCTGCGGACCGTGCTGCCGCCTCTGGCAGTGCTGCTGCCGGGTGCCTTGATCGTCACCGGCATGTCCGAGCTGGCCGCGGGCCAGATGCAGGCTGGCTCGGCTCGGCTGATCTACGGCACCGTCCAGCTCGGCCTGTTCGCCCTCGGGCTGGTCGCGGCCCTGTCCTTGCTCGCGCTGCCCTCGCCGATGATGGTCAACCAGCGCGTCGACGACATCGGGTGGGTGGCGACGCCGCTGGGTCTGCTGCTCATCGGCGTCGGCATCGTGCTGATGGAAGGTGTGCCGTTGCGAATGCTGGCCTGGGTGCTGCTCGTACTGCTCGGCGCCTTCGGAGCGCAGACCCTCGGTCAGATCCTGGGTCCCGCTGGGCTGGGCGGCTTCCTCGGGGCCATCGCGGCAAGCCTGGGTGCGAGCCTGGTCGAGCTGCGCCGACCTCAGCTGGCTCGCCTGGTCCTCTTCCTCCCCGCGTTCTGGCTGCTCGTGCCGGGCAGTCTGGGGCTGGTGGGGGTGACCCAGCTGGTGGTGGACCCGGGGGAGGCGCTCGACGCCGGGCTGGGAGTCGTGGCTGTCATCTGCGCCATCGCGCTCGGGCTGCTGGTCGGATCCAGCATCGGGCACTCCCTGCGCGCAAGGCTGCGTCGCGACTGACCGGCGGTGCCGGATGTCTGGTTAGGGCCGGATCATGGCACACCTGATGATGTCGCTGCGGGACCGTCCTATGCTCAAAGGGTGGTGGCCACGGCAGCTCGATCGCGGGGCAGGACAGGTCGGGAGTCCGGAGCGACTGCCGCGAGCATCGGCGCGCTCGGGGTGGTCTTCGGCGACATCGGCACCAGCCCGCTCTACGCCTTCCAGGCCGCCATGACCCAAGGCGGCGGGTCGATCAGCCCGACCCCGGCTCACGTCTACGGGCTCGTGTCGCTGATCTTCTGGTCGATCACCCTGATCGTCTCGCTGAAGTACGTCACCTTCGTGCTGCGCGCCGACAACGACGGCGAAGGCGGGGAGATGGCACTGGCCCACCTGGCGCAGGGTGTCCTGCGCAAGCGCGGCAAGGCCACCGCCTGGGTGATGGTGGTGGGCGTCCTGGGTGCGGCGCTGTTCTACGGCGACAGTGTGATTACCCCGGCCATCTCGGTGCTCTCAGCGGTCGAGGGTCTGGAGGTCATCGAACCCTCCCTGGTGCACCTGGTTGTGCCCCTGGCCCTGCTGGTCCTGGGCATCCTCTTCGCCGCGCAGCAGTGGGGCACCGACCGGGTCGGCCGCGGGTTCGGGCCGGTCATGGTGCTCTGGTTCGCGACGTTGACCCTGCTCGCGCTGCCCAACGTCGTCGGTCACCCGGATGTGTTGCGAGCGCTGCTGCCGACGTATGCGGTGTCGTTCGTCCTGGGTCAACCGGGTATAGCGTTCCTGGCCCTGGGAGCGGTCGTGCTGGCCATCACCGGCGCCGAGGCGGTCTACACCGACATGGGTCACTTCGGTGCCCCGCCGATCCGGCGAGCCTGGTTCTTCCTGGTCTTCCCGGCGCTGACCCTCAACTACCTCGCCCAGGCGCAGGAGGTGCTGGACGACCCGGAGACGGCGACCAACCCGTTCTTCCACCTGGCGCCGGAGTGGGCACACTGGCCGCTGCTTGCGCTAGCCACCCTGGCTACGGTGATCGCCTCGCAGGCGGTGATCTCCGGGGCCTTCTCGATGTCCAGACAGTGCGAGCGCCGGGGGTTTCTGCCTCGGCTCAACGTCCGGCAGACCTCGCTGCACCATCCCGGCCAGATCTATATCCCTTCCGTCAACTGGTTACTGTTCGCGATGGTCGTGGTGGTGGTCTTGATGTTCGGCAGCTCCACCAAGCTGGCTGCCGCCTACGGGGTGGCGGTGACCGGCACCTTCATGGTGACCACCACCCTGTTCCTGACCTACACGCGCTACGCCTGGGGCTGGGGGTGGGGCCGAGTGGTGACGGTGGGCCTGCTCTTCGGCGTGCCCGAGGTGCTGTTCTTCTCCTCCAACGCGACCAAGATCCTGGCCGGAGGGTGGTTGCCGCTGCTTATCGCGACCGTCGTGTGCACGGTGATGCTGACCTGGCGGCGGGGCCGTGCCCTGACCGCTGAGTACCGGGCCGGCATCGAGCACCCGTTGACCGAGGTGCTGGACTTGGTGCACGCCGATCAGCCCACGCGGGTCCCAGGAACGGCGGTCTACCTGCACCCCAACCGCACCAGCGCGCCGCTGGGGCTGCAGCGGAGCCTGGCCTTCTCCGGGGTGCTGCACGAGCGGGTCGTGATCGTGACCGTGGAGTCGATGAACGTGCCCCGGGTCTCCCCGGAGCGACGCGCCGACTTCGACGCCTTGGGTGATCTGGACGACGACATCTGCCACGTCACCCTGCGCTTCGGCTACCACGAGCCCGTCGACGTGCCCGGCATCCTGGCTCAGGTGGACGATGCCGGGGAGGAGCTAGAGGACCTGGACCTCGACCACGCCTTCTTTGTGGTCTCCCGGATGGAGGTCAGCCGCGGCAGCCCCAGCAGGCTCGGCCGCATCCGCGGTCAGCTCTTCGTCGCCCTGGAGCGCAACTCGGCCGATCCGACCCACTACTACATGCTGCCCCGTGACCGCACCATGACGGTCGGTGCCGAGATCGAGATCTGAGCGGCGATAGCGGGGTCCACCCGGCGATGACCTCCTCACCGGGTAATCCCCGCTCGGCACCAGTGGGCGACATCGGGCAGGAGTGTTCCGCATCGTGCACCGGTTGCCTTGACGACTGGTGCTCAGGGTCCCTCGGAGGTCGACGTGCGGCGGGGGGTCGAGGTGTCCGGGTGCAGCGCGACGAAGACCGAGTGCGCTGGTGCCTCGAGATTGCGGGGCCGGTCGTGAAACTCCATGAGCAAGGCCTGCAGCCGGTCGCGGAAGTCCTCGAGTTCGGTCTCGGACAACCGCAGTCCCAGCCGTATCATCGTGACCTGGTCGACCGGCACGCCACGGATCTCGCTGAGGAAGGCATCAATCATCGGCTGGGTCTCGGGGTGGCCACTGCTGACGTACCACGACTTGCCCGTGGATCGGTAGGGGATCTCGCGTGATCCGCGGGCACCGCGCCTGAGCTCTTCGGCTCGCAGGAAACCGGTGTCAACCAGGGTGCGCACATGGTGCAGCACCGACGCCGGGGGTCGGACCAGGATGTCGGCGATCTCCTTGTTGGTGAGCGGCTGGTCCAGGGTCATCCGCAGGATCCGTAGTCGCAGCCCGGAGGCGAGCGCCCGGGCCTCGGCGTCGGTGGCCTGCCGGTACTCGTGCCGGGTGTGCTCGGGCGTCTCGTCAGAGAACGACGGCGACGACATACCAGGAAGTGTAGCGACGAACCGGTAAGTGATTGACAAACACCAATCACTGGTCGCAGGGTGTCCCCATGACCTCGACGCGCCCCTCCCTGTGGCGGCACCGCAACTTCCGGCTGATCTGGGCCGGCGACACCGTCAGCGTCTTCGGTATGCAGCTCATCGGCCTGGCCATCCCCGTGCTCGCAGTGCAGGTGCTGGCCGCGACGCCGTTGGAGATGGGGCTGCTCGGCGCGCTGCAGATGGTTGCTTTTTTGCTGATCTCGCTGCCCGCGGGCGCATGGGTGGACCGGTGGCGCAAGAAGCGGGTCATCGTGTTCGGGGATCTGAGCCGGGCGGCCGTGCTGCTCCTGCTTCCGCTGGCCTGGTGGCTTGGCGTGCTGGCGATGTGGCAGGTGTATGTCGTGGCGCTGGTCACCGGCGCGATCACCGTGTTCTTCGACGTGGCCAACCAGTCCTACCTGCCCGAGATCGTCGACAGCGACCAGATCGCCGACGGCAACGGCAAGCTGTCGGCCAGCCAGCAGACGGCGGGCGTCGCCGGCCCGGCCGCCGCGGCGGGGCTGATCCGGGTGGTCGGCTCGCCGCTGGCCATCGCGGTGACCTCGGTGTGCATGGCGGCCTCGTCGCTGCTGGTCAGCCGAGTGGACCACGTGGAAGAGCCCAAGCCTCGGCAGGACCGGCGCCCGATGCGGGCCGAGATCGCCGAGGGCATGTCGTTCGTGATCCGGCACCCGCTGCTGGTGCGGATCACCGCGTGCACCGGCACCAGCAACTTCACCAGTGGCTTTATCGACGCGCTCTTCGTGCTCTACGTGCTGCGCACCCTTGACCTGGCCGAGACAACGCTGGGCCTTATCTTTTCGGTCAGCGCGATCGGCGGACTGCTGGGGGCGGTCAGCGCGGAACGCTTCGCGCGGTGGGTGGGGGAGGGCCGCTCGATCCCGCTGTCGGCGGTCCTGATCCCCGCGGCCGGGGTGACGACCCCGCTGGCCAGCGTGCTGCCCCCGGTGCCGACCCTGATCGTCGGCGGCCTGATCACCTCGTGGGCCGTCGTGGTCTACAACGTCGTGCAGGTCAGCTTCCGGCAGCGGCTGTGCCCCAAACCGCTGCTGGGCCGGATGAACGCCTCAATCCGCTTCCTCGTCTGGGGTCCCATCCCGCTCGGTGCGCTGGCCGGTGGTGCGTTGGGCACCTGGATCGGAGTCGTCCCCGCCCTGTGGGTCGCGGTCGTGCTCGCGGCGCTGGCCGCGCTACCCGTCGTGCTCAGCCCGCTGCTGACCATGCGCGACCTGCCGCGCTCACTTGACGCGCTCGCCGACGATACCGATCCTGACGCCGAGCCCGAGGTGAGCACGCTCACCGAACCCCGCTGACGGCATACCCCTCAGTCGCGCAACCAGACCGTCGTGTCGGTGGGCAGCTGGTCACCCACCAGGGGACGGCTGGTCACCAGCACCTCCGAGCCGTCCGGGAGGGGCAGCGGATCCTCACCGAGGTTGGTCAGCACCCGCACCGAGCCTCCGGAGGGGCCGCGCACCGTGAAGGTGAACACGTCGGAGTCGTCCTCGTCGGGCCAGGTCAGCTCGCCGGCACCGAGGTCGTGCTCCCGGCGCAGCCGCAGCAGCGAGCGGTACAGCTCCAGCGTCGAGCCGGTCACCTCCACCTGCCGGTCGACCGCCAGGGAGCCGTAGATCTCCGGCTGCGGAAGCCAGGTCTGCTCGGTCCCGCCGAACCCGTATGCCGTGTCGCCGGCCTCCCACGGCATCGGGATCCGGCAGCCGTCGCGGCCCCGCTCAGTGTGGCCGCTGCGCAGCCACACGGGATCCTGGCGGACCTTGTCGGGCAGCGCGGTGTGGTCGGGCAGGCCGAGCTCCTCGCCCTGGTAGAGGTAGGCCGAGCCGGGCAACGCCAGCATCAGCGCCGTAGCGGCCCGAGCGCGGCGCAGCCCGAGGATCGCGTTGGGCTGTGGGTCGTCCGCGCCCACGCCGTTGGGCCGGTCCTGGCCGACCGGATAGCCCATCCTGGTGGCGTGCCTGACCACGTCGTGGTTGGACAGCACCCAGGTGCTCGGTGCCCCGACGTCGTCGGCGACCCGCAGCGACAAGGCGATGACGTCGCGCAGGCTCTGCGCCTGCCAGGGCGCGTCAAGGAACGGGAAGTTGAACGCCTGGTGCATCTCGTCGGGGCGGGTGTAAAGCGCCAGCCGCTCCAGCGGCTCCACCCAGGCCTCGGCGACCAGGATGCGGTCTGCGCTCGGGTCGCCCTCGGGGTTGTAGCCGTCCAGCACCTCACGCCAGCCGCGGTAGATCTCGTGCACCCCGTCCTGGTCCCACATCGGGTTGTCCGCGCCGCCCCGGTCGTCGCGCTCCAGCAGGCCGGGGTCGACGTCGACGTCGGGCAGCCCTTCGCCCTTGACCAGCCCGTGGGCCACGTCGACGCGGAATCCGTCGACACCTCGGTCCAGCCAGAACCTCAGCACGTCGTGGAACATCTCGACGACCTGCGCGTTGTCCCAGTTCAGGTCGGGCTGTTTGACGTCGAAGAGGTGCAGGTACCACTGCCCGGGCGCGCTGCCCGCCTCGGTCACCCGGGTCCAACCCGAGCCGCCGAAGACCGAGTGCCAGTTGTTGGGAGGCTGGTCGCCGTTGCTGCCCTGCCCGTCCCGGAACAGGTAGCGCTCGCGCTCTGCTGATCCGGGTCCGGCGGCCAGCGCGGCCTGGAACCACTCGTGCTCGTCGGAGGTGTGGTTGGGCACCAGGTCGACCAGCACCCGCAGGCCTAGCTCGTGGGCCGTGGAGATCAGGCTGTCGGCATCGTCGAGTGTCCCGAAGACCGGGTCGATCTGGCGGTAGTCGGCCACGTCGTAGCCGGCGTCGGCCATGGGGGAGACGTAGAACGGGCTGATCCAGATGGCGTCGACGCCAAGGTCCCTCAGGTAGGGCAGCCGGGCGGTGATGCCGGGCAGGTCACCGACCCCGTCGGCGTTGGCGTCGGCCCACGAGCGGGGGTAGACCTGGTAGATGACTGCGTGCCGCCACCAGGCGGGGGAGGCAGCAGCCGGGGCGGGAGGGGCGCTCGACGTCGAAGAGGTCACGAGGAGCAATCTTGCCCGATTCGGACCGGCGGATGAAAATTCTTGCAGCCTGTCAGCCGTCAGTGGCGGGCAGGAGGCTGATCGCGGCGATCTCCAGCATGCCGTCCTCATAACCCTGGACCGTGACCGTGATCTCACCGTTGAGCTCTTGGACCGGTCGGCCGTCCTGACGGCTGAATGCGGGTATCCGCCAAGAGCTGGGTGTGGCCGTCCAGGAGGACCACCAGCCGTCCCGCTCCAGCACCTCGCTGTAGGGCGTCTGACCCAAGTCGGCGGGACGGCCGACGGCTACTGGCTCGGATCCAGGTTCCGTGACCTCGAGCCGGAACCGTCCGACGCCCGTGGTCCGGATGACCAGGTCAGTGAACTGGGCCGGCTCGAGTCGCAGCACCGCGCGGCCCTCAGGGTCGAGATCGTCGAGGGTGACCACGTCAGTCTCGACATACACATTGAGGAGGCCGTCATTGCCCGAGGACGTCGACTGACCCGGCACCGGGACGGCCAGATCGTGGGGCACCGTCGTCGAGGACGCGAACGGGTACTCGGCCCAAGGCACGGGTGCGTATGCCGCTACCCGCACCGAGTCTGTGCCTCGGACGGGTTCGACGGCGATGGTGGGTCGTCCAGGGGGTGGCTGATCGGCCTGGTCGGAGGAAGCTATGGCCACGTCGAACCACGGATCACCGAGTGCGCACGACAGGGTGTGCTCGGTCGCTCCAAGGGTCATAACGAGGTCGCCCTCGCTCGGCGGATCGCCCCCGCAGTCGTGCACCCAGACGAGGGGTCCAGGGCCCTGAGGGTCGACCGCCACTTGGCGAGAGCGGCCGTCGGCCGGCACGTCGACGACGCCGACCTGGCGTAGGCCGAAGGCAAACAAGGGCAGAGTGTCGTCGGACACGGGCTCGAGCACCGTCTGGGTGGCGGGGGTGAAGTCGCGCGTCGTGATCTGCACCGCCCAGTCCCCGGACAAAACCGCGCGGGGCACGACGCTGACCACGACCTCGCCGTCGCGCAGGTCCACACCTAGGTCGGCCAGGGAGTCGCTGTCGAAGGTGAAGGTGCGCCGACGCACCCCGGGCTCGAAGTTGTGCACGAATCCTTCGCGCAGGTCCGGCTCGGCCCCGCTTGCCGATCCTCCGGGCAGGCCGAGGGCCGCAGGTGGCCGGTCTCCGTCATCGGTCACGACCACGCCGTCCAGAGCGACCAGCAGCTGCCCCGGACCGTCCAGGATGACGTCGACGTCGGCCTGGGTGGTCGCCGTCATCGGCACGGTAGCCGAGTAGGCCGACGGTGTCCCGGCCATCACCTCCAGATCCGGGCGCGGCTGCACTGTGCTGGTCGAGTCGATGACGACACTGCCCGCGGACGGTTGCGGGGGATTCCACTCCATCTGGTGTCCCGGCGGCACGAACGGGAAGTCCTCCCAGGCCGCCTCCTCATAGACCGCGACGATGGCACTCTCGGTCTGCGTGTTGTCGAACTGCCACAGCGCGGCGTCGATGGGCAGTGGCTCGGCAGCGACGGACTGCCGGTCCGTCGGCGGGGTGCAGGGCAGCGAGAGCACCACCTGGTCGCGGGTCGACAGCGTGATCGGTGCCGGGTCCTGCGGGGTAGCCGCTTCGCTGCTGCACCAGGCCACGGCATACAGCTGGGTGTCGGTCTGGGTGGGGGAGAAGCCGGTGGACCACTGGCTCCCTGGTGCGATCTCGCGTGAGACCAGCAGGCGCAAACCGTCGATGGTGAAGGGGCGAGCCACGCCGTCGGCCAGGCCGAACCCCTGCGTGTAATCCGGGTCGGGCACCGCCAGGTCGACCCCGTTGACGTCCTGGGTCTTATCGGAGTGGTCGAGCAGCGCGCCTGCGCCAACAACGGTGACGACGGCCAGGGCGGCCGCTGCCCACACCGTGCGGCGCCGTCGAGCGATGTGGCGAGCTCGACGCAGCGATGCAGCGAGCAGCGCCGTGGCGTCCGGTGGTGCGGCGCTGTCGGCGATCGCCTCCATCGTGCTGGCGAGCTTGCCGCGGCCGAGGGCGGTCAGCGCGCCGTCCTCCTCCGCCTGCACGGTTCGCGTGGTGGTGTTCAGTGCCTCGGCCGTCTGCTCCGGCGTGTAGTTGTGGTAGTGCCGCAGCACGACCACGGCCCGCTGCCGCGGCGGCAGCGCGTGCAGGGCTTCGGCAGGTGCGGACGGTGGTCCCGCCCCTGCTGCGCCGGTATGTCGACGTCGCCGCCCGCGCGAGATGGCCACCCGAGCCAGGAGGCTGCGGCAGTAGGCCTCCGGCTGCCCCTCGCTGCGCTCCCAGGTGCGCGATGCCCGGGCAAGCGCCTCCTCGAGCAGCTCGCGGGCGTCGCCCTCGTCCCGGCCCAGCAGTAGCGCCGTGCGGTGCAGCGATGCGCTCCGGCTCAGCACGAGCTCGCGGAACGCGGGGGGCGGTGGGTCGGGCACGGCCTACTCGGGCTGGTCGTCGCCGGCAGCGTTGACCATGAAGTGCGCGGCGTGGCTCATGTAGGCGCGCATCTGGTGGTCGTCCATCGCGGACAGCTCCAGGGAGTCGATCGCGGCATACATGTGGGTCAGCCAGCGGTCCCGCTGCGCGGGGGTGACGGCGAACGGCATGTGCCGCATCCGCAGCCGTGGGTGGCCTCGTTGCTGGCTGTAGGTCGTGGGGCCGCCCCAGTACTGCTCCAGGAACATCCGCAGCCGCTCCTGCGCGGGACCGAGGTCCTGCTCGGGGTACAGCTGCCGCAGCGGCGGGTCGGCGGCGACACCCTCGTAGAAGGCGTGGACCAAGCGCACGAAGGTCTCGTGACCGCCGATGCGGTCGTAGAAGGTCTCCGTCTCTGGGGCGTCGTCGCTGGGCAGCTCACTCACGCGTCCCAGTGTCCCACCCCATTTTGCTAGGGAAGTTGCGGCCTTCGTATGCGGTTTGCTAGGGAAAGTGTGGCGGTCGTGTGAGGTTTGCTAGGGATCTTGCGCGTCAACACCACGACTTGCAAGGGATCTTGCGCGCCAGCAGCACGATCTAATTGGGATCTTGCGTTCGACCCCTGCGGTTTGCTAGGGAGACTGCGCTCCGTCGCCGAGGTTTGCTAGGGACGTTGTCGGTCAGGGAGCTACGGCTGCTCTTCCTCCTCGAACTGCCCGATGACCTGCAGCTCGAACGAACCCTCCTCATAGCACTCGACCCGCAGGACGATTCGCTCGGGATCACCGCCGGAGTCGGTCCGCGCGGTGATCGGCCACGTCGCCCGCTGGTCGGTCCACGAGGTCCACCAGTCGCCTCGGCCCAGGGTGCCGGAGAAGGTGTTCTCCGGAGAGCTAGGTGAGCCCGTGCCGGTGATGGCCCCCTGCGCAGGATCGGCGGACTCCAGCCAGAACCTGCCCTTGCCCTCGGTCGTCACGTACAGCTGGGTTGAGCGCGACTCGGGGAGCTCGATCGTGGCGCTGCCGTCGGTGTCCAGGTCCGCGGACGTGACGGTGTCGGTCACCCCGAAGACGAGGCCACCACCGAAGACCTCCCCATCCTGCGGCACGGCATCGTCGAACAGCGGCTCCCCCTGCTCGAAGGGGAAGTCCTCGAACGGCACCGGCTCGTATGCGGCCACCAGCCGGGATTCGACGCCCCCAGCCGGCCGCATGGCCAGCCTGACGCCTCCCTCTGCGCGCCCCTGCGGCATGTCGTCGGGGGCCACCGCATCGTTGAAGTTGACCCCGGAGAGGCACGTGAAGGTGCTCACGGAGCCGGCGATGTCCAGTGATCCGATGTCGGGCTGCAGGCCGCGTGAGTCCCGCTCGATTGTGTCCGAGCACTGCGGCACCCACATCAGACCCTTGGCTCGGGAATCGTCCATCGCCACCGGGTGAGCCACACCGTCGGTCGGCACCTCATACGCTTCCACCAAGCGGTGCCCGAACGCATACTCGGCGAACTCCGACTCAGCGATGGGTGGGAGTGGCTCAGTGGACCCGGCTCCGCTGTCGGGGCTCCCCGAGCCGATCGTCACGCGCCAGCCGTCGTCGTCCGGAAAACCTCGGGCATCGACGCTGACGGTGATCTCGCCGTCGCTGACGTCGACCCCTTCTCCTCCAGCACCTCGGAGGTGAGACCGAATTCGACCAGTCCGATCGTCTGCCCGAAGGAGTGCAGATAGCCCTCTCGGCGTGCCGGGTTTGCCTCGTCCCACGGACCCGGGACGGTCCCCTCTAAGCGGTCGAGCTCTTCACCGTCGTTGGTGAGGATCACGCCGTCGACCGCGACCAGGAGCTGACCTGGGCCGTTGAGGCCCATGTCAATCCGCAGCGGCTCCTCGGTGAGGGGCACCGTGACCGAGTGAACCCGTCGGGGTGTGATCTGCGACTCCAGAGCGGGGTCGGTGGTCATCGGAGTGCTGCTGTCGATCACGATGCCGTCCGCGCTCGGGAAGGACACGCGGTCCCACGAGGGGAACGGGTAGTCGGCCCACTCCGTCTCCTCGTAGATCGCCACCAACGCCGCCCCGGTTGACGAACCTCCGCCCGTGACCCGGAAGCCCTCGGCATCGGGTGGGAGTGCCACTGGGCTTGTGAGGTGTTCGGTGTCAACTGCCGGGTCCGCGCACTGGGCGGTGAGCCGCTCGAGCCCGGTCTCGAAGGTTCCGACCTCGATCTCGACCTCGGACGTTCCGGTTGCGCACCAGGCCTGGGCGTACATCTGGGTCTCGGCATCGGTCCGGAACTCGTCGGAGACCATGCCAACGTTGGGCCCAATCTCGTCGAAGGTCTCCACCAGCGTGAGCCCGTCGGCATACGGCTGGGGAACGCCGTCGATGATGCCGTAGCCCTGCGTGTAGGACTCGTCCGGCTCGGCGGGCGCCACCTCGCCATGGGTGTCCCCACCCAGGTCGGTGAGCAGCAGGCTCGCGCCGCCGATCGCAACCACGGCAGCAGCGGCGGCAGCCCAGCGGTGCGTCGTCCGGCGTCGGCCCAGCTCGCCGGACCGGGCGTAGGCACCGGCCAGCACGGTATGCGGATCCGGGGCCTCGTAGCCGTGGGCGACGTCGTCCAGGGTGCCTCGCAGGTCCTCGATCGTGGGGCTCATCACCGCCCCCTCCCTTCGGTGACGGCGGGATCGTGCTCGCCGTCGGTGAGGTGCTCACTGATCCGCAACGTGGCCAGGGCCTTGGCATGCTGCGACTTGACCGTGCCGAGCGCGATGCCCAGCGCCTCGGCCGTCTGCGCCTCGGTGTAGTCGTGGAAGTAGCGCAGCACGATCACTGCCCGCTGCCGGGGAGGCAGCGCACCCACGGCGTCGGCGAGTGTCGTGGACTGCGGGACCGCCGTGCCGGGGTCGCTGGGGGTCCTCCCCAATCGCTCGTGCACCGGGCGGTCCGGGAGGTGCTCGCTCGGATGCTCCCCGTGCCATCTGCGCCGGCGCGAGGAGATGTACTGGCGCACCAGGATGGTCCGGCAGTAGGCCTCGGGCTGACCCTCGATGCGCGCCCAGGACCGCCAGGCCCGGGCTAGGGCATCCTGCAACAGGTCCTGCGCATCATGGGGGTCGCGGGTCAGCAGCACCGCGGTGCGATAGAGCGCGCTGCTGCGACCGAGCACGAACTCACGAAAATCCGGTGAGGGTGCGTCGTCAGCCATCGTCGACCTCCATGCCAGCAACGACGCCCTGGGTGCAGTGGATGGTTGCCCTGTCTCGGCCCCTCGATCTCAGGATCAGGGCTGCGGGGCGGATCCATAAGGGTTGATCTGGGGACCGCGGATCCCCGCCTCGTCCAGCAGCACCTTGATCCGCTGCCGGATCACCCGCGGCATCGCCCACTGCTCACCCGGGCGGCACTTGGCAAAGATTCGCAGGGTCATCACGCCACCGGACACCGACTCAATGCCCGCCACCGTCGGCTCCTCGATCAGCCTGTCCTGCTGCTCGGGGTCGGTCCAGACCTCCTCGACCACCCGGTGCAGGATCGGCAGGACCCGAGCCGGGTCCTCGTCGTAAGCCACCGGTATGTCGATCGTGGCCACCGCCCAGCCCTCCGACTTGTTGCCGATCCGGATGATCTCGCCGTTGCGGACGAACCAGACAACCCCGCTGGCATCGCGCAGCCGGGTGATCCGCAGGGTGA
>JAABUN010005387.1_pt1 | contig 15981 bp, 17 predicted proteins | sample 5559311 | NCBI WGS metagenome assembly JAABUN01 (sample SAMN10711877, study PRJNA513370) | rock metagenome | isolation source: Antarctica rocks | place: Antarctica: Victoria Land, Siegfried Peak sud
GAAGATGGGGAGGGGAACCATGCGCAGCATGGTGGAGGGGTGGGGGGGTGGGGGCGAAGCGACCGAACGGGGGCTTCCCCGATAAAGCTGGGCCGTCCGCGCGGCCGCCCCTCCACCGCTTCGAGTGTCGGGTCGGATCGTCCCCCGGGCGATCCTCGCCATGCCGGGGGCATGGCGACCCGACACTCCCCCTTCTCAAGCAAGCTTGGGGAGGAAAATTACGGCAGCCCGCGCCCCATCAGTCGAAATCCACCTTGTCATAGTGCTTCGGCGGATCGACCGGGCTCATCCGTTCGGCCAACAAGGGCCGGAAGGAGGGGCGCGACTTCAGCCCCGAATACCAGCGGCGCAGCGGCTCGTGCGCGCGCCAGTCGACCGCGCCGAGATAGTCGGCGACCGACAGATGGGCCGCCGCCGTCAGGTCGGCCAGGCTGAGCCGCGGCCCGGCCAGCCACGCGCGGTGGTCGAGAAGATAGTCCAGATAGTCGAGCTGCCGGTTGGTCCAGCGCATCGCCTCGCGGATCGCGCCCGCGTCCGGCGTCTGGCGGTCGAGTCGCTTGCGCAGCCGCTCGGTCATCATCGGGTGGACCGCCAGGCCATAGAAATGATGGTCGAGCCAAGCCACCAGCCGCCGCGCCTCCGCGCGCTGCAACGCCGGCCCGGCCAAGAGCGGCGAGCGCTCCACCGTCTCCTCGAAATACTCGCAGATGGCGGTCGAATCGATCAGCGTGATGCCCTTGTCCGGGTCGACCAGCACCGGCGTCTCGCTGGCCGGGTTGAGATCCTGGAACTCGTCGCGCATCTCCCACGGGCGCTCGACGATCAGGTCATAGGCCACGCCCTTCTCGCCCAGGCACAGGCGGACCTTGCGCGAGAACGGGCAGAGGGGGAACTGGTGCAGCAGCCACATGGCCGTCCTGTTACGGGCGCGGGACAGAGGGGGGAAGGGGCTTGGGCGCACTGTGGCTGATGCTGGCGTGGCTGGTGGGCGCGCGCGCGCCGACGCCGGCCGCGCGCGCCATCGCGACGCTGATGGGCGTGGCGGCGGGGCTGACGCTCCCCGACCTCGACCAGTGGCTGCCGCTGACTCATCGCAGCGCGCTCACCCACTCGGTGCTGATCTTGGTGCCTTTGATGTCGGGCAGCCGGGGCGTGGCGGCGGGGGTGGCGTTGGGGCTTGGTTTCCATCTGGCCGCCGACTGCTTCCCGCGGGCGATGGTTGGGTATGCGACGGTGAAGTGGCCGTTCGTCGGATCGATCGGGGCGGGTTGGAGCTATGCCTGGCTGGCGACGAACTCGCTGGTGGCGAGCGCTTCGGGCGCTTGGGGACTGGCTCGGGAGGAGGCGCGGCTCGGACTGGTCGTGCTGGCGGGCGCGGCGGTGATGGGGGCCGGGTATCTCTGGAGCGATCCCGGCGGCTGGCCAGCGCTGGTGCTGTACGCCGCGGCAGGTTGGTGGGTGTGGCGGCGGCGCTGAGTGGGGGCGATCCTGACTCCCCTCCCTGAAAGGAAGGGGTTGGGGGTGGGTGCGAGCGCAGCGAGCTCCGGAGCTATGCCCAGCATCGCGGCTCGGCGTCGCCTCGCACCCACCCCCCTACGGACGCGCTGACGCGCCCGGTTCCGCCGGACGCCCGGCTACACCCCCCTCCCCATCTCCGATGGGGGGAACAAGCCGCGCTACTCGGCCGCCCTCACCACCTCATCCACCAAGGGTTCCGCCAGCCGGTCGAGCATCTCCCTCGGCACCACCTGCCAGAGCCGTGCCCGCGTGCCCTCCCAGTCCGCCAGCAGCTCGACCGCCCAGCGGCTCTCGGTGCGACGGACGTGTTCGGCCAGCAGCCGGCGGGCCACCCCCGCCCAGTGGTGGCTGGCGATCCGCTGCCAGACGATCGAGTCCGGGTTGGCGCGCTCTCCGAACGCCTCGTCCAGCACGAACGCCATGCCGCCCGTCATTCCCGCCCCAAAATTGCGCCCGACGCCACCCAAAATCAGGACCGTGCCGCCGGTCATGTACTCGCAGCCATTGGCTCCGCAGCCCTCGACCACCGCCGTCGCCCCCGAATTCCTCACTGCGAAGCGCTCGCCCGCCTGCCCCGCCGCCCAGAGCGCGCCCGATGTGGCCCCGTAGAGCACCGTGTTGCCCACGATCGTGTTCTCCTGGCTGGCGAGTGGCGAGCTGACCAGCGGGCGCACCACGACCGTACCGCCCGAAAGCCCCTTGGCGACATAGTCGTTGGCGTCGCCGAACACCTCCAACGTGACCGCGCGGGCGAGGAATGCGCCGAGCGACTGCCCCGCCGAGCCGCGCAGCCGCACGGTGACGTGCCCCGCCGCCAGCCCGTCCGACCCGAAGCGCCGCACCAGCTCCGACGACAAACGTGTGCCGACCGAGCGGTGCGTGTTCCTCACCGTATAGGCGAGCTGCATCTTCTCGCCCCGCTCCAGCGACGGCCCGGCGTCGGCGATCATCTGCGCGTCCAGCGTGTCGGGCACCTCGTTGCGGAAGCCGGCCGGCGCGAACCGGCGTTCGCTGCCGTCGTCGACCTTGGCGAGCACCGGGTTGAGGTCGAGGTCGTCGAGATGCTCGGCCCCCCGGCTGACCTGCCGCAACAGCTCCGTGCGTCCGATCACGTCCTCCAGCGACCGCGCGCCGAGCGACGCCAGCAGCTCGCGCACCTCTTCCGCGATGAACGTCATCAAATTGATGACCTTGTCCGGGGTGCCGGTGAACTTGGCGCGCAGCCGCTCGTCCTGGGTGCAGACGCCGACCGGGCAGGTGTTGGAGTGGCACTGGCGCACCATGATGCAGCCCATCGCCACCAGGCTGAGCGTGCCGATCCCGAACTCCTCCGCGCTCAAAATGGCGGCGATCACCACGTCGCGCCCGGTCTTGAGGCCGCCGTCGGTTCGCAGCGTCACCCGGTCGCGCAGGCCGTTGAGACTGAGCACCTGATTGACCTCGCTCAATCCCATCTCCCACGGCGTGCCCGCGTATTTGATCGAGGTCTGGGGCGACGCGCCGGTGCCGCCGGTGTAGCCGGAGACCAGGATGGCGTCGGGGTGCGCGCTTGGCCACGCCGGCCGCGACCGTGCCGATGCCGGCGCAACTGACCAGCTTCACGCACACCTGAGCGGTCGGGTTGACCTGTTTCAGGTCGTAGATCAGCTGCGCCAGATCCGCGATCGAGTAGATGTCGTGGTGCGGCGGCGGGCTGATGAGCGTGACGCCGGGCGTCGAGTGGCGCAGGCGGGCGATGAACTCGATCACCTTGAAGCCCGGCAGCTGGCCGCCCTCGCCCGGCTTGGCCCCTTGGGCCACCTTGATCTCGATCTCGCGCGCCGACAGCAGGTAGTCGACGGTGACGCCGAAGCGGCCGGACGCGATCTGCTTGACCGCGCTGTTCGCGTTGTCGCCGTTGGCGCGCGGGTGCACGCGCTCGGCCCCCTCGCCGCCCTCGCCGGACACGGCCTTGGCCCCGATGCGGTTCATGGCGATGGCGAGCGTCTCGTGCGCCTCGGGCGAGAGCGCGCCGAGCGACATGCCCGGCGTGACGAAGCGCCGGCGAATGGCGGTGACGGGCTCGACCTCGTCCAGCGGCACGGCCACGGCGGCGGTGTTGAAGGCGAGCAGGTCGCGCAGCGCCACCGGCGGCAGCGCGTGGACGCCGCGCGAAAACCGCTGATAGGTCGATTAGCTGTCGGTCGCCACCGCCGTCTGCAACAGATGCATCAGTTCCGCGCCCCAGGCGTGAGTCTCGCCGCCGTGCCGCTGCCGGTAGAAGCCGCCGACCGGCAGCCGGGCCACGCCCATGTCGAACGCGGCGCGGTGGCGCTCGCTGGCGTTGAGTTGGAGCGAGGCGTAGCCCTCGCCCGAAATCTTGGCGGGCATTCCGGGAAACAGGTCGGCGACGAGCGAGCGCGACAGCCCGACGGCCTCGAAATTGTAGCCGCCGCGGTAGGAGGACACGACCGCGATGCCGAGCTTGGCCATGATCTTGAGCAGGCCGTTGTCGATCGCGGTACGGTAATTCTCGAGCGCTTGCGTCAGCGACAGAGCGCCGAGCAGCCCGCGCGCGTGCCGGTCGGCGATCGCGGCCTCGGTCAGGTACGCGCTGACCGTAGTCGCCCCGGTGCCGATCAGAACCGCGAAGGCGTGGGTGTCGAGCGCCTCGGCCGAGCGCACGTTGATCGACGCATCCGAGCGCAACCCGACGCGCACGAGATGGGTGTGGACGGCGGCCGCCGCGAGCACGGCGGACAGCCCGACCCGTTCCGGCCCGATCGCCTCGTCGGTCAGGAACAGCTCGCTGCGCCCACCGCGCACCGCCGCCTCGGCCTGCCCACGCACCCGGGCGATGGCCTCGCGCAACCGCTCCGGGCCGCCGCCGGCCGCGAATGTGCAGTCGAGCGTCGCCGCCTGAGGCCCAAAGGCGTCGCGCAGCCGCGCCCATTCGGCCGACAGCAGCACCGGCGAGGGCAGCTCCAGCACCCGGCCGCCCGCCGTCTCTTCCAGAATGTTGCCCAGATTGGCGAACCGCGTGGTGAGCGACATAACGTGGCGCTCGCGCAGTGGATCGATCGGCGGCTTGGTGACCTGGGAAAAATTCTGGCGAAAGAATTGGCTGACCAGGCGCGGCTTGTCGGACACCACCGCCAGCGGCGTGTCGTCGCCCATCGACCCCACCGCCTCCTTGGCGACCTCCGCCATCGGGGCCAGGATCAACTCCAGATCCTCCAGCGTCTGCCCGGCCGCCACTTGCCGCCGCGTCAGCTCGGGGCGAGCGTACCGCGCGGGTGCCTCGGTGACCGGCGGCAGGTCATCCGGCGTGCAATAGTCGGCGGTTAACGCTGCATAATCCCGCTCGCCCGCCACCCGGTCCTTGATCTCGCCGTCGGTGTAGAAGCGGCCCGCCTCCAGATCGACCGCGATCATCCCGCCGAGGCCGAGCCGGCCCTTCTCGAGCACGTGGCCTTCGGGCAGCGCGACCAGCCCCGTCTCCGACCCCACCACCAACAGGCCGTCGGTCGTGCGCGTGTAGCGCAGCGGGCGCAGCGCCGAGCGGTCGAGCCCGGCCACCGCCCAGCGTCCGTCGGTCATGCACAACGCCGCCGGCCCGTCCCACGGCTCCATGTGGGCGGCGTTGTAGCGGCCGAGCGCCTCGTGCGTGGCCGGCGCGCCCGCCTGCCACGCTTCGGGCACCAGCATCAGCTTGGCCGACGGCGCGTCCTTGCCCGACCGGCACAGCACCTCGAACACGGCGTCGAGTGCGGCCGTGTCCGACGCCCCGGCGGGCACCACCGGCGTCACGTCCTCGCAATGTTCGCCGAACGCGACCGACGCCATCTTGATCTCGTGGGAGCGCATCCAGCTCTTGTTGCGGCGCACCGTGTTGATCTCGCCATTGTGGGCGAGACAGCGGAACGGCTGGGCCAGCCACCATTGCGGAAACGTGTTGGTGGAATAACGCTGGTGAAAGATCGCGACCCGGCTCGTGAAGCGCTCGTCGAGCAGGTCGGGGTAGAAGTCGGTCAATGCCTCGGCCAGAAACAGGCCCTTGTAGATCACGGAGCGGCACGACAGCGAGCAGACGTAGAAATCGCGCACCTGCTGTGCGATCGCCGCGCGCTCGATCCGGCGGCGCACGAGGTAGAGGGTCTTGTCGAACTCCGCCGCGCTCGCCTGATCGGGGAGCGGACCGGCGACCAGGATCTGCTCGATCTCCGGCCGGGTGAGCGCCGCCTTGGGGCCGATCGCGGCCACGTTCACCGGCACCTGCCGCCAGCCGTAGATGGTCAGCCCGGCGGCCACCATCTCCGACTCCACGATCGTCCGGCACGTCTCCCGCGCGGTCAGGTCGGTGCGCGGCAGGAACATCTGTCCGACCGCGAGCCGACTGGGCAGGGCGACGTGCCCGGATCGGTCGATGGCGTCGGCGAAGAAGGCGTGGGGGATGTCGAGGTGGAGGCCCGCCCCGTCGCCGGTCTTCCCGTCCGCATCGACCGCGCCCCGGTGCCAGACGTTGCGCAGCACCTCCAACGCCGCCTCGACCACGCGGCGCGACGCGAGCCCGTCGGTGGCGGCGACCAGGCCGACGCCGCAGGAGTCGGACTCCATGTCGGGGCGGTGCATGCCGTTGGTGGCGAGGTGTCGGGCGGGCGTCATCGGGCAGGGGGAGCGGGGGGTTTGGCAAGCAGTCCTCTCCCCTCCCTTCCAGGGAGGGGCCGGGGGTGGGTGCGAGCCGCAGGCGAGCCCCGGACGCTCCGGCACAGGCTCGACTCCGCCATCGCCACCCACCCCCAACCCCTCCCTAAAAAGGAGGGGAGTCTGTCCTGGCTCCTCCTCCCCAGCGCCGGGGCAAGAACAGCTCACAACCCGTCGTCGAGCAGCCCCTCATCCGTCACGAAGCGCGCGACCGCCGCCCGCGTCTCACCCAGCGTCGCGCGCGTGTCCCACGCCCGGTTCACCTGCCCCGCCTGTCTGCCCGGATCGAGCGGGTATTCCTGGGCGAGCGCGTTGCGCGTCCGCACCGCCTCCGCCCACGCCTTGCCATCGACCAAGATGCCCAGCGCCACCGCCTTGTTGGCGACATCCCGGGGCGTCAGCCGCTCTGTCCGGCCGAGGCTCATCAGCAGCACGATGGTGCGCAGCGACTGGTGCAGCGCGTCGGCGAACTGCTCATACAATTTCAGGAAGGCGAGCACGTAGGTGTCCTGCCGCCGCACCGGCGCGGCCATGCGCTCCACGGTCAGCGGCATCAGTGCCACCAGCTCCTCGCCCATCTCGTTTAGATGCTCGTCCAAGCGCGCGATCGTCGCCAGGTGGGTCTTCAGGATCTGCCGCTCGCCCGCCGTGGTCACAGGACCACCCCGTCGCGCATCGCGATGAGGTCGATGCCGAAGGGCGCGTCGGAGCGGCAACGCACCGCGACGTCCACCCGCTGCTCCTCAATCCGGGCGAACAGATTGTCCTCGAACCGCTGGCGCGCGGCCCACTCGTCGGCCAGCTCGCCCGCTTCGATGTGCAGGTCGATGTCCCCGCCGCGCCGCGCATCGTCCACCCGGCTGCCGAACAGCCGCACGACGGCGTCCGGCCCGAAGGCGTGCGCGGCGGCGGCCTTGATGGCGGCGATCTCGTGCGGGGAGAGGCGCATGGGGAGTGGTGTAGCGGGTGCGGGCGGGGAGCGCACCTTTTGTGGGGGGGGGGCTGATCAAATCCCCTTCGGGCTGAGCTTGTCGAAGCCCTGTTCTTCTGTCTCTTGCCATGAGCAGTAAAGAAGGACGGCCCTTCGACAAGCTCAGGGCGAACGGATACTGCACATTGGTCCGATTCGTCGTGTCAACAGACAATGTGGTGACGGTGGGGTGCATTCCTCAGTCGTCCGGCACACCCATTTGTGCGCGCAAGTCCGCCTCCGTCAGCGAAAGGGCCGCTGGGCTGTTCAGCCCTTCCTTCACGACCAAGGCGCGCACCGCCGTCTTGGCTTCGGCCGCGATGGAGGCGACCAGGCCTTCCGTGTTGGTGTCCGTGTAGGCCTTCATCCGCCAGTCGCCCTCAAGATAATGACGGCCAGTGTCCGTGCGGAGAAAGGTGACGATTCCCGCAGCTCGTCGTCGGTAAATTCCCAATTGAGGTGGTCGGCATAGGCGCGTTAAAACTCGTCGCGGTGCTTAGCGTAGGCGACTTTATAGGCACTGAAGACTAAGTCGCTAAGGGTGCCAAACGTGGATGTACTTACCGTGCTCTGCTCCGTGCCAATGGCTCGCATAATCTCCATCAGGTCGTGAAATGCCAAGCGCTCCAGATCGCTACCCGAATCGATCCGTGCCTGCACCCCGGTCAGACAAAGATACTCCGAGATCAGCTGCTGCTTTTTCGGTGAAGGCGGCGTCTCGATCATCGCGGCGTCCGCCATCGACAGCACCCCCAACCAAAAACTCACGCCGCCTACTCCCTCTTCTCCGCCACCATCCACCCGTGCATCCGCTCCGCCACGTCGCGCCCATCCCGGATCGCCCACACCACCAGGCTCGCGCCGCGCACGATATCCCCCGCCGCGAACACGCCGGGCAGGGCGGTCATCATCGACACATGGTCGATCCGCACCGTGCCCCAGCGGGTCACCGCCAGCTCCGGCGCGTCCCACAGCACCGGCAGCGGCTCGGCGTCGAAACCCAGCGCCTCGATCACCAGGTCGGCGTCCAGCCCGAAGCCGGCACCCTCGTCCACCACCGGCGCTCGGCGCCCGCTGGCGTCGGCGGGGCCGAGGCGCATGGCGTGGGCGCGGACCTCGCTCACCCGCCCGGCCCCTTCGAACGCGGCGGGTGCGGAGAGCCAGACGAACTCGACGCCCTCCTCCTCCGCATTGGCGACCTCGCGCGCGCTGCCGGGCATGTTTTCGCGGTCGCGGCGATAGAGGCAGCGCACCGAGCGCGCGCCCTGGCGCACGGCAGTCCGCACGCAGTCCATCGCCGTGTCGCCGCCGCCGACCACCACCACCGCCTTGTCGCGCGCGTGGAGCGAGCCGTCCTCATGCTCCGGCACCCGGTCGCCAAAGCCCGCGCGGTTGGACGCGATCAGGAAGTCGAGCGACTTCACGACGCTGGGCTTGTCCGACCCCGGCGCGAATGTTTCACGTGGAACATACACGCCCGTCGCGATCAGCAGCGAATCATGGCGCGCGCGCAGCTCGGCCAGCGTGGCGTCGCGCCCGACCTCGAACCCGTGGTGAAAGACGATGCCGCCCGCCGCCAGTCGGTCGACCCGGCGCATCACGACTGGCTTCTCCAGCTTGAAGCCGGGGATGCCGTAGGTCAGCAGGCCGCCGGCGCGGTCCTGCCGGTCGTAGACATGGACGTCGTAGCCCGCCTCGCGCAGCCACTCCGCCGCCGTCAGCCCGGCCGGCCCTGCGCCGATCACGCCGACGGAGGCCCCGCGCGCCGGACCGGGGACAAGCGGCTCGACCCAGCTCTGCTTCCAGGCGGTGTCGGTGATGTGCTTCTCGACCGCGCCGATGGTGACCGCGCCGTGGCCGGAGAACTCGATCACGCAATTGCCCTCGCGCAATCGGTCCTGCGGGCAGATGCGCCCGCAGATCTCGGGCATGGACGAGGTCGCCGACGAGAGCTCGTAGGCCTCGCGCAAACACCCCTCGGCGGTCAGGCGCAGCCAGTCGGGATGTGGTTGTGGAGCGGGCAGTGGGTGACGCAATAAGGCACCCCGCATTGCGAGCAGCGGCCGGACTGGTCGGCCGCCGAGCCGGGCGCGAAGCCCTCGGTGATCTCGGCGAAATCGCCCGCCCGAGTGCCGGGCGCACGTTTGTCCGGGTAGCGCTGGTCGTGATCGACGAACCGGAGCATGGCTGTGTCCATGGGGGCGGAGTGTGGGGGATTGCGGGAGGCTTGAGAAGGGGGCGCAGCGAGTCGGGCTCGCCCCTATCGCGCTGGCTCTCGCCGTCGCTGGATGCTCCGCGTCAACACCCGAACGAAGTGCCGCGGTCCCGGAGGCGCGGTCACACGACCATGAGGCTCTGGAGTACAAGTCGGTGACGCTCAGCGGCTTCAGCTGCGGCGACAACTGCTACCTCGAACTCACGCGCGGGGTGGAGGGGGCCGCGCCCGAGACGATCCTCTGCACGGCCCCCGCGTGCGCCGAGTGGCAGGCCGGCGGATCACTGCCCGCCGCGCTCCGCGACACGGGCGCGATGGTGAGGTTCGGCACCGCCGACCAGGTCGACGGGTCGGGCACGGTGATGGAACATGGTGTCAGGGCAGCCGTCGGCTTGCGCATTCCAACCAAGCTGCGGCAGGCGGCCACAAGAGCGTCGCCGGGCGGCACCGGCCCGCTGCCGCTCACGCGCGGCGTCTATGTCGCCGACGGTTCGGACTGCGCGCACCCGGCCAACGCCGTCGTGCGCGTCTATGATGGGCAGGGCATCAGCGGGTCGACAACGAAGGATTGCCGCGTCACGGTCAACTCGCGCGACAGGAGCGCGTATCGGGTGAGCAACTCGTGCGTGAACACCTATGATGGCTCGCGCGCCGCCGTCGACCAGACGGTGACGGTGCCCGAGGCGACCCACTTCGCGCTGGACGGCACCCGGTTCGGTTTGTGCCCGGCCGGCGAGGCACCGGAGTCGCTGCGGACACTGACGCGCTGAGGGGTTCTGCGTTCGACTCTCCCGTTGTCTCAGCGCAACCCCAGCCACAGGAGCGCCGCTCCACCCGCCACGATGCGATACCAGCCAAACGGCGCGAAGCCCGTGCGCGTGATGACCGCCACGAACAGCTTCACCACGGCCAGAGCCACCACAAAGGACACCGCCGCGCCGACGAGGATCAGCTGCCCGTCGCCCGGCTGCAGCTGGTCGCCGTGCTTGGCGAGCTGCAGCACCGTGGCTCCCGTCAGCGTCGGCACCGCCAGGAAAAAGGAGAACTCCGCCGCCGTCCGCCGATCCACGCCCAGCGAGATCGCGCCCAGGATGGTGGCACCCGACCGGCTGACGCCCGGCACCATGGCGAGGCACTGGACCAGCCCGACGCCGATCGACTGTTTCAGCGTCACGCCCGCCACACCGCCCGACAGGCCCTCGGCCGGCGGATCGGCCCAGCGCTCGATGCCGATGATGGCGACGCCGCCCACGATCAGCGCCCAGGCCACGACGGACGCGCTGCCCAGCAGCCCGTCGATGCGGTCGGCGAAGGCGAGGCCGATGATCACGGCGGGCACAAAAGCGACGAGCAGATTGCGCACGAACCGCCACGCCTGTGGATCGCGGACGAAGAGGCCCGTGAACACGCCCCAGAAGGTGCGCCAGTACAGCACGATGATCGCCAGGATCGCCCCCGGCTGAATGGCGATGTTGAACAAGGCCCAGCGCCCGGCGTCGTAGCCCAGCAGCTCCGTCGCCAGGATCAGGTGGCCGGTGGAGGAGACCGGCAGATACTCCGTCAGCCCCTCGACAATGCCCAGCAGCACCGCCGTCAATGTCTCGCTCATTCGCTCAGACCGACGGCTGAGCGGCGAAGCGGCCGTGGCGGCGGTAGCGGGTCAGCCAGCCCTCGGCGACCGTGTCGAGCGCGGTCGGCGCGATGCCGAGGTCGCGGAGCGTCAGCACGCCGGGTGCCACGACATTGGGCACCTGAAGCATCCGCCACTGGTCGGTCGTGATCGGCGTGCCGGGCACCGCCGCCATCAGCGACGCGACGGCGTCGGGCACGTTCACGAACGTGCGCCGCCGCCCGATCTGGCGCGCGATCCACTCGAACAGCTGGCGCATGGTCAGCACCTCCGGCCCGCCGAGCTCGTAGGTGCGACTCTCGTGGCCCCGTTCCAGCGCCAGCGCGGCGACCGCGCGGCCGACATCACCGGCGAACACCGGCTGAAAGCGCGCGGCGGGTGCCACGACCGGCACGATCGGGGCCAGCCGGATCATCTCGGCAAAGCGGTTGATGAAGGCGTCCTCGCGCCCGAACACGATCGAGGGCCGCGCGATCGTGGCATCCGGGAAGGCGTCGAGCACGGCCAGTTCGCCCTCGCCCTTCGACTGGCCATAGCGGCTGGGGGATTGGGGATCAGCCCCGATCGCGGAGACCTGCACCATCCGGGTGGCACCGGCTTCGGCGGCGGCGGCGGCGACCGTGCGCGCGCCGTCGCGTTGCACCCGCTCGAAGTCGCCGGCCAGCACGCCGACCAGGTTGATCACGGCGTCGGCACCAGCCACCGCGCGACGCACCGTGTCGGGGCGGGTCACGTCGGCCGCCGCGAACTGGGTCTGGCCGACCGTGCCGAGCGCCTTGACGGCGAACGCGGTCTTGGGCTGGCGCTCCGCGACGCGGACCCGCACGCCCGCCTTCAACAGCTCGCCACAGACGTAGCGGCCGACAAAGCCGCCGCCGCCGAACACCGTCACCAGCGTCGTGCCGAGCGCGGGGGAGAGGCCGGAGGGCAGGGCCTTGGGCTTGGTCATCGCTGGCAGGTCCGGGGAGTGGGTGGATGCGCCGCTCCTTGGGCCACGGGCGCTGGCCTTGGCAAGGGTGTCGCCGGACGTAGAACCGGGCCACTCGCGTTGACAGCCCCACGGCTCCCCCGCTAGTGGCGCCGACTCTACCCCGTGCCCAGATGGCGGAATTGGTAGACGCACCAGCTTCAGGTGCTGGCGCTCGCAAGGGCGTGGAGGTTCGAGTCCTCTTCTGGGCACCACCGACCCTTATCTCTTTCTACATCAATAACTTAGGAGAGAAAGTGGTCCCTGTTAAGGCGGTTTTCCGCCACTCCTGCGCGGCTTGGCGCGAGGGCGTGACCAGAGAGACGCGCTGAGAGTCGCGACAGTGGGCGAGACCGGCCGCCCGTCTCAGGAGGCCCGGTTCACCAGATCAGCGATGTTGGACGGAGAGCCCTCGCCCTCAGGCGAAGCCGAGGCTCGCTCGTTGGGCTTGCCAGTCGATCGGCAGGGCTGTGGCGTCGAGGAGCGTGCGCCGAGTGAGGGCTGCTGGCTGAGCACCGGCGAGGATCGCCTCGACGATCTCGGGTGCGAGAAACGAGAGCCGCGCCAGCTTCGTCACCGCCGACCTCCGGGACTGGCGATCGGCCGCGATTTGGTCGAGCGAGCGTCCGCTCATGAGCTCGCCTTGCACGGCGTGGGCATCGGCGATGAGTCGCACCAGCTTCGGATCGGCGGCGACGGGCCGTGGACCGGTTGCGTCGATCACCAGCTTCGTCTGCTGGCCGATCCGCACCTTGGCCGCGCGGGCGGTGAGCAAAGGCGAGGGGGCGGTCGGCAGGCTCAGCGCCGCCGGGACCAGCGCGATCACCAGCCGATCCTCGTGCAACCGCACGGCGGCTACGCAGCCGTGCACCGCCTCGCGCTGGCGACCGGGCTCCGCGCTGGTGAGCGCGCGGCCGAGAGCCGCGGCTGCATCGAGCCGCTCCCCGATCCGATCGGCGTCGAGCGGATCGGCGCTGTCCGTTCCCAGCGCGAGCACCGCCGCATTGTCTCCGGCGAGCGTCAGCAGCTGTGCGACAACGATCTCCTCCAGGTCGTGCGCCGGCACCCGCCAGGTGGGCCGCTCGTCCTGATGATCGTTGTGGGTAATGTAGTAGCGATAGCGCTTGCCCCGGCGCACCGCATGGCTCGGCGACATCGGCCGCCCATGCCCATCCGACAGCTTGCCTGCGAGCAGGCTGGGGGCTTGAGCGTTGCGACGAGACGCGCGGGCCACGGCCGATCCGTCGAGCTGCGCCTGCGCCGCCGTCCAGATCTCCTCCTCGACGATCCCGTCATGATTGCCGTCGTGGATGGTGCCCTTGTGCGAGAGCCGACCGACATAGATCGGATTGCGCAAGAGCTTCTGGAGAGCGCCGCGCGTCATGAACACGCCGCCGTAGCTGCGACCCTCCCGGGTGTGTCTGAGCTTCGAGCGGATCCCTTCCGCCTCCAGCCGTCGTCCCAGCACGGCAAGCGAGCGTACCTCGAGGTAGAGCGCGAAGATGCGCCGCACGCGCTCTGCCTCCTCTGGCTCGGGCAGAAGCTGGCGGCTCTCGACCCGGTAGCCGAGCGGCAGTGGTCCACCCATCCAGATGCCGCGCGCCTTCGAGGCGGCGATCTTGTCCCGGATCCGCTCGCCGGTCACCTCGCGCTCGAACTGAGCGAAGGAGAGGAGCACGTTGAGGGTCAGGCGTCCCATGCTGGTCGTCGTGTTGAAGGCCTGGGTGACGGACACGAAGGAGGCGCCTCTCTCGTCCAGCACCTCGACGATCTTGGCGAAGTCGGCGAGGCTGCGGGTGAGGCGATCGACCTTGTAGACGACGATCACGTCGACGCGGCCTGCCTCCACATCCTGCAGGAGCTGCTGGAGACCCGGACGCGCCATGGTGCCGCCGGACAGCCCGCCGTCATCGTAAGCCGTCGGCACCAGCGACCAGCCCTCGTGGCGCTGTGAGAGGATGTAGGCCTCACACGCCTCGCGTTGCGCGTGCAGGCTGTTGAAGGCCTGCTCCAGCCCCTCGTCGGTGGACTTGCGGGTGTAGACCGCACAGCAGCGGCGAGACTGAGCGGCATCAGGATCGGCCCTGCTCACCCGCTTGCTCCGAGCCCGAAGAAGCGCGGCCCGGACCAGCGGGTGCCGGTGACCTCCGTGGCGATCTTGCTGAGCGAGCCATAGGAGCGCTCCTCCCACTCCCACACGCCGTCACCGCGCGTGACCACGATCGAGCGGCCGTTCCAGCGGCGCACCAGCCGCGTGCCGGGACGCATGTCGACAGGAGGGACGCGGCCACTGCTCTTAGCGGCTACGCCGGCTGCTGCGATGGTCTTGAGCTGACGCTTTGCCACTGTGGAGAGTCCCCGTGACGCCTTGGCTTGCAGCTTCCAGGCGACGCCGCGCAACAGGAGGTCCCGGGTAAGGTCCGGCGGTGCTCGCCGCCAGACTCTGCGCCACTCGATGCGCAGCTCTGTCTCCGATAGATCCGCCAGTCGTGCCAAGGCCGCGTCCGCGCCGCTCACTGTCCAGCTGCCACGCTGTAGCGGCGCTCACCATCCACCTTGGCGCTCGTAATAGCGTGGCCCTTCTTGCGCAGGCCGGTGAGAGCGGCGCGTACCGAGTGAGGCAGAGTGCCAGTCGCTTCGGACAGGGCGGTGATCGTCACCCCCTGGTCGCGGGCGAGCAGCTCGAGAAGCTGTGCTGCTCGACTACCCGGCTTGACCGGAGTGGCGGCTGACGGAGTGGACAAGCCAGGCGGCTCTGCGGCCGTATTGGTGGCCGCTACTTCGTCAGCCCCGGGTGCCGGTAAAACAGAGTCGTCGGCGGCTCCTGTGGTCTCGGTGGGTTCGCAGCCGATCGCCTCCAGACCGGCCGACGTTGCAAGCACCTCCACGGTGGCTGGTCCTCCGTCCTCAGGCAGGACGGTGTGCACCCCGGCAAGACCGCGCTTCACAAGCGACCTTAGGGAGAGGCGCACCCGTGCCTCTTGATCCCGCAGCTTCTCCGGCAGCGGCTCAAAGGCGTGGTGATCGCTGCGGCTTGCGTGCGAGAGCAGCAGCGACTGGAGATCGGTGAGGCGGACTGTCGTGATCATGTCTTGGCTCCTGCTGGTGGAGCGACGCCATCCGTCGCTCCCACCAGCCGAAGCCCCGAACCGGATCGACCCAGTCGGAGGCTGGCAGCACCGGCTCGGGCCGAACCGCCGAGACACAGCAATGCTTGGTGCTGACCACTAGTCCAGCGGTTTGTCTGGTTTGCGCCCACTTTCAGAAGTACAGCCGGTCCCCAGCCGTTCTCGAAACTTGCCGTACGTTCATAAGGCCACGTCCAACTACCTTGCAGCACGTGAATGGCGCTATCCGGCGGAAGGCAGTTCGGCAGCTTCGGGATCAATCAGGCAAGAAGGAGCCATTTGACAGGTGGGGCGTTGGTGCACCGAAAGCATATCGAACGAATAATTCGTTCGTTCTATAGTGATGCTTCGTTCAGAAGAAGGAGGGTAAGATGTTTGGCTCAAATAAGAGGAGAGTTATGCTCCCCGACATGCGAGGTGTTGCGTTGGCCGCAGCGGCTGTCTCCAGCGCAGGACTGCTCTCAGCCTGCAGCACCATGGCACCCTCCACGCAAGCGCAAAGTGGCATGATGCGAATGGACGAAGCCGGAGTTCGGGCAATGATCGCAGGTTGGCCTGAAGCTTCGCGTATGGCTGCGATGGACATGATGCAAAAGTATGGCCCGCCGCAGGAAGTCACGGCATCGATGCTCGTCTGGAAGAACAACGGCCCGTGGAAGTGGACCAGGATCTTCAATGAAGCAGTGCAGCATAATTTCCCAATGCCGCACCCCGACGTGCTCGAACAGGCGATCGATTATCGGGTGCCCGTCGACATGTTCGACGACCTCGCGCGCTATGACGGCAGCGTAATTGTGGAGCGGACCAAAGGGCAGATGTCGGCGCGCTGCGACAAGGAAGGTGCGAATTTTCTCGCGATCAATCTTGCCA
>JAABUN010005389.1_pt1 | contig 15974 bp, 10 predicted proteins | sample 5559311 | NCBI WGS metagenome assembly JAABUN01 (sample SAMN10711877, study PRJNA513370) | rock metagenome | isolation source: Antarctica rocks | place: Antarctica: Victoria Land, Siegfried Peak sud
CCGTCCTCCAGTTCGCCGGCGGCCACCGTCGCCGCCGGGCCGTACTCAGCGAAAGGGTCCTGGTCGACCGTCCCGGCTGGACGGTCTACATGTTTGGGCACGGGGATCGCCGGCTTGGCCGGACGGGCGCGGTCTCGTCGGCGGAACTCCACGATCGTGGCGGAGGTGCCGCTGTCACCGACCGGACCGGTCGGCTTGCCTTGACGGCCCTCGTCGAGGTCCACGACGTCCTGGTCCTCTTGGTCGTCCCGGTCCTTTAGGTCGTCCTGGGCGGACGTCCCCGCGTCACCGCTCCACGAGGCTTCCTCGGCCGAGGCGGCCTCGTACGGCTCCAGCACTGCCGCCGCCACCGCATCCCACTCCTGGACGACACCTTTGCTGTCGACGGTCGGCTCGGGAATCACCACGGTGAGCCGTCCGTAGTCGGCGCGGCCGGGACGTAGCCGGTCGAGCACCGCCCGCTCGGCCGGGTCGTCCTGGGTTCGTCGCGGATCCGGCACCCAGTAGGTCTGGATCTCACAGGCCCGGTCCTCGGAGGTGCAGGCGATTGCGCGGCCACGCACTCCTGGCAGCGAGGTGCCGATCGAGGACCCCCACATCATCCGTGACCCGTCCGCCGACAGCCGCCCGAGAGAGAGGCGGGAGTCAAAGTTGTCCCGCGACTCACCGGACTCCCCGAAGAAGCGCACGTCGGGCCGTTGCAGACCGATCGCGATCCGGAAGCGGGCGGTGCGGCCCAGCCGCACCAGGGAGTCGAACTTCTCCATCACCGGGCAGACCGTCGGCATGCCGCGGACCTTCACCCGGGTCCACCACTGCGCGACCCGACGGCTGAACTCGGCGAACTCGTCGACGACCAGGACGATCAGCTCGAAGTCGTCCTCACTGGCGCCGCCGGCGATGGCGGCGTACCGCTCCTCCATCAGGTCCCAGGCCCGCAGGATGGTGGCGATCTGCTCCTCGACGGTGGTGGCCACGATCTGCACGTTGGGCCAGTCCCGCAGCCCGATCAGCTCCACCCGCTTCGGGTCGCACAGCCAAACCGGGATCTGACGCGCCGCGACCTCCATCGCGACCCCTCGCAGCACGTTGGTCTTGCCCTTACCGGTCTTCCCCGAACAGAGGAAGTGCGGCATCGAGGAGTTCAGGTCCCACGTCACGATCTGGTTGTCCTCATCAACCCCGAGCGGGATCTTGTAGAAGTCCGGAGACGCCGGGTCCTCTACGGGGGCCGGACGCTGGACGAACGCCTCGATCTCGGGCCGCAGCTCGAAGGTGACTGCATCGTTCTGCAGGTCCCAGCGCGCCCGCCAGCGGCCCTGCAGCATGGTGGTGACAACGCGCTCGACCCGTTCCCGCCAGACCGGGAAAGTGGCTTTCACCCCGCACTCGTGGCTGATCGCCACCATCTGCAGCCCGGAGTCGGCGGTCGAGGCCTTCACGGTGGCGGACTGGCCGAACAGCTGGTGCATCATCGACACCGCCCGCTCCACACTGGGGTCGGTGTCCACCCGCACCACCTGCGGCTTCGCCCGCAGCGTCAAGATGCCGCGGCGAGGGTCATGGCGGCGGACCCGGTAGCCGCCGCCGAGCACGGCGGCCAGCGCAGCCAGCGCGTCGCCGGGCCACAGCTTGTCAGAGATGACTGCGCCGGGGTGGTAGCGAAACCGGACCGAGGTGGGAACGCCGACGAACCAGCCCGACCAGCGCCGGACGCGGAAGTCGCGCACCGGCCCGGCGACCCGCTCCAACGCAGCCTTGGCGGCGTCGGCGATCTCCTCGCGCCGCTGCGCCCGGACCGCGCGGACGACGACGGCCGTGGACGTCAACGTTCCGAGCACCCCCGCCTCAACCATCGGCGCGGTCCCGCCGCCCACCAACCATGGAGCCGCACCGGTCGCGATCAGCGTGGCCGACCCGCTGGCCAGCAGCGGCAGCGGCCATCGCGGGCCCACCGGCGTCGAGTCGAGACGACGCAGCCCGTAGCTGGCCGACTCCACCGTGTCGATGTCCGGCTCGAGCTCAGCCCTCGAGGGGGCGGCGGGGCGCGGGCTCACCCATGCCTCCACGCCCCGGCGACGAAGCCGTGAACCGCGACGCCACTCTCGACATACGCCCGGCACTGCTCGATGACCGGGCAGGCCGCACACAGGTCGCGGCGAATGCTCTGCACCCCGTGCTCGGCCGGCCGGCCGCCGGTCTCCTGCTCGACGCGGTCGAACAGGGCTGGGAGTCGGATGCACGGCACGGACCGACCGCCGTCGATGGCGTCGGCGATCGCGCTCGACAGGTTGGAGTACATCCTCACCTGGTCCTCGGTCAGCTCACGCGTGTAGGGACGGCCGGACCTGGATCGAGTCCGCCGGCCGGTGGCAACAGTTGTCATGACGATTCAGCACCTCCTGCCCGCGTAGGCCCCCCGTGGGAACGGTTTGTGACCGTCCCGGGGTGACTTTCTCGGCGTGCAGGCCGAGGGCGCAGCGTGTGGGGCTAGAACAGGTGGTGCGTCGACGTCAGACGGACACCGCGAGGAGGTGCCGACGTGGACACCTGGTCATCCCGCCCTTGGAAGAGGGGCATCAGAGCTCACTAGACGCCTGCCTCCAGCAACGCTAGAGATACACCCCTCTGACGCTGCACCAACAACCCTTGCCGATCACCAATTGCGGAAATAGGCTCCAGACGAAGCGCTAGCGGAGGACTGGAGCCTAATGTCCTCCAGGAGATCTACCTGCACCCGCTTCTGTTGTAGGATCTCAAGCATCTTGTCGTTGTCTCAAATTCTTGTCGTCTTGATGTCGCTGTCTCACTATCTTGTCGTTGGTGGCATGCTGACGGTATGAGTTCGTGCCGGCTTGAAGCTGTCGAGTTTCGCTTCGTTGGTACTGACGGGACCTCGAGGACAACCAGTCTCGACAAGGTTGACGGGGCTGAGGCAGTCCGCGGTAGGCCAGTGCGGTCGCTGCCGACCTACCGAGGCCAACGCAACTATCCAGGTCTGTTGTGGACGGCGACAACGCACTCCTTGGTCGGCTACGAGAGTTTGTTGGAGCGGGACCGGTTGTGGCTTGGCGACTTTGACCCCGGGGTGCGGTGGATCGCCAGCCAGCCGTTCTGGGTGTCGGGCCGTGACGGCCACGCGGTGCGACGGCACGTTCCGGACTTCATGCTCGAGTCGGTCGACGGCACTTTCACCGTGGTGGATGTGAAGCCGGGGGCGTTGGTGAGTGAACCGGCGGTCGCCGAAGTTCTGACGTGGACCGGGCGGCTGTGCGAGACGAAAGGCTGGCGGTACGAGGTCTGGTCCGGCGACGACCCGGTCCGGCTGCGGAACGTCCGCTACCTTGCCGCGGGACGAAGGGTGTCATTCGTCGATCCGGAGGCGCTCGTCAAGGTTGCCGCGGTGGCCCGGCCGGGCATGACCCTGGCCCAGATCGAGTCTGTGGCCGATCTCGACCAGGCGGCAGCTCGAGCAGCTGCGCTGTCGTTGCTGTGGTTCGGACAGTGGACAACGGGCCTGTCCCGGCCGCTGTCCGGCGATTCGGTTATCCGTGTGGCGGAGGCCGCCGCGTGAGTGCCGACGCGGGTTTCGAGTTGCGGGTCGGCGGCCGGGTTTGGCTGGACGGCCAGGGGTGGGAGGTGGCCGAGCTGACCGGCAGCACGGTCCGGCTGATCGCTGACGGACGGCTGCGGACCGTGAGCGTGACCAGCTTGATCGGCAACGACCAGATCGGTGAGGAGGAGGTGCAGGCCAGCCGGACCGAGGACCTGTGGACCGTCCCTGCGGTGGTGCTGGCCGGGCTGACGACACGGCAACGGGACGCGCTGGGGCAGAAACTGCGGGCTCTTCGCGCCCTGATGGAGCCCGAACATGGCGACGACAGTGTCGGCGAACGCTACGCGGCGACGGCGACCGAGCTGGGGGTGACGCGCCGCACGCTGGAGCGGCAGCTGGTGCGGCTGAAAGAGCACGGCCCCGCTGGCCTGGTCGATGTCCGGAAGCTGCGTGAGGTCCGTCGCTCAGTTGACCCGCGCTGGGACCTCATCTGCCGAGAAGTGCTCGCCTCGTACACGAACCGGTCGAACCCGACCATGCAGTCGGTGATCGACCAGACCAACCGCCGGTTCGTCCACGAGTGTCCCGACGGCGAGTCGGCGGTGTCGTGGCTGCGCCGGGTCTCGGTCCGCTACGACGTCCCCGTCCGCGACCTGCTGCGCACGGTCGGCGCGAAACGGCCCATCACCGCGACCAGTAGAGTCGCGGGTCGGCTCCGCAACAACCGCAGCATCACCCGACGGCTCGGCCTCACTGACGACGAAACCAGTCGGCTGGTCAACCCCTCGCCGATGGTCGCCGCGACCGCCGCCTACACCGACACCTTCCGGGCAACCGGGTCTCCCACTCGGGCAGGGTCGCGGTACTGCCCCCGATGTCTCGCCGAGCCGGACCCGTACTGGCCCGACCACTGGCACAGCCCCTTATCCCTCATCTGCATCGTCCACTGCAACTACCTGGCCCGCGAGTGCCCCAGCTGCGGCCAGCTACCGATGGCGAACACCGCCTGGCTGGCCCGCCCGGTCGAACTGCACCGCTGCCCCTCCCGCCGCGACCGCAACGAAGCCACAGGAACCAAGCAGCAGGGCTGGTGCGACCACGACCTGACGAAGGTCACCACTGTGGCCGCATCCGCCGTCCAGGTCCAGGCGCAGCAGCTGCTGCACTCTTGGGCGCCCGGGCCGGCCGAACACGCCACCGCCTGCGGGGTCGCGATCACCCACCGGATCGGGTCCAAGCCCTCGTCGAGCTCCTCGACGCCGTCAACGGTCCGGTCGGCGGTCTGCTCGACCTCGACAGCGACCCCAGCCGCATCGCCGCCGGACTACAGGTGGCCGTCGGGGTCCTTGCCCAACCCAACCTCGACTCTGCCGCGAACACTGCCGTCGGGTTGCTGGCCGCCGACGGGCCGCACGCCCCGATCACGCCGGCCCAGCGGATCCTGTCGCACAACTACAGCCCCCTCCTCGCCGCCGTCCAGCTGCACAGCGTCCGCGACCAGCTGCCCGTGGCCGGTGCGGAACATCAACTGCTCAGCCGGCCCCCTTCCCCGCTACCCGGCCACACCACCTCCGACAACCGGCGCCGGCTCCGCCTGCCCGCCCACCACCCGCACGGGGCCGAACCGACGCCGAGCTGGATCCCCCAGACGCTGTGGTGGAACGCCGTCCCCACCGTCCTGGCCGACCACGCCCGGTCGGCCCTCGTGCGGTCCATGCTGGCCATGGCCCTGGCCAAGACCGGCAGTATTTGCGACTGGAGCACGATCGCCGACGACCTGCACCTCCCCACCACCCATGCCAGCCGGATCACCAGACTGCTCCGCTATCTACTCCGCAGCGGCACCTGGCCCGCTGTGTTGACCGCCCTGGAACGGCTGATGATCGGGTTGCAGCAACACCCGCCGCCCATCGACTACCCCAACCGCCGCGCCGCCGGTGACAACCGTGCCCTACTCGCCGCAGCGGTCAACGTTGGTTGACGCCGCCATCCCAGCGCCGTGCCGATGGAGACGCTGGTGCGGCAGTTCTGGGAACGGTTCACCGGCGGCGACATCGCCTACGCGCCGCCGCCACCCTCACCGACACGACCATGGCCAAAGCCACCACAGCCACCATCCGGCGGAAGCTGATCACCGTCCCCGCCAGGATCGCCTCCTCAGCCCGAAAGCTCACCCTGCACCTGTCCCCAGCAGTGGCCCTGGGAAGCGGGCTGGACCGCCCTCTTCGCCCGCGTCTGCGGACCACCCACCCCCACACCCACCTGACCACCAGCCAGCAACGGCTCAACCAAGGACCAGGAACACCCGGACAGAGAGGCCCGGCCAACCAGCACGCCCACCGGCCAAAACTGGCAACTCCGGCAGCAAGGCCCTCAGCTCAACCAGCCTCGGGGGATCGAGGCTAAGCCGGCTGACCCAGCCCACGGTCCGGCACATCCGCGGCACCGCTAGCGCCTTGCGCTTACTGGCTCAGAGTGGGTCGTAGAGTTCCCGGCTATGGATCTAGCTCTGATGCGCGACCTGGCAGTCCGGTTGGCTCAGGAAGCCGGGGACTTCGCGGTCGCCGAGGCTGCCACGGTCGAAGCCGTGTCGAAGGGTGTGGCCGGGGACGTCGTCACCCACGTCGACCAGGAGGCGGAGCGACGCATCATCGCCGGCATCTGTGCCGTCTACCCCGACCACGCCATTCTCGGCGAAGAATCCGGTCAGCACGGCAACGCCGATGCCGAGTACCGCTGGCTGGTCGACCCGCTGGACGGCACCAACAACTACGTGCTCGGGTTCGCTAGCTACGGAGTCTGCATCACCGCCTGCCGCGGCAATCAGCCAGTCGTCGCCGTCGCGCACGACTCCACCGGCCAGCACTCCTATGCCGCAGTCGCCGGGTCCGGCGCAACCCGAGACGGAGAGCCGATCACCATGGCTTTTCCAGGCCCCCTCAACAGGGAGACCGTGTCGTGGCTGCAGGGCTACGCCGTCCAGCACGACGACCCCTACCGGCAGCGCACCTTCAACCTGTTGGACAGTTCCTGCAAACGGGTGTTGCGGACCTGGTCCCCCTCGATCGACTGGGGACTCATCGCCGCAGGGAAGATCGCAGCCATGATCGCCTACCGCAACGAGCCCTGGGACCTCATCGGCGGCGCGCTCATCGCCTGCGAGGCCGGCGCCCAGATGAGGACCTCCCCGGACGGCGACGTCGTCTTAGTCGCTCACCCCACGCTCATTACCGAACTCGCACAACTCATCGACTGCTAGTGCGGTACGAGGATTCTGCGCGCTGCCGCAGCCCCCGATACCGGCACGCGTCGCGGCGAGTTCCTAGGAGTCCCGGCCACAAGCCGCCCCCGTACGCACACGAGAGTTCGCCGTCTACGCGTGTGCCACGGCAAGATCGCCGGAAGTCTGGGTTCCGGCCGACCTTCACCTACTCGAGCAGTCGCGATGCCCCATCTTGGCAGCTGGCGCCGGTCAACGGGCGAGTTACGGCGCATGGTGTTGGACCCAATCGAGCGTAGCGTCAGCCAGTCGTTCGGTTGCGTGATCGGACAGCCGCAGGAAGAGGTCGGGTTCGACCATCTCGACCTCCATGATCAGCGCGCCGAGGGTGGGGTCGACCACGACGTCGACCCGGGCGTAGAGGTGGTCGGGTCCGACGACGTGCAGGGCCCGGGTGGCTACTACGCCAACCTCGTGGGGAGGAGTGGTCACGGTGGTGCGGCCGCCGTAGTGGCTCTGCACGCGGAACTCGCCGTCGGCGGCGCGCTTGAGCACGGTGTGGGTCAACTCGCCTGCGACGAACACGCAGGAGTACTCACCGTCGGCGATTCCGGGCAGTAGCGGCTGGACCAGCCAGCCTGCAGGCGCCCCGTCGGCGGGTGGCGGCACGGCAGGCACCGTATCAGGGGTGGCGCGGCGAACTTGCCGTCCGCCGGCGGACACGAGCGGTTTCAGCACGATCTGGTCCCAGCCCTGCTCGAGCGCCGCCGCGCGGATGTCATCCGGGTCGCCACTCGTCAGTCGGGTGGGGACCGTCGGGACTCCTGCTCCTGCGAGGTCGAGGAGGTACCGCTTGTCCAGCGACCGCTGGATGACCCGGAGGGGGTTGAGTAACGTGCAGTGGCGGTCGGCGACCTCCAGCCAAACGCGGAACTCGGCGAACCGTGAAGTGTAGTCCCACGTGGAGCAGATGATCCCGAGGTCCCCCCAGCCCGCCGCTGGATCGTCCCACAGCAGAATCTCGACCATGGCGCCGCGCCGCCGTAGGGCTTCCGCCAGCCGCTGGTCGTCCTCTGAGGGCGGAAGGCAGTTTCGGGACACATAGAGGTAGACCGAGGGCACCTGCGCCATTGTGCTGCCCGCTGCTGGAGTGGCGTTGCTGAGGGCCTGAGTGAAAGGCCGGAAGGTGGGCCAGAGCCGTGAGCCCTGGCCCCTACAAGCCCTGCCACCTCCCAAGAGCCAGTCGACGCATGGCCCCTTCGGTAGCTGACCTGCAAACACGTGCCGCGAACACCGCCGAGCGTGGCGTAGGTCCTCACCTTGCGGGCGACAGGCTCACCTTCCGGAGGATTCCGACAAGTTAACGAGAAATCGAAGAGGGTCTGCTACCTGTCGTCTGCCTGGTCAGCGGCACTTCGCCGACGTCAAAAAGGGCGAGAACCTACATCTGTCTGTCTGTCGCACCTCGCCTCCACCAGGTTTTGATCTTCGGGGCGGCTACCTTGACGAGGCGTCCTCGAACCACTCAGCCCTGATCCACCGGTGATGGTGGAAAGATCACGCCCGTGAGGTTCAAGCGGCGAAATTTGGAGGCTCTGGGCGAGCTTGTCTGTGGCAACCTCGGCGCGGACACCCCTGCGGGCGACGAACAGCCGCGGTACTTCCCCTATCGCTCGAGCACGTACATCACGCAGTTCTTCGCCGAGCTCGATACAGACTGGGCCCATGACGGTGGCACTCGCCACCGGTGGGTGGCCGACGTCCTCGAGCAGATGCTGAACGAAGCGCACGACGGGCCGCAGCATCCCCCCGAGGTGTTCTGCCGGCTGATCGACCAGCTGATGGCTCCCAGCGACGCCTCGAACGAGGGCCGCGACCGACCGCACGCGCTGGCTCAGCTGAACCTGGTCCTTGAACGGGAGGGCTTCGAGGCCTTCTACGGTGACGACGGTCACTGCTACCTGCGTCACGTCGGCTCGAAGGCCGTCACGCTGTTGGCGGCCAACCCTCATCGCCCACTTACTGCAGACGAGCGAGCCCGGCATCAACGGCTCTCGACCTACCTCGACAGCTGCAGCGAGGACGAGCTGATCGAGCAGATCCTGCTTCCGCTGTTCCGTCAGCTCGGCTATCACCGCATCACCGCTGCGGGGCACCGGGACAAGGCCTTGGAGTACGGCAAGGACGTCTGGATGCGGTTCACCCTGCCCAGCCAGCACGTCCTCTACTTCGGCCTCCAGGCCAAGCGCGACAAGATCGACGCTGCCGGCACCACCCGGGCCAGCAACGCGAACGTCGCAGAGCTCCACCATCAGGCCCTGATGATGCTGGCCCACGAGATCTTCGACCCGGAGATCAACCGCCGCGTGCTCGTCGACCACGCTTTCATCGTCGCTGGTGGACAGATCACCAAGGCCGCCAGAGCGTGGCTCGGCAACACCCTGGATGCCGCGAAGCGAAGCCAGATCCTCTTCATGGACCGCGAAGACATCCTCAACCTCTACGTCGTGACCAATCTGCCGCTGCCAGCGAGTGCAGCGCCGCCGCCCCCCGACGATCCGTGGTCGTCCAGTTCGCCGCCATTCTGACCGTGACCGCAGTCGACAAGGTAGAAGACCGGGTGGCACTACCACGACGGTTCACTCCCGCTCAGACCCGCGCTGGAGGCTAGAACTTCGCTGACAATGTGCTGGGTGTTCCGCCTCTCGCCGTAAGCGCCCGATCTCGCGGAATCTGCCTTGGCGCCGTCCAGTCGCCCAGCTCGTGTCGGGTCCAGCCGCTGCAGGGAACGTCCATCAGAGCGCCCACGGGCACGATCCGTGTCCCACCAGCCGATCGTGACGTCCATGCTGCGTGCTTCCGGCTCCTCAGGTCGAATGCGGTGCCTTCCTGGCAGGGCGCCGAGCTAGTGGCGATCCCAGCGGGAGCAGGACTCTCCAGCGCAGATCCCTCGCTTGCCGGTGTCCAACTCGAACCCTGCTCAGGTGGGTACCGAGGCGTCGTCGGCTGTTCAAAAAGCCAGCGACCCGCGCCTAGCAGCCACCTTCCAGGGATGTTAGACCACCCCAGTCATTTTCGAAAATGCGTTGACGCTTCGGATCTGACTTGCTACTTTGATCGCGGTGCGGCGCTGGGGCCGGCCTCGAAGCGACAACGGAGTGATCTCGATGAGACGCGTCATCATGCAGCGTGTCCCTGAGTCGTGGGGCGACGGACAGCGGGCAACCCCCCTAGCCCCCGCCTCTTCCGCTGAGGGTTCAGTTCCCGGCCAACTCGCTCACGACCTGACGGCGGACCTCGTGTTGTCAGACATCCACGGTCCCAAACCACGCATCGCGGTGCATCAACAACCAGTGAACCCATCAACCGGGCACGTCGCAGCGTCGCGGCCCGCTACCAAGAGGAGCACCATGCCTGGTTTCTTTCGTCGCGGACGTCGCCTTGCGACCATCACCACCGCTGCGGCCGTGGTGGCGGCGATGACAGCATGTTCGGGACCGCCCAGCGCCAGCAGCGGAGGCACCGGAGCCGCGAGCTCCGCATGCACAGCGACCGTGTCGAAAGACAAGGTCAAGCTCGTCTTCGGCGTCGGCAGCTTCTCCAGCGCGTATTGGCAGGAGGTCCTGAAGGGTGCGCAGGCAGTCGCCGACTCGGCGGGAGTGCCGCTGAAAGCCTACGAGAGCAAATTCGACGGCCAGACGATCCTGAACACGCTCTCCTCGTCGCTCGCCGGCGGCGGACAGGGCACTGCCATCGTGGTCGACCCGGCTTCGAACGCGTTCACCAAGCCGATCGTTCAGACCGCTGCAGCCTCGGGCGCCCGCATCGTAACCTTGTGGAACCGGCCGACCGAGTCCCACCCCTGGGACTTCGGTGACGGCTGCTGGGTCGCGCACACCGCTTTTGATGGCGGCGACTCGGGCAAGCAAAACACCGAGGCGCTGTTCAAGGCCATTGGCAACAAGGGCGGCATCGTCGCGCTGCAAGGCATCCCAGACGACCCCTCAAACAAGCAGCGCCTGTACGGCCTGCAGGAGGCGCTGAAGTCGGACAGCAACGTGAAGCTGCTGGACACCCAGACGGCGAACTGGACGGCCGCGGCCGCCCAGTCGAAGGTGAACGCACTGCTCGCAAAGTACCCGGACAAGATCGACGGCATCTTCGCCGCGAACGACGACATGGCCGTGGGGGCAGTAGAAGCCCTGCGCGCGAAGGGGCTGACCGGCAAGATTCCTGTCACCGGCTCCGACGGGTCCATCGACATGCTGAACCTGGTGAAGTCCGGCGACGCGTTCTCAACGATGAAAACTGACGCATACGGACAGGGCGCCTACGCCGCGGCGATCGCGATCGCGTCGGTCACCGGTGACATCAAGGCGGCCGAGCTGCCGCACGAGCACCGCGACTTCTACCTCAAGCAGGAGTTCGTAACCAAGAGCAACGCCCAGCAGGCGATCGACGCAACGAACAACTTCGACGCATCGAAGTACTCCTACGACACCCTCAAGGCCGACCTGTGGGGTGACATCGCCAGCCCGATCGACGACACCACCTGGATCCCTGCCGTCACCGTCGGCTGACCGAGTATCCCTTCTAATCGCACCCCCCTCAACGGAGAGAACCGAGGATGCCGACCGAGATTGCTCCACACGCGTCCGCAGCTGCGACGCAGCCCGAATCACGGGCAGCCGCGGGACCGCGGAAACAGCTCTGGGCCAGACACCGCTCACTGGCTGGTCCAGTCGGCATCCTCGCCATCCTCGTCGTCGTGTTCACCGCCATCAACCCCAGATTCGTCAGCCTGAGCAACATCCAAGCGGTCGCCGACAACGCCGCAGCCCCGATGGTCATCGCCGTCGGGCTCACGCTGGTGATCTTGATGGGGTCCATCGATCTGTCGGTCGAAGGAGTGATCGCCACCGTCAGCGTCGCTGTCTCGCTGCTCCTGGCCAACAACGTCAACGCCAATAACCTCGGCGCGGCCGGGATCATCATCGCTCTGGCAGTCGGGGTGTTGTTCGGCCTCGCCAACGGGCTGATCTACACCAAGCTGCGGCTGCCGTCCCTGATCGTCACCCTCGGGACCTGGTTCGTCGGCCTGGGCATCGGAAGCATCCTCTTCCCCGACAACCCGCCCGCGATCGCCGACGAGGGCTACCGCTCGTTGGCACTGAAACAGTTCCTCGGCTTTCAACGGCTCGATTTCATCGCCCTCGCGGTCGTCGTTCTCGCGGCGCTCACGCTGCGCTACACCCGCTTCGGGCGCACGCTCTACGCCATCGGCGGCGCTGAGGATCTGGTCAAGCTCGCCGGCGTAAAGATCGACCGCTACAAGATCGCTGCATTCACCATCGCCGGGCTGCTGTTCGGCATTGCCGGGCTGCTGCTGACGGCCCAGCTGGGTATCGGAAACGTCAGCGCCGGATCCAACCAGCTCTTCCCAGGTATCAGCGCTGTCGTCGTCGGCGGCACTCTCCTCAGCGGCGGCCGTGGCGGCATCGCCCAGACGGTGCTCGGTGTGCTGATCCTGGCGGCACTCACCAACGGGATGGTGCTGGTCGGTGTCTCTCCCTACATTCAGCAAGCCGTCATCGGCGCGATCATCGTCGCCGCCGTGCTGACCGCGACCTGGCGAGCACGTCGTCCGCTGAGGATCATCAAATGAGCGCAACCAAGTCCGACAACACGCTTGCGGTGCCGGACGGCGATCCTGTGCTGGTCGCCACCGGACTGTCCAAACGGTACGGGCAGGCCTATGCCCTGAAAGATCTCGACCTCACCCTCCGCGTCGGCGAGGTGGTCGGGCTGATCGGCCAGAACGGTGCCGGGAAGTCCACACTCCTGAAGCTGCTCACCGGCGTCGAACAGCCCGATGCCGGGTCGATCAACCTGCGCGGGCAAAGCGTCTCGGTGCGTAGCGTTGCCGACGCAGCACAGCACGGCATCGGCATCGTGTTCCAGGAGCAGTCGCTGGTGTCGAACCTGACCGTCGCGGAGAACATCCTCCTCGGTCGGCAGTCCGCCGCCACCCGCGGTGGGCTGTACAACTGGCGGCGGATGCGTCGGGAAGCACAGCGGTACCTCACCATCGCCGGCAGCGCCGCCGCCCCGACAGACATCGTCGAGGACCTGTCATTCGTCGACCGGCAGTCGGTCGAACTGGCCAAGGTGCTCGCGCTGGAGGACCGGGTGGACGGAGCACTGGTCATCCTCTTCGACGAGCCGACCAGCGTGCTCTCGGCCTCCGAAATCCAAGGCCTCTTCGCCCAAATCCGCCGGCTGAAGGCACGGGCAGCGATCGTGTTCGTCAGCCACCGGATGGACGAGGTCCTAGAAGTCTCGGACCGGGTGATGGTGCTCCGCGACGGAGAGCTCGTGAGCGAGCACCCAGCCGGTGCGGTCAAGGAGCACGACCTGCACCGGCAGATGGTCGGCACCGAACGTGCGGAGGACTACTACCTGCGTCAGGACCGACCTGACCTCGCCACCGCGCCGACCCTGCTGTCGGCCAAGGGACTGGGCCGCCGCGGCTCGTTCGAGGGCATGTCCTTCGATCTACGCGCCGGGGAGATCATCGGCATCGCCGGTGTCGTCGGCTCAGGTCGCGAGGCACTCTGCCGGGCCCTGTTCGGTGCAGATCCCGCCACGACGGGCTCGCTCGAACTGCACGGAAAGCGGCTGCGGCTGAAGGTGCCGGCCGAAGCGGTCCGACACGGAATCGGCTTCATTCCCGCGGAACGGCGGGTACAAGGCATGGTCAGCGGCCGCAGCATCGCCGAGAACATGACCCTGGCGGCAACCCCATTCATCAGCAGGGGAGGCGTCGTACGCGATCCGCGGCGGGAACGCCGCCTCGTCACCAACTGGGCCGAGCGGCTGCGGGTCAAAATGCCGTCCGCCGCCGCCGAGATCCAGCAGCTGTCCGGCGGCAACCAGCAGAAGGTCGTACTGGCCAAGTGGCTGGCCGTGCCGAACCTGAAGGTGCTGATCCTGGACCACCCCACCCGCGGCCTCGATGTAGGAGCCAAGGGTGACGTCTACACCGCGATCCGGGAGGCGACCCGCAACGGCATCGGCGTCGTGCTGCTATCCGACACACTCGAAGAGCTGACCGGTCTGGCCGACACCGTCATCGTCATGCGTGACGGCGAGGAGACCGGCCGGTACGACCTCGACGCCGAACAGGCCACCTCTGAAGACCTCGTGAAGCTGATGGTGTGAGGAAATGACGATGACCACTTCGACCACCCCGGCTCCCGCTCAGCCGGTCGTCTCGAGCCGGCACCGCACGTGGGGGTTCTGGGCACCTGGGCTTCCCGTCGTGCTGCTGGTCCTTCTCTGGATGGCCATCGCGGCGGTTGAGCCGGACTTCCTGTCGGCGGGCTCCGCCGCCGCGGTCGCCACCCAGGCCGCGCCGCTGCTGTTCCTCGCGGTCGGCCTGACCCCCGTGATCATCCTCGGCGGCATCGATCTCTCACTGGCGGCACTGACATCGTTAGCGTCGATCCTGCTGGTCAAGTTCCTGCCCGGCCTCGGGCTGGCCGGCCTGCTGCTCGTCCTGGCAGTGTGCGCTGCGGCCGGCGCGATCGTGGGCCTGGTCCACGCGGTCGGTCAGATCCCGTCGTTCGTCGTCACCCTCGGAGCGTTCGGCCTCTACACCGGCCTGGCGCTGCAGATCTCCGACGCCAACAACGCACCGCTGACCGGCCACACCGAACTCGTCTCCTGGACCATGGGCACGATCGCCGGACTCCCGGCCGGGTTCGCCGCCGCCGTCGGGTTCGCCGTGATCGTGTACCTCGCAATGCGGTACCTGTCGTTCGGTCGCTACACCTACGCCACAGGCGCCCGGGAGGAGGCTGCGCTGATGAGCGGCGTCCGGACCGGCCGGCTGCGCGCCGGACTGTTCGCCCTCGCCGGCCTTTCGTCCGGACTTGCCGCCGTCAGCCTGGTCGGGCGTACCACCTACGCCTCGCCCAGTCTGGCGAACACGTTCCTGCTGCCGTCCATCGCTGCGGTGGTCGTCGGCGGAACCGCCATCTCCGGCGGTGTCGGCAGCGCCTTGAGAACCTTGGCCGGAGGCCTCATTGTCACCGTCATCCAGGTCGGGCTGGTTGTGGTCGGCATCGACGCGGTCCTGCAGGACGTGATCTTTGGGCTCATCATCATCGTCGCCGTCGCCCTGACCACCGACCGCTCGAAACTTCCCGTTATCAAGTGACACGGCCATATGCCGTGGCTGTGCGGACCCGTACACGGAGAGGTACTCCATGCTGGTTGCCCAACCTGACGTCGTCGGACCTGATTCCGCCATGCCTTCCACGATGCGCGCCGTCGTGCTCACGGGCCCGCGACAGGTCGAGATCCAGACCCTCCCGGTACCGCGTCTGCGTCCGGGGCACGTGCTGATCAAGACCGCCTACGTCGGCCTATGTGGGTCGGACGCATCGATGTACGACGGGTCGAGCAGCTACCTGCACACGGGTCGGAAGTCCTACCCGTTCGTCTTCGGCCACGAGTGGGCCGGCACGGTCACCCAGACCGCCACCGATGTGGTCAACGTGTCGCCGGGCCAGCGCGTCGTCGGGCACAACTTCATCACCTGCGAGGTCTGCCACTACTGTCGCGCCGGTCGTGCCAGCGAGTGCGCGAACCGGTCCGAGATGGGCATCCTCGGGGACTACCCGGGAGCGGCGAGCGAGTATTTCCAGGTCCCCGCGAAAGTCCTCGCCCTCCTGCCGGACTCGGTCGACTCCCGCAGCGCAGCACTGCTGGAACCCGCCAGCACCGCCCTGCACGCCGTGACGCGGCTCGGTGTGCGAGACGACGACCTCGTGGCAGTGTTCGGCACCGGGGCCATGGGGCTGCTCGTGCTGCAGCTGGCCAAGTCGTTGGGTGCGACCGTCCACGTGGTCGGCATCGACCCGGCCGGTCTCGAGCTCGCTCTTGAGCTGGGTGCCGACGATGTGCTCCTCCCCGACCAGGTCGTAGCGGACACCTACTCGGCGACCGTGGAGGCCTCCGGCGCGGCGCGTGCGACCGTGCAGGCTGCCGCCGCTCTGCGCGCGGGCGGCCGGGTCGCCCTGATCGGCCTGGTGCACGGCACCATCGACGGCTTCGTCACCTCAGACCTGATTATCAAGAACGCACGGATCGAGGCGGTGCTGTCCGGCATCCACCAGTGGGACCGGCTTATCG
>JAABUN010005390.1_pt1 | contig 15973 bp, 15 predicted proteins | sample 5559311 | NCBI WGS metagenome assembly JAABUN01 (sample SAMN10711877, study PRJNA513370) | rock metagenome | isolation source: Antarctica rocks | place: Antarctica: Victoria Land, Siegfried Peak sud
CAGTTCCAGTTGCTTCGAGCGATCGGCATCCCCTTGAAAGCATCACCCAATGCACCACGCTGAAGTGCGCCCCTGAAGTGAGACCAGTCGGGGCCGGGCTTATTGTACGGTTGACCTGCTCCCCAAATCCTGGGCCACGGTGTATGAGAGTCTCTGACCCCCGGACCGGGGGTTGACCCGCTCCACTTCTTTGGACCAGGGTTATGCGAGTTCGGATGTCATCTTCGGCATGGTTGGCCTGATCTGTTGGGCCGCGAACTCCTCGGGGGTCAGGTGGCCCAAGGCGCTGTGCGGACGCTCCCGATTGTACTCCTCGCGCCAGTTCTTCGTTGCCGTTTGGATGTCGTCCAGGCAGAGGAACCAGTGGGTGTTCAGGCACTCGTCCCGCAACCGGCCGTTGAACGACTCGATGAACGCGTTGTCCGTCGGCTTCCCCGGGCGGCTGAAGTCCAGGGCCACGCCCTGACCGTACGGCCACCGTGGATCACGCTCCCCGACCCCCCACCGGGCCGTCGGGGTCGCCGTCCTGTGCGGGTTTCGATCCTTGTTCTCGTGGATCACGCTCACCGACCCCGCCGGGGGAGTAGGGGTTGTACGCGGAGAAATGGTTTCGATCCTTGTTCTCGTGGATCACGCTCACCGACCCGCCCCCAAGCCCCCGCCGAAACCGGCACCGGCCGAGTTTCGATCCTTGTTCTCGTGGATCACGCTCACCGACCTGGCCGGCCTGACCTGCCCCCATTTTGTGTACCAGGCGGTGTGAGAGTCGGTTTAACCGCTTCTCTTGTGTCCTCGATTCGGCGACGGCTTGGCGGCGTCGAACCGAGGACACGTTACCGCGAACCCCGCCGGCGTCTGATACCCGAGGGACCTGTGGGGCCGCTCGTGGTTGTACGCCCGCCACCACGCCGCCCCCAGCACCCGCGCCTCCAGCAAGCTGACGAACACCTCCACCCCCAAAAACTCGTCCCGCAACCGGCTGTGGAACGACTCCGCGTACCGAATGGCACTTCCCGAAGAGGCAAAGCCAGCGTTCGCGAGGGGATAGGCGCGGGGCCGAGGGCGGCGGAGAATCGAGGGACGCCCGTCCCGCCCACGGAGGCCGCCATGGCCCGCGCCGCCCGCACCCGAGCCGAGATCGAAGCCCTCCGCGCCCAGTTCGCCCAGCAGGACGGGCTCCCGCTCGCCGACCTGCTCCCCGCGGCGAGGGTCGAGGCCGCCCTCGCCGCGGCCGGGGGGTGGCGGGACCGGACGTACACGCCCGCCCTCACCCTGTGGGCGTTCCTCACGCAGGTGATCAGCCCCGACCGCTCCTGCCGCGCCGCGGTCGCCCGCCTCGCCGCCTGGCTGCTCGGGCGCGGCGTGCGGCCCTGTTCGCCGAAGACCGACCCGTACTGCAAGGCCCGGCAGCGGCTACCCGAGTCCCTCCTGCGTGGGCTAGCCCGCGACACTGGCGGCGACCTCCACCGGGGGACCGCCGCCGGCTGGCGGTGGCACGGGCGGCCCGTCAAGCTGGTCGACGGCACGACCGTCACGATGCCCGACACCCCGGCCAACCATGCCGACTACCCCCAGCACGGCCGCCAGGCCGCGGGCGTCGGGTTCCCGATGGCCCGGGTGGTAGCGCTGTTCTGCCTGGCCACGGGGGCGGCCCTGGACGCGGCGATGGGCAAGTGCCGCGGGGTCGCCACCGGCGAGTCAACCCTGCTCCGAGGACTGGGCGGGTGCCTGGCCGCCGGGGACGTGCTGGTCGGCGACCGCCAGTTCGCCGGCTGGCTGACGATCGCGTGGTGCCGCGGGCTGGGCGTGGACGTGGTGATGCGGCTGCACCATCTGCGGCCGCGGGGCTTCCGGCGGGGGCGGCGGCTCGGCCGCGCGGATCGGGCCGTCCGCTGGCCCCGCCCGCGGCGGCCCCGCTGTATGGCTGACGAGGAGTACGCCGCCCTGCCGGCCGAGTTGGAGGTGAGGCAGGCCCGGATCGAGATCCGGCAACGCGGCTTCCGGAGCCGGTCGCTCACCGTCGTCACCACCCTGCTCGACGCGGGGGCCTACCCGGCCCGGGACTTGGGGGACTTGTACCGCGCCCGGTGGCACGCGGAGCTCGACCTGCGGTCGCTGAAGGTGACGCTGGGGATGGACGTGCTGCGGTGCAAGTCGCCGGACATGGTGCGGAAGGAGGTGTGGGCGCACTTGCTGGTGTACAACCTGATCCGCGGGGTGATGGCGGCGGCCGGGGGCGGCGTGACGCCGAGGGGTCTGAGCTTCGCGGGGGCGGTCCAGGCGGTGCTCGCGTTCGCGGACGCCTTGCGCAGGGCGTCCGTGGGCGGGCGGGCGGCGGTCGTCGCGGGCCTGATGGCGGCGGTTCGGGCGCACCGGGTCGGGGGCCGGCCCGATCGGGCGGAGCCACGCGGGCGGAAGCGACGGCCGAAGGCCTACCCGAACCTGACGCGGACGCGACACGAGGCCCGAAAGGCCCGCTACGCCAAGCGTTGAGGCTTCGGGAAGTGCCATTCACTCCGCGTACCCGTTCTCCCACGGCGAACCCGGCGCGACGTACAGCGTCCCCACCCCGGCCCCTGACAGCCAACCCCGGATCGCCGCCGCGATGAACTCAGGGCCGTTGTCGCTACGGATGTGGCCCGGCATCCCCCGGACCTTCGCCGGACCCTCCAGCACCGCCACCACCCCCGCCGCCGGGAGCGACCGCCGGACTTCCAACGCCACGCACTCCCGGGTGTACTCGTCCACCACCGACAGCCACTTCAGCGGCCCCCCTTTGGCCGTCCGGTCGTGGAGGAAGTCCCAGCACCAGACGTCGTCCTTGCCCACCGCCTGCCGCCGCACGCACCCGTTCTCGCTCGATCCCAGCCGACGCTTCTTCCGGGTCTTCTGGGGGACTTCCAGCCCGCTGGCCCGCCACAGCCGGTGGACCCGCTTGCGGCTCACTCGCCACCCCTCGGCCACCAGTAACGCCCGAATCCGGCGGTAGCCGAAGCGGGGCTGGAGGCGGACTAACTCCAGCATCCGGGCCACCAGCCGGCCCTCGTCCGCCCGGGGCCGGGGGTGCTGCCGCTGGGTCGCCCGAGGCTGCCCGACGACCGCACACGCCCGACGCTCGGACACCCCGAACGCCCCCACCAGGTGCCGCACCGCCTGCCGCCGCTGGTCGGCGGTCAGCACTTTTTTCGCACCACCTCCTGGAGCATCTGCTTGTCCAGGGACAGGGCGGCAACCCGCTTCTTCAGCCGGGCGTTCTCGACCTCCATATCCTTCAGCCGCTTGGCGTCGTCGGCCTTCATCCCGCCGTATTGGTTACGCCACCGGTGGAGCTCGGCTCGCTCACCCCGAGCTGCTGGCAGATGTGGGCGACCGTCGCCCCGTTCGCTAACTCGGCCTCGGCTTCCCGGAGCTTGCGGATGACCTGCTCCGGCGTGTGCTTCTTCGACATCGCTCGTCTCCTCTCCCCTGATCGGGGGCTCTGGAGACTCTCATACCACCTGGACTACTTTTCGGGGGGCAGACCAGAAACACGGGGAGGGGACGGCGAAGCAGTCGCGGGCCTGGTCCCCGGAGCACCTGAAGAACGGCCGCGACGAGATGAACCTCGTCGAGTTTCCCTTCGCCACCCTCTCCGACCGCTCGGACGGGGTCCACGTCCTCGAATTCCAGGGGGAAAATGTCCGGGACGTGCGGCGGTGTTCGATCAAGTACGCGGGCTACGCGGTCGGGTTCCGGGGCGGCCACGTCCAGGTGCGGATCGACCTCCCGCAGTACCGGGAGTTGAAGGCGTGGTTCGAGGAACAGGCGACGCGGCGGTCCGCCGAGCGGCTCGCGAAGGCGTTCTACGACCTGCCGTTCGAGCCCTACTACCTGGTCCGCCGGCAGGAGTTCCACATGCTCCGGGCGGTCGCCCGCCGCCGCAAGGCCGCGGGCCTGCCGCTCGTCCCGAAGGAGTGCATCTGGCTGAAGCGCCGGCCGGTCAAGCCGTTCGGGGACCCCCACGGCGGAGCGGCACCCGGCCCGACCTGTGAACGGCTCGCGGTCGGCCTTGAACCGCCGGCGGGGCACGACAAGTTCGCACCCGATTGCCACGTCGCCACGCCCACCTCCGACCCGACATCCACGGTCGGTAGGCCGAGACGCCCGGCCGCACGGACCTCCTCCGCGGCACGAGACGGACGGCCGAACGGTTGACCCGTCACGCTGGACGCCTGCGGTCGTCCCGCTTGCGAGTTCGTTCTCGGTGTCACACGACTGATGTCTGGCTTCAATGGCCGTGCCGCCTTACCGGCCCGCGACCGCCTGTCCGTCCGTAACGCTTGCGGCCGGCGTCGCGACAGCCTCCGTGCCGGTGATCTCTTCCCATTCGGTCGGCGGGCTGGGTCGCTGCTTCTTGAGGATCTCGACGGACTCGCCGTTCCCCCGCCCGAGCCGGACCGGCAGCTTCACCGCCTTGCCGTCGCGGACCTGGTAGCAGAACGCGGCGTCGCCCTGCTTTCCGACGGCCGCGGCCGGCAGCAGCCAGGCTTCGGGCAGGTCGGCCGTGATTTTGGCGTAGACGTACATCCCCGGCCGGAGCCGGTTGTTCGGGCCGGAGTTCGGGAGGTCGATTTCCGTCCGGAGGACGCGGGAGCCCGGGTCGAGCGCCCACGAGGTCCGGGTGACGGTCCCCTTCAACTCGGGGCCGCCCAAGGCTTGGACGGTCAGCAGCACCTCGGCCTTTTCCCGGACGAGGCCGGCGGCCGACTCGGGCACCTCGACCACGACCCGGACCGGGTCCAGTCGGGCGACCGTGAAGACCCCGACCGCCTTCCCCCCCGTGGCCTGGAGGAAGTCCCCGGTGTTCACCAGCCGCTGGGTGACGACGCCGTCGTAGGGGGCCCGGATTTTCGTATACCCGAGGAGCGCCTCCAGCCGGCGGACCTCGGCCTTGGCGACGTCGAGCCGGGCCGTGGCCGCGTCGATGTCGGCGGCGGCCTTGTCCCGGTCGGCCTTCCACCGCCGGACCTCGGCCTCGGCGGTCACGACCCGCGCCTTCGACTCGTCCCGGGAGGCGGCCGACGCCCGGAACTGGTTGTTCGTCTCATCGCTGGTCTGGCTGTCAACGACGCCTCCCTTGACGAGGCCGGTGATGCGCTTTGACTCGGACTCCCAGCGGTCGAATAGGGCCTGGGAGCGGGCGATCCCGGCCCGGGCCTCGACGACCGCCGCGTCGGCCGACTCGACCCGCGCGTCGGCCGATGCGAGGCCCTTCCGGGCCTGTTCGACCTCGGCCTCGGCCTGGCGGACCAGCGCCCGCTTCTGGTTCGCCTCTTCGTCCATCTCAGGGATGGCGAGTTCGGCCAGCACTTCCCCGGGCTCGGTTTCCTTCCCTGACGAATCGAGCTTCGGACCCCGGACCGCCTGGCCGATGTCGGCCCGGACGGTGCGGACGAAGCCTGGGAATTTGGCGAAGAGGACGGTCTGTTCGTATGCCTGGACCGCGCCCGGCTGCTCGACGACGCGGCGGAGGGACTGCCGCTTCGGGCTCACGACGGAGACCGCCGCGGCGGGGGATGGCGGCGGGGACTGCGCCGGGGGGGCGGCCGGGCCGTTGCAGCCGAGGGCGGCGAGCGCTACGGCCACGGGCAATACGCCCCAGGCGGCTCGGGTGGTTCGGTTTTCAGGACGCATGGTCACTCCTTGGTGCCGACCCTTCCGGGGCCTCGACGTGGTAGCGGCTCTCGGGGTCGTAGGGGTCCAGGGACGCCGAGCGGGTGACGATGCGGCCCATTGCGAGAGCGAACACGGCCGGCAGCACCAAGAGCGTCGAGGCGGTCGAGGCGAGCAGCCCGCCGATGACGGCCCGGCCGAGCGGGGCCGTCTGGTCGCCCCCCTCGCCGAGCCCGAGGGCCATCGGGAGCATCCCCGCGATCATCGCGGCACTCGTCATCAGGATGGGCCGGACCCGGCCCCGGGCTCCCTCGACGGCCGCCTCGGTCGCCGACCGGCCTTCGGCCCGGTGGCGCTCGGCGAACGTGACCAGCAGGATGGCGTTCGCCACCGCGACCCCGACGGCCATGATCGCCCCCATGAACGACTGGAGGTTGACCGTCGTCCCGGTCACCGTCAGGGCGACGACGACGCCGCCGAGGACCGCCGGGACCGCCGCGACGGAGACCAGCGCCAGCCGCACCGACTGGAAGTAGGCGGTCAGGAGTAGGAAGATGACGACTACGGCGAGCGCGAGGCCGAACCCCAGCCCGCGGAACATCTCCCGCATCGGCGTCACCTGCCCCCGGACATCGATCTGGACGCCCGGCGGGGGCGGCCCGGCGGCCTCGATCGCCCGCGCGAGGTGCCCCGCAACCCTGCCCAGGTCCTCGCCGTCGATGTTCGCCGTCATGCTCACCAGCCGCCGCATGTTGTACCGGTCCACCTGGCCCGGCATGGTGCCGGACTTGACCTCGGCCACGTCCCGGAGCAGCCGCCCCCCCGCCGCTCCCTGGACCGGGATGGTCTCGACCTGCTGGACGGAGCCGAGGAGTGCCTGCGGGATCTCGACCTGGACCTGGTAGCCGATCCCGGAGACCGGGTCGCGCCAGTAGTTGGGGACCGTGAACCGGCTGGACGACGTGAACGGGGTGACGGCCCGGGCCACGTTGTCTGCCGTCACGTCGCTGGCCGCCGCCTTCAGGCGGTCGATGGTGATCTCGACGGTCGGGTAGTCGAGCGCCTGGCCGTACTGGAGGTCGCGCAGGGACGGCACCTTGGCCAGTTCCGCCCGCACCTTGCCGGCGTAAGCCTGGTTGTCGGCCGGCTTCGGACCGCTGACCACGACCTCGACCGGGGTGGGCGAGCCGAAGCTCATCACCTCGTTGACGATGTCGGCCGGCTCGAACGACAGCCGGATTTCTTTCGAGCGCCGCTCGGCCCGGTCGGCCGGCACGCCCTCCGCCTTCCACTTCGCCTCAACCCAGCCGGGGAGGTGTTGCGTCAGCCGGTCCCGCAGCCGCCGCTTCAGGTCTTCGACCCGGACGGCCCCCGGCTTCAGGGCCACCCGCATCACGGCCTCCTCGGGGCCGCCGGTCCACAGGTAGACGCTGTTGATCGGGTAGCTCGGCGGCACCACCCCGACGTAGCCGATCGTGACCGCCACGTTCTCCGGCCCGGCCTCATGCTTGATGACCTCGAGCGCCTCCTTGACGATCTCCTCGGTCTGCTCGATGCGCGTGCCGGTCGGGGCCCGGAGCCGGAGCTGGAACTGGCCGGCGTCCACCTGCGGGAAGATCTCCGTCCCGAGCTGCCGGCCGAGCAGCGCCACCACCAGCCCGGCGGCGACCAGGTAGGCCGGGACCACGAGCCACCGCAGCCGGGTGACCAGCCCGAGGCCGCGGCGAAACCCCGCCGCCGCCCGCGACTCCGGCCGCGGGGCGGCGGTCGTGTGGCCGCCGTGCCGCAGGAGCCAGACGCACAGCACGGGGACGAAGGTGCTGGACAGCAGGTAGCTGGTGATCATGGCAAAGCCAACCGCGAGCGACAGCGGCACGAACAGCGCCCGCGCCGACCCCTGCATGAAGAACGACGGGATGAACACCGCGAGGACGCACAGCATGGCCAAGAGCCGCGGCACCGCCGTCTCGGCGTTCCCCCGCCGCACGGCCAGCGCCACCGAGTCCGTCTTGTCCATCTGGGTGTGGATGTTCTCGACCTCGACCGTCGCCTCGTCCACCAGGATGCCGACCGCCAGGGCCAGCCCGCCGAGGGTCATCAGGTTGATCGTCTGGCCGGTCAAGGCGAGGGCGACGACCGACCCGGTGAGGGCCAGCGGGATGTTCAGGACCACGACGATCACGCTCCGCCAGTCCCGCAGGAACAGGAGCACCATCAGCCCGGTTAGGACGGCCCCGAGCGCCCCCTCGGTGCCGACGTTCCTCATGGCGTTGGTGACGTACGGCGACTGGTCGAACTCGAACCCGACCTTGATGTCGTCCGGCAGCACCGCCTGCATCTTCGGGAGGTCGGCTCGGACGCCGTTCACCACGTCGAGGGTGCTCGCGTCGGCCCGCTTGGTGACCAGGATGTAGACCGCCCGCTTGCCGTTGATGAGCGCGTACCCGGTCGGGATGTCGCTGGCGTCCTCGATCAGCGGCTTGTCGGTCACCGGGTCGTGGCGGACGACGTCCTTCAGGTACACCCCGGGCTTAAGCGGGATGTCGCCGATCTCGTCCGGCTTGACGACCATCGAGTTGACTGGGACGATCGGCATCTGCTCCTGGATGCGGGCGTTCCCGGACGGGCTGATGGAGTTGCCCGCGACCAGGGCCTGCACCACCTGCTCGGCCGACACGTCGTAGGCCCGCAGCCGGCTCGGGTCGGCCCGGACGACGATCGTCCGCTGGTTGCCGCCGAACGGGGGCGGGGCCGACACGCCGGGGATGGAGGAGAACATCGGCCGGACCTTGAACAGGGCCTGGTCCTGGATCTGGCCGATCGTCTTGGTCTCGCTCGACAGGGTGAGGTAGCCGACCGGGACGCTGCCGGTGTCGAACCGCATGATGAACGGCGGCACCGTCCCGTACGGCATGAACGCCCGCGAGCGGTTGACATAGCCGACCGTCTCGCCCATCGCCTGGGCCATGTCGGTGCCGGGGTGGAAGTAGAGCTTCATGAGGCTCACCCCCTGCACGTTCTTCGACTCCACGTGGTGGATGCCGCCGATGTAGAGGAAGTGGTACTCGTAGTAGTTGGCGATCAGCCCCTCCATCTGCTGCGGGTCGAGGCCGCCGTAGGGCTGGCAGACGTAGATGACCGGCAGGTTAAGGGGCGGGAAGATGTCCACCTTCATGCGGGTGAACGCGAGACCGCCGCCGGCGACGAGGGCGACCATCGCCACCATCACGGTGACCGGCCGGCGCAGCGCGAACGCGATTGGGTTCATGAGCGGTCTCACTTCCGGCGGCTGCTGGCCGTACCCGCCGTGCCGGACGGGGGTCAAGCACGCCTCGGGACGGATGGTATTGAAAACGATGTCGGGCGATCGGCCGACGGGTCGCACGGCGGGCGAGTACGCCCGCGTCACAGCCGCTGTCGGTTGCACCCGTCATACGCGATCGCCGGCCGACGCGCTAGAGGCCGCCAGACCCGCGGCCCTGGCTTTCTGACCGACCGGGCGGTCGGGAGTTCGGGGACGGGCCTACCGAGGAGTCTAACGAGCCGGGTCGAGAACGGGGACCGCGAGGGTATTAATTCGGGTTAAGGTTCCCGGCCCGGGGGCGGCGGTTGGACGGGGCTTACCGGGCGGGCGGTCGCCGTGGGCGTCGCTGCGGTTCCGGGGGTGATGGGGGACGCGAGCACGGGGATCTGCTGGACCTCGACGGCGGACTGCGCCGGCTGCCCGAGTGCCCGGTAGAGCCGGAACTGGGCCCGATTGGCGTCGGCGACGGCCGCGTAGTAGTCCCGGTACGCCTGGTCGAGGGCCTGGACCGACGCCACCACCTCCTGCGGCCGGAACACCAGGAGCAGGGACTCGCCCGCCCGCAGGGTCTGCCCGAGTCCCTCCAGGTTCGTGTCCGCCGTCACCACCGCGTTCCGCACCCCCTCCTCGGCGTCCCGCGCCCGGCTCGCCGCCCGCTTCGCCTGGGCGAGGGCCTGGACCACCTCGGCGGCGACCCGGTCCTGGGTGCGGAACACCTCCAGCATTGCGACCTGACTCTCGGCCTGCCGCTCGCGGACGGTCGCCCGGTTGCCGAACCCGAGGTTCTGAAACTCCCAGACGAGCTGGAGGTCCAGGCTGTTGCGGCCGCCGAAGTTCGACAGGCTGCTGTTGATGCCCCCGCCGAAGGAGCCGCTGGAGAGCGTCCCGGCCGGGTTCGTGGCATTCCCACGAAGGAGCACGCTCGGAACGAGGGGGCGAATCTTTTCCTGCCGCAGGCGGGCGAGGGTGGCCTCGACGACGGCCCGCTGGGAGCCGAGTTCGGGGCGGTTGGTGAGGGCGAGCGGGATCAGGTCGTCGGCCGACCGGTCGGGGTCGATCAGGTCCACCCGGAGCTGCGGCGGTTCGGCCGGCTCGACCAGGGCCGCGGGGTCCAGCCGCAGCACCCGGGCCAGGTCCGCGCTCGCCGTCTGCCAGCGCTCGGCGGCCGCCTCGGCGGCCTGCCGCCGGCGGGCGTACTCGGTCTTGACCCGGTTCACCTCGACGGCCGGGATGCGGCCGCCGGGGACGAGCTTCTCGGCCCGCCGGAGGATGTCTTCCGCCCGCCGCCGGGCGTCGAGCGCCCCGGCCAGCTCCCCCCGCGCCTGCTGGACGCCGAAGTACGCCTCGGCGACGGCGAGCAGGCTGTCGTTCCGGGCGGTCTGCACGTCGGCCTTTCTCGCCCGGACGACCTGCCGGGCGACGAGCGGGGCGTACAGGGCGTCGGTGACGGCGAACGACAGGCCGGGGCCGGCCCCGACCATGAACGAACTCTTGCTCGTGGTGAACACGTTCCCGGCGACATCCTGAATCTGCCCGTCGTGACGCGCGTAATCGACCCCGAGGTACAGCGTGGGGAGCCACAGGATGTCGGCCCGGTCGAGTTGCGCGGCGGCAACCTGGAGGCGTTGCGAGGCGAGGGCGATGTCGATCGGCCGGGCGTTCGCGAGCTGGAGGGCGGTCGGCAGGTTGATCGGGAGCGGCCGCCCCTCCGCCTGGGCCGGGGGCACCGCGGGCAGCGGCGTCGCCGTCGGCTGCGGGGTGGGAGAGTCCTTCGGCCGCACGTCCGGTGGCGGCGGGCCGTCCGGGTTCTGGGGGAGTGGCAGAGCGGCGCAGGCGGGGAGGACGAGGAGAGCTAGCCCGCCGAGGAGCGACAGGGTTCGTTTCTGAATTCGTGTCGCCCGTGCCATACCAACTCCTTTTCGCGCCCCGCCCCACGGTCCCTGGCCACCCCGTGTCATGAGCGGGGCTGCCGCAAGCCTGCAAAAACGCCCGAACCGTTGAGTGGACTTCGCTCCCTTATCGACTGTGCGGACGCCGCCTCTGAACTACCCCGGGTTAAATCGAATTAAGGCTTCAGGCCGCGGGGCCGGTCGCCGAGGGATCAACTCGCCGGACTCGCCTCCTGCCGGCAGTAGGCGTAGAGGGCGTCGTAGACGACGAACTCCCGGGCCAAAATCTCGTGGTCGTCCCGGAGGCCGAGGTGGCGAAACCCTTCGGCGATCGCCTTCAGACCAGGAGCCTCGGGCCGCCCGTGGAGGTCCGGCGTGATGTCCGCCCCGTGGACGATCTGGGCGAGCAGCCGGACGGCCGGGTCCTCGATTCGGTATTTCTCGACGATCGCCTCGAAACTGCACCGGCCGGCGTGGTGACCGAGCTCGACCCCGGGGACGTCGAACGGGATAGCCGCCTCCCGAGCGGCGACATCCGTGACTTGATCGGCCGGCGAGAACAGGAACTCGGCGTCCGCATCGACGAACTTCTGGATGAGCCACGGGCAAGCCACCCAGTCCACCTTCACACGCTCGCGGGTAATCCATTTCATAAACCAAACCTTTTCGACGGTTAGACGAAGATCACTCACCGGGCCGCTACCGGAGGTCGTAGAGGGCGACGGTACTTCAGCGGTGGACCGGAGGATCTAACAATTGCCCCGGTCCGGCAAGCGAAGGAGGATTCCCCCGGCCCGGCCGCCGACGCCTGGGGACCGGTGAGCCGTGCCGCGTCATGCTCCTTGAGTCGCCGCGGGCGTCTGTTCGGAGTCCCCCGGCCCACACGCCGCGTACACCGCCAAGCCGACGACGCCGATCAAGAAGGCGGCGTAGAAGGGGACTGCCGGTGCGAGCGTCCACAGCCACCCGCCGACCAGCGCGGCCGGGAAGACGGCCAGGCCCCGGACCAGGTAGTAGAGGCCCACCGACCGGCCTCGCGAGCCGGGCGGGGTCAGGTCCAGGATCAGGGCCTTGCGGGCCGGCTCCCCCACCTCCCGCAGGCCGGCCAGCCCGAACGCCAAGGCGAGCCCGGCGAACCCGCTCGCCTGGACCAGCACCAGCGGGAACAGCGCGAACAGGGCGAAGGTCGCAAGGACGAACGGCTTGCGCTCGGTCCGGGCCGAGTAGGGCCGCCACCGGCAGGTAGATCACGGTGGCGGTGAACATCTGGAGGCCGACGAGCCAGCCGAACTCGGCCGGGTCGCGGCGGAGTACGTCGAGTACGTAGAGGACGACGAACACCTTGGGGATGCCTTCCGCCCAGCGGGCCAGGACATCGGCGACCAGCAGCCGCTTCAGCCGGCCGTCCAGCCCCCGCCAGACCGCCCCGACCCGCAGCGGGACGTGCGGCTCGGGCGGCGGGTCCACGTAGTACCGGCGGACGATCAGCACGGCGACGAGGGCGAGGCCGACGCTGACGGCGAACCCCGCCTTCATCCCGACCTCGAACCCGTAGGCGGCGATCAGCCCGCCGCCGAGCGACGGGGCGACGATCACCGGCACCCGCTTCCAGAGCGACTGGACGGCGAACCCGACCCCGCGCTTCTCCCGCGGCAGGTGGTCGCCGATGACGGCGAAGACGGCCCGCAGGGTCAGGCTGTTCCAGGCCACCACGAGGCAGGTGCCGAGCAGGAACCACCCCCAGGTCGGGCTGAGCAGGTAGACGGCGTACCCGCCGGCCGCGAGCAGGGCGAAGGCGGTGAGGGCGCGGCGGCGGCCGAGGCGGTCGGCCAGCCAGCCGCCCGGGTAGGGCAGGAGGGCGTCGAGCAGGTCCTTCAGCGCCCCGTAGGCGGCGACGATCCAGACCCCGCCGCCGATCAGCTCCAGGTACTTGGGGACGAACCGGGACCACAACTCCTCGCCCATCCCGACGACCAGGAGGGCGAGGAGCAGCACGACGACGTTCCGCTCCAGGCCGAGCCGGGCGCGGACCCGGCCCCAACGGGTCGGCGGGGGTATCACGGAACCCTCCGGACGGCCGCGGCCGGGCGACTCACTCCTTGGCCATTGTGATGAGGACGGCCCCCGCGGTCATCAGGGCGGCCCCGGCGACCACCTGCCCGGTCAGCCTCTCCTTCAGGAACACGGCGGCCAGGGCGATGCCGAAGACGAGCGACAGCCGGTCGAGCGGGACGACCCGCGAGGCGCTGCCCAGCTTCAGAGCCTTGAACAGCACGAAGGATGAGGCCGTGGTCACCACCCCGGACAGGGTGAGGAAGACCCATGCCGGCCGGTCGATGTCCTTGAGCGCGGCGAAGTTTCCGCGGACGGCCACGGCCCCCCAGGAGAGCACCAGGATGAGAACGGACTGGATCGCGAGTCCGACGCCGGCATCGACGTTCTTGAGGCCGGCCTTGGACAGGACCGCGACCGTGGCCCCGGCGACGGCCGCGAGCAGTGCGTAGACGATCCACATTACATCCGCCCCGTACCAGTGTGACCACGGAACCTTGTTGGAAACGGCCCGCCGAAGCGCCGGCCTCGCCGCTTGAAGACCGTCCTCGGGCCGTCACCTCGCGGTCGCCCGGAAGTCGTCGAAACAGGTGACGGAATCGGCCTTGGTCCACAGCCCGACGCCGCCCGCCGGGAAGGCGTCGTCGGTCGCCTCGACCACGAGACGGCCGTCCAGGTAGCCTCGAAAGCGGCTCCCCTCAACCTCCACTGTCAACTCCTGCCACTGACCCGAGGGCACCTTCGCCGGGCCTGCCTTGATGCTGCTGCGGGAGCCGCCGGCGTAGCGGAAGAGGACGAGGTTATCTTCCAGGGAGTTCGCCCGGAGGACGTAGTAGTTGTTCCGGTCCTGCACCCGGAAGATGATCCCGGCGGCCTGGTCGTCCTTGCCCGAGACGGTTTTGAACCGGACGGAGGCGACCAGGTCGGTGTACACCCGGTCGCCGAACCGCACCGCGGGGAAGTCCGCCGTCCCGGTCTGGCACAGGGCGTTCGGCGGCGACGGGGTGTCGCCTTCGGCGCGGACCGCCCAGGTGCCGCCGAACACGTCCGCACCGGCCGGGGGCTTGTCGGCCTCACCCTTGTCGAAATTCCACTCCTCGCTCTGGCCGCCGATGACGTTCTGGTCGCCGGTCTGGTATCGCACCTGCGGCTTGCCCCCGCACCCGGCCGACTGCACGGCGAGGAGTAGCACCGCGGTCAAAGTCGCGCGTGTCCGCATCTTGCCCTCGTTCACCCGGTGGGCTTCCGGGCGTTGTTCACCACCCCGGCAGTCAGGTGCTGGATCAGGTTGTAGAAGAGGACCGGGAGCATCGTCTGGGGGTGGTCCGCCAGGGCGGTCGCGGCCAGCACCAGCCCCGTCCCGTTGTTGTTCATCCCCAGCCCGAACATCAGCGCCGTCTCCTGCCCACCGTCGGCCCGCAGCCGGCGGGCGACCCACCACCCGGCGGCGAACCCGGCGGCGCACAACCCGGCGGTGACGACCAGGCTCAGGACCAGGTAGTCGGGGTCGGGGTAGGCGACGGCCTGGGGGAGCGCCACCGAGGCGTTCGCGTAGCACAGCACGAGCAGGACGGCAGCGTTGGTCAGTTTGAGCAGCTGGCCGGCCGCATCGACCCGCTTCCCCCCGACCGTCCCGCGGAGCAGGATACCGACGATCGAGGGGAGGGCCACGCACAGGATCAGGAACAGGCCGGTGCCGCCGCCGGCCAGGCCGCGCAGGTCGTCGGCCTGCTCCCCCGACGCCATCGCGCCGACCGCCCGCAGGACGGCCGGGGTCGTCAGCGGGCTGAGCAGGGTCGAGGCCAAGATGAGGCCGAGGCTGAGGGCCAGGTCGCCGTCGGCGGTCCGGGACCACGCGGCGGATGACCCGGCGATCGGCATGGCCGCGATCAGGGCCAGCCCGACCAACATGTTCCGGTACTCCTCCGGGTTCGGCCACCACCGGAACACCAGGGCGATCACGGCAATGAACGTGATCGGCACGATCAGGTTGGCAGCGAGCCCGGCCCCCAAGAGGAATGGCCGGCGGAAGACGCCCTCGGCCTGAGGGAGCCGGACGCCCAGGCCGGCGTTCAGCAGCAGGAACCCGAGCAGGACCGCGGGCAGCGACAGTTCGACCCTCTCGCCGGCGAGCGTCGCCGTGCCGAGGGAAACGCCCCGCAGCCGGAGGCCCGGCCCCGGCCACAGGGCGGCCAGGACGTACGACCCGACCAGGAACCACACCAAGCGGGCGTGGACGAAGTGGGCCGCGGCGGAAATCGGAGTTCGCTCGTCGCCCATAACTCCTCGGGGGCCGAACGCAGGACCGCTGGGGGAGTGCTACGGGCGGGCCTGGTACACGCGGATCTCCGGCCCCGGATTGCCCGCCTGCCGCGGCACGCCGAGGAACAGCCGCCCCGACTCCGGGTCGAACAGACAGGTGCGGGCGAGTTTGGCCGTCGGCACCCGCTCGACCACCTCGAACCGGCCACCCTTCTCCTCCAGCACCGCCAGGACGCCCTCGCCACACGAGGCGTACAGCCGCTTCCGCTTGGCGTCGTGGAACAGGTCGTCGATGTCGGCGGGGATCTCCACCGTCCACAACTCCTTCCCGGTCGTGGCGTCGAGCGCAAGGACGACCGCAGGCTTCCGGCAGCCGACGAAAATCCGCTGCGTCTCGCGGTCCAGTGCCATCGGGTAGGAATCGCTGGCGGCGGCCGGCACGTACTTGGCGACCATCTCGTGCTTGCCCAGGTCGATCACTGCCACGGCGGACGGCCGGACCGTGTTGACGTAAGCCCGCGACCGGGCGGGGTCGAGTTGGAACCCTTCCGGCTGGCCCGGGAGCTTCACCGTCGCCTTCACTTCGTAGGTCTTGGCGTCGAATACGGTCAGGGTTTTTTCCCCGTGTCCGACGTACACCAGTCCGGTGTCGGGGTTGTACCGGACGTTGTCGGCATCCGGCATTTTCAGGTCGTGACCTACTTGCGTTGCACGGCTGGGAATGCCAACCACTCGGCTAACGACCACACATGATCGGTCAACCCGGCGGCCATCGCCGGGGTTCTCGGTCGCCACCGGCCGTCGGCAGCCCGCT
>JAABUN010005391.1_pt1 | contig 15971 bp, 13 predicted proteins | sample 5559311 | NCBI WGS metagenome assembly JAABUN01 (sample SAMN10711877, study PRJNA513370) | rock metagenome | isolation source: Antarctica rocks | place: Antarctica: Victoria Land, Siegfried Peak sud
GCCCGGCGCAGCCTGACCAGTGCCTGCAGCGGCGCCAGGGTGGCCGGCGCCGAGTTGCCGGCCGCGGACCGCGGCGGCGGCGGCGTCACCGTGCAAGTGGTGCGCGCCGCCACCGGCGCGTGTGCGACGCATGGCTGCCGCAGGATCGGCGACGGCGTCTACGCCGGCCAGAACGGCCGGACCCACATCGTCTGGACGTATCAGGGCGGTCGCGAGGTCACGGTCGAAGCGACCCAGGGCATCGTCCTGACCCAGGCGCAGCTGGTCACCTTCGCCAGGGGTGTCGGAGACCTGGTCCGCTGACGGCTGGGACAATAGCGGGGTGACCGTCACCGACATCCCGGCCGATGTGCTCGCTCAGCGCTACGCGTCGGCCGAGATGCGGAATGTCTGGTCGACATTCGACAAGATTGTCGCCGAACGTCGGTTGTGGCTGGCGGTGCTGCGCGCGCAGGCCGCGGCCGGGATGGACACCGACGCGGCGGCGATCGCCGATTACGAGAAGGTCCTCGGCATCGTCGACCTGGCTTCCATCGCCGCCCGGGAACAGGTCACCAGGCACGATGTGAAGGCCCGCATCGAGGAGTTCAATGCTCTCGCCGGGCATCAGCTCGTCCACCGCGGGATGACCAGCCGTGATCTGACGGAGAACATCGAACAGGCCCAGATACTGCGGGCCCTCACGCTGGTCCGCGACCGTACCGTCGCGGTGCTGGACCGGCTCGGCCGCCGGGCCGCCGAGTATCGGGAACTGGTGATGAGCGGCCGCTCGCACAACGTCCCCGCGCAGGCGACCACGCTGGGCAAGCGGTTCGCCTCCGCGGCCGAAGAAGTGCTGCAGGCTCATCGCCGGATATCCGATCTGCTGGACCGGTATCCGCTTCGCGGCATCAAGGGTCCGGTCGGAACCGCGCAGGACATGCTGGATCTGCTCGGCTCGGCCGAGGCGGTGGCCGAGCTGGAGAAGGCTGTGCTGCAGGAGGTTGCGGGTAGCGACCGGGTGTTGACGTCGGTCGGTCAGGTGTATCCGCGGTCCCTGGACTACGAGGTGATCTCCGCACTGGTGCAGCTGGCCGCCGGCCCAGCATCGCTGGCCACCACGATCCGGCTGATGGCCGGGGCGGAGCTGGCCACCGAGGGCTTCCAGCCCGGCCAGGTCGGCTCGTCGGCCATGCCGCACAAGATGAATGCCCGCTCCTGCGAGCGGGTCTGCGGTCTCGCGGTGGTGCTACGCGGCTATGCATCGATGGCCGGCGAGCTGGCCGGCGCCCAGTGGAACGAGGGCGACGTGTTCTGCAGTGTCGTCCGCCGGGTGGCTCTGCCCGACGCGTTCTACGCGCTCGACGGCCTGCTGCAGACGTTCCTGACGGTGCTCGACGACTTCGGCGCCTATCCGGCGGTGATAGACCGGGAACTACAGCGGTACCTGCCGTTCCTGGGCAGCACCAAGGTGTTGATGGCCGCGGTCCGGGCCGGGATCGGCCGGGAGTCCGCGCACGAGGCGATCAAGGAACACGCGGTGGCCGTCGCGCTGAACATGCGGGAGAAAGGCATACCGGAGAACGACCTGCTGGACCGGTTGGCGGCCGACGAGCGCATCCCGCTGGACAAGCCGGAGCTGCTGGCACTGCTGTCGGATCCGTTGTCGTTCACCGGGAATGCTCGGGCCCAGGTCGACGAGGTGCTCGAGCGGATCGCCGCGGTGATGGCCGGCTTCCCCGACGCCGCCGGGTACACGCCGGCCGGCATCCTGTAGCCGGCTCTGCTGATCCGGCAGGCACTTGCGGATAGTCAGGTGGTGGGGGACAGTCCGGCCAGGAACCGGGCCAGCACCACGGCGTGATTGATCTCGGTGTCCTTGGCTCCGTAGAGCAGCGTCACCGTCGGATGCTTCCGCGCGAGCTGCCGCAGCTCCTCGACGCTTTCGTTCCCGTCGAGTTCGCTCGTGTAGCGGGCGGAGAACTCGGCGAAGCGGCTTGCCCGGTGGTCGAACCACCGCCGCAGTTCGGTACTCGGAGCCACATCCTTCAGCCACCGGTCGACGTGCGCCCGATCCTTGGACAATCCCCGCGGCCACAGTCGATCCACCAACACCCGGAAACCGTCGCCAGAGTCCGGATCTTCATAGACACGTTTCACCGTGAACCTCATGGACTCGATCCTCGCACCGGCTCAGCGCGGAGGCATGGGTGTCCAAGGGCACGGTGGACCCCGGTGGGGCAGGTGGCAGACTCGGGATCGTCATGGATTTCTACTCTGCCTATCGCCACGGGTTCGCCCGGGTCGCGGCCTGCACGATGCCGGTCAGCATCGCCGACCCAGCGGCCAACGCCGCGCGGATCGTCGCGCAGGCCAAGGCTCTGCACGACGACGCGGTGGCCGTCGCGGTGTTCCCCGAACTAGGACTCACCGGGTACGCCATCGACGATCTGCTGCTGCAGGATCCGCTGCTCGACGCCGTTGCTGCGGCTTTGCTGCGGATCGCCGCGGCGACGGCGGATCTGCAACCGATGCTGGTGGTCGGAGCGCCGTTGCCGCACCGCAACCGGCTGTACAACTGCGCCGTGGTGCTTCATCGGGGCCAGATTCTCGGCGCGGCGCCGAAGTCGTACCTTCCGAATTACCGCGAGTTCTATGAGCGACGGCATTTCGCACCCGGCGACGATCAGCGCGGTCAGCAGGTCACCATCGGCGGCACCGCGTTCGGCGACAGCAGTACCGCGATCCAGGTGCCGTTCGGTCCCGACCTGCTGTTCGCAGCGTCGGACGTGCCCGGCCTGGTGGTGCATGTCGAGGTCTGCGAGGACATGTGGATACCCATTCCACCCAGCGCCGAAGCCGCCCTGGCCGGCGCCACGGTGCTGCTGAACATGTCGGGCAGTCCTATCACCGTCGCCAGGGCGGACGATCGGCAGCTGATGTGCCGCTCGGCCTCTGCGCGTTGCCTGGCGGCATACCTCTATGCCGCTGCGGGCCAAGGGGAATCGACCACCGACCTGTCCTGGGACGGACAGACCATGGTTTACGAGAACGGTGAGTTGCTGGCGCAGACCGAGCGGTTCCCGAACGGCCCGCGGGCATCCGTCACCGACATCGACCTCGACCGATTGCGGCAGGAACGGTTGCGAGAGGGCACTTTCGACGACAACCGCAGGCAGTTCACCGCCAGGACGGACGCCTTCCGGACGATCACCTTCGAGGCCCGACCACCAGCAGGTGACATCGGACTGCGCCGGCCGACGGACCGATACCCGTTCGTCCCCAACGACTCCAGTAGGTTGGCGCTCGACTGCTTTGAGGCCTACAACATCCAGGTCGCCGGACTGGCCCGACGGCTGGAGTCCATCGGCACTCCGAAGCTGGTGATCGGAGTGTCCGGGGGCCTGGACTCTACCCACGCGCTGATCGTCGCCGCCCGGGCTATGGACCGGCTCGGGCGGCCGCGCTCCGACATCCTGGCGTACACCTTGCCGGGCTTCGCCACCGGTGAACACACCAAGAGCAACGCCACCCGGCTGGCGGGGGCGCTCGGAGTGACCTTCGATGAGATCGACATCCGGCCTGTCGCCAGCCGGCTGCTGGCCGACATCGGGCATCCGTTCGCCACCGGCGAGCAGGTGTACGACGTCACCTTCGAGAACGTCCAGGCCGGGTTGCGCACCGACTATCTGTTCCGGCTCGCCAACCAGCAGGGCGGCCTCGTGCTCGGCACCGGCGATCTGTCGGAGTTGGCGCTGGGTTGGTGCACCTATGGTGTCGGCGACCAGATGTCGCACTACACAGTGAACTCCGGTGTGCCGAAAACCCTTGTCCAGCACCTGATCCGCTGGGTGATCGGCGAACATCTGTTCAACGCAGATGTCGGCGAGGTGCTGCAGTCGATTCTGGACACCGAGATCACCCCGGAGTTGGTGCCCACCAGGGAAGGGCATGAACCGCAGAGCACCGAAGCCACCATCGGCCCGTACCCACTGCAGGACTTCAACCTGTACTACCTGCTGCGCTACGGGTTCCGGCCGTCGAAGGTGGCGTTCCTGGCCTGGCACGCCTGGCACGACGCATCGGCAGGTGACTGGCCGCCGGGGTTCCCGGAGCAGCGCCGGCTGGCCTACGACCTGCCGGAGATCCGGCACTGGCTCGAAGTGTTCATCCAGCGGTTCTTCGGCTTCAGCCAGTTCAAACGATCGGCGCTGCCGAACGGACCGAAGGTGGTCGCCGGCGGCAGCCTGTCACCGCGTGGTGACTGGCGCGCGCCGTCGGATTCCACCGCCGTGGTCTGGCTGGCAGAGCTGCTGCGGGAAGTACCGGCGGACTGAGTACACCGAGCGCAGCGTCGAGATCTTAGGGTCGGGGCCGCCTGCCGGAAGCGGCGGAAGTGGGCAGACTCGAGGCATGAAACTCGGACAGCAGGTTGCCTACTTCAGTTGGCCGGGCGGCCCGGAATCGATCGGGCCGACCTTCGGCCGCATCGCCCGCAACGCGGAGCAGGCCGGAATGTCGAGCCTGTGGGTGATGGACCACTTCTTCCAGATCTCGATGATCGGTCCACCGGAGCTCGACATGCTGGAGGGCTACTCAGCGCTTGCGTTCGCCGCCGGCCAGACGTCGAACATCGAGCTGGGCACCATGGTCACCGGCGTCACCTACCGGCATCCCGGCCTGCTCATCAAGACCGCGACCTCGCTCGATGTGCTCTCCGGAGGGCGCGCGTGGCTCGGGATCGGCGCCGCCTGGAACGAGGAGGAGCACCGAGGTCTAGGAGTGCCGTACCCGGCGACCTCCGAGCGGTTCGAACGTCTGGAGGAGACCCTGCAACTGGCACATCAGATGTGGCGAGGTGACGACAGCCCGTTCAACGGCACGCACTATCAGCTGGAACGTCCGCTGAACGTTCCGCAGGCACTGCGCCGGCCGCACCCCCCGATCCTCATCGGTGGCGGTGGCGAGAAGAAGACTCTGCGGTTGGTGGCCCAGTATGCCGACGCCTGCAACATCTTCGACATGGGTCCGGAAGCGGTGAAAGCCAAGTACGACATCATCGACGCGCACTGCGCCGACGTCGGCCGGGATCCCGCGGACATCAGCCGCACCGTGCTGACCAGGGTTGCGCTGACCCGCGACGGCGGAGAGACGATGGCCTCGGGTGAGACCGCGATCAGCGTCGCGCAGGCCGTCGACAAGTTGGGGGCGCTGGCCGAGATCGGTACCGACACCGCCATCCTCGGCATGGCGAACCAGACCGATGACGCGGCCTACGAACTGGTGGCGGAGCTGGTCGGTGAGGTGACCGAGCTGTAGCTGCGGTGTGGGCGGTGTGATGGACTGATCGGCATGACAGCTGCGACCCAGCTTCCCGCCGACAACCCGTTCGCCGCACCGTCCGACCTGCACTTCGGTCTGCCGAGGTTCGCCGACATCCGGATCTCGGACTACCTTCCGGCTTTCGATGCCGGCGCCGCCGCACAACTCACCGAGATCGATTCCATCGTCGCTGATGCCGGACCGCCGACGTTCGACAACACTGTGCTGGCCATGGAGAAGTCCGGACGACTGCTGGGGCGGGTGCTGTCGGTGTTCTTCAATCTCGCGTCCTCGGACTCCACACCGCAGATGCAGCAGCTGGAGACGGAGATCTCTCCCAGGAACGCGGCGCACAACGACGCGATCAAGCTGAACCCGGGACTTTTCGCCCGCATCGAAGCGGTGCACGCCGCCCGGCACGACGCCGACCTCAGCGACGAGCAGGTCGCGCTGGTGGAGCGGTATCTCATGGACTTCGTGCTGGCCGGGGCTCGGTTGGACGAGCCGGGGCGAGAGCGGCTACGCGCACTGAACCAGCAGATCGCCGGGCTGGGAACGCAATTCACCCAGAACCTGCTGAAGGACACCGAAGCGAGCGCTCTGCTGCTGGAATCCGCCGATCAACTGGCGGGCGCCAGCGCTGATGCCGTCGTTGCCGCACAGGCGGCAGCCGAGAAGCGCGGCGAGCCCGGCAAGTACCTCATCACCCTGATCCTTCCGTCGTCGCAGCCGATGCTGTCCAGCCTGACCGACCGCGACGTCCGTTCCCGGCTGTACGAGGCTTCGGTCAATCGGGCGTCCGCCGGCGAGTACGACAACGCACCGATCGCCGCCCGGATGGCGCAGCTGCGGGCCGAAGCCGCGCAGCTGCTCGGCTTTCCCACCCACGCTGATCGGATGGTTGCCGACCAGACGGCGAAGACGTCCGCTGCGGTGGATGCCATGCTCGCCGAACTGGTGCGGCCGGCCATGGCGAATGCCAGGGCCGAGGCAGAGCTGCTCGCCGAGTTCGCGGAGCGGGACGGCATCACCCTGGAACCGTGGGACTGGGCGTTCTACTCGGACAAGGTCGCCGCCGAGCGCTACCGGGTGGACACCGCGGCGTTGCGCCCCTATTTCGAACTCGACCGAGTACTGCAGGACGGTGTGTTCTTCGCTGCCCAGGAGGTCTACGGCATCAGCTTCCGGGTGCGGGACGACATTGCTGCCTACCACCCGGAAGTCAGGGTGTGGGAGGTTCTGGATACCGACGGCCAGGCCATCGGCCTGTACCTCGGCGACTACTTCACCCGGGATACCAAACGCGGTGGAGCGTGGATGAACAGCTTCGTCGAGCAGAACGATCTGCACGACGAGAAGCCGGTGGTGGTGAACACTCTCAACATCCCCAAGGCGCCCGACGGGCAACCGACGTTGCTCACCCTCGACGAGGTGCGGACACTGTTCCACGAGTTCGGTCATGCGCTGCACGGGCTGTTCTCCAGAGTGAGCTACCCGCGACTGTCCGGCACCAACGTTCCCCGTGACTTCGTCGAATTCCCCAGTCAGGTCAACGAGATGTGGGTGCGCTGGCCCGAGATTCTGGAGAACTACGCCGTGCACTGCGAAACCGGCGCGAAGCTGCCGATGGAGCAGGTGGCGGCCATCAAGGCAGCCGAACTGTGGGGCGAGGGCTTCCGCACAGCGGAATACCTGGGCGCGACGCTGCTGGATCAGGCCTGGCACCGGATCCCGGTCGGTGAGATGATCGAGGACGCGGCCGATTTCGAGGACCAAGCACTGGAAAATGCCGGCGTGGCCAGCGATCTCATTCCGCCGCGCTATCGGACCACCTACTTTCAGCACGTCTTCTCCGGTGACGGTGATTATTCCGCCGGCTACTATTCCTACATCTGGTCCGAGGTCCTGGATGCCGGTACCGTCGAATGGTTCGAGGCCAACGGCGGGTTGACCCGGGAGAACGGTGACGCGTTCCGGCGCAAGCTGTTGAGCGTCGGTGGTTCCAGGGATCCGGTGCAGGCCTTCTCCGATGTCGTCGGGCATGCGCCGGACATCGCGCCGCTGCTCCGCCGGCGAGGACTGGACCGTTCGTGAGCCCGGTATCCCAAGACGCTCTGCTGGCCGGCTACCGGCACCTCACATCCGGGAAGGTGCGGGACATCTACCGCGTCGACAACGACACCCTGCTCTTCGTTGCCTCGGACCGGATCAGTGCCTACGACGTCGTGCTGCCAACACCCATCCCGGACAAGGGGGCGGTGCTGACGGCGATGAGCGCGTTCTGGTTCGAGTTGATGGCCCATTCGTCGACGAACTACCCGACCATCCCGAATCACGTTGTCTCCGTTGACGATCGGCGAATCCCGGAATCGATGCGGGGCCGCTCGATGCTGGTCCGGCGGCTCGAGATGCTGCCGGTGGAGTGCGTGGCTCGCGGCTATCTGGCCGGCTCAGGCCTTGCCGAGTACGCCGCGAACGACGCGGTGTGCGGGGTGCGGTTGCCGGCCGGCCTGGCGGAATCCTCACGGCTGCCGGAACCCATCTTCACCCCGGCGGCGAAGGCAGAACTGGGGCAGCACGACGAAAATATCTCCTTCGATGCGGTCGTCGCGCTGGTCGGCAGAGGATTGGCCGAACGCCTGCGCTCGGCGACCCTATCGGTCTATTGCCGGGCGGAGCAGCATGCCGCGCGGCGGGGCGTGATCCTGGCCGACACCAAGCTGGAGTTCGGGGTCGATGTCGACGGTACCGTCGTGCTGGCGGACGAGGTCCTCACGCCCGACTCGTCACGCTACTGGCCGGTCGAGGGTTATGCGGCCGGGCGCCCGCAGCCGTCCTTCGACAAGCAGTACCTACGGGACTGGTTGACCTCACCGGCATCCGGCTGGGACCGGGCGAGCGGCGAACCGCCACCGGCGCTACCCACTGATGTGGTCGCGGCGACCAGGCAGCGGTACATCCAGGCGTACGAGCTGGTGTCCGGACGGAAGTTCGCAGACTGGCCGCAGTGAACCGGCGCTCGGGGTAATCCGTTCGCCAGTTGCCGGTCGCGGCGGGACAATCGGCTGGTCCACGTCTGCCGTTCCGAAAGCCTTGCGATGCCCTCGATGCGTGTGCCCCTCGGCGCCGATTTCACGATGCTCAAGCATCGCCCGTTCGCCTTGCTGCTCTGCGCCAGGACCGCTTCGATGATGGCCGCGGCCTTCGCCCCGGTGGCGTTGGCCTTCGGCGTCCTCAATTTGCCCGGCGCGACGGCTTCCACGCTGTCGGTGGTGCTGACCGCGGAGGCGGTGCCGATGGTGCTGTTCATGTTGCTCGGCGGCGTGATCGCCGATCGGCTTCCCCGGCAACGGGTGATGATGGCCGGCGAACTGATGAACGCCGCAGCGTTTGCAACTCTCGGATGCATCCTGTTGTCGCACCCGGTGATCGCCGCCGGCCGGACTGCTCCGGTGACGGCGATGGCCGGTGCGGCGGCGATCAGCGGCATCGGCATGGCAATGCTTTTCCCTGCGCTCACCGGGATCATCCCCGAAGTGGTCCCGGCCGATCGACTGCAGACCGGCAACGCTCTGCTGGGGTTGGCGGCGAACACCGCACGGATAGGCGGGATCGTGGCCAGTGGCGCGGCCGTGGTGTGGATCGGCGGTGGCTGGGCGTTGATCGCGAGCGCTGTGTTGTTCACCGGCTCCGCGGTGTTGATCTCCGGTATCAGGCTGGCCAGGAACCTCCGGGAATCGACCGCGTCGGTGCTGACGGATCTGAAGGAGGGCTGGGACGAATTCCGGTCGCGGCAGTGGATCTGGGTGGTGGTGGCACAGTTCTCGGTCCTGGTGATGGCGCTGCAGGCGGCGCACGGAGTACTCGGCCCGGTGGTCGCCAAGGCGGAGCTCGGTGGGGCCCCCGCCTGGTCGGCGATCCTGGCCGGAGAAGCCGTTGGCATGGTGGTCGGAGTGCTGGTGGCGATGCGGCTTCGGCCGCGCCGGCCGATCCTGCTGGCGACGCTGCTGACGTTTCCGGCGGCTCTGCCGTACCTGCTGCTGGGCACCGGAGCGCCGCTGTGGTCGATCGTGCTGTCGGCCTTCGGGCTCGGGTTCTGCTTCGACATCTTCGGAGTGCTGTGGCAGACCACGATGCAGCGGGAGATCCCGCCCGAGGCCCTGTCGCGGGTGAGTTCCTACGACGCTCTCGGCTCGTTCATGTTCGGCCCGATCGGTCTGATGGTGGCCGGTCCGGTGTCACTGTGGATCGGTCCGAAGCCGGCGCTGATCGCCTGTGGGATCCTGGTGGTGCTGACCACGTTGGCCGCGCTCGCCGCCCCCGAGGTGCGCAACCTGCGGGCGCCCGACCCGCGAACGCCGGTCGGCACCTCGGCCCAGCCGGCCGTCGGCGGTCTCCCGCAAGCGAGTAGTCCAGGAAGTGCCGTCGACCTGCGGATGCCCGGCCGTACCGACGCCTGACCGTCGCATCGCCGGCCCGCCAGGCACCTGTGCCGCGGCGCCGTCGGAGTGCGCGGCCCCCTTGCCGAGCTGATCGATCCGTCAATACAGGTCAGGTAGGAAAATGTCTGCCGGGATATTGGCCGGTAAGTATTCACCGGCACGGGCACGCTGATGGATTTCCTGGAAGGTCAAACCCTGGTTGCGCGCTTCGACGAGCTTTTCGGGGTCGAAGTACGTGCCAATTGGATTGGTGGCGAATTCCAGCGCTGAGGAGATCCATTGCTTGGAGTCGGCCCAGTCGCCGAAGCCGTCGACCTGAATTTCAACTCCGTTGCAGTCGGGGTCCTGATAGTAAACCGACATCGTGATGCCGTGGTCGAGTGTCAGGAACGGCAGGATGCCATGGTCACGCAGGCGGATATAATTGTCGAGCCATTGATTGAATGTCCTGAACTCGAATGCGGTGTGGTGGATGCCGGTGGTGTGGCCCTTGTCCTGAGGATGTTTGAGTCCCGGCGGAGACAAGAAAGCGATCCGATGGTTGGCTTCATCGTTGGTCAGCCATGCCGCGTCGTCCCCGTAGAAAGCGGGAACCAGCCCCACCGCCTTCTCGTACCAGGCGACCATCTCGTCCAGCCGGAGGGTGGTGAACGTCGTGTGGTGCAGCGTCGGAGCGATGATCGGCCGGCCGGTCGCCTTGTTCCGGGGCGCCTGGGGCTCGGTGGTGGGCGTGAACGATTCGTCGTCTACCTTGACGGCCGTCGATGCGTCATTGGACATCGTCGTCTCCTTCTCTCGGAGGGGTGCGCGCCACACTAACGGATTATATGTGATAACAGCAAGCGTGCTCTGGCCGTGGGGGCGCCGCTGTCGGGGTTTCGTCAAGGAATGAGGACGAGCTTGACCCCCGGTCCTGTCCTCTGCCGGTGCCACGCCGACGCGACCTCCTCGAGGGGCACCCGTTCCAGCTCAACGCTCAGCCGCCCAGCTCCGGCGTGCTCGGTGAGCCGCAAGTACGTGTCCTGACGAATTCGCAGGGGAGCCTGAAAGGCCGCCATCCCCAGTAGGTTGAGTGCTACTGAGCGGACTGTGGGCGCGGGCAGCGCGATGTTCACACCGGCTAATTGACCGAGTTGCACATGCCGCGCGCCCGGCGCCGCTGCTTTCATGGCAGCCAACGCCGGCAAACCCCAGAGGGGATCGATGATGACGTCGGCGCCTCCAGTGGTTGCCTGGATCATCTCGGCCGCCAGGTCTTCGACATCGGCGTCCCTTCCCTCTCCGGGGAGGACAACGCCGGCGTCGCAACCCAGAGATGTGAGTGTCGCCAGTCGCTCGGCGCTGCGGTCAGCGGCCACCACTCTGTGGGCGCCGAGGATTTTGGCGGCCTGCACCGCGATCCGTCCCAGCGCGCCTGAGGCGCCCAGGATCAGCACGATCTCCCCAGGTCGGAGACCGGCTCGCCATTCCAGTGCCAGCCACGCCGCGAGTCCGGAATTGCCCAACGCCGCGGCCACCGCATCATCGACCCCTTCCGCGACATCGAGCAGCGAGCTCTCCAGGACCAAGGTGCGTTCTGCCCAGGATCCGTGCGGAGAGATCAGCGTGTCGAAGAAGACGCGGCGTCCGTCGGGCAGACGTCCCACGCCATCGCTGCCCACCACTGATGGCACCAGCGGGGCACCGGTGTAGAACTTGCCCGAGGCCTTGGCGAGGTCCAGGTGGTTGACGCCGGCGGCGCTGACCTCGACGACGACCTGGCCGCTGGCAGCCACTGGCTCCACGAACTCTGCCGGTTGGGGTATCGCGCCGATCTCCTGCAGCACGGCTGCGCGCATCCGGATCACTTCTCCTCGTTCTGGTCGGGTTCATTCCACCGGGCCGGCAACCATCGCTCGCGTCAGTCCGGTAACTCGCCGAGTGCTCGGAGTGCGGTCTGCTCGTTGCGGACCAGGTGTTCCTCGATTGCTGCGGCGGCTCCATCAGAAGCGTGTCGGCGGAACACCGTCACCAGGGCCCCGTGCGCTTCTTCGCGGCGGTGATGTTCGTGGGGGTCGGGGTCGAGCGAACCGAATCCGATACGGATGTAGCGTTCCGCGGCTCTCCACAGGGTGGTGAGCATCCGAACGTCCCAGACGGTCGCTGCCGGCGCCAAGAGCGCCATATGGAAAGCATGATGGTCCTCATAGATGGCGTCCATGCTCTGGTCTTCTCGGCCGAAGCCGGCGACCTGTTTCTCGAGCCGGTCGAGTTCGGCGTCTGACAGGAGCAGGCTCGATCGGCGAGCGAGTTCGGGTTCCAAAATGCGGCGCAGCCGGTAGATCGCTCTCAGATCTTGAAGATCGAGCGGGGCCACCATGGCGCTACGGCCCGGGCGGGTCACAACCAGGCCTTCGCCCTCCAAGTTGCGCAAGGCTTCTCTGACCGGAATGAAGCTGACGTCCAACAGTCCGGCGATTTCTCGAAGGGAGAACGTCTGTCCGGGGGCCAGAGCGCCGGACAGAATGGATCGGCGAATTTCGTTTGTTACTCGGTCAGTTACCGACAGCGATTCGATGGGACGGACAGCCGCAGGGGGTGACGCCACGGATCGGCCTCCCTTCTACTCACCGGCCCAAGTGAGAGTCATATCGACAATAACGCCCGGGAACCATGCCAAACCCAGACACGCGTGTGATATATGATAACACGTGGTCCCCCGAACCGGGTTCGCGGCCGGTCTGAGCGCGTGCTTGCGGCATGCCGGTCCATCGGGCTGTCGCCACCATCCACGCTGAGGTCCGCGCCGGCGATCGCCCCGTGCACCTCGGCGCACACACCCACGCGCGCACCCACAGCCACAGCGCTGATACCGCGCCCCCACCGCGCTGACACCGGGCCGGGCACACATCGCGCTGACACTGACACCGCGCACCCACCGGCTTGGCACCGCCCCCACCGCGCTGACACCGCATCGCGCTGACACTGACACCGCGCACCCACCGGCTTGGCACCGCCCCCACCGCGCTGGCACCGCATCGCGCTGACACTGACACCGCGCACCCACCGGCCTGACACCGCACCCACCACGCTGACATGCGGCGATGGGAGCTTCCCGGTCGTAGCGTCCGCCGGTGGGAATCGGCTGACCACGCTGCGGATACCACGGTCTCGTCCGCAGCAACGGCCAGGATCGCGATCGATGAGCCAGGCGCAGAACCCCGATTTTCGGCGAGTCCTTGCTGTTATCACATATAACCATTAACGTGCTGCTCGGAACGCCGAGGGTGCGACCGATGCAGAGGTGAGTGATTCGTGCGGATCGTGAACATGGCGGGGCGACTCGGCCTGCTGAGCAGTGGTGGAGTCATCGACGTCGAGACAGCCAGCGACGCCCGATTTTCCTGCGACGTGCAAGCCGTCTACGAGCAGTGGACGGACTTCCGTGAGTGGGCGAGGACCGCCGGCAATTCGTCTGTCCGGCCTCTCGACCGCGCTGCGCTGGGCTCGCCGGCGCCGCGCCCGCGCCAGGTGTTCGCAATCGGGCTGAACTACCGCGACCACGCCGAAGAATCCGGCATGGACATCTCCGATGCGTCGATGGTCGTGTTCACGAAATTCCCGTCCTCGATCACCGGTCCGTTCGCTGACATCACCCTGCCTGCGGGATCGGTCGACTGGGAGAGCGAACTGGTCGTCATCATCGGTGCGCCGGCCTACAAGGTGTCGCAGGCCGACGCCTGGCGCCACGTCGCCGGTCTGACCATGGGCCAAGACCTTTCCGAACGAGAGCTGCAGTTGCGCCCACCGACCCCACAGTTCAGCCTGGGTAAGTCGTTTCCCGGTTTCTCGCCCATGGGACCGGAGCTCGTGACGGTCGACGAATTCGACGATCCGGACGACATCACGATCGGATGCACCCTCAACGGCCATCAGATGCAGGAAAGCAGCACCAACAACATGATCTTCGGCGTGCCGGCGATCATCGCCCAACTCTCCTCGACGCTTCCCTTACTGGCCGGCGACGTCATCTTCACCGGCACACCCGCCGGAATCGGCTGGGCCCGAAAACCCCGGATCCTTCTCCGACCGGGGGACGAACTCGTCACTACCGCCCAGATCATCGGATCTATGCGTAACCGCTTCGTCAGTTCATCCGCGAAGTAATATCCGAATCAACATTCGTGTTCCCCAGCCGGAGGTGAAATGACCCAACACCGACAGGACGACTGCCTTCTGTGCACGATGGAAGCTGCCGACGAGAACATGATTGTTTTTCGTGATGAACTGTGGGCGGCCGAAGTGGTCGAGGGCTATGAAGTGCCGGGCTGGTTTATTCTGAGGGTGCGCCGCCACGCCGAACGCATCACAGGTCTGAACGACGATGAGCTTGCCGCGCTGGCCTATCGGGCACGTAACATGGTCGCCGCGGTCAGCCAGGTGATGCGGGCGGCGGCAACATACATGCTCGTCTTCGGGGAGAATTTTCCGCACTTTCACGTGCTGATCGCAGCCAGGAACGAGGAGATACCTGCAGATCGTCGCGGCGGCGACATCATGAAACTCCGAACCGAGCGGGCGGACGTGTCCGCCGCGGTGGCCCTAATTCCTACGGTGCGCAGCGCTTACCTGGCTCTTGCCAGCGCGGAAAAGGTCACCGTCAGACGTTTCAATGATCAGTTTGCCCACTCTACTGGTCTACCGAGCCCATCCATCCACCCGTTACCCGGCGACGCGCAGGGAGCCGATGTCTGAGCAAGAAGGTAATCCGTCCGTCGATCCCAGCGCCCACCGCGCGCATGGACAAGTTACAACGCTGTCATGACAACAAGCAGCGAAAAACCGGGATCCGTGCCCAGGCCCAGCGACCAAGTGCTCATCGTCGGCGGCGGACCGGTCGGCTTGGGCACCGCAATCGAACTCTCCACCCACGGCATCACCTCGCTGGTCGTTGAGCCACGACGGGAAGTTTCATGGCTGCGGCCCCGCGCCAAGACGACATCGGCTCGCAGCATGGAGCACTTCCGCCGGTGGGGGATAGCAGACACGGTCCGGAAGAGAGCACCGCTGCCGCAAGCCTGGTCCGATCAAGTGGTCTTCTGCACCAACGTGCTGGGCCGCGAGGTGACCCGGTTCGAGCACTGCTTGGGATTAGATCTGTTGCACGTGGACCTGGTCGCCGAAGGCGGACAGCAGGCACCGCAACCACTCATCGAACAGATCATGCGGGAAACCGCCGCCACCCTGCCGTCCGTGCACCTGGAGTTCGGCTGGAAGGTCGTCTCCCTCGAGCACTACAGCACCGGTGTGCAAGCCATCATCGAAGATGATTCCGGAAAGACCCGCACAGTCCGAGCGTCCTACGCGGTGGGCTGTGATGGTCCGCGCAGCATGGTCCGACAGGCCATCGAAGTGGGCCTCACGGGCGGCCAGGACAGCCGGCCGAACTTCAACATAGTTTTCAGATCCACCGAGCTGGGTTCACGGCTCACACTCGGCGACGCAGTGCATTACTGGGTCCTCAACCCGGATCAGCCGGGCGTCGTTGGCCGGATGGACCTCCTCGACACCTGGTGGTGCATAGCAGTCGGAGTCGACGCCGCCGCAGGAGGAGCGGACCCGGCGCGCCTGGTTCGCAATCTCATCGGCGACGGCAGCGCCGAAATACCGATCGAAATCGTCGCGACTGACCCGTGGCGAGCCAGAATGCAACTGGCCGACCGGTATCGCAGTGGCCCGGTGTTCCTTGCCGGAGACGCCGCGCACCAGAACCCTCCATGGGGCGGACACGGCTTCAACACCGGCATCGGGGACGCCGTGAACATAGGATGGAAGCTTGCCGCCGTATTGAACGGCTGGGCGCCACCGTCGATCCTGGACAGCTACGAGGCTGAACGCCGCCCAGTTGCGTCGGAAACGATTGCCGCCGCCTCCCGCAACATGGCCACGCTGACTCCCGAACTGGGAGATCGGCGGTTGATCGGTACCCCCGAAGAATTCGCAGCAGCCCGAGCAACGGTGGCCGAAGCGGTGCACCTGACCAAGGACGCCGAATTCCACAGTCTCGGACTGGTTCTGGGCACCTCATACGCCACATCTCCCATTGTGGCCGGCGAATCTGACCCGCCCATCGACCCGCCGCCTGACCCCACGGTGTTCAGACCAACAGCAGCGCCAGGCCATCGCCTACCGCATCGCTGGATGCCATCCGGTGCATCGCTGTTCGACCTGCTGGCCCCGGAGTACAGC
>JAABUN010005393.1_pt1 | contig 15964 bp, 21 predicted proteins | sample 5559311 | NCBI WGS metagenome assembly JAABUN01 (sample SAMN10711877, study PRJNA513370) | rock metagenome | isolation source: Antarctica rocks | place: Antarctica: Victoria Land, Siegfried Peak sud
CGTCATCGCCACCGCCGGCGGCCCCGTCCGCGCCGAGCGGAGCGGCGACGCGGTTCGGGTGGACATGGGCGCGCCCCGCTTCGACTGGACCGAGATTCCGTTGGGGCGGGCCATGGACACGGCCGCGCTGCCGCTCGGCTGGGGCGCGCTGTCGTCGCCGGCCGCGCTGAACGTCGGCAATCCGCACGTCGTCTTTTTCGTCGGCGACGCCGACGCCGTGCCACTGGCTGAGCTCGGCCCCGTGATCGAGCGCGATCCCGTGTTCCCCCAAGGCGTCAATGTGAGCGTCGCGCAACCGGTCTTGGGCGGCCTTCGGCTGCGGGTGTGGGAGCGCGGGGCCGGGCTGACTCAGGCGTGCGGCACCGCCGCCTGCGCCGCCGCGGTCGCCGCCATCCGCGCCGGTCACGCCGCCTCGCCGGTCGAGGTCGCCCTGCCCGGCGGCACGCTCTCGATCGAGTGGACCGAAGGCGGATCGATCCACATGACCGGTCCCGCCACCCGCGTCTTCGACGGCACGATCGACCTGGAGGCGCTCGCGTGACGAGCTGGCGCGAACGGATGTTCGGCGGACTTCGGCGCACCTCCGATCGGGTCGGCGAGAACCTGGCCGGGCTGGTCACGAAGGAGCCGCTGTCCGCCGACGCGCTGGACGCGATCGAGGAGGCGCTGATCGCGTCGGACCTCGGCCCCGCCACCGCCGCGCGCATCCGCCACCGGCTGGCCGAGGGACGCCACGATCGCGAGCTGGGCGAGACTGGCATCCGCGAGCTGATCGCCGCCGAGATCGAGGCGGTGCTTGGGCCCGCCGCGCGACCGCTGGAGATCACCGGCTTTCCCCGCCCGCACGTCATCCTGGTCGTCGGCGTGAACGGCTCGGGCAAGACCACGACCATCGCCAAGCTGGCGGCCATGCTGGTGGAGGAGGACTATTCCGTCATGCTGGCCGCCGGCGACACCTTTCGCGCGGCCGCGATCGGCCAGCTGCAGATCTGGGCCGACCGGGTCGACGTGCCGCTGGTGCGTGGCGCGGAGGGGGGCGACCCGGCCGCCGTCGTGTTCGACGGGGTCAAGGCCGCCACGGAGCGGGGCACCGATGTGCTGATCGTGGACACCGCCGGCCGGCTTCAGAACAAGCGCGAACTGATGGACGAGCTGACGAAGATCCGGCGCGTGCTCGGCCGGCTCAACCCGGACGCGCCGCACGACACCGTGCTCGTCCTCGACGCCACCACCGGACAGAACGCGCTGTCGCAGATCGACGTGTTCGGCCGTGACGCCGGCGTGACCGGCCTCGTCATGACCAAGCTGGACGGGACGGCGCGCGGCGGCGTGCTCGTGGCGGCGGCCGACAAGAGCGGCCTGCCGATCCACGCCATCGGCATCGGCGAGGGCGTGGACGACCTGCGGCCGTTCGTCGCGCGGGACCTGGCCCGCGCGATCGCCGGCCTGCCGCCGCAATGAGTGCCGCCAAACAAAGCAAGCGGGGCAAGGCACCGGCGGGCTGGATCGGCTTCGCGATCGACTTCGGACCGCTGCTGCTGTTCTTCCTCGCCTATCGCCTGAGCGACCCGAAGGCGAACCCGCTGACCGCGACCCTGACCGGCACCGGCGTCTTCATGGCGGCCACGCTGGTCGCGATCGGGGTGAGCTGGTGGCGGCACGGCAGGGTGTCGCCCATGCTGTGGCTGTCGGCCATCCTGGTGCTCGGTTTCGGCGCGTTGACGCTCTACTTCCGCGATCCCGCGTTCATCCAGCACAAGCCGACGATCATCTACCTGCTGTTCGCGGTCGTGCTGGCCGCCGGCTTGTGGCGAGGCGAGGCGCTGCTGAAGCGCCTGCTGGCCGCCGCCTATGACGGTCTGTCGGACGAGGGCTGGCGGCTGCTCTCGCGCAACTGGGCGCTGTTCTTCCTGGGCATGGCCGGCTTGAACGAGGCGCTGGTCGCCGCGCTGAGCTTTGACACGTGGCTGACGGTGAAGGTGTGGGGCGTCACCGCGCTGAGCCTCGCCTTCGGCCTCGCCAACGTGCCGATGATGATGCGGTACGGGTTGAGCGTGGGCGATGCGGACGCATCCGCTCCGCCGAAGAGCTGACAGGAAACCCTCGCTCCGCTGGAAAGTGATCACGGCAGTTTTAGCCAGAATCCGTTCGGGCGAACGAATCTTGCTCCAAGCGAGAGCCGCGACTGCGGCGAGGGAGAGGGGAACACGATCGGCCGACCTGGCACCTAGTCGCCATCACGTTCCCCTCTCCCAACCCTCTCCCCTGAAGGGGAGAAGGCTTCTACCGCGTCCTACCCCGCCACAGCCTCATACCGCCGACCCGCCTCGTCCCAGTTCACCACGTCCCACCAGGCCTTGAGATAGGCCCCGCGATCGTTGCGGTAGGTGAGGTAGTAGGCGTGCTCCCACACGTCATTGCCCAGGATCGGCGTGCCCTTCGTCTCCGTCACGTCCATCAGCGGGTTGTCCTGGTTGGGCGTCGACGTGATCGACAGCGTGCCCGACGAGTCGGCGATCAGCCAGGACCAGCCCGAACCGAACTGCCCGGCACCGGCCGCGTTGAACGTCTCCTTCATGGCATCCATCGAGCCGAAGTCGCGGTCGATCGCGTCCTTCAACTTGCCCGACGGCTGACCGCCGCCCTTGACCATGCTCTTCCAGAAGAAATCGTGGTTCCAATAGCCGCCGCCGTTGTTGCGAACCCCGGCGGCCAGCGAGGAGATCATGCCCATGATGTCCTCGATCGACTTGCCTTGCAGCGTCGGGTCCGCCTCGACCGCCTCGTTCAGCTTGGCCGTGTAGGCGGCGTGGTGCTTGTCGTGGTGAAAGGTCATCGTCTCCTTGCCGATCGTCGGCTCCAGCGCATCGTAGTCATAGGGCAGCGGGGGCAGGTCGAAGGCCATCGGGGCGTCTCCTCGGTGTGATTGATCCATGACAACCAACGAGGAGGGGTGCGTTTTGTGTCCTCTCCACGCCCACCCGCGTCAGATCAGCTCGTGCTTGCGCGCGGTGTGCCGGAACTGGTCGTAGGTGAGGCCGAGCGCCTTGGCGGCCGCGCGCTGGTTGAAGCGGCACCGCTCCAGCGCCTCGGCCACCACCCGCTCCTCGTAGGCGTCCGTGGCGGCGCGCAAATCCGTGACGGGCTCGAGCGTCTCCGATGCGACGACGTCGAGGAGGGACGCTGCGGTCTCGGTCAGCGGTCGCCACGGTGAAGCGAAGGCGTCGAGCACCAACGCGTCGACCGGCTCGTCCGGCCGGGTCCAGGCGGCGACCGACCGTTCCACCGTGACCTGCAGTTCGCGCACATTGCCCGGCCAGCGGTGGGCCGTCAGCTGGGCGACCGCCTCCTCCCCGAAGCCGTGCCAGCCGTCGCGCCCCAGCTCGGCGGCCATGCGCCGGCCGTGATGGTGCGCGAGCAGCAGCGCGTCCCCGCCCCGCTCGCGCAGCGGCGGCAGGGTGATGACCGCAAAGGCGAGCCGGTCGAGCAGGTCGGCGCGGAACGCCCCGGCGGCGACCAGCGCCGGCAGGTGCGCGTCGGTCGTCGCCACCATCCGCACATCGAGGGCGCGGGGATGGCGCTCTCCCACCTCTCCCCGCTCCAGCGCTCGCAGCAGGCGCAGTTGACTGACCGGCGAGAGCGCGCCGACGTCCTCCAGGACCAAGGTGCCGCCCGCCGCTAGCTGGATCAGGCCGGTCCGCGCGCGCCCGCTGCGCCCGTCCTCGCCGAACAGCTCCGCTTGCGCCAGCGCCGCGCCGTTGGCCGTGATGATCGGCCCGTTCCAGCGATCGGACAGCCGATGCAGCCGCTCGGCCACGACGGCCTTCCCCGTGCCCCGCTCTCCCACCACGATGACGGGCCGGTCGGTGGAGGCGACCGCGCTCGCCCGCTCCAGCGCCTCGAGGAAGTGGCCCGACTGGCCGAACACCTGCGCTTGTCGATCCATAGTGAATACTTCGCAAAGTTTGCCAAGTGTTAGCAATGGCGTCGGATCATGCAATAAGCTAGCTCACACGGACCACTTTCGGGAGGTTCGAATGACAGCGCTGACCCTCTGGTCCCTGGCCACTCGGCGACCCTCCCCCCGCTCGGAGCTCCTGATGAGCATCTTCTCGCGCACCCGCGACATTATCGCGGCTAACATGTCCGACTTGATCGACCGGGCCGACGATCCGGCCCGCACGATCCGCATGATCATCCTCGAGATGGAGGACACGCTGGTCGAGGTGCGCGCGTCGGCCGCCCGGACGATCGCCGACCAGAAGGAGATGCGGCGGCACGCCCGCCGCCTGAACGACCTCGCCGACGGCTGGACCGAGAAGGCGCAGCTGGCGCTGTCCAAGGACCGCGAGGATCTGGCCCGCGCCGCTCTCGTCGAGAAGAACAAGGCCGCCGACATGGCGCGCGAGCTGATCGCGGAGGCGGACCAGCTCGACGCCAGCCTGGCGAGCTATGAGGGCGACATCGGCAAGTTGCAGGCCAAGCTGTCCGACGCGCGCGCGCGCCAGAACGCGATCGCGACCCGCATCGAGAGCGCCACCAACAAGGTCCGCCTGCGCGAGGCCTATGGCGGGGACAAGACGCGCGACGCGCTCGCCCGCTTCGAGGTTCTGGAGCGGCGGGCCGATGCGGTCGAGGGTCGCGCCGACGCGCTGGCCCTGGGCGCGCCGCGAACGCTCGAGGACGACTTCAGCGCCCTGACGGACGACCCGGTGGAGGCCGAGCTCAACCGCATGAAGGCCCAAGCCGCCGGACGGGAGAGCTGAGATGCACGATTTCGGAGAGTTCGCGATGGGCTTCGCCGCCATCGTGTCGTCGCTCATCATCCTGCCGTGGATCATCTTCCACTACATCACGAAATGGAAGAAGGGCGCGACGCTCACCACAGATGACGAACAGCTGCTCCAGGACCTCTATGAGCACGCCCGACGGCTGGACGACCGGCTGGAGGTGATCGAGCGCCTGGCGGTGGCCGACAATCCCGATTGGAAGCCTGCGGGGCAGCTGGGCTCTCCCGACGATCGCCTTGAGCGGCTGGAGGCGCTCGCGCGCGGTCGCATCCCTTCCTTGAGGAACTGAGCTCATGCCGACCAAACACATCCGCTTCTACCGCGACAAGCAGCACAAGAAGGTCGCCGGGGTCGCGGCGGGCATCGCCGACTACACCGGCATCGACACGCTGATCATCCGGGTGGGCCTCGTCATCCTCATGTTCGCGTCAAGCGGGTGGGTGCTGCCGGCCTACATCCTGATCGCGATGTTCGCGCCGGTGAAGCCGTCCGACCTCTATCTGCCGCGCGACGAGCAGGCGTTCTGGCAAGGCGTGCGCGCCGCGCCCGGACGGTCCGCGCGAGAGGTGAAGTCGCGCTACCGCGCCATCGACCGCCGGATGGCCGACCTGGAGGCGCTCTACACCAGCCGCAACCGCGACCTTGCCAACGAGATCGAAAGTCTGCGTTAAGGCAGGCGGCGGCCGTTCGGGGCGTCCACCTTCGGGAGAGTGCCGGTGTTCGGTCCGTCCTTCGTCCTGGCGATCATCGCCATGATTCTTCTCGCCAAGATCATCACCACGGTCGTGCGCGCCCGACACGGTTACCCGCTGGAGGATGACCGGGGTCGACGGCGGCGTCGCGGCGAGGACGGCGACGAGAACCGCCTGCTGACCTCGGAGAACCGGGAGCTCACCGGCAAGGTCCAGCGGCTGGAGGACCGCCTCGCCGTGCTCGAACGGATCGCGACCGACCCCGGCCGACGGCTGTCGGACGAGATCGACCGCCTGCGCGGTGAGCAGAAGGACTGATGCCGGCGAGGACGCTGGCCACCTAGCCCCGATCCTCCCCGCCCCCTAAATGCCCCCGCATGACGTTGCCCGCCCTCGCCTCGATCCTCGACGACTTCCAGCTCCTCGACCCCGACGACCGCTACCGCCTGCTGATCGACCTCGGTCGCGCGCTCGAGCCGATGCCCGACGCCTTGAAGACCGACGCCACCCTGGTGCGCGGCTGTTCGGCGAGCGTCTGGACCGCGCCCGTGCCGCAGGGCGACGGCCGGTTGCACTTTCTGGCCGACAGCAACGCGGCGATCACCAAGGGCATCATCGCGCTGGTGCTCGCCACCGTGCAGGACCGCGCGGCCGACGATGTGCTGGCGACGGACATCGAGGGCCAGATGGAACCGTTCCAACTGTCCGCCCAGCTGTCGTCGAGCCGGACCCAGGGCATCCCGAACATGATCGCGCTGATCAGGGCAACGGCGGAGCGGATGGCGAGCGTCTAGCGCCCTGATCCGGGCGAACAGAGCGCGCTTGGCCTCACGAGGCGAGCCCCAGCACGTCTGCCACCTCGACACCCGTCGCTCCCGCCGGCACCAGGTGCCATCGCCCCGGTGCGCCCGCGTTCAGGATCGTGACCGCGCCTTTCGGGCACACGCCCAGGCAGCCGGTCTCGACGACGCCGAGGGTGGCCTTGCGGCCCTTGCCGCCGCCCAGTTCCTTGCGCAGCGCCTTGGCCAGCGTCTGATCGCCGTCCGCGCCGAAGCGCTTGCCGACCTTCTTCTGACACTTGCGGCAGACCAGCACGGCCGCCGTCCAGTTCGCCTCGACCTCGGTCTTCATCCCGCGACCTCGCCGCGCGCGACGGCGGCGGCGCGCAGCACGGCGAAGGCCGCCTGTCCCTGCCCGAAGAGCTCGGCCGCCGCCTGATCGCCCGGTGCCACGTCGGGGTGGGTTCGCTTGGCGAGCGCCCGCCAGGCCACCCGCACCGCCTCGAACCCGGCGTGCGCGTCCAGCTCCAGCACATCGAGCGCGCGCATCTCGTCGCGCGACCGGGTGCCGTCGCCCGGCCCGCCCCAGCCATAGTGGCTCGCGGACTGGAAGCCGCCGGCGTCCGCCCGCTCGCGGCTTTCGCGCGCGGCGGCCTCTTCCTTGGTCAGGCCCTCGAAGTAGTTCCAGTTGCGGTTGTACTCGCCCGCGTGCGGCTCGCAGAAGTACCAGCGATCGGGGCTGTCGGGGCGCTTTGGTGCGGGCCGGTCGCCCTTTTCGGGACACCCATAGCGGTCGCACAGCCGCACCGCCTCGGCCGCCGTGCCCGCGGTGCCGTAGGGCCGCCAGCGCGGAAACCCCCAGTCGTTCGATCGCCCCTGCTTCGCCATAGGCTTGCGCAGATAGGTGGGCGGAGCAGAGAGTGCCAGCCGGACCTGACTTGGCCCCTCCCGTCCAGGAAGGGGAGCAGATGGTGCCAGAGGGCCTGTAAGCCGGGTTCTGTCCCGCCCATCCCTGACGAGACGACGCGGGGGCGACCATTCCTCTGGGCCCGCCGTTGCCGACGGGCTCGAGCAATCAACCCGGACGGCGCGCCGGAGGAGCGCTGAGTTGCCTCGTGCCGTCCCTATTCGATCTTGCTCCCGGTGGGGTTTGCCGTCGCCGACGATGTTGCCACCGCCTCGGTGCGCTCTTGCCGCACCCGTTCGCCCTTGCGTCGCCGAAGCGCACGCGGTCCGCTGTCTGTGGCACTTTCCCTGGGCCAAAAATCGCTTCTTGGCCCGCCGGGCATTACCCGGCACCGTTCCTCCGCGGAGCCCGGACTTTCCTCGACGAGCGCGAACGCACGCCGCGGCCGCCCGGCCCTCTGGCCCGCCGTTCGTGGCGCGGCACGGCGCGCGAGTAAAGCCGTCGTGTTGCGTCATTGATGTTCATTCGCGCGATTGTTCGTTATGTGGTCACCACTTACAGCCGGAGAGTGCCGATGCCCCGTTATTTCTTCAACACCGCCGACGGGCATCGCGACTGCGACGAGGAGGGGGTCGAACTGCCGAACGGCGACGCGGCGCGAGTGGAGGCGATCCGGTACGCCGGTGCGGTGCTGAACGACCACCCCGACATCCTGTGGGACGGGAGGGACTTTCGCGTGGAAGTGGTGAACGAGGACGAGCAGCTCGTGTGCACCGTCATCACATTGGCCGTCGACACGCCGGAGATCTGCTAGCGGCTCTCGCCGGCCTCCCGCTCCATCAGCAGCTGGAGCAGGATGGCGCGGCATTCCCCGTCGGCGACGCCCGTGACCTCGTCGGGCCGCCATCGGCGCTGGAAGGCGCGCACCGCCGCCGGCCCGTCGGTCACGTCGTAGCCCCAGCGTTGCAGCGCGATCAGGAAGGCTGCGTCGCTCCACAACGGATCGGCGACCGGCTGTTGAGGACGCGGGAGGCACAGCCGGTGGCGTGCCAGCCACTCCCATGGGAACAGCTCGCCCGGATCGTCCTTGCGCGCCGGCGCGATGTCGGAGTGCCCCACGACGTTGGCGCGCGGCACGTCGTGACGCTCCCGGATGGCGGCGATCAGGGGGATGAGTGCGCGGATCTGTTCGTCAGGGAAAGCACGATAGCCCCACTCGTGGCCGGGGTTGACGATCTCGATCCCGACGCTCGTGTCGTTCAGGCCCTCGACGCCGCGCCAGTGCGACACGCCCGCGTGCCACGCCCGGTCGCCCTCGCGCACCAGGCGGACGACCGCCCCATCCTCGTGCACGAGATAATGCGCCGACACGCGCGCGTCGGGATCGCACAGGCGCTCCAGCGCCGCGTCCGCCGTCCTCATGCCCGTGTAGTGCAGCACGATCGCGTTGACCGGCCGCTCGCGCGTGTCGAAGTTCGGGGACGGGCGCTCGATCATCGGCCGCCCAGCCGCATCAGGAAACCGGCCGCATCAGGAGAACCGCGCCTTCGCGACGCCGGGCCGCCCGACCTGCTCGTCCGGTGCGGGCAAGGTCGCGCCGAGCAGGAGCGCGCCGTCCTGCACCCCGCCGAAATGGAGCTGCCCGCCGGCGTCCTCCACCAGGGAGCGGATCAGGTGAGCGACCGACGTGCGCGCCGCCAGGGCGGGCGTCCCGACCGTCGGGTCGAGCGTCGCGGCGACGTCGCGATCCAGGATCACCCGATCGCCGGCCGCGCGCACCACGATCTCCGTGCCGGACGATCCGGCCTCGACCCCGACCGTCAGCTCGCCGCCCCGCACGAGGGCGTCACCGGCGATCAGAACCAGGTTCAGGAGCAGACGCAACGCCGGCTTGGCCAGGCTCGAGGCCTCGATCATCCAGACGACGCGGGTGCGATCGCTGCCGAACAGCGCCTCCACGATGCCCTTCGCCTCGGCCAGGTCGACGCTGTCGCCGTACCCGCCCGCCATGCCGAAGGCGAGGCGGAAGTAGCGCAGCTTCGCGACCGACGACCGCGCGCTCTCGTGCAGGAGCTCCATGCATCGGGACCGCATCTCGGGATCACGCTCGTCCTCGAGCAGCTCGAGGCCGTTGGAAAAGGCCCCGATCGGACTGAGGAGGTCGTGGCACAGGCGTGAGGCGAGAAAGCTGGCGAAGTCCAGGTCGGCGGCCATGATGGTCCTTGAGGCACGAAGCGGGTCGCCCCGGCTGTTGGCCGAAGCGTTCGGCCAGCGCAACCCGACGGCGGCCACCCCTTGCCAAGCCGCGCCGCCGCGCAGACATCGCCGGCCATGGACGAGCTGACGATCGAGGTTGCGCCGGACCGCGCGGGCGAGCGGCTCGACCGGACGCTCGCGGCGGGCTGTTCGCTGTCGCGCGAGCGGGTCAAGGCGCTGATCCGCGCTGGTGCCGCCCAGCACCGGGTCGGCGCGGACTGGCGGGCGCGGACCGATCCCGCGGCCCCGGCGCTGGCGGGCACGTGGCGGCTGGTGGTGCCGACGCCGGTGCCGCTCGACGCGCGGCCCCAGGCGATCGCGCTCACGATCGTGCACGAGGACGAGGCGATCGTGGTGGTCGACAAGCCGGCGGGGCTGGTTGTGCACCCCGGCCCCGGCAACCCCGACGGCACGCTGGTCAACGCGCTCCTTTACCATTGCGCCGGCCGGCTGTCCGGCATCGGCGGGGTCGAGCGACCGGGCATCGTGCACCGCATCGACAAGGACACGTCGGGCCTGCTCGTCGTCACCAAGACCGACGCCGCGCACGAGGCGCTGGCGGCCCAATTCCGGCACCACAGCGTGGAGCGCCGCTACGACCTGCTCGTCCACGGTCGCCCGCTGCCCCCCGCCGGGACGGTGGACGCGCCGCTCGGCCGATCGGATCGCGACCGGTTCGCGCGGGCGGTGGTGGCGGAGGGTCGCGGCAAGCGCGCCGTGACCCACTATCGCACGGAAGCGGCGCTGAACGGCGCCACTCATGTGCAATGCCGGCTGGAGACCGGGCGAACGCATCAGGTGCGGGTCCACATGGCCCACCTCGGCCATCCGTTGCTCGGCGACCCGAGGTACGGGCGGCGCGGCGGTCCGATCCAGCCGGTGCTCGACCGTCTCGGCTTCACGCGCCAGGCCCTGCACGCCAGCACGCTCGGCTTCGAGCACCCGTCGACGGGCGAGCCGATCCTGTTCGGCAGCGCACTTCCCGACGATTTGCAGGAACTATTCATGGCTCTGGCGCTATAAGACCCTCAAGTGAGCGGGGGTCTCTCGACCTTCGCCAAGGGAGCGTCGTGAACCATGTCCAGCAATTTGCCCGCCACCGTTCCAGCCCTGGGCGGCGAAGCCAGCCTGAACCGCTATCTGAGCGAGATCCGCAAGTTTCCGCTGCTGCAGCCGGAGCAGGAGTACATGCTCGCTAAGCGGTACGCCGAGCATCAGGACCCTGATGCCGCCAAGCAGCTCGTCACCTCGCACCTTCGCCTCGTCGCCAAGATCGCGATGGGCTATCGCGGCTATGGCCTGCCGGTCAGCGAGTTGATCTCGGAGGGCAACATCGGCCTGATGCAGGGCGTCAAGAAGTTCGACGCCGAGCGCGGCTTTCGGCTGGCGACCTATGCGATGTGGTGGATTCGGGCGTCGATTCAGGAGTACATCCTGCGGTCCTGGTCGCTCGTGAAGATGGGCACCACGGCCGCGCAGAAGAAGCTGTTCTTCAACCTGCGTCGGATGAAGAACCAGATCGATGCCTTTGAGGATGGCGATCTGAAGCCGGCGGACGTGACCAAGATCGCCACCGATCTGGGTGTCACCGAGAACGACGTGGTGTCGATGAACCGCCGCATGGCGATGGGCGGCGACACGTCGCTCAACGTGCCGATGCGCGAGGACGGCGAGAGCCAGTGGCAGGATATCCTGCGCTCCGAAGAGCCGTTGCAGGACACGCTGGTGGCCGACAATCAGGAGATCACGCAGCGGCGCGAGCTGATGGCGTCGGCGATGGAGTCGCTCAACGATCGTGAGCGTCACATCCTGACCGAACGCCGTCTGACCGACGATCCGCACACGCTGGAGGAGCTGAGCCAGGTCTATGGCGTCAGTCGCGAGCGCGTCCGTCAGATCGAGGTCCGCGCGTTCGAGAAGCTGCAAAAGGCGATGCTGCGGGAGGCCGGCGAGAGGAAGCTGCTGCCGGCTTGAGCGGGCGGCGGCTCACGCGGGGAGTACGACCCGTCGCGGGGCTCCCTCTCTTGGGCCGCGTCCGTGACGGCTGACGGCAAGGCCGTCCGCGTCGTCGTCATGGGCGTGGCGGGATCGGGCAAGTCGACGCTTGGGGTCGCGCTGGCCGATGCGCTCGGCTGCGGGTTCCAGGAGGGCGATGCGCTCCACCCGCCCGCCAGTCTGCGCAAGATGAGCAACGGTCAGCCTTTGGACGAGGTCGATCGGCGACCGTGGCTGGACGCAGTGGCGGGGTGGTTGGCGGACCGCCGCGCGGCCGGCGAAGGTGGCGTGGTAAGTTGTTCCGCACTCAGGCGCAGTTACCGGGACCGACTGCGGCGGGCCGATCCGGACCTGCTCTTCGTGCTCTTGAACCCGTCGCGCGCGACCTTGGAGCAGCGGCTGGCGAAGCGGATTGGTCACAACTTTCCGGCCACTCTCCTCCAGAGCCAGCTCGACGCCTTCGAGCCGCCCGACGCGAACGAGGGCGTGCTGGTGGTCGACGCGACGCTGGCCGTGAGCGACGCCGTGGCGAGCGTGATTGCTCGAGCCAGCGACCGGCGGCCAGCTCACCCCGGTTCCGGCGAGGGTGACGCGCCGCCGCTCGCTGGCTAGACCGGCGGGCGATGTTCACGCTCCTGCGCCTCACCATCAAGCTGGTGCTCGCCTTCGTGGTGCTCTCGGTCCTGTGGGTGCTGCTCTACGCCGTCGTGCCGCCGCCCGTGACCTTCACCATGCTGGGCGACGAGCGCGGCGCGACGCGCGACTGGACGTCGCTGTCGGCCATCGACCCGGACATGGTGCGCGCCGCCATCGCGGCCGAAGACTCGAAGTTCTGCCAACACGCGGGCTTCGACGAACAGGCCATCCGGGAGGCGTGGCGGGCCAACCTGTCGGGTGGCCGCATCCGGGGCGGGTCGACGATCAGCCAACAGACGGCGAAGAACGCCTTTTTGTGGCAGGGCGGCGGCTTCCTGCGGAAGGGGCTTGAGGCCTGGTTCACCGTTCTGATCGAGCATCTGTGGGGCAAAAGCCGGATCATGGAGGTGTATCTGAACGTCGCCGAGACCGGACTCGGCACCTATGGCGTCGAGGCAGGCGCGCAACGCTATTTCGCTCATGCCGCCGCTACCCTGTCGCCCACGGAAGCGGCTCGCCTGGCGGCGATTCTGCCGCTGCCGAAGAAGCGAGCGGCCAAGAGCCCATCCGGCTTCACCCGCCGCTATGGCAACGCGATTCAGCGGCGAGCCGGAGTGGTCAAGCGCGATGGACTGGCGAAGTGCGTCGTCGGGTGAGTGCACGCGTGCGCCGCCGCCACCCGTCAGGAGGTCGTCACAATCCCGGCAGCTCGAAGCCCGGCGGCAGCGGCAGATCGCCGGCAAAGCTCTTCATGTGCTCCGACCCGACCTGATCGGCCTTGGCGCGCGTGTCGTTGAGCGCGGCGGCGATGAGGTCCTCCAGAATTGACTTCTCTTGCCGCTCCATCAGGCTGTCGTCGATCGACACGGCGCGAATCGTTCCCTTCGCGGTCGCCTTGATCCGAACCAGGCCGCCGCCGGAGACGCCCTCCACCTCGATCGTGTCGAGCTTGCCCTGGGCCTCGGCCATCTTGGCCTGCACGTTCTGGGCCATCTTCAGGATGTCGTCGAGGTTGTTCATGACGCTGCTTTCTGTGGGTCGAGGAGTTCTGCGTGGGGAAACGCGCGAAACGCCGCTTGGATCATCGGGTCGGACTTCAACGCCGCGTCGTCCGCCGCGTGGAGAGTGGGCTCGCCCTCTCCCGCCTCGACCGAGACGACCCAGGGCCAGTCCGTGTGCGCCCGCAACGCGCGCTGCAGCTCCGCGCCGAATCCGGCGGAAAGCGCCGGATCGGGCGCGATCGCCAGCTCTGGCGGCGCATAGCGAACGACACGGATCTTTTCGTGCATCGTCCAGGACAGAGTCCCACCGACCCGCTCCGCGACCAAGCCGTAGAGTGCGGCGTAGCTGGAGGGCGGAGTCGGTCCGGCCTGCTGCGCCCGCTCGGGGGGCTCATCGACCGTTTCAGGAGTTTTGACCGGCGGCGTGGTTCCCTCTGTCCGATCGGCCAGCAGACGCGCGAGGTCGGACGGGTCGGGGAGTTCGGCCGCGTGCAGCGCCCGCAACAGGCCCATCTCCGCCGCCTCGCGCGGCAGCGGCGCGCTCGCGGTTTCGGACGAGGCGCGCAGCAGCATCTGCCACAGCCGGTGCAACACCGGCGGGGCCAGTCGCCTGGCCCAGTCGCTCAGCAGCGAGCGGTCGGCCGGAGCCAGAGCCGCGTCCGGCTCCGCGCCCGCCTGTTCGCGCGTGATCGCATGGACGAGCCCCAGCAGGCCGACGACCATCGACTGCGGGTCGGCACCGCCCTGATGCTGACGATCGACCTCCGACAGCAGCGCCTCGGCGTCGCCCGCCAGGATCGCCGCCAGCAGGTCGCGCAGAGCCGAGCCGTCGGCCAGCCCAAGCATGGCGCGCACGCCGTCGGCGGTCACGAGGCCCGCGCCGTCGAGCGAGGCGTTCGCGATTGCCTGGTCGAGGATCGACAACCCGTCACGCACCGACCCCTCGGCCGCCCGCGCGATCAGCGCCAGGGCGTCGCCCTCCGCCTCCACCTGCTCCGCCTTGGTGATGGCGGCAAAGTGTGCGGCCAGCCGTGGTGTCGGGATGCGCCGCAGATCGAATCGTTGGCACCGCGAGAGGACGGTGACCGGCAGCTTGTCGACCTCGGTGGTCGCAAAGATGAACTTCACGTGCGCCGGCGGCTCCTCGAGCGTCTTGAGCAGCGCGTTGAACGCCTGGCGCGACAGCATGTGGACCTCGTCCACGATGTAGATCTTGTAGCGGGCGGACACCGCCGCATACTTCGCCGCGTCGATGATCTCGCGCACGTCGTCGACGCCGGTGTGGCTGGCGGCGTCCATCTCGACCACGTCGATGTCGCGGCCCGCCGTGATGGCGACGCAGTGGGTGCACACCCCGCAGGCGTCGATCGTCGGCCCGCCCTGTCCGTCCGGCCCGACGCAATTGAGCGACTTGGCGAGCAGGCGGGCGGTGGACGTCTTGCCGACCCCGCGCACGCCGGTCAGCAAAAAGGCGTGGGCGAGGCGGTCGCGCGCGATGGCGTTGGACAAGGTGCGGACGACCGCATCCTGCCCGATCAGCTCGCCGAACGTCTGCGGCCGATATTTGCGCGCGAGGACGAGGTAGGGGGTCTGCGCCTTGGAGGGGGCGACCTCCGGCAGCTCATGCGCGGCGAACAGGGCGTCGGATTCGGCCATCGGGTGAGGTGTAGCCGGGGGTGCGGGTGGAGTCGAAGGTGGGAAGAGCATCCTCACCGTCCCGCCGCCATCCCCGCGAAGGCGGGGATCCAAGGTGTGCAGTTAACGCAGTCCCGATGGTCGGTCCGCTCCTCGCGTGGATCCCCGCCTGCGCGGGGATGACGGACGGTAACTGTGGGGGCTGATGAGAAGGGTGGAAGCCGGAACGACCCGCCGCAAAATCGTTGCGGCTGCTTCCTTCCGGACCTGACCGGGTTGGCGACCACGACGTCCGCCCGACTTCCGGCACCCATCTAGCGGGCGAAGTCGTCGCGGACAAGGAGGGCGAGCCCGACACCGGTCCGACTTGCAATTTGTTCCAAATAGGCTAGGCACTTATCGGATCACGGCCCGGGTGTCGGGCCCAAGTCCGAACGGTCGTCCGGGTGTCGGCCATTCCGTCAGAATCGCCGCACTTTTGTCAACTTTGTCAACTTCCGCGTCACCGCCTGGCGTGCGGAATGCGGGCGGTGAGTGGCTCGCCGCCGATCCTCACCTGACAGGCGAGCCGGCTGTCGCGGCGGACATGGGGCGTCATGTCGAGCAGGTCCTCCTCCTCTTCCGACGGCGGCCCCAGGGCTCCCGCTCCGTCGATCCAGACGTGGCAGGTGGAGCACGCCATCTGGCCCTCGCACGTCCCCTCCAGCGGCTGGCCGGCGGCCTGCGCCACGTCGAGCAGCCGCTCACCCGGCGCGGCCTCCACGCACAGACCGCCACCGTCGGGCGAGACGAACATGATCGCCGTCACGATCCGAGCCGCCGCCATTCGGTGAGGAAACGGTCGACATCCTGCTCCGTCGTCGTGCGGCCAAAGCTCACCCGGATGGTGGCCGCCGCGACGTCCGGCGTCAGGTCCATCGCCGCCAGCACCGGGCTCGCGCCGATCGCGCCCGACGCGCAGGCGGAGCCGGCCGAGACCGCGAATCCGGCCGCATCGAGCCGCATCAGCTGGGCCGCCGCGCTGACCCCCGGCCGGGCCACCGCGCCGAGGTGGGGGAGCCGCCTGGCCTGTCGCGCGATCACCACGCCACCCGCCGCCTCCACGCCCGCATCGAGCCGGGCGCGCAACGGGCCGTGGTCGACCGGCTCCGCCTCCAGCGCGGCGGCGAGCGCCAGCGCGCCGGGCAGGTTCTCCGTGCCCGAGCGATAGCCGCCCTCCTGGCCCCCGGTGGGCGTGAGGAGAGCGAGGTCGCGGACCAGCAGCGCGGCAATG
>JAABUN010005394.1_pt1 | contig 15962 bp, 18 predicted proteins | sample 5559311 | NCBI WGS metagenome assembly JAABUN01 (sample SAMN10711877, study PRJNA513370) | rock metagenome | isolation source: Antarctica rocks | place: Antarctica: Victoria Land, Siegfried Peak sud
CGTTGCTGTCGATCCGGATGTGGCCGCCGAGCTTGATGATGGGGATGCGGCGTTCGGTGCGCAGTCGGCGGATGAAGCGGCTTGTGGTGCCGAGGCGTTCGGCGGCTTGGTCGACGGTGAGTAGCACGGGGTTCTCCTGGTCATTTCGGTGCTGTTGGGGAGGTTGTGCTGTGTTGATCGCATGCCTGCGCGGGCCTGTAAAGCAGGCAGGTGAGAACCGGGATCCCCTTGCCGTTGAGGGGTTCTGGTTCGTATAGGTGCGCTGCGAGCTGTCCTGTGACGTACAGGTGCAGGGCGTGCTGCGGCGAGGGACAGTCAGCGACGGGCTGATGCCGAATCGTTATCTTCGCTGGCTGGGTGAGGCATTGAGGGAGTCCTACCTGCTGCGCCCGCGGCCGCGTTCCGGGGCGGGCCGGTAGGGCTCGGTGCTGGGGTAGCTCCTGCGGGGACTCGGGTGGGTCGGGCGGGTGGTGGGTTCGGAGTGGGACAGGGTGGGCCGGGTGAGTTGCCCGAGCGGGTCGGGGATCGGCGCTGCCCCGTGGGGCGTGCGGTGGGCGGCGTCGCGGCGGGCGTTCCACGCGCGGTCGTGCTGGTCGAGCCGGCGGGTGAGCTGACTGACCTGGGCGTCGAGCTCCGCGAGATGCCCGGGGTGTTGCTGGAGCTGGCTGTCCCAGCCCGTGAGGGTGCTGGCGAGGTCCCGCCGTCGGGCCCTGGCCCAGCGCGGTGCGTCGCTGAGTTCGGCCCGGGTCTGCTCCGCGGAGCGGACCACCTCCCGATGCTGGCTGGTGAGCTGGTCGCGTTGGTGCTGCAGCTGCCGCAGCCGTTGCAGGTCGGCGGTGTGCTCCGCGGTGGGGGTGCGGGCCGCCTCGGACTGCTCGGCCCGGTCCGCAGCGTCCCGAGCGGCCTGACGCGCGGCAGCCCGGCGGGCGGCCGCGACCGCCGCGTCGCGGGCGGCGGCCAGGGCGGTGTGGGCGGCGTCCTGCGCGCCGCTGGTCGCCAGGGCCGCTGCCAGGACCTGCCGGGTCTGCTGCTCCGGGGTCGGGGGGTACCCGTCCGGGTCGGCGCGGGAGAAGTCGGCGTCGCCGCCGTGACCCACCGGCTGCCCGGATCGCGGGCGGTCGGGGGTGACGTGCTTGGGGTGGGGGGTGACGTGGTGGTCGTCGTCGCTGGTGGCGTCGGGGGTGACGTAGGCGTGGTTGCCCAGCCGTCCGCGGGTCATCGCGACGTAGAGGTGTTCCCGGTCCATCCCGGGGCGGACCAGGACGATCCCGACATCGGTGGTGGCGCCTTGGGCACTGTCGATGGTGGACGCCCAGCCGTACTCACAATGCTGCGCGAGGTACTCGGGCGGCAGGAGGGTCCGGCCGCGGCCGGTGAGGTCCTCCACGATCAGCCCTTGCTCGCCTCCCTGTGTGGTCGCGGGTCCCGGGCCCAGGACCCGGAACCGGTCGCCGTTACGGACGTGGCTGTCGCCGAGCGGCAGGCTGCGGTTGTTGCGCCGGGTCCGGAGCAGGTCCCCGGCCTGCCAGTCCCGCTCCCCGGCGGTGACGGTCGGGCCGGTGATCTGACCGGCGGCGACGGCTGCAGCGCGGGCGCGGGTGTTGAGGGCGTCAACGTCCACTCTGGTCCGGGCCAGCATCAGGGCGTCCTGGCCGTCAGCTCGGGCGCGGGTCCAGTGCGTGAAGAACCTGCTCGAGGGCCGCGTCCCCGTCGGGGCAGGGGTGGAGGCGGCCTTCGGCCTGATACGCGGTCAGCGCGGCCCGGTCACCGGCTCGGAGGGCGAGCGACGCTTGGCGTTCCCAGCGGTGGGTGAAGCGGTGGATCTGCTCGAGGGTGCTGGCATGGCCGGTGTGGGCGAGCGCGGCGAGCATCCCGCCGGGGCCGTTGATGACGCCGATCTGGGCGGGATCGCCGACCAGCACGACCTTCGCCGCGGCAGCGGCGGCCAGCGTGGTGAGCCGGTCCAGGTCCAGGGTGTTGGCCATCGAGGCCTCATCGACCAGGACCACGATCCGGTCGTTCAAGCCGTACCGGGCCCAGTCCTGGCTCCCGATCGGCAAGGAGCCATATCGGTCTCGCATGTGGAGCCACTTCGCGAGCGTGTCGGCCTGCCCGCCAGTCGCGTCGGCGAGTTCCGCGGCGGCCCGCGCCGACCGGGGCCAGGCCCACGACCCGATACCCGGCCTGCTGCCACGCGGCTGCGGCCGCGCCCAGGGTGCGAGTCTTGCCCGCGCCGGCGGGGGCGGTCAGGACCGACAGGAAATCGCCTTTCCCGGCCAGCTCCAGCACCGCCAGGTACTGCCCCGAATCCAGGCCCAGGGTCCTCGCGTACGGCATCAGCTCCGACATCGGAACCTTCCCGTAGCCGCCACGGCGTCCCCGCTCCGCCAGCGACAAAATCCTGGCCTCCGCGCCCAAGATCTGCACGGTGGCGTACCGGGTGTCCGAGACCCGAGGGGTGACGCCGTGTGGGTGGCCCCCGACCGACACCGTCTCTGAGAGTCCGACAGCGAGGTCGGTGAGCCGCTCCACCTCGGCGACCACCTCCGCCGCTGAGAGGCCGAGCGTGGGGAGGTGCGCGCCGACCTGCCCCGCCACGTCGGCGCGGGAGAACACCGCCCGACGCTGCCCCGCCGCCCGCACCGCCGCGAACGCTAACGCCTCATCCGCGGCGGTCTCGGGCAAGACCGGGGGCAGGACACCGTCGGCGCCTGACGGTGCCTCCCGGTCAGTCCCCGCAGGGTGGGCAAGGGATAGGGCAAGGGTCTGGGCAAGGGTCTCGGGCAGGAATTGGGCAAGGGCCTGGTCGGTCACACCCCCCTCGGGTGACGGTGGCTGAACGCCGACGCTGACGGCGGCGGCGGCACGGACCGCGTCCAGGAGCCGCTCGCTGCTGAACCCGGCCTGCTCGGCCTCAGCGGTCCAGTGGCCGTGCAACGCCGACAGTTCAGGGTGTTCCTTGCTCGGGCGGGTCTTCAGGACGGCGGTCTTGACGACGTTGACGCGCTCGGCGGGGGTGAGGGTGCGGCCGAGGAGTTTCTCGTACGCCGCGATCTTCGGGGCAGCTTCCCCGTCTATTTGGGTGGTGCGTTTGCTCCACAAAGAAAGCAGCTTCTTGGGGACGCCGAGGATCTCGGCCTGGCCGTGCTCGTTACCCTCCCCGAAAGCGACACCAATACGCTGTTGCATTTCATTGCGCAATGCGGCCTGATATATCATTCCGGCGCTTTTTTTGTGATGAAACAACTCGGTCGCATCCAGGGTCCGCCACCTGCCGTCGGCGCAACGGACCTTGTTGATCACCAGCGCGTGGGTGTGGAGCTGCGGATCCCCGGCTCGGCTCGTGCGATGGTCGAACAACGCCACCGCGAAGCCCTGAGTTGCGATCTGCTCGACGCCGTCCGTGCCCCGCCGGGACAGCCCGGCGTGCGTGTCCAAGTACGCCAGCCCGGCCTCAACCGCGGCCCGGTGCGCCCCCATCGCCGCGACCGAGGTATCGACGTTTCCCAATGCCCACAAGGCACTGACACTCTTCGGGGCCGAGAACGTCAGATCAAACCCGGTGACCGCATCCGCCCGCCACGCCCTACCCAGCCGCTCGCCCGTCCCCGGGTGCAACCCGCGGGCGAACAACGCTTCGAGCTGACGCTCCTCGACACGTCCCCCCACGGTGAGGCCGAGCTCGTCCAGGCCGCGACCGTGCCACCGGCCGGGAGCCTCCCCCACCCCGAGGTAGTACTCGGTCGCCTTACAGGCGACCCCGTCGGTGTAGTAGCGCCACGAGGAGGTACCGATCTTCGCCGAACTCAACACCGGCCACGCCTCCCTCAGCGATTGCCAGGAACGCAACCACCGTACCTTCGAAGAATGCACATGTCTGCTGATCCTGAGTCCGTGATCATGAACGCGTGGAAGGAGGCAAGGAAAGGCAGCGCAATGCGGTACCGGAAGGGCAGGAAGGGACGGTAGCGGTAAAGCAGGGGGATAATCGGCAGAGGCCAAAATTGTTGGCGGGATCTGTTCCTTGACCGGCGTGGCGAGGCGCAGATCACCGGCAGCCGCTCGTGTCACCGCCGAGCCGCGGTTCCGCACGAAGCAGGTCGAACTGATCGAGGAGTTCGAGGCCGAGGTCCTCAACGCGCTCGCCGTGACCGGCCTGCCGGGGAGCCGCCTGACGTGCGAGGTGACGGAGTACGTCCTCCTCGACACCAGCGAGCGGACCGTCGAGGGGATCTGCCGCCTCATTGACCGCGGGGTGGAGGTGAGGTCAAGATCGACCGGCGTTTCGTCGCCCGGGCCGCGCAGGACCGCCCCGCCGCCGCGATCGTCCGCGCCGTGGCGGGCCTTGGCCACCGAGCTGGACATGCGCAGCGTGGCGGAGGGCATCGAGGACGAGTCGGTGCACGACCTGGCCGTACGCCTCGGCGTCGGTCACGGCCAGGGCTACCTGTACTCCCGGCCGGTCCCGGCGGAGCAGTTCCTCGCGCTGCTCTTACCGGCGACGCGCAGCTCCTCTGACTAGCCAGAGACGGCCCCGCGACCGGCTCGGTGCGCGCCGGGTGTGTGACCAGGTCAGACCTGGTGCGGACGGGCCGCCCTTGTGATCACTTGGGGTAGAAGTTGCCGATCCGCCTCAACAAGGGGCCGACGTGCGCCGAGGCTAAAGCGAACGCTCCCGCAGCAGCTACGTCGAGGTCGCCGCGCATACGAGTCCGCTTGTGCGGATAGAGATGGGTCCCAAGTGAAAACGGTTCACGAGGCACCGAAGGCAGTCGACCCGATCATCGGCGTGGGCAATCCCCAGCGCCTACAGGCCGTTGCTGCAGCGGGAGTCCGCGGCCACCTCAACGACCCGGAGCCGTCGGTCCGCACTGGTGCACCGTGCACTGGCAAGGTCCGCCCGCCATCCCGATCAGGGCCGCTCCCCACGCGTGGTGGCGTAGAGCCAGACATGTCCGCTCGGACGTCACGGGGCGCAAGGGACGTGCCGATGTCCGTCGAGAGGTCGGCGGCGTTGTTCAACGGGATTGCGGCGTGAGGTGATGAGCTGGAATCATCAGCCACGGTCCTTCAGCCTGTATGTGGCTGTCGCCGCGGCGAGCATCTGCGGCTACTTCCTGCTGCCCACTCCCGCACAGAACATCGCCTTCATCATGTCGAACGTGGTCGCTTGTGCAGCGGTTCTTGTGGCTTGGCGTCGCAGGGGGCTGACCCCCACGTCAGGTTGGCTCCTTCTGGCCGCCTTCCCGGCGGCGAAGGCCGTGGGCAACAGCGTCTACTTCGTGAACGACAGCATCTTGCACGTGCAGCCGTTCCCGTCACTGGGTGACGCAGCTTTCCTGTGTGCCTACCTGCTGCTCGCTGCTGGCCTCCTCCGGCTGCAGCACGCGCGCACGACCGGCCGCGACCTGCCCGCTGTCCTGGACACGGCCATCATCACGATCGGCTTCGCCGCCGCTTCGTGGGTCGTGTTCATGGCCCCCTTACTCGCAGACTCCGCCACGCGGCTCGTCGAGCGAGTGGCAGCTGTGGGGTACCCCGTAGGCGACGTTCTGGTCGTCGCGGTCGCAGCACGGTTCTTCCTCACCTCCCGCCGCCGGGGTCCCGTGTTCGCGTGGCTGGCCGGCACGGTGGTGTTGATGCTCTGCGCCGACACCATTTTCGCCATCCTGAACCTTATGGGGATGTACGAGACCGGACACCTCGTCGACGTCCTCATGTTGGCCTACAACCTGGGCTGGGGAGCTGTTGCCCTCCACCCCGGCGCTGGAGACCTCGCGGAAGCAGCCGAGACGCGCCGGCGGTCACGCCCGAGCTGGTGGCGCCTGGCGACGCTGACCGCAGCGTCCCTGATCGCTCCTACCATGGTCATCGCGCAGATCCTGCTGGGCCACTTGGACGACATCCTCGTCACCGCCAGCGCCGCGGCGGTGCTCTTCCTCCTGGTCGTGAGTCGGATGGTCGGACTGGTGCGAGACCTCGAGCTGGTCCTCGCCCAGCGGCACGCCTTGGAGTCCCGGCTGGAGCACAACGCCCATCACGACGACCTCACCGGTCTCGTCAACCGGCGACGCTTCACCGAGCACGTCGAGCAGGCGCTTGAGCGACGCCCCGACGGAGGGACGTGCGTGCTGTTCCTCGACCTCGACCGGTTCAAGGCGGTGAACGACAGCCTTGGCCACGCCGCCGGCGACACGTTGCTCACCGTCACCGCATCTCGCCTGCTCGCCGCCCTCCAGCCGCATGACACCACCGCACGCCTTGGCGGCGACGAGTTCGCCGTCCTGATCGAGGGCGTGCCTTCACCCGCCGCGCTGGACGCCATCCGCGCGACGCTCACCCGCGAGATAGCAGTGCCCGTCCCCTTACTCGGCCTGGATCTGTGGGTGTCAGCCAGCATCGGAACAGCTCGGGCACGCCCAGGCGACACCTTCAAAGACCTCATGCATCGCGCCGACATCGCCATGTACGCGCACAAGAGAAGCATTGAGCGGCGGTGTGCCAACGCCACACCCGAGACCCCCCAACCCAGAATGCGGACCAAGTAGCGGAGGACGTGCCTTGGCGAAGCATAATGTTGCAGGGCGAAGCGGGCGGTTGGGTAGTCCGCACCTGGACCCACACATCCCCCCGGTGCCGCCCGCCCCAGCGGCACCCCGGACTACGTGCACGTCGTGAGTAGCGGCATGTCCAGTGAGCAGGTCCACCGACCTGACCGGTTAGTCTCCTGCATTGATCGATGGCGGTGACCGGCCGCTCGCCGTGCTGCAACGGCCGCACCGCCTGCCACGAACGCCAGCAGCGGCAGCCACGGCGCGGAGGCGTTCAGCACCTCGGGCATGAGCTCAAGGCCCACGACCGCCAGAACGATGCCCGCCGCGAGATGCAGCGCCAGGCTCAATGCGCGAGCGGACACGCGGAACAGTTCGGCGAGCCCGCCGCCGGCGAAGGCCGCGAGCGCAGGTAGCACCGCGAAACCCATGACCACGGCAAACTCGCTCATACCGGGCGCCGTACCCAGGTTCCGGCTGCTCGCACGACGACCGGGAACGGCAACGCTGCCGTTCTGGCCGATGCGACAGAGCCGCAAGTGCGGCTAGTCGAGCGGCCACGCTTCCGTCATGCTCCACGTATGCCCCTGGAAGGGTGGGGACCACATCCCGCGCGGCTATGGCGCCGAGTTCTACATGGGCGACGCGCCGTGGTGGTTGCGGTTCTGGGTCAAGACGCCGTTCATCGACCGGTACGCCTATCCCCAGGTTGTTGCTCGTGGCCACGCCCTCCTCATCCCGCACCGGGACCACACCCGCGACGCCGTGGAGGTGCCAGGACCGGGTTGGCGCGTCCTCCCGGTGGGCTACGAGCCGCCTGGCTCGACGTACGGACTCCGCGCAAGGGACTGACGGCGGCCCATAGGGCGTGCAGCTGGTGCCCATGACTGCCCACGAGTCTGTGCTCACGGGGACCTGGGCCTCCAGGGTGACCAGAGCCGGTCGACGGGCATGACGTGCAGTCGGTCTTCGACGTTGTACGACCGCGATCCGGTGTACAGGGCCACTCCGGCGACGAAGGCGTCGCCGGCCGCCGTCCTGAGCTTGCGCAGGGGCCTTGAAGCTTCACCCGGCACGCGACCTGCCGCCTTGACCTCGAACGCGAGGATCGCGCCGTCGTCGCGCTCCACGACCAGGTCGACCTCGTCCCCGTCATGCGTGCCCGCGAGTCCGTCGAGCCAGGAAGCTTGCTTGAGCAGCTCGCCCACGACGAAGGTCTCCAGCAGGTGACCGAGCTCGGTGAGGGCGGTCGGGTCCTTGCGGGCGAGCTTGTCCGGCGTGAGGCGAAGCAGCCGGGACGCGACGCCGGAGTCGAGGACGTGCAGCTTGGGGGTTGAGGCTGCTCGCGACCTCAACGTCTTCCCCCAGGCGGGTAGCCGGTGGATCAGGAACACGGCTTCGAGCAGCCGGACGTAGCTCTCGGTGGTGCTGGCGTCGAACCCGACGTCCCGCGCGGCCCGGTCGACGTTGAGAACCTGGGCGGTCTGCCCAGCCAACCGGTGCAGCAGGTCCGCCAGCAGCGGCCCTTGCCGGATCCGGCTCAGCTCCCGCACGTCGCGTTGCATCGTGATCTTCTGGGCCGTCTGTGGGCCGTGACAGATCGGCCACAGGGGGTATCGGCCGGTCAACCTCGGTTACTGCCGGAAGACGTATAACCGCAGGTCAGACGGTCTTCACGGGCCGTCGCAGCAGGTCACAGACTCGCGCGGCGTCCCGCGGGCCACATTCCGCTTCAACTCGCTGAACGGCACTTACTCACCGTCCGGTCTGGAGCGATACCCCGGCCAACCGCACCAGTCATCTCGTCGGAAATCCTGCGGCGACTGGAGCACGTCCTCCGCCCGCTCGCCCCAGGTCCGCAACCAGGCGTCTCCAGATGCGGCAGCGGCCTCCACAGCCTTGGCCAGCCGAGGGTCACTGCGGTCCTCATGCCCGACGAGGCAGTACATGCCGTTGAGCAAGGTCTTCCGGTTCGCGCAGGCTGGGTCAGCAACGAGTTCCATAAGTGTCGGCAACATATGCAGGTCACCGATGATGACGTCGAAGTCCTCCATCGGTTCCCCGACACCGCTGTAGGCCCAGCGTCGAAGCTCCTCCGGCGTCGGGTTCACCTCGTCCTCGAAGTAGAACCTCACGGGGCAGAGGCTAACGCCGGATAGCCGCCTTCCGGGTGTCAGTCCAGAACGGCGCTTCTGGACGGGCGGCTAACGCACTTAGCCGCCGAAGAGTCGCCGCAGGACGCTTCGGGGCTTGTTCGAGTTGGTACCGCCCCCTGACCAACCTCGGACTGTCACGGTCGTGACGCCAGTCGCCAGACCGTCCTGAGCCCCCACCTGCAACGGGAAGACCTGCTCTGGCGACCTGCCCAGCGCCGAGTGGAACTCGTCTTGTGCCGCCGTCGGCATGCCGACCAGCCCGCCCTAGAAGCCCCACGCCTTCTCTCGAGCGAAGACGTGAGGTTGGAGAAGGCCCAGGTCGTCACCGCTCGCGGGGGTCAGGAACGCAGGCAGTGTCGACCCGTCAGCCAACAGGGCCTCTGCGGCGACGAGGTACATGCCTTCCTCCGGCGAGACCGGTAGAGGCCCCTCGTGTGGCCGGAAGGATTCCTCGTCGAGGTCGTCATCGTCGTACCAGGACTCGTCGTAGTCGGTGGTGTGCACCTGCGCCCAGACCGGATGGCGCGCGAAGTCATCGGCTCGGAGAGCGCCGAACTGACGGAACTCGGGTCGCATGGGAAGCGAGGCTAGTCCCGGCAACCCGCGGCACCCGTGAAGGGTAGGTGCGTGCCGTTAGGTGCTCGTGCGGCCGGGCGGCAGCGCCACCTGCCCATAGCGCGTGCAGCTGGTGCCCATGACTGCCAACGAGTCTGTTCTCACTGGGACCCGGGCCTTCAGGGTGACCAGAGCCGGTCCACGGGCATGACGTGCAGTCGGTCTTCGACGTTGTACGACCGTGATCCGGTGTACAGGGCCACTCCGGCGACGAAGGCGTGGCCGGCCGCCGTCCTGAGCTTGCGCAAGGCCTTGAAGCCTTCACCCGGCACGCGACCTGCCGCCTTGACCTCGAACGCGAGGATCGCGCCGTCGTCGCGCTCCACGACCAGGTCGACCTCGTCCCCGTCATGCGTGCGCCAGTGGCCGGTGCCCGCGAGTCCGTCGAGCCAGGAAGCTTGCTTGAGCAGCTCGCCCACGACGAAGGTCTCCAGCAGGTGACCGAGCTCGGTGAGGGCGGTCGGGTCCTTGCGGGCGAGCTTGTCCGGCGTGAGCCGAAGCAGCCGGGACGCGACGCCGGAGTCGAGGACGTGCAGCTTGGGGGTTGAGGCTGCTCGGGACCTCAACGTCTTCCCCCAGGCGGGTAGCCGGTGGATGAGGAACACGGCTTCGAGCAGCCGGACGTAGCTCTCGGTGGTGCTGCCGTCGAGCCCGACGTCCCGCGCGGCCCGGTCGACGTTGAGGACCTGGGCGGTCTGCCCAGCCAACCGGTGCAGCAGGTCGGCCAGCAGCGGCCCTTGCCGGATCCGACTCAACTCCCGCACGTCGCGTTGCAGGGTCAGCGCGACGTACTCGTCGAACCAGCGGTTCCGCGCGCTGTCGGTGGATCTGCTCAGGGCAATCGGGAAGCCACCGAGGACCATCCGGGCGATGTAGTCCTCGCGGCTGGTCGTCGAGGTGGGCACGGCCGCGACGGTGCTGGTGGGGTCGGCGAAGAGCTGCTCGAGCAGGAGCTCGCGCGTGCCGGTGATCTCTCCTTGGGACAGAGGGAAGACCGTCAGCCGCGACAGGCGCCCGGTGAGTGACTGGGCGGCAGCCGGGAGGGAGTCGTGACGGGTGGAGCCGGTGAGCACGAACCGACCGGGTGTCCCGTCCCGGTTCAGCTCCGACTTGATCGCATCCAGCACCAGCGGGGCCTTCTGGTACTCGTCGACGCAGATCGGCGTACTACCTGCGACGAAAGTGCCGGGGTCGTCGGCGACTGCTTGTCGGGTCGCTGGGTCGTCCAGGTCCAGCACGGTCGCCCCGCAGCTGGAGGCGATGGCACGCAGGAGGGTGGACTTCCCTACGGCGCGCGGACCTTCGAGCAGAACGACGGGGTCGTCGACCATCCGCTCGAGAGCTGCGGCCAGCACTCGTCGCTCGACGATCCCGTCCAGCGGTGAGGACATCTCGTCACACTAGCAGGAGTCGGAGATTTCGAGGAGGTTAGATCAGGGATTTCGAGCATTATGAGTCCGGAATGTCGAGGGGTGTCCTCGACTCAGTCCTACGAGTCCAGAGAGCACCCGGCGATCCCCAAGACAGCTCAGCTGGTCACACACTGGTCACAGAAATCCCGGAAACGCTCGGACTGCAGCGGTTCGCGCCGGTCACCGCGTTTCGGCAACATGGCCTCTGACCTGCGGAAATACAGATTTGTAAGTAATCCACGGTCAACCGCGGACACTGCCTTGTGCGAGTTCAAATCCCACCGCCACCGCCACCGCCAGCCAAGCATCCGTCGGGGTGGTGCGTCCCGGCAAGTGCCGCCGCCGTCGTCGTCTTGGAGCCGCCGCCCTCTACGAGGGGAGAGGTCGCGGGCCTGCGGGGGACGTACCAGCGGCCCTGCTGGTCTGGCGATGTGCTCCAGAACGAGACGATCTTGCGGATGTTTGCGACGGCGAGGCCGACGGCGGCGTACAGGCTCTGCGCGGCGAGCCCGCGCTTGCGGCGCAGGCCCCGGTTGCCGATGGCCTCGTGGGCGTCGTCCTGGCGACGCCGCGCAGGCCCTCCTGCGCGTTGCGGGGCGACCGGTAAAATGCGGCGTGCTCCGGGCTGCCGTAGACGAGGAGCTGGCGGTGCTTGGCGAGCTCCGTCTTCCTGACGCTGAAGCTGGTGCGGCGAGAACATCCTCACCAGGAAGCGGACGGAACGGCCCGTGACCGAGCCGGACCGGCGCTGTGACCTCCCCAGCTGCCACGCCCCGGCAAGACAAGGGCGCAGGTACTACTGCGCCGAACACACCAGAGCCGGACGCAACCTCGCGAACATCCGGTCCCGAGCCGCCGCGTCCGAACGCCAGGTCCTGCTCGACGCCTTCGACGGCAGAGCCGCGCCACCCGTGCACGTCGGGTTCCTCGCCACCACCAACGGCACCGTCCTCACCGGCCAGGCGCTCGCCGAGCTCCGCGCCGCCGTCGACGTCCTGGTCAGCGCGGCGGCCCTCGCCGACAGCAGAACCACCAGCGCGCTCCAACGACCGCAGTTCCTCGGGCGTCTCCGCGAAGCGCGGCTCCCGCCGAGAACGCTGCCGCCGCGGCGGAGACATCGGTCTCCCTGTCCGCGAAGTAGAGGAGCCTTCTCAAGCCGGGTCACCCCGTTGATCCGACCCTGGGCGGCGGCCAACTCGGTGGGGGCCGCCAGCATCAGCAGCACCAGGTCCGAGCCCACGAGCTCGACGGGTCCGTCCCACGCTGACAACAGACGCATCTCCTCGTCGGCTCGGCGTCGGCGTCACGTACACGGATGCCGTCCGACGACTTGCCGGTTACCCACAAGCCCGCTTCGTACGCAGGACCGTCAGAAGCCGCACCTACGGTCGAACAGCGGGTCATCCATCGACCGGACGGCCTGGCGGACCGACGTGTGAGCATCTCAGTGACACCCCTTGGCGTCCCGGGAGATCGGCGTCCCGACCTTAGGATGTTGGATGATGAGCGCTCACCATGTCGCCGCCGAGCTCCGCCGGCGAATACCCGGGTTGCCGATCAAGAAGCTGCACAAGCTCTTGTACTACTGCCAGGGGCACTACCTGGCGACGTTCGACGAGCCGATGTTCCGCGAGACGATCTCTGCCTACGACATGGGGCCACTGGTGGCCAAGCTTTGGTGGGCCGAGCGGAACGGCGAGATCCCGGACCCGACGCCGATCGAGGTCGAGTCCCTGCTCAACACGATCGGCTATGTCGTGAGTCGCTACGGCGCGCTGTCAGGACGGGATCTGGAGAACCTCACACACAGCGAAGCACCCTGGCAGCGGGCTGATACGCATCGCCGACCGGGTGAGAGCGTGCGGATCGAGCTCGACTGGATCAAGGAGTACTTCCGGTTCGCGGCAGCGGACGACGAAGGCAACGAGCCGGCTCTGGACTCGAACGCCTTGACTGCCTGGCTCCGGGGGGCTGGCAGTGTCCTGCCGACCGACCCCGCGTTCGACAGCCGCGACGAGTTGCTCGCTCGGCTCGCGGCGCGTGGGTAGGCCGGCAGGAGACTGGCAACTCGCTGGCTTCCTCGAGCGGCTCGACGCCTGGACGCAGGCGGAGTCGCCGGAGGATGACCTACGGTTGCTCGTCACCGCATGGGTCATGACGCGGTACGACGATCCCTACCGCGGAGTCCGTCGCGAAGTCGGCATGGACAACCTGTGGTTCGGAGTCGTTCCGGACTCTGATGACGGCGCCGGGCATGTCGTGGTGTGCTCCTACTTTGTCAACGAACGCGGCCGCATCGTTGTCTGCAGCGGGATCGCCAGCCTCACGCTGCCACTGTGAACGGCGCGGTCACCGACCCCGTCACGGTCATGGCTCCGGTGACGAGAGGCCCTCTACCCCAAGACCGATGCCTCCTTGCTGCGTTACCTCGCTCTCGAGGAACACGAGGACCGGGAAGACTTCCGTACCGCCCTGCGCGACTTCGTGCGCACGTACGCCTTGCTCGGCCAGGTCTTGCCGATCAAATCACCCGAGCTGGGGAACTCTTCTACTACGGGAAGGTGCTGCTCACTCGACTGCCGAAGACCGGCGCCGACGAGGGAGTGGTGGACAGCAGCGATGCCGCTGTCCTCACCCACCTGCGCACCCGGATCTAGCAGGTGGAGGTCGCGGCCGTCGATCCTGAGCTGGTGGAGGTCGCCGCCGGGAGCTGCTTCTCGCGGTTGTTCTTCCAGTTCTCGGTGAACTCGCTGATCGCGTCGCGCAGCGAGTCATAGCCCATTGCACCCTCGGCACCCTCACGTACCGTCGAGGCCGCTTCGAACTCCGACGACAGCTGGCTGAGGCCGCCCTGGGTGTTCTCGCGTTCGTAGAGGTCGTACCGGTAGACGGTCATCTCTCCCCTTGCCCGGGAGTCTGCGAGGCGCGTGAGAGGCAGTTTGCCACGTCGGCACCCGTTCGGGTCGGCTGGTGGCGGGTGAATCGGAGGCAGACGAGCAGCGGTTCGCCCGTCTGGTGGAAGGGCTCGAGCGCCGTTCGGTCTACAACCGGCGGGGCGAGTTCGTGGGTATGCGCAACCCCACGAGGCCCGCCACCCTCGCCGGCCTGGCGGTGACGGTCGTGCTCCTCGTGCTCATGCTGACCGTGGGCGACGTGCAGGTCGGCCGCTGGCCGCTTGCCGAGCGCCTGCTCGCCTGGACGCTCGTCACCTTCGGGGTTTCCCTCGGCGTCGGCCTGGTGGTGTTGCTGTTCAGCCGGCGGCGCCCGCGAGTCCTCCGCTGGGCCGTGCGCCTGCTCTCCGCGGCGTTCGCCACGTTTATCGCCCTGGGTCTGGTCGTCGCCTTGCACCAGCTGCTGCCGCTGCATCTGGAGGGCGTGTTGCGCACGAGCGGACAAGCATAGGAGCGTGTGTCGGTGATCGCCGATGACGCGGAGTCTGCCCCCCTGCTGCGGCGCGACCTGCGCCGTGGCGCCGTGGCCGGACTGGTCGTCGGCGTCGTCCTCGCTGCCGTCTGCGTTCTCGCAGACTTCCCTGAGTGGACCCGCACTATGTGGAGCTTCGTGCTCATCGCCGCCGTCATCCTGCTCCCGATGGCGCTCGCGATCCGGATCGCCGGCCACGGCATGCACCGGCTGTCGGAGCGCGGCATCCCCCGCGAGCGGCGCACCCGCACGCAGGCGCACGTGCTGTCGTTGCTGGTGCCGGGCAACGTCGCGGGGGCAGCCGCGATCGTGGCCTACCTGCTGCTGCTGGTTGCCTTCGTGCTCGGCGACGACGGGCGTACGACGCCGTTCTGACCGACGCGCTCCCGGCTCAGGCGCTCGCCCGCGCGGCCAGCTGACGGGCCAGCACGAGACCGAGCACCGGCAGGGCCGCGGCCACGGCGAAGCCGACTGTCGCGCTGGTCGGCAGCGCCAGCGCCACGGCGCCGCCGACCACCCAGGCCAGCTGGAGCCCGGTCTCGGACCGGGCGAAGGCATTGCTCAGCGAGCGCGGCGGGACGTGCTGCTGTACGGCGGCGTCGAGCGCGAACTTCGACAGGGACAGCGACACCGCGGTCGCCCCGGCAGCCGCGACGGTCCAGAGGTCGGCGCCGACGAGCCAGCGGTCGGCGGAGCTCAGTGCCGCGAGCAGGCAGGCGACACCGGGCAGCGCCAGCGCGACGATCGACAGCAGTCGCGAGCGCTCCTCCGGCAGGCGCGCCGCCAGGCCCGTACCGGCGAGCTGCCCCAGCGCCGCGGCGGCCACGACGGCCCCGACGAGGACCGTCGGCGCGCCCTGCGCCCGCAGCAGGAAAGCCAGGAAGATCGTCAGCAGGCCGGCGAGGGCGCGCAGCGCGAGCGCCGCCGCGAAAGGCCCGGTGACGGCGGCGGCGGTGCGGGACAGGCGGAACCGCACACCGGTCGCCGGCTCCTCGCTGCGCCCGGCCGCCTCGTCCACGTGCGGGGGGAGCCGCAGGGACAGCACGCCGCCGAGGATGAGCACGACGCTGGCGACACGCAGGACCATCCCTGAGCCGGCGACCGCGCTTATCCCCGCGCCGATCGCGGCGGCCCCGGCGCCGGCGGTGACCGCCGCGACGTTGAGCCGCGCGTTGGTCGACACCAGGCCGACAGTCGGCGGGCGGACGCGGGGGACCGCAGCCGCGCGGGCCACGCCGTACGCCCTGGAGAGCACCAGCACGGCGAGCGCCAGCGGGTACAGCGCGAGACCGGCCAGCACGCCGGCCATCACCCAGGTCAGCAGGCCCCGGCCGCCGGTCGTCACGGCGAGCACGGTCCGGCGGCCGTGCGGGAAGCGGTCCAGCAGCGGTCCGGCCACCGGAACGAGCAGCGAGAACGGCAGCATCGTCAGGGCCAGGTAGAGCGCCACCCGGCTGCGGGCCTCGCCGATCGGGACCGAGAAGAACAGCGTCCCCGCGAGCGCGACCGCCACCAGGGCGTCGCCCGCGGCGTGCAAGGCATGGACGCTGATCAGCGCCGACAGGCCGCTGCGGTCCGCGCCGTCGGCCCGGGCCGCCGTGCGTACCCGGCGCACCCCGCTGTTGGTGATGCCCCCCACCCGCTGGCCGCCGGCCCGCGCAGCAGCGCCGAGGCCGACCCGGCGGGCGCCGCCGCGGGCCGGCCTGTGCGCGCGCGTCATGGCCTCAGCCTGCCAGGTGGTGGCGACAACAGGAACGGCGAGAAGCGCCCTCGTGGGCCGGCTCCCGGAGAGCGGAGGAACTCCT
>JAABUN010005395.1_pt1 | contig 15959 bp, 13 predicted proteins | sample 5559311 | NCBI WGS metagenome assembly JAABUN01 (sample SAMN10711877, study PRJNA513370) | rock metagenome | isolation source: Antarctica rocks | place: Antarctica: Victoria Land, Siegfried Peak sud
TTGTCAATGACCACATACGCCGTTACGATGCAATCGTCGTCCATGTGTCTCCTCCTCACAATAGCGCCCAAGCACCGCTATTGTCGAAGGTCAGGCACATGGGCGGCAACTAGCAATCACCGTACTTATACGATCGAGCATTAAGGTAACGTTCTTCGCCTGATGCTGTACTGACATCAAGCGAGTGCATCGAAACGGGGAGCGAGTCCGGAGAAACAGCCTCGGGTCCCTGGTCGGGTGGTGTAATTATTGGCGCGGACCGGTCTGCCCCACGCTGTACACCTAGAAACGTGCGCAAGACACGTACAACCAGCCGCATCGGTCGAGATAAAAGGTCATCCAGCACAAATGGAGGGTCGTTGATTGATCGGCCATAAGGCGTCATCCTATGGCGCATCCCATTCAGTAATTCGCCGATTTGTTTCCAGCGGAGAGCAGTCGCGTCCTCGTAATACCAAAAGTCATCAGCCATATTCTTGATCGCGTGTTGGGTCAGGCCAGACTCCCGCGCCAGAAGCCGGATGTCCCGCTCATACGTTTCGATTGCTGAATCGTATATCCCGCGAATGAATAGCGTGTTAAAGGAACCGATAACTTCCTGAGCCCCTGTGGGCGTGGGAGTAGGAGGGGTATTCTGGAAAAAGAATGTTTGTACAATATCCCGCAACCGAATCCTATAGCGTTCAATAGTTTCGCCCTGCCGGTTTATAGAGCGCTGTTTTAGCGCTACTCCATCCCAAAACACTTGATCTTCGGAATATCCCGCAATGATCTGATCCTTTAAATAATGTTCCACAAGGACGGCATCATCAATATTGGATGAAGTATTAGGACTCCGTCGATTGGCGATTCTTTTGAGCGCTGCTCGTACGTCACGTCGTTCGACCGGCGCTTCAACCAGGATTCGCAGCATCGTAAAGTAAATACTACGTAGATCTTGGTCTTGCATGGCCACATCATAACGGGCCTGCGCCTGCTCTAACAAAGTTCCTTCGGGTAGGAAGGGCAATTGACGACCCCGCAGTTCTTCCAACTGGCTCTTAGATTGCTGATCTTCCATGCTCACCCCACATCGACACATATTCGGTATGGTGGGATATTTACATTAACAAGCGAAAATGTCCACTACGAGTATGGGCCGCCCCATTGATGGGCGGCCCCGTTAAAGTCAATGCTAACGATTACGACGCCTTTAATCTCCGGCGCGGCCTCGCTACCTCCGGCAGCATACCCTGGAGCTTACCGAACGGCGACGCGGCGGCGTGCTTGACCGCTAAATCCTCGTTCGACAGCGAGGTGTAGAGCTGGACTGTCGAGAGTTGCGCGTGTCCGAGGATGCGGGCCACAGAATCAAGGTCGGTATTCCCTCGAACCAAGAGTGTTGCGGCCTGGTGGCGCAGCAAGTGTGGGTGTACGTTCACTCCAATTTCCTTCGACAGGCGTTTGAAGAACTGCTGGATGCCCCGGTAGCGCAGGAGGAAGAGCGGTTCGTGGTCGGCGATCCCCAAATCATCGCGCAGTTTCAACCAGGCCACCAGGTGCGCTAACGCGGCCGATGAGAACGGGCACAATCTTTCCCGGTGTCCTTTGCCGAGAACCTGGACATACTGCATACCGACAATTGAAGATTTCTTTAACCCTGCCAGTTCGCCCAGCCGGATACCGGTGTCGAGCATCAGGGCGACCATCGCGCGGTTTCTCACGGCCATCTCCCCCTTACCCACGAGCATCTTCGACTGCCATACCTGCACCAACTGTTCGTCGCGCAGGATCGGGAAGAGTTCGCGCCCGAGCTTGGGCATAGGCACGGTCACCTTCCAGGTCACGAAGTCTTGCTCCTCCGCCTGGCACCACCGGACAAACGCGCGTAAATCTTTGGTCAGGCCCCAAATGCCGGTCTCTGTGCGCTGTGAGGTGCCGCGATAAGGGCGATCAAGCGGGGTTTCGCGGAGCCAGACCACGAACGCCTCGAAGGTCGCCGTACGCAGGGGCTCGGCGGTCGCCGGTCGGTTCGTGACATGCAGGAAACGAGCGAAGTGCCGGAATGTCTGCTCGTAGTGCGCGATTTGCTTGGGGCTGTGGTTGCGCGCACGCTGGTACGTTAAGAACCGGGCCTGGATACTGGCGAGATCGAGCGTGTCCATCGTTTGCCTCCGCTCCTTACGTCGAAGCCTCGGCTGTGATTGTGCCATGGGTCACCCCCTCCAGCGATTGCCCGCGAGGCATGACCACCACGAGGGTATCTGCCTACGGGAAGCGAGGGTATCCGCCTATTTTTAGTTATGCGGATACCCGTCAGGGGCGGATTTGCCAGTGATTGCTGTGGGATACGTCGCCTACCGCGCATATTTCCTGGGATAACACCGCCATGAGAACTATAGGCTTAGAAGGCGGATGCTCTGTCCACTGAGCTACGAGGGCATCGGGCGACCGCTGCTGCCGGTCATGGTAGCAGACGAATGATCGGCGCTTCAAGCACCCGCGAGGGGCATATATGGGCTAGATCGCGCCCCCGAGGCCCAGGCAAGGTGGCGGATAGTGGCGCGAGAAGTTGCAGCCGTTACCCCCACATGGCCGCCAGATCAAGCGCCACTCGTCACGAATCGGCTACGATATAGCCGATAACCCGGCAACGGACCGGGATACCGGCGTCATCTGCTAAGAGGGAGGGAGCGATGTCCGCGACGAGCGTAACCCCACTGATCGAGCGTCCCGCGTGGCGAGCGTTGCAGGCGCATCACGCGCAGATCGCCGGGCAACATCTGCGCGATCTCTTCGCCACGGACGCCAGCCGTGGCGAACGCCTCACCGTCGAGGCGGCTGGACTGTACCTCGATTATTCGAAGCAGCGGATCACCGCCGAGACGATCGGCCTGCTCCTACAACTCGCCGAGGAATCGGGGTTGCGCGAACGAATCGACGCGATGTTCGCCGGTGAGAAGATCAACATCACCGAAGATCGCGCCGTCCTTCATGTTGCCCTGCGCGCCCCGCGCGACGCCGCGATCGACGTTGACGGCCGCAATGTCGTCCCCGACGTTCATGCCGTCCTCGACCGGATGGCCGCGTTCGCGGATCGCGTGCGCGACGGCTCCTGGGTCGGGCAGACCGGCAAGCCGATCCGCGCGATCGTCAATATCGGGATCGGCGGCTCCGATCTCGGCCCGGTGATGGCCTACGAAGCGTTGCGCGACTACAGCCAGCGCGATCTCACCTGCCGCTTCGTCTCCAACGTCGATGGGACCGATTTTGTGGAGGCGACGCGCGACCTCGACCCCGCCGAAACCCTCTTCATCATCGCCTCCAAGACATTCACCACGCAGGAGACGATGACCAACGCCCGCAGCGCCCGCGCCTGGACCATCGCCGCGCTCGGCGATGAGGCGGCGGTCGCCAAGCATTTCGTCGCGGTTTCGACCAACGCCGACGCCGTCGCCAAGTTCGGCATCGACACCGCCAACATGTTCGGCTTCTGGGATTGGGTCGGCGGGCGCTACTCGATGGACTCCGCGATCGGCCTCTCGACGATGCTCGCGATCGGCCCGGAGCATTTTCGGGCGCTGCTCGATGGCTTCCAACGGATGGACGAACATTTCCGCACCGCGCCATTCGCCCGGAATATCCCGGTCCTGCTGGCCCTCCTGACGATCTGGAATACGAACTTCTTCGGGGCGGAGACGGTCGCGGTCCTCCCCTACGAGCAATACCTGAAGCGCTTCCCGGCCTATCTGCAGCAACTGACGATGGAGAGCAACGGCAAGCGAATCACCCTCGATGGTCGCGTGGTCGACTACGCCACCGGCCCGATCTTCTGGGGCGAGCCGGGCACGAACGGCCAGCACTCGTTCTATCAGCTGATCCATCAAGGCACGCGCCTGATCCCGTGCGACTTCATTGCCTTCGCGCAGCCGCTCAACCCAACCGCCGAGGCGCACGATATCCTCCTCGCCAATGTCTTCGCGCAGGCCGAGGCGTTGGCCTTCGGCAAAACGCCCGAGCAAGCCAGCGCCGAGGGGACCGCCGACTGGCTGGTGCCGCACCGGACCTTCCCCGGCAATCGCCCCTCGAACACGATCCTCGCCGATCGCCTGACCCCCGCGCTGCTCGGCACCCTCGTCGCCCTCTACGAACACAGCGTCTTCACGCAGGGGATCATCTGGCAACTCGACTCGTTCGATCAGTGGGGCGTCGAACTCGGCAAAGTCCTCGCCAGCCGGATCATCCCCGAACTTCAGGCAACCGACGAAGCAGCCCTTGGACACGATAGCTCCACCAACGCCCTCATCCGCCGCTATCGCGAGCGCCGGGATGCGACGAGCTAGTTGGACCTTTCCCCCGGCCCCTCCCCGACGCGGGGAGGGGTGCCCCGTTAAGGGGGGGGTTAGGCTTCGTCCCCTCTCCCCGGATGGACGATCGTCATCTTGAGCGGCGATGTGCCGCACGCAGGTTCTCGACCACCCTTGTGGTGGCAGCGGGCGTGAGGAGCATAATCGTTCCGCAGCTTCCGCTTAACCTAAATGTTCATCCCTCACAGAATGCGCCATCGCGAAATCTACCATGAAATCTACCACGCCGCTCTCGTACCATCTCTTCACTACATTCACAATACAAGCGAATGTTTTAGGTAACCGCACAGAATCAACGCTTTTATGACAGATCCGCCTCGTGTCAGGTTAGCAGGGGTGGTGAGGATGGGAGAGTTGTGGTAGGTTAAAATCATACGCGCAATGCGGAGACGTGAACGATTGGGCTGCTGGATGCTTGGGTATGACCGTGTACGAGACACGCGACGCCGATGGCTGGGGGGCCGTTGTCGCGTAAGCGCATAGGTGTTATCGGTCGCGCTGATCACACGCGACGTGCTTAGGATTAGGGGCCACAGGGGGATGGATGCCGATACTGATCGTCGGGGTAAATCACGAGAGCGCGCCGGTCGCGCTCCGCGAGCGGCTGGCGATACCGGCCACGGCGCTGCCGCCGGCGCTGGCGCAGTTGCGCGAGCAATTGGGCCGGGGGTTTCTCCTCGCCACCTGCAATCGCACCGAATTGATTATGAGCGCCGACCACCAGCCGGAAACGGCGTCACGATTCCTCGCCGAGCTCTGCGGTGTACCATTGGCAGAGTTGCGACCGCACCTGCGAATCAGCGCCAATGCCGCTGCGGTCACCCATCTCTTTCGGGTCGTCGCGGGGCTCGACTCGCTGATCGTTGGCGAAGACCAGATCATCGCGCAGTTCAAGGCGGCGCTCGATGCGGCAACCCTGAGCGGGACGCTGGATGCCACGCTGCATCGACTGGGCCATGCCGCCCTGGCCGCAGGCAAGCGCGTACGCAGCGAGACAGCGATCGGGCAGGGAAACCTCTCGGTCGTCTCGATGGCGCTGCGCGAGGCGAGCGTTCAACTCGGCGGCATCGGCGGGCGTTCCGTTCTGATCGCCGGGGCGGGCGATACCGGTGAACTGGTCCTCAAGCACCTGGCGAAAGATCCCCGTAACCGCCCCGCGCAGATCACCGTGACGAACCGCACGCCTGAGCGCGCCGAGGCACTCGCAGCGCATTATGGCGTGACCGCCTTGCCGTGGTCCGAGCGTGGCGCGGCCCTCGGCGCGGCCGATCTCGTAATCGGCTGTACCGCCTCACCGGTGCCGATCTTCGATCAGTGGACCGTGGCCGAAGCGCTGTCCGTGCGCCCGCGGCGCCCGCTCCTCTGCTACGACCTGGCGGTGCCGCGCGATTTCGCCCCGGCAGTTGCCACAATCCCTGGCGTCACCTTGCGCGATGTCGATGCGTTGGCCGCGAGTGGTGCGGCGGCGCGACAGCAGCGGAGCGCGGCGGTCAGCGCCGCCGAGGCGATCGTCCTCACCGAGACAGACCGCTTCATGATCTGGTGGCGCGGACGCACCGTGGCCCCCGCCGTCAGCGCACTCCGCGACCATGCCAGCGCGATCCGCGAGACGGAGGTCACGCGGGCACTCGCCCGGATGCCGGAACTTTCCGCACGCGAGGAGGCGGTCGTCCGCGACCTCGCCGCCAGTATCGTCAACAAGCTCTTACACCGCCCCGTCACCACGCTGAAATCAGCGCCCGAAGGAGCGACGATGGCGCGCGTGGTCGAAGACCTCTTCGGCCTCGTCACGCCGCCCGACGATCGCTTACCGGTCGCGCTGCCCCAGGAACGGCAACTCGCCGTCGCCGATTAATCGAGGAGACAATCATGCCGAACGCCGTCGAGCCGGGACTTTTCATGCGCGCCGCGCGGCGCGAACCGACCGAGCGCACCCCGATCTGGTTCATGCGCCAGGCAGGGCGGATCTTGCCGGAATACCGGGCGCTCCGCGAACGCTGGAGCCTGATCGAGATCTGCCGCCAGCCGGAACTCTGCGCCGAGGTGACGTTGCAGCCGGTGCGACGAATGCCGGTCGATGCGGCGGTGATGTTCGCGGACATCATGCTGCCGCTAATCGGCGTCGGGATCGAACTCGATCTGGTCGACAATGTCGGGCCGGTTATCCGCCACCCGATCCGCGATCGGGCCGGGGTCGAGGCGTTGCGCCCGATCGTACCGGAGGAAGATGTGCCGTTCGTGATGGAGACGGTGCGGATCCTCAAGCGGGAGTTGGGCGGCAAGACCGCCGTCCTCGGCTTCTCCGGTGCCCCTTTCACCCTGGCCTCTTACCTGATCGAGGGGAAGCCGACCCGCGATTTCGCCCTGGTCAAAGCGATGATGTACGGCGAACCAGAACTCTGGCACTCCCTGATGGAGCGCCTGACGGCGATCATGATCGACTACCTGCTCGCGAAGGTCGAGGCCGGGGTCGATGCGCTGCAACTCTTCGATTCCTGGGTCGGCGCGCTCTCGCCGCAAGATTACGAGCAGTATGTCCGCCCCTACAGTCAGCAGATTTTCGCGGCTCTCGCGCCGACCGGCCTGCCGTTCATCCACTTCGGCACCAACACCGCGACATTGCTCGATCAGATGAAAGACGATGGTGGCTCGGTGATCGGGGTCGATTGGCGGATCCCCCTGGATCTCGCCTGGGAGCGGATCGGTCACGAGCGCGGCATTCAGGGCAACCTCGATCCGACCCTCCTCCTCGCCCCGCCCGCCATCATGGAAGCAGGCGCGACCGATGTGCTGCGCCGCGCCGGTGGCCGTCCGGGACACATCTTCAATCTCGGGCATGGGCTAATGCCGCAGACGCCGCTCGATAATGTCATCCGCCTCGTCGATTTCGTCCACGAGCACAGCGCCCTGCCACTGGCGGAAGCGACCCGATGATCGCCGGGGTCGCGCGCGGCGCGATAACGATCGGGACACGCGGCAGCAAGCTGGCGATCGTGCAGACGGAACTGGTCCGCGCGGCACTGCTGGCGCACCATCCCGATCTGACCGTGGCGGTCGAGCGGATCACGACGCGCGGCGACGTGATCCTCGACCGCTCGATCGCAAGCGCCGCGCTGGACGACAAGGGGCTCTTCGTCGCCGAGATCGAAGCGGCGCTGCGCGATCGGCGGATCGACCTCGCGGTCCACAGCGCCAAAGATCTCCCCTCGACCCTGTCTGCCGATATGACCGTCGCCGCCTGGACGACACGCGCCGATCCGCGCGATGTGCTGGTGTCGCGCGTCGGCACCCTCGCCGAGCTGCCAGCGGGGGCGCGGGTCGGCACCAGCAGCCCGCGTCGGGCCTGCCAGCTTCGCGCGCAGCGCCCCGATCTGCTGATCAGCGACATTCGCGGCAATGTCGATACCCGCCTCCGCAAACTGTCGGAGGGCGACTATGACGCAATCGTCCTCGCCGCCGCCGGGCTCGATCGCCTCGGCCTGAGCGCGGTCATCACCGCACCGTTCGAGCCGGACGAGATGTTGCCGGCCGTCGGTCAGGGCGCACTGGCGATCGAGACCCGCGCCGATGACCCGTTCATGGCGTACTTACTCGCCCCGCTCGCCGATCCGGCAACCACCCAGGCGGTACGCGCGGAGCGGTCGTTCCTGGCGGCGGTCGAAGGCGGTTGTTCTGCGGCCGTCGCGGCCTATGCCGTCGCGCTCGATGGTGGTGGCCTGTCACTCAGCGGGCTGATCGGCGGGATCGACGGTCAACTCGTGCGCGGCGAACGGTTTGGCAAGGCCGCCGACGCCGAACAACTCGGCGCGGCCCTCGCGGCAGAACTGCTGGCACACGGCGGTGCCGCTCTGCTATGCACGCCGGTGGATTCTTCCGGTGCCTGATCAGGCTCAGCCGCTCGCCGGTCGGCGGATCGTCGTCACCCGCGCTGGCGAGGCTGGACAACGTTTCGCCGCGCAACTCCGCGACCTCGGGGCAACGCCGATCGTTTGTCCCGCAATCACGATCCAGCCACCGAGCGATCCCGTCCCGCTCGACGCCGCTCTTGCCGCGCTCGACTCCTACAACTGGCTAATCTGCACCAGCGCGAATGCCGTTGCCGCGCTCCTCGATCGCTTGCCGACCGCGCGTGGCGATCTGAGCCGACCGCGCGACTTGCGGATCGGCGCGGTCGGCAACGCAACCGCCGCAGCCCTACGCATGGCGGGCTGGGAGCCGGATTGTGTGCCGATGACGCAGACCGCCGCAGCCCTGGCAGACGCACTCGGCGATGTTGCCGGTCAACGGATTGTCTTCCCCGCCTCCGAGATCGCGCGACCGGACCTGACGGAAACATTGCGCGCACGCGGCGCGATCGTCACGGTCGTCACCGCCTACCGCACCATCGCCGCCCCCCCGGAGCAGGCCGAAGCACTCAAGGCGCAACTCCGCGCCGACACGATCGACGCCATCATCTTCACCAGCCCCTCGACCGTGCGTGGTTTCCTACCCCTCCTGACGGGTGTCCCGCTGAACATGCAGCGTCCGGCGATCATCTGCATCGGGCCAGTCACCGCAGCGGGGGCACGCGATGCGGGGCTATCGGTGACGGCGACCGCCGCCGATCACTCCGTCGCAGGGTTACTCGACGCACTCTGCACCCATTTCGCCACCGTCCATCGACAAGAACTCAGCGTTGCAAGCACGAACGGAGGAGCACACTCATGCTCGATCTGACGACAGGAACCGCCACAAGCTATCAAGGACCACGCCCGCGCCGCCTACGCCGCAGCCCCACGCTGCGCCGGATGGTGCGCGAAACCAAGCTCCAGGCCAGCGATTTCGTCCACCCGCTCTTCGTCACCGCCGAACACGATGTCGAGCGCCCGATCGGCTCGATCCCCGGCCACGCTCAGCTTTCGGTCGATCGCCTCGATGCGGTCGCCGATGAACTGCTCGGCCTGGGGATCCCGGCGGTCCTGCTCTTCGGTATCCCCGCGACGAAAGATGCGCGCGGCAGTGCGGGGTGGGATCCGACAGGGCCGGTGCCGCAGGCAATCGCCGCCCTGAAAGCGCGTCAGCCCGACCTCGTCGTGATCGCCGATGTCTGCCTTTGCGAGTACACCGACCACGGCCATTGCGGTGTCCTCGATGGCGCGACCGGCGCGGTCCTCAACGACGAGACATTGCCACTGCTCGCTCGTGCCGCCGTGGCCTACGCCGATGCCGGGGCGGACATCGTCGCCCCGAGCGCGATGATGGATGGGCAAGTCGCCGCGATCCGCGCCGCGCTCGATGCAGCCGGTCACCATGAGGTATCGATCCTGGCGTACGCCGCCAAGTTCGCCTCGGCCTTCTATGGACCGTTCCGCGAGGCGGCGGGCTCGACCCCCTCGTTCGGCGATCGTCGCGCCTACCAGATGGACCCGGCGAATGGCCGCGAAGCACTGCGCGAAGTCGCGCTTGATGCGGCGCAGGGTGCCGACATGCTGATGGTGAAGCCAGCCGGAGCCTACCTCGATATCGTGCGACAGGTCCGCGACCGGTTCGATCTGCCACTCGTCGCCTATCAGGTCAGCGGCGAATACGCGATGCTGCAAGCGGCCGCCGAGCGCGGCTGGCTCGATGAGCGTCGCTCGACACTCGAAAGCCTGATCGCGATCCGCCGCGCCGGGGCCGATCTGATCATCACCTACGCCGCCCGCCAGGCCGCGCGCTGGCTTACCGAGGGCGAGTAGCCAGTAGTTGGTAGACAATAATTAGTAAGAGGAGTTGCTAAAGATGACAACGATCACTGCTCGCGATGCGCGCTCAGTCGCGCTCCTCGCCGCCGCGCGCCGGGTCATCCCCGGTGGTGTCAATAGCCCGGTGCGGGCCTTTCGTGCCGTCGGCGGCACGCCGCGCTTCATCACACGCGGCGAAGGCCCCTATATCTACGATGCCGACGGGCAGCGCTATATCGACTACGTCCTTTCCTGGGGACCGCTGATCCTCGGCCACGCGCACCCCGCCGTGGTCGCCGCGCTGCGGATGCAGGCCGAGCGTGGCACCTCGTTCGGCGCACCGACCGAGGCCGAGACGGAGCTGGCCGAACTGATCGTCGCCGCGCTGCCATCGGTCGAGATGGTCCGGTTCGTCTCGTCCGGCACCGAGGCGACGATGAGCGCACTGCGCCTCGCCCGCGCCGCGACCGGACGCCACAAGATCATCAAGTTCGCGGGCTGCTATCACGGCCACGCCGATGCTCTGCTAGTCCAGGCCGGTTCGGGTGTGGCGACACTCGGCCTCCCCGACTCGCCCGGTGTCACCCCCGGCGCGACCGCCGACACCCTGACCGCGCCGTTCAACGATCTCGCCGCCGTCAAAGCCCTCTTCGCGGCCAACCCAGACAGTATCGCGGCGATCATCGTCGAGCCGGTCGCGGGCAACATGGGCCTCGTGCCGCCGCGGCCCAACTATTTGCAGGGGTTACGCGTCCTCACCGCGCAACACGGCGCATTGCTGATCTTCGATGAGGTGATGACCGGCTTCCGTGTGGCCCACGGCGGCGCACAAGCGTTGTACGGCATCACGCCCGACCTTACTTGCCTCGGTAAAGTAATAGGAGGCGGCTTGCCGGTCGCGGCCTACGGCGGGCGGCGTGATCTGATGGAATGGGTCGCGCCATCCGGCCCGATGTATCAGGCGGGCACCCTCTCTGGCAATCCGCTGGCGATGGCGGCGGGGATCGCGACCCTGCGCGAACTCGCCAGAGCGGGCACCTACGAAGGGTTGAGTGCGACGGCCAGCGCCATCGTGGAGGCGGTCAACGAAACTGCAGCGAGCGCCGGTGTGCCGGTGAAGGCGGTGGCGCTCGGCAGTATGTGGGGCTTCTTTTTCAGCGATCAGCCGGTCCGCGATTATGACTCGGCCAAGCACGCCGACACCGCCCGCTACGGTCGCTTCTTCCATGCCATGCTCGACGCCGGGATCTATCTGGCACCGTCGCAGTTCGAGTCGGCCTTCGTCTCGACCGCCCATACGCAGGAAACACTCGATGCCACGCGCGAAGCGCTGACTCACGCGATGAAGATCATCGCCGACTGAGCCCAGCCGCACCTCGACATCCAAACCTCACACGACCGGCGCATCTGCCTGACGCGCCGGTCGGCGCATCGATACGGCGTTCATGTTATGATGCGGCTGATCACATATAGCCACGTATCAGCCTCGGTATGGAACTATCCCGGCCTATTCGACGCTTTCCCTGTACACACCGGCTACCCCCGCACCGTCGGCGTCTGTAGGAAAATGGAGCAAACTGTGGCAGAGCGAATCGATGCAACATCGGCTCAGGCAAACATGCTCATCGATCAGGCACTCAGCGGTCGGCTGACCCGGCGCGAGGCGTTGAAACGGGCATTGGCCCTCGGCCTCAGCGGGCCGCTCGTCTCGCTGATCCTCGCGGCCTGCGGCACCGGCACTCCGACCGCCACCAAGAGCAGCGCCACCGGGGCGGCGGGGACCGCGAAGAAGGGCGGAACGATCAAGGCCGGGCTCGATTCCGATGTCGCCAATCTCGATCCGATGCGCTCCAGTTTGCTCGTCGATCGTCAGGTCCTCTACAACATCTACGATTCGCTCGTCACCTACGACGACAAACTCACGATCCAGCCGAGCCTCGCGGAACGTTGGGAAACCCCCGACACCAAGACCTATATCTTCCACCTCCGCCAGGGGGTCAAGTTCCACGACGGCACCGACTTCAACGCCGAGGCGGTCAAGTTCAATATCGAACGTAACCTGAACGACAAGAATACGAAGCGCAAGAGCGAACTCGACACGATCACCAGCGTCGAGGTGGTCGATGCGAACACGGTCAAATTCAACCTTAAATCACCGTTCTCTCCGTTGCTCGCCAATCTGGTCGATCGCGCGGGGATGATGGTCTCGCCGAAAGCGGCACAGGCGGGCGGCGAAGACTTTACGCGCAAGCCGGTCGATGCGGGCACCGGCCCTTTCAAGTTTGTCGAATGGGTCACCAGCGACCATATCACGCTGACGCGCAACGAGAGCTACTGGCGCAAAGATGCCGCCGGCACCGCCCTCCCCTACCTCGACAAAGTGACCTACCGCCCAATCACCGATGAGACGGTGTCGCTCACCAACCTGAAGACCGGCGATCTCGACATCGGCTTCGTCGTCCCGGCGAAAGATTATGCCGGACTGAAGAGCGGCGGCGAACTGCTCCTCAGCGAGATGCCCGGGCTCGGCTTCGCCTCATTCGAGTTGAATACGCAATCGGAGCCATTCAGCAAGAAGGAATTGCGCCAGGCCATCGCCGAGGCAGTCGATCGCGATCAACTCCTCAAGACGGTCTTCTTCGGGATCGGTCAGGCGGCATACGGCCCGATCCCTCCGCCGAGTTGGGCGTTCGACACGGCTTTCAAGCCGTACGGCGCGAACGCCGACAAAGCGAAAGAGTATCTGAAGACAGGTGGCAAGGCGGACGGCTTCACTTTCGAGATGAAGGTCTCGGCGGGTTCGCCGACCACCACACAGCTCGCCCAACTGCTCAAAGATCAGCTCGCCAAAGCCAACATCACGATGAATATCACGCAGCTCGAGTTCACTAAGATCGTCGATGACCAGCAGAAGGGCAATTTTCAGGGGACGCTGGTCGGCTGGAGCGGGCGGATCGACCCCGATGGCAACATCTACAATCAGTTCCGCACCGGTGGCAGCCTCAACGATCCGAAGTACTCCAACAAGGCGGTCGATGATCTCCTCGATCAGGCCCGTGCCGAGGGCGAGCAGGCGAAGCGCAAGGATCTCTATCAACAGGTCCAGAAGCTGATCGGGGAAGATGCCTCCTTCGTCTTCTACCGCTTCAACCCCGCGTTCATGCTGGCGCGACCGAGTGTGCAGGGGATGCAGCTCTACCCCGACCAAATCATGCGCTTCGCAACAGGCTGGCTGAAGTAAAGGCGACACTCGGCCGTTGTCGGTGAGCGGCAGAAAAGTTCAGAAGCGCCAGGAACGACGCTTCGCGCACCCGCTCTGCCGCTCGCCCACACCCAGGGAGCTGCGATGTTCGCCTATATTGTGCGCCGACTCCTGCTGATGCTGCCGGTCGCGCTCCTGGTTAGCATGATCATCTTCCTGCTACTGCGACTTACCCCCGGTGACCCGGTCCGCACGATGCTCGGCGAGGAGGGCGATCCGGCTACGGTCGCCGCGATACGCCAGGAATATGGCCTCGATCAACCGATCCCGGTGCAGTATGTCGTCTGGCTCGGTCATCTCCTGCAGGGAGATATGGGGCGCTCGCTACGTACGCGCCAGCCGGTCACCGAGGCGATCTTCGAGCGGCTACCGGCCACGCTGCAACTCGGTCTGGTGGCGCTCTGCTACAGCCTGATCATCTCGATCCCGGTCGGGATCTTCTGCGCGGTCAAGCGGAACTCCGGTTGGGATATTCTCGCGACCGGCTTCACCTTGCTCGGCGTCTCGGTGCCGAACTTCTTCCTCGGGATCATCCTGATCCTGTTGCTGACCCTCGTCCTGAGGATCTTTCCGCCCGGCGGGTATGTCCCCTTTATCCAGGATCCGTTCCAGAATTTGCGGCATCTGGTCTTGCCCGCGATCACTCTCGGGACGGCCAGCCTCGCCGTGAATATGCGGCTGATGCGGTCCAGCCTGATCGAGACGCTCTCGCAGGACTACATCCGGGTCGCCCGCGCCAAGGGGCTGAGTGCCCGCGCGGTCATCCTGCGTCACGCCCTGAAGAATGCCTTCATCCCCTTCATCACCGTCGTCGGCCTCCAGGTCGGCGCGGTCCTGGAAGGGGCGTTCATCACCGAGACGATCTTCATCTGGCCGGGTGTGGGCCGGTTAGCGGTCGATAGTATCGGCGGGCGCGACTATCCAATGGTGCAGGGGATCGTCCTGCTAAGCGCGCTCAGTTTCCTCTTCGCCAATCTCCTGGTCGACCTGTTGTACGCCTACCTCGACCCGAGGATCAAGTATGATTAGCGGCACCAGCACCACGCCCACCACGATCCCCTCCCTCGCCCGTAGCGAACGACGTTTGCTGAGTTGGCGGAATCTGCGCCGACACCCGCGCGTCCTCGTCAGCGGCGGCTTCGTCTTGCTACTGATCCTGCTCGCGATCGGCGCACCGCTCCTGGTGCGCGACAATCCCGAGCGGACCCACCCCAGCGATGCCTATGGCCCGCCCTCACTCACCAACCTTATCGGCACCGACGACCTGGGCCGCGACGTCCTCGGTCGCGTCCTCTACGGTGCGCGCGTCTCGCTCTCGGTCGGGATCATCTCGGTCGGGATCGGCCTGACCTGCGGCGTGGCCCTGGGCTTGCTGGCCGGGTATCGCGGCGGGGTCATCGATCTGCTGATCATGCGGGTGATCGACGCGCTGCTCGCCTTCCCCGGCCTGCTCTTGGCAATCGCGATCACCTCGGCCCTCGGGCCGAATCTGCGGAACGCGATGATCGCCATCGGGATCGTCGCGATCCCGGTCTATACCCGTCTCACGCGCGGGCAGGTGCTGCAAATACGGTCGCGCGAGTTCGTGGAGGCGGCGCGAGCGAGCGGCGCGAGCGAATGGCGCGTCGCCCTGCGCCACATCCTCCCGAACATCCTCAATCCGCTGATCGTCCAGGCGTCGCTGAGCGTCGCCTTCGCGATCCTGGCCGAGGCGAGCCTGAGCTTCCTCGGACTCGGCGTGCAACCGCCCGCGCCAACCTGGGGCTCGGACATCAACCATGCACGGGCCTATCTCTCGAACGGCTTCTGGTGGATGAGTATCGGGCCAGGGATGGCAATCCTGCTGACCGTCCTCTCGTTCAACTTCCTCGGCGACAGCATCCGCGATCTCCTCGATCCACGGATGCGGGATCGCTAAAAGAACACGCGTTAACTCGTGTCGCTCGGCCTCGAATGTGTGCGTAGTTCAGGCGAGTTGAATCAGGAGCTAGGTAGCGATGCTGAACGATTCAGGATCAGCGCAGCGGTCGCGCACCGAGATCCTGGAAGAAGCGCAATAAATAGCCATCGGGATCGAGCACAATGAACTGGTGGTTGCCGACCTCTTCCGTGCCCCGACGATACCATTTTTCTTCCAGTGACAGATAGATCGAAGAACCTGCCGCTATGACCCGCGCGTACAACTCGCTTACCCCATCCACCTCGATCTGGAAGTTGACGCCGCGCCCGTAAGGATACGCGGGCGGTGCGGCCAGAAACGCTCGCCCCACCGATTGCTCGATCATCAGACTCGCCCCTTCGCGGTCGAGATAAGCGAAGCGCTCTTCGGGGCGTTGGTAGCGCACAATGAAGCCAAGAACGTCGGTGTAAAAGGCAAGGCTGCGGGCGAAGTTGGTGCAGCACAGTTCGGGGACGAGGCGGCCGGTCACGACTACTCCTACGCTGATAACAATCTGCAGCAGTATTGGCAGTAGGGCCACGTCGGTCCAAAACAATCGGGCCACTATCCATCGCCGCGCTCAACGGCCAACAACGCCCGGATCTCGCCGAGTCGCGAGGTGACCGCTTCTTCCCCAGCGGTGATCGCCTCGCGCATCCGGGCGAAGTCGAGCGGCCCGATTCGCCCGAGACGCGGATTGAGGACCAGCG
>JAABUN010005396.1_pt1 | contig 15946 bp, 12 predicted proteins | sample 5559311 | NCBI WGS metagenome assembly JAABUN01 (sample SAMN10711877, study PRJNA513370) | rock metagenome | isolation source: Antarctica rocks | place: Antarctica: Victoria Land, Siegfried Peak sud
TCAACAAGCTCAAGAACTGGCGCGGCATCGCCACCCGCTACGACAAGCACGCGCTGGTCTACCGAGGCGGCGTCGTGCTCGCATCGATCGTGCTCTGGCTGTCATGACTTACAAGACACGCCCTAGAAGCTGGTTGCCGAGATCGAGCTCGATGGCGAGACACTCCTCGTGCAGGCAGCGCGCCACTGGATAATCTCGGCTTCGCAGTGCCAGTTGACCCAGGAATCGCGCTGCTGCCGCAGTGCCACTCCTGTCTTGCAGCTCGCGTCGAACGGCGAGGCTTTCCTCGAGGTAGGCACGGGCTGCGTTGACCTCGCCCCGGTACGGAGCGATCGCACCGAGGTTCTCGAGCGACTGGGCGACACCGCGTGAGTCCCCGAGTTCCCGGTAGCGATGCAGGCTCTCGAGGTAGAGGACGTGCGCCTCGGCGGCTCCCTTGAACAAGGCAGTCCGTCCGGAGACGAAAAGGAGTTGGACCACGACGCCCAGATTCATCAAGGACGCGGCAATCATTCGAGGGTCCCCAAGCTCACGACTCGTTACGAGGTTATGCTCGAAGATGTCCCGGGCACCGGCCAGGTCACCTTGGCTGACCGCCACGTTGCCGAGCCCGTTCAGTGCCGCCGCCATGCCCAGCCGATCGTCGAGGGAGCGCCGGAGCTCCAAAGCCTGTGCGTACAGGCCACGGGCGGAACCCTGATCGCCCTGGCTCTGAGCCAGCACACCCGCTGAGGTCAGGATCTTCGCCCGGAGCGGGACGGGTACGTCAGCGTCCAAGACGGTCTCGAGGCGCGACCGCCCTTCGTTCAGGAATCCGCGCATCTGCCAGTAGCGCCACAGCGCCGCGGCTGTGCGAGGTCCACCCAAGTCCTCCGGGTGGGACGCCGCCCAGTCCAGGGCACCCCGGAGGTTGTCGTGCTCGGCATCGAGCACCTGCAGCCACCGCGGCAGCTCGGGACCGTCGAGTCCCGCCTCGGCGGTCTCAGCGAGAGTGGCCGCCCAGTCGAGTTGGGACCTGCGAGTCTCCAGCTCCAGGCCCGCGCCGGCGAGCACCTCGTGGCCGTACTGCCGCATGATCTCCAACAGCCGGTACCGGCTGCAGGACCCGGCCCGATCGGCCAGGACCAGCGACTTGTCGACCAGGCGGGAGAGCGTGTCCAGCGTGGTGCGCGCTTCCCTGGGACAGACTGCCTCGGCGGCCTCCAGCGAGAAGTCGCCGGCGAAGACGGACACGCGGGCGAACAGGCGACGCTCCGTGTCCGAGAGGGCCTCGTAACTCCATTCCATCGCCGCTCGCAGGGTCTGATGCCGAGGTGGCGCAGTCCGTGACCCGGCGTCCAGGAGCGACAAGGGGTGGCGAAGGCGGTCTGCGATATCGGGAACGGCCATCGACCGGACCCGAGCGGCAGCCAGCTCGAGAGCGAGCGGGATCCCCTCGAGCCGGCGGCAGATCGTGGCCACGTCGTCGGCGGACGGCCCGAGGTCGAGCCCGGGAGCGACAGCCCGAGCCCGATCGACGAACAGCGCGACAGCGTCGTGCCGGAGGAGCGGCTCGAGCTCCGCAGGGTCGTCCTCTCGTGGGGTCGACAGCGGCCCTACGACCCACACGGTTTCGCCCGTCACGCACAGCGGCTCACGGCTGGTCACCATGATGTCCAAGCCCGCGCAGCTCTTGAGCAGGCAGTCGACCAGTGACGCGCACGCCGACACGAGGTGTTCGCAGTTGTCGAGAACAAGCAAGGACCGCCACCCAGTCAGGTGCGCCGTCAGTGCCTGGGTCGCTGTGGACCCGGGCGCATTCGGCGCCCCCACGTCGGCCATAACCTGCTCCGCAAGCAGGTCAGACTTGGCCAGGCCGGCAAGTTCGACCAGCCACACACCGTCGGGATAGTCGGAACCGACGTCGCCAGCCACTTCGAGACCGAGGCGGCTCTTGCCGAGGCCGCCGGAGCCGGTCAAGGTGATCAGCCGGGTGGAGCGCAGGAGCTCCTGGATCTGAGCCCGCTCGCCGACGCGACCCACGAAGCGGCTGATCGGGACCGGGAGATTCCCGCCCACCCGCCGAGCGGAACCAGTCCTGGTTTGTCTCGGTTCCTCAACATGCAGGGCTGCGTGGGCAGCCCTTGTCTGCGCGGCCGGACCAACTCCCAGCTCCTCGGCGAGCAGGCGCTCGCAACGCTCATACGCCTGGAGAGCGGCACCCCGATTGCCAGCCGCCTCATGGGCCGCCATGACCCGTCGGTGAGCGGATTCCCGCAGTGGCTCCAGAGCGACAGCCGCCACGGCCGCCCGAAGCGCGCTGTCGCTGTCGCCGCATGCCGTCGCTGCCTGAGCAAAGGTTTCCAGTGCCTGAAGATGGAGTTCGCTCAGCTCGGCCCGACGACGCTCGACCCACGCGCCGTCGCTCGCCGCGAGGAACTCACCGCGCAGCGTCGCCACGGCCCGCCGGGCCGCTGCACAGGCCCGTTGCGGCTCGTCCGCCAGGTCCTCTCCTGCGCTCCGCAGGAACGCCTCGGCCACCTCGATGTCGACTGTCGAACCGGGCGGCAAGTTCAACTGGTAGCCACCGGAGCCGGAGGTGAGTACTTCTGCGGCATTCAGACCCGCCGCGTTCAGGGCGCCACGTAGTCGGGCGATTACGCCACGAAGGGCCGCGCGCCACGTCGCCGGCAATTCGACGCCCCACACCGCCTCGGCGAGTTCGTCAGCCGACACCGGCCGCCAACGTTCCAAGACGAGGTAAGCCAGCGCCACCCGTGCCCGGCACCCGAGGGCGGTCGCGGTGCTCTCTCGGCCGGACCCGCCGAGAACTACCCGGCCAGCCAGGGAGATGTCGACACGCTCTGCCATCGCCGCCCAGTCTCAATTCGACATTACGCCCGCGTTCGCGGCTCACTCCTAGTCTCTCATTCGTGCCAGAAGCGCACATTTCGACGGGGCGCAGAAGGGTAATCCGCATGGCCGCAGTCCGAACGCTACTTGCGCTGTCTGTCCTGGCGCCGTTGCCGCTTCTCCTCGCTCCGGTCGCGCAGGCACAGACGGCATCCCGGCCCGTGGTGGAGGCGCCGCGTCAGGTCACGGGTGACGCAGACCCGCTTCGGCTCAATGACATCCCAGCCCTGGCCGTCGACCCGAACGATCCCAGCACGGTGGTCATGGCGGTCGGTGACGCGCGCAACGGCGGGTGTGGCCTCCGCGTCTCCCGGGACGCCGGTCTCTCCTGGACCACGACCGCACCGACCCTGCTCCCCGACCCGACAGCCACCTGCATCCAGCGCGCCTTGGGGCCCGTGATGGCGCCGGCATTCGCCTCGGACGGCTCGCTCTACGTGGCTCTTCCCTCCTCCGTACCGGAAACCGACGCCGCCAACGGTCCGATCGACCTGCTCGTCGCCCGCACCTCCGACCTGGGTCTCACCCATGAGACCGCAACTGTGGCCAAGAGCGACATGGTCGCGATTGACCCTGCTGAGTACGGGGGTCAGGGACCGACCGAGCAGGCCAACACCTGGCACAAGTTCCCCAGCCTGGTGATCGACCCTGACAACCCCAAGCGGCTCTACGCCGGCTGGCGCTGGTACGCGTACGGCACCGATCTCCAGGCGCTGTCGGCCGCGGTGCCCTTCCGTCCATACTTCGGGGTCTCCGACGACGGCGGCAAGAGCTGGAGCGAGCCCGTCGACCTGCTGGCAGTGAGCAAGGGGGTCTCCGCCTACGGGGGGTCCGCGCCCATGCTCGTGGTGGCGCCCAACGGCAACCTCTACGGGTTCAGCAAGGAGTTGCGCGCGTCGCCGCCGGCCGGCCAGGCCAGCGAGGATCCGCGGGTTCTCATGTTCATGTCGACCGATGCCGGCAAGACCTGGTCCACCAGCGTGGTCAACGATGGCGGGCCTAATCTGCAGGCCAGCCCTGAGGCAGCCGTCGACCCGCGGAACGGCGACCTGTACGTCGTCTACGCCGTTGGGCCGAAGCACACGCCGCTGGGCACCCCGCCGCCCGCACCGCAAAAGGTGTTCGTCACCCGTTCGACGGACGAGGGCAAGACCTGGAGCGAACCGACCAAGATCGACGACCCGAGCGCACCCACGGACCGCGGCGACGAGTTCTACCCCACCATCAGCATCGCTCCGAACGGTCGGATCGACGTGGCCTGGTACGACTTCCGCAACGACCCCTTCGGCCCTCGTCAGGTCGGACAGTTCTACCGCGGGGAGCGCTACTGGGACGTCTACTACTCCTCCTCTACCGATGGCGCCGCCACCTGGTCGGCCAACATGCGGGTGACCGACCCCTCGGTCGACGGCGGCGCTGGAGCGACGTTCAACAACATCGACACCCGCGGGCCGATGGGGCTCGAGTCGACCGAGGAAGCCGTCTACCTGGCCTGGTCGGACTCCCGCGCCAGCCGGGGCGAGCTGGAGGCCGAGGACGCCTACTTCACCAGGATCCGGTACGCCGGTGTGGCCGATCTCGGGGAGGCGGCCGGTCGGCCCGGATGGCTGTGGGCTCTGCAGGGCGCGGCCGCCGCGCTGGCCGTCGGTGGGCTGATGTTGCTGCTCGGAGTCCGGCGGGCCGGCCAGCGTCGCTCCGGCAAGCCGGCAGCGGACGCTGGGTAAGAAACGTACGGGAGGCGACTGTGCAGAGCCAGGTACTGACGGCGCGGGACCGCTGGGCCATCGAGACGATGGAGCGCCAGATCGCGGTCCTTGAGACCAGGGAATCCGAGGGCAGGCAGGCGCCCGACGCGGTGCAGCAGTGCGCTGGCTGGCTGGCCCTGCAGCGCCAGGTGCCCGGCTACCAGCGCTACCTGCGGCCGTGGATCGCCGGGGTCGGTTTCGACGGTGCGGTGCCGGCGATCGCCGAGCACCGCGCGGCACTGCGAGTCCACCTGGCACTGGCCGACAGAGAATTGGCCAGGTTCGACCCGACGATCAGGCAGCGAGCCCAGCAACAGATCGGTCTGCGCCTTGCCGTCATCGGCAAGGGGGGCGCCGGCAAGACCGTCCTGGCGAGCACGCTGGCCCGCCTCCTGGCTCGTCGGGGCCGCAAGGTCCTGGCGGCCGACCTCGACACCAACCCCGGTTTGGCCATGAGCCTCGGTATGCCACCGACCGAGGCCGGGCTGCCACCTGAGGCGATCGAGCAGCACGAGGGTGGCAACTACGGGTTCCAGCTGGCCAGCGGACTGACTCCTCCTGACGCGGTGGAGCTATTCTCCACACCGGGTCCGGACGGCCTCTGCTATCTCGGCGTTGGCAAGATCAGTTCCGAGTCCAAGTCGGCCGCCAAGCAGTCCGTCCCCGCTGTCGTGCAGATCCTGCTGGGTGTGGGCTCACCGGAGTGGGACGTCGTCGCCGACCTCGAAGCCGGGCCCACGACACCGTTCGAGCGTTACCACGCCTTCGCCAGCGACGTGATGGTGGTGGTCGGCCCGGCTTGGCGCTCAGCCCTGACTGTTCGTCGTCTGCTGCCCATGCTGACGGAGGTGAACCCGATCATCGTCGCCAGCCAGTACGGCGACGAGCCAGACCATGCCCATCTCGTGCCGTGGGGCCGCATTCCGTTTGATCCGGCGGTGCGCGAAGCCGAGCGCCAGGGCCTCGCGCCTTTGGACGCCTGCCCCGAAGCTCCGGCGATGCGCGCCGTCGAGTCGCTGGTCGAACGCCTTCTGGACCGTACGGCCACGGTGCCCTCGGCCGAGGGTGGCGGACGATGAGCTGCATGGCGTACGCGGACAGGTTTCTTTCATCAAGGTGGTGGCCCGGATGTCGATCGGGCGCCAGCCGCGACGGGCATAGCGGCCCGGGACTGTGAGGTAACGACATGAAGATTGCGGTCACCGGCAAGGGCGGCACGGGCAAGAGCACGGTCGCGGGTTACCTGATCCGCCATCTCGCCTGTAGTGGGCACAGAGTCGTCGCCCTCGATGCCGACCCCAATCCGAATCTGGGCATCTCCGTCGGGGTCGCCCCGGAGACCGTCGAGTCGATGGAGCCGATCCTCAACGCCCTGCTGGACAGCGGTCACACCCACAAGGATCCCCAGCCGCCGGCCGAGGAGCTGCTCCGGCGCTACGGGGTGGAGGCGAGAGACGGCATCATCCTGGTCGCGACCGGAAAGGTGGAGCGGCCCTCTGATGCCTGCCTGTGCTGCGGCTCCCACAACACCACCCGACAGTTCTTCGGCGATCTCTCGGCCGAGGACAGAGTCGTCGTGGCCGACCTGGAGGCAGGGCTCAACGAGCTTATCTGGGCCCACCCGGCACGTGACGACGTCGTGCTGGCCGTCACCGACGGCAGCGTGAAGTCGGTCGAGATTGCCCGACGGGCGTGCGGCCTGGCCGCCGAGATGGGTGTCACCCGCATCATCGGCGTCGCCAACCGGAGTGTCGACGGGGCGGATCGGCAGCAGCTGGCCGAGGAGCTGGACATCGCCGAGATCGTGGTCGTGCCCGAGGACCCTGCGGTGCTGGCAGCCGACCACCGTGGGGCGGCCCCGTTCGACGCCTACCCTGACTCGCCGGCCATGGTGGCCGTACGCGAGTTGGCAACGCGCCTGGTCGCTACCTCCTGACCCCCGCCGCAACTACCGCGCCGTCCATCCTCCGTCCAGGGAGAAGGCAGAGTCGGTGGCGAATGCCCGCAGTGCTCGGGGGGCCGCTCGTCCGTCGGCGCTGGCCCGTCGGCCAGCCGCTGCGGCAGCGGCGGTGTCGTCGAGCTCCTGCAGGCAGTAGGCGCGGAGCACCCAGGCGGGCTGGTAGTCGCGGATGACGGTGTCCGGCAGGGCGTCGAGCAGGGCGAGTGCTACCGGCGGCCCATCGACGACCGGTACGGCGAAGCGATGCCGCAAGCCGGTCGCCGTGCGGCATGACCGTGAGGCGTCAGTCGGTTTCAGCAGCTCGACGACGGAGGTCGATGGGGATCTCGGGGGTTGAGTAGCTCACCTGATGGAGCGCAGCAGCGAAACTAGCCGTCGATCATGCTGGCCGCCTCCAGTCCTGGTGGCGCCGGCAACGTCGTAGACCTCTGTTGCCGGGCCGGAGAGCAGGCGGTCGGCCATCTCCTGCTTCAGCACCGTGAGACGGGCCTGGTCGTCGGTGGTCCGTGCCTGCTTGCGGGACAGGTCAATGAATTCCTCCCGTACCAGGCCTCCACGCAGGATCAGCGTCACGGTGCGCTCGCGGTAGCCGAGCCGGAAGACGTAGCGCTCGAGCGTCCGGCCCCGCTCCGGGCGCTCAAGCGCGGGATCGACGACATAGCGATCCTCGGTGACGGCGCGGGCGACCAGCTCGAAGGCGTCACGGGCCCCCGGCCCAGTGAACGCCGTCCGCACGGTGATCTCGCGTCGCTCGGGGCGGCCGTCGGGAGCCAGAAGGGGCAGCGCTCGCTGCAGGACCGTGAAGGCATGGGCCACGCCGCCGGGAAAGCGGGGACCGTGGTAGCGCATGAGGTCCGCGAAGGTGAACGTCAGCAGCTGCCCCTCGTCGAGCACCTCCAGGCTGCCGGTCACCGGGTGGCCAGGGCGCCGGCGGCCCAGGGCAGGAAGCCGTTCAGGAAGCGCTCTGTGGCGGGCATGAAGTGGCCGCCGAAGTGGCTCATCGGATCGAGCGTGGAGACCACGAGAGTGCCCGCCGTGCTAACGCGGTCGACGTAGAGCAGAGCTTCGCCGGTCGGGAGCGCCACCAGCACCTCTGCGCCGTCCGGCGGGTCGAGGACTCCGTGGTAGTGCCAGGTGCAGTCCCGGATCTGCAGGTGGTCGAACAGCGGGTGGTCGGGCGCCGATGAGTGCAGCCCGAGGTCGGCGCCGGGCTCGAGCCACCACCAGAAGTTGGTCGGTCGGTGGGTCCAGCGCACCCCGGGAAGGAACTCCGGGAGCGGCTCCCCTCCGCTGAAGGTGAGCACCGTGCCGCCCGCGTCCAACAGCTCCAGGATGCGGCCGGCGGCCCGGGTCAGCAGGCCGCGGTGCAGCCGTTCGGGGACGATCAGGCCGTCCAAGCCGGTCAGGTCGGTGTCGGCGAGCTCGGGTAGGTAGTGCAGCCCGCCGGTGAGGTGGCGGGCGTACTTCGGCGTGGTGAGGGCGCGGTGGTGCTGCGCCGACCCGCCGTACACCGCCGCCAGGCCTGACCCACTGTGCTCGACGACCGGGTGGTTCGCGTTGCCCCACTGATCGGCAGCCGGCGTCCGTGCTGCGGAGCCCCGTCGGCGGGCGGCCTCGCCAAGCGCCCAGTCCAGGAGCTGCCCGGGGATGCGGGCGGCGGAGTTGTCGCTTCCGTTGCCGTAGCCGAGCAGGTCGCCGTTCGCGTGCACGACGATGGTCCCGGCGGTGGAGACCCGGTCGAGGTAGGTCACCGGCTCGCCGCCGGACAGCCGGACGAGCACCTCGGCGCCTGCCGGCGGCGGGTGGTGGCCGCGGGCGAAGAAGCCGGCCACGCCACGCCGGAAAGTCAGGTCGTCGGGGTCGACACCGGTGAAGATCGCGTGCTCTGCGACCTCGGTGACCCGGTAGGCCGGCAGCGACGGCGGGTCGATCGGCACGAAGTGGGAGGTGCCGGGCAGCCAGTCGCGGTGCAGCTGCCCGCCGAACACCAGCACGCCGCCGCCGTCCAGGTGGGCCCTGATCACGCCGCGGTGCCGGGCCAGGTGCTCCTGGTCGACCATCGAGGTCACCACGAGCACGGCGAACCGGCTCAGGTCGGTCTGCGCCAGCTTGTAGCAGTCGACGACGCTCGCCTGGTGTCCCAGCTCCCCGGATTCCAGCGGGGAAAGCTCGGACCGGATGTCCATGCTCAGCAGCGCGATGCTCGACATGCTTGTCCTCCTCGTTCTCAGCGGGTCTTGGCCGCGGCAGCAACCAGCGCCGCGGTATACTCGTGTCGCGGGCGACACAGCACGTCGGTGGTCGCCCCGTGCTCGACGACCCTCCCGGCCTGCATGACGACCAGGCGAGCGCAGCTGCGCTGGGCCAGCGCGAGGTCGTGGGTGATGTGCAGGACGGCGACGCCGTGCTGCGCGCTGAGCTCGCCGATCAGCTCGGTGAGCTGCAGGCGCAGCGAGGCGTCGAGCATCTGGGTCGGCTCGTCGGCCAGGATCAGCCGTGGCCGGATGACCAGCGCGCGGGCGAACGCCACCCGCTGCCGCTCCCCGCCGGAGAGCTGGTGGGGATAGCGCGGCAGGTAGTGCCCGACCGGCTCCAGCCGCACCGCGCCCAGCGCCTGCTCGACCCGCTCCCGGCGCTCGGCGCGGTCACCGAGACGGTGGATGAGCAGTGGCTCGGCCACGATGTCCGCCACCCGCAGGGTCGGGGGGAGGGAGGCGTAGGGGTTCTGGAAGACCAGGTGCAGCGCCAGCCGCCGCCGTCGGGCGTCGGCGCGCGAGGCGCCGACCAGGTTGGTGCCCTCCAGCAGGATCCGGCCACGGTCGGGCCGGACCAGGCCGGCGACGGCTCGGGCCACGGTGGACTTGCCGGCACCGGAGCCGCCGACCAAGGCGACCGACTCGCCGCGGGACACGCACAGGTCGACGTCGATGACCGCCGCCACCCGGTGGAGGCTGCCGCGCTGCCGGAAACTCACCGACAGGCCCTCGACGGCCAGGACCGGTGTCACCGCGACACCCGGGACCCGGCCGGCTGCAGTCGCGGCGCGGACTCGACCAGCAGCCGGGTGTAGGGGTGCGCCGGCGCGCTGGTGACCGCAGCGGTCGGGCCGATTTCGACGATCCGGCCGCCCTGCATCACCGCGATCCGGTCGGCGATGCGCTCGGTCACCGGCAGGTCGTGCGACACGACCAGCAGCGCCAGGCCCAGGCGGGTGCGCAGCCGGTCGAGCAGGTCCAGGACGTCGGCCTGCACCAGCACGTCCAGCCCGCTGGTCGGCTCGTCGGCGATCACCACCGCCGGGTCGTTGGCCAGGGCCATCGCGATGACCACCCGCTGCCGCATCCCGCCGGAGAGCTGGTGGGGATGGTCGCGGTCGCGCGCCGGGTCCAGGCCGACCAACTCGAGCAGCTCACGGGCGCGCTGCCGGGCGGCCGTGCGGCCGACGGGCCGGTGGGCACGCACGGCCTCGGCGAGCTGGAAACCGATGGTCAGCACGGGGTTCAGCGCGCTCATCGCCTCCTGCGGGATCAGCGCCACCCGGTCGCCGCGCAGCGCGCGCAGCTCGGCAGCCGACGCCGTCGCCAGGTCCTGACCGCATACCAGCACACTGCCGCCAGTGATCGTGGCGGAGGCGGGAAGCAGCCCGAGGGCGGCGCCGGCGACCGTTGACTTGCCGCTGCCCGACTCCCCGACCAGACCGACCAGCTCGCCGGCCGCCACGGTGAGGCTGACCCGGTCCGCGGCGAGAACCTTTGCGCCGTACCGCACGGACAGTTGGTCGACCACCAGCGGCGGCTGCTCGTCCAGAGGCAGGGCGGCGGCGCTGACCGGCGTACGTCGTCGTAGGTTCGGCCGACGCAGCGACACGCTGACCCGGTCGCGCAGGGACGGCTGGGTCCGCTCCTCCATGGCGTAGCCGAGCAGCGCGAAGGCCAGGACCGTCGTCGCGATCGCGAGCCCCGGCGGGATCACCCACCACAGCCAGGCGTCGGTCAGGAATGCGCTGCGGGCATGCGCCAGGGACAGCATGGTCCCCCAGCTCTGCGCGGTGAGGTCACCCAGACCGAGGAAGGCCAGCGAGGCCTCCAGCAGGATCGCGGTCTTGGTCGCCAGCACGAACTGCGGCACGATCAGCGGGGCCACCGCGGGCAGCACGTGGCGCGGCAGCACATGGCGAGGTCGGGCGCCCATCGCCCGCAGGGCCTGGAGGTGGTCGCGTTCGCGCAGCGACAGCACCTGAGCCCGCAGCTCGCGGGCCATCCCGGCCCAGATCACCGCGGCGATCACGACGATCTGGGTGAGCACACCCGGGCCGGCGAACACCCCGATGACGATCGTCAGCGGCAGTACGGGCAGCGCGAGCACGACGTCGACCAGGCGCATCAGCACCGCGTCCAGCCAACCGCAGGCGTAGCCGGCGATCACGCCGACGCCGGCCCCGATCACCGTCGCGGACAGCGCCGCGACGACCCCCACCAGCAGCGAGATCAGGGCGCCGTAGACCAGGGCCGAGAGCAGGTCCTGCCCGACGTCGTTGGTGCCGAGCAGGTGCGCGGCCGACGGCCGGGCGAAGGGCACACCCACGCGCTCGGTCGGATCGTACGGCGCGAGCCACGGCGCCGCCAGCGCCACGACGAGCAGCGCGACCAGCAGGGCCAGACCGACGGCCGCGAAGCGCCGGGAGCGCCCGCTCATCCGCCGACCGCGACCCGGCCGCGGCGCAGCCGCGGGTCCAGCAGCGGGTAGACCAGGTCGGCCAGCAGGTTCGCGCCGACCACACCCACGGTGGTGAGCAGGAAGGCGCCCTGCAGCAGCGGGTAGTCCCGGGCGGTGACCGCCTCGAAGATCAGCGCCCCGAGACCCGGGTAGGCGAAGACGGTCTCGACCACGACGGCCCCGGACAGCAGCGCTCCGGCGGCCAGGGCCAGGTTGGTGAACACCGGGAGCAGCGCAGTGCGCAGCCCGTGCACGAGCGCGACGCGGCGCTCCCGCAGCCCCTTGGCCCGCGCCAGGCGCAGGAACGGCTCGTCCAGCACACCGACCATCGCGGCCCGCGCCAGCAGGAAGAAGCCACCCAGGCCGGCCAGGACCAGCGTCGTCACGGGCAGCGCCATCCGCAGCAGCACCTCACCCAGCCACGGCAGACCCTGGCCGCCGAGCGCCACCGCGCCGTAGGAGGGGAACCAGCCGAGCTGCACCGAGAAGACCGCGATCAGGACCATGCCGATCCAGAAGCCAGGCATCGCGTCCAAGGCGAGCACACCGCTGACCGTGCCGGCGTCGCGCTTGCTGCCGCGCCGCCACGCCGACCACGCGCCCAGCAGGGAACCGAGCAGGAAGGCCAGGACGGTGGCGGTGCCCACGAGCGCCAGCGTCCAGGGCAGGCGTTCGGCCAGCACGTCCACGACCGGCCGGCTGTCCTGCACCGACAACCCCAGGTCGCCGCGCAGCAACCCGGCCCAGAACGCGGCGTACTGCTCGGGCAGCGACCGGTCCAGCCCGAAGGTGACCCGCAGCTGCTGCAGCTGCGCCTCCGACAGCGCCTGCGCGTCGCCGCCGTAGACGTAGACGACCGGGTCGCCCGGGGCCAGCCGGGGCAGCGCGAAGTTCAGGGTCGCCGCGGCCCAGAGGACCAGCGCGTACTGCCCGACCCGGCCGGCGATCGAGCTCACCTGGCGGGCGTCATGAGGAGTCGGCGGCGACTACAGCGCCGGCGTCTTGGCCGACCAGTGGCGGCAGCAGCGACCACTTGTGCACGATCCCGTAGCCGGGTGACTCCACCCAGCCGGCGAAGCGGTCGGGCTGGAAGGCCCAGTACTCGTCGGGGTAGTACAGCGGGATCGACGTCGGCTGCCGGTTGAACAGCGTCTGCATCTCCTCCAGCACACCCAGCCGGTCCTGGATCGTGGTGGTCGCCTTCCAGCGCCCGAACAGCGCGTCCCACTCCGGGTAGGGCAGCTTCGGCGCCCGCCACAGGTAGCCCGAGCGGTGCGACATGATGAACTGCGTCGGGTCGGCGACGCCGTGCGGACCGATCGCGCCGATCACCATGTCGAAGTCGCGGGACTTGGCGAGGTCGGCCACCGATCCGGCGTCCAGTACCTCGACCTGGGCGCCGATGCCGACCTCGCGCAGGTCCTCGGCGACCAGCTCGGCGGAGCGGAGGTCCAGCGGTGCGGCGCCGTTGGCGCTGACTGCGAACGACAGCGGACCGTCCGGTCCCTCCCGGACGCCGTCGCCGTCGGCGTCGCGCATCCCCAGCTGGTCCAGCGCCGCCGCTGCCTCCTTCGGGGCGTACGGCGTCGAGTTCGACGGGTTGGCGAAGGGTGCATCGGGATGGGGGTAGCCCTGATCGGCGCGGCGGCCCTTGCCCAGCCCGACGATCGCGAGGAGCTGGTCGCGGTCGACCGCCCGGCTCAGTGCGTACCGGAACGCCGGCTGGTCGAAAGGCGGCCGGTCGTAGTTGATCCGCAGCTCCGGGAAGCGCAGCGGCGCAGTCTTGACCACGCCCACGTCGCTCGAGCCGGTGAACTGGTCGATCAGCTCCGGTGACAGCGGTCGCGTCGTGGCGTCGACCTCGCCGGACCGCAATGCGGTGAAGGTCGCCGACGGGTCGCTGATCACCGGCATGATCAGCTCCTTGACGACGGGCTCGCCGGCGAAGTAGTCGGGGTTGGCCTCGAACCGGTAGCCGGCGGTGCGGTCGTAGGACACCAGCCGGTAGGGCCCGGTGCCGACGGGCAGCGCGGTGACCGCCTTGGCCTGGTCCGGCGGCACGGAGGCCCAGATGTGCTCGGCGATGATGGGGAGGTCGGCCAGTGTGACCGTGCCCAGCTCGGGACAGGGGAACGCGCAGCTGAAGCGGACCTGCGTCGGCGACAGCGCGGTGATCGTCTCGATGGTCGGGATGTCGCTGATGTGATGGGTGTAGGTGCCGGTCGGTGCCTTCTTGAAGTAGTCGAAGCTAAAGGCCACGTCCGTGGCGTCGAACGGCTCGCCGTCCTGCCAGCGCACGCCGTCGCGCAGGTCGACCTCCCATGTCGACGGGTCAAGCTGGCGGGCCGCGGTCGCCAGCCACGGCTGCGGCTTGTCGACATAGGGCGAGGGCGCGAGCAGCTTGTCGTAGACCAGCTCGTCGATCGCGGGGCTTTGGTCGGCGAAGATGTTCAGCGGACCGCTGTCCTTGGCCAGCGCGATGGTCAGGCGTTCGGCCGTGACCGGGCCCTGACCGGAAGCAGCTCCGCTCCCGCCGGCGGCTGACCCGCCACCGGACTCGCAGCCGGCGAGCAGCACACCGGCCGCGAGAAGTAGCGCCAGGGCGTCACGCGGGCGAGACGTCATCGCGACAGTCCTTGGCTGAGCAGGAGCGCCCGTCGCCGGGTCAGCCAATGTCGATCGACGCACATAGCGCCCGTGGTCTCGTGCAGGAACAGGTATCGCGCCACAACAGCCTCCCGGAAGATGTTAGGGCAACCTAACCTAACCGCGATGCCTGCTGTCTCGCGACGGCACCGGAGCGCATGGCGCAGTTCTGGGCCGCGATGCTCGGCACATCGGTGCGCGGGCGGTGGAGCAGTACGTCAACCTGCACCCGGTCGCGGGCGGGCCGGTGCTCGCGTTCCAGCGGGTCCAGGCCAAGGCGCCCGGGAAGAACGCCCTGCACCTGGACCTGCACGTGGCGCACGAACGGGAGCGGGATGAAGTTGCACGGCGGGCCGAGGACCTCGGCGGGCGCGTTGTGGACCTGGTGAGTCAGGACGACACCGAGTGGCTCGTGCTTGAGGACCCCGAGGCCAACCGGTTCTGCGTCGTTGCAGTGGGACCACTCTCGGACTGAGCACGCGCTGCCCGGCGTAGTCGAGAGCGGCGTGCCAGAGGACGTTCGCTGAACGGCGCGGGAGCAATGATCAGAATCTGTGGATGGGCCTCGGCGAGGTGACGTGAACGGGCGCACCTTCCCGAGGATGATCCGAAGTCCAAGAAGCTCTGATCAGAACCGGCGTTGGAGCGCTGGTTCGGGAAGGTACGCCCATGCTCAAAGTAGTCCAGGAGGACAGCAAGTCCAGTGTCGAGGCCGCGTCCGCGGGTGGGCCGTTGCTCGACGCTCTCGTCCGTGAGGGTGCTCGGCAGATGCTCGCCACGGCACTGCAGGTCGAGGTCGCTGCGTACATCGATGCGCACGCCGATCTGCTCGATCCCGACGGGCGGCGGCTGGTGGTGCGAAACGGTTCGCACGCGCAACGGGAAGTGATGACCGCGGCGGGGGCGGTGCCCGTCCGAGCGCCGCGGGTCAACGACAAGCGCATCGATGATGCCACTGGCGAGCGGATCCGGTTCAGCTCGGCGATCCTGCCGGCCTGGGCGCGCAAGTCGCCGAAGGTCGCTGAGGTGCTGCCGCTGTTGTACTTGCACGGGCTGTCCAGCAGCGACTTCGGGCCGGCGCTGGAGCAGTTCCTGGGCTCCGGGGCGGGCCTGTCAGCCTCGACGATCACCCGGCTGACCACGCAGTGGCAGCAGGAGCAGCGGGCCTTCAACGCCCGCTCGCTGGCCGGCACCGACTACGTCTACGTGTGGGTCGACGGGATCCACCTGAAGGTCCGGCTCGAGCAGGACAAGGTGTGCCTGCTCGTCATCCTCGGCGTCCGCGCGGACGGGACCAAGGAACTCCTCGCGCTCGCCGATGGGTTCCGCGAGTCCAGCGAGTCCTGGGCGGACCTGCTGCGCTCGTGCAAGCGACGCGGCATGCAAGCACCGGTCCTCGCCGTCGGCGACGGCGCGCTCGGGTTCTGGAAGGCCGTGCGCGACGTGTTCCCCGAGACCAAGGAGCAGCGCTGCTGGTGGCACCGCATCGGCAACGTCCTGGCGGCGCTGCCGAAGTCGGCGCACCCCGGCGCGAAGGCTGCGCTGGCTGAGATCTACAACGCGGCCGACCGCAAGCACGCCCAGGTCGCGGCGAAGGCGTTCGCGATCGACTACGGCGCGAAGTGGCCCAAGGCCGTCGCGAAGATCACCGAGGATCTCGACACGCTGCTGGCGTTCTACGACTACCCGGCCGAGCACTGGATCCACCTGCGCACTACGAACCCGATCGAGTCGACCTTCGCCACCGTCCGGTTGCGGCAGCGCGTCACCAAAGGCCCCGGCTCGCGCGCGGCCGGCGTCGCGATGGCGTTCAAGCTCATCGAGTCCGCGCAGGCCCGCTGGCGCGCGGTGAACGCACCGCACCTCGTCGCTCTCGTCCGTGCCGGCGCGACCTTCGTCAACGGCAAGCTCGTCGAACGACCCGACGAATCAGGAGGCGAGCAGCAAGTCGCGTGACACACCGATCCACAGGTCTTGACTATTGCTC
>JAABUN010005397.1_pt1 | contig 15946 bp, 16 predicted proteins | sample 5559311 | NCBI WGS metagenome assembly JAABUN01 (sample SAMN10711877, study PRJNA513370) | rock metagenome | isolation source: Antarctica rocks | place: Antarctica: Victoria Land, Siegfried Peak sud
GCGGCGCAGCGCGCAAGAATGGACCAATGATGCACGACGACGGCACCCTCTTCGAGCTACCGGACACCTTCCGCCGTGCGGGATCTGCGCCCGCGACCTCCAGCGGGGTCGGCGCCGGCCCGCGCCGGTCTCCGAATGAGGCCGCCTTTTCGTTCGCTGCTCCTACCCGGATCGAGGACCTGGTCCCCGCTGACTGGGCGGCGGCGCTCAAGCCGGTTGAGCCTGTGCTCCATCGGCTCGCGGCGTCACTCGCAGGTGACCTCGACCACGGCCTGCGCGTCCTGCCGGACGCTCCGGATATCCTTCGCACCTTCGCCACGCCGCTGGACAGGGTTCGCGTGGTCCTCGTGGGGCAGGACCCGTATCCGAGCATCGGGCACGCCGTCGGGCTGAGTTTCGCCGTCGATCCTGCCACCCTGCCGATCCCGCGTAGCCTGGCGAACATCTTCCGGGAGCTCTCCGCCGACACCGGCGCTGCGCTGCCGGCCACCGGTGACCTGTCGGGTTGGGCGGAGCAGGGTGTCCTGCTGCTCAACCGGGTCCTGACGGTTCGCGCCGGTGAGGCCGCCTCGCATCGGGGCCTTGGCTGGGAATTGGTGACGGACGCTGCCATCCGGGCGCTCGTGGCGCGGGGAACTGCACTCGTGGCCGTCCTGTGGGGCAAGGATGCGCTGCGCCTCAAACCCCTGCTCGGCAGCACGCCCACGGTGGAATCCGCCCATCCCAGTCCGCTGTCCGCCTCGCGGGGATTCTTCGGGTCGCGGCCGTTCAGCCGGGTCAATGGTCTGCTCGTGCAGCAGGGAGCTGAGGTCATCGACTGGTCGCGTACGGGCGCCGGCAGAGCCTGACCCGCTTACCGCCGTCGGTTGCGCTGTCGCTCGTCTGCGCCGAGCTTCCGGGTGAAGGGGCGCGCGAGGGTGTCTCCGAAGACGACGCCCGCCGCGATGGCCAGCACCACGGTCAGCGCATTGAAGAGGCCGAGGGCGCCGGCGGAGACCACCTCGGAGTCGATCGTGAGCATGTACATGGAACGGAAGATCGTGAGACCGGGGTAGAGGAAGAGGACCGCGGGCACCGCGACCACGAGCTGAGGAGCGCCAAGCCGAAGGGCGACGACACGGGAGAGCGCCCCGATCAGGATGGCCGCGAGGGCCGGTGCGAGCCGGTACCCCACGCCGGCGGCGGTCGCGCTGATCAGGAGGAGGTACCCGGCCACGGCGACCAGCGATGTCGGGATGACGAGCAACACGTCCGTCTGTTCGGCAATGCAGATCATAGCCACGGCGGTGAAAATCAGGAGGGCGACGACGGGCCAAGGATACTGCGATCCGGAGGATTCGAGGACCTCGAGCTCCGGGATCCCGAGCGCCGAGCCGATGACGAGCGCTACCGCGATACCGGCCACCAGGGCGGCGAACACCAGGATTGCGGACAGGAACCGTCCCGCGGCGGTGACCGGGAACCCATTGATCGCGTCCTGCGTGGCGGAGACGAGTCTGCCGGTCGGCAGAAGCAGAAGGATGCCGCCCACCACCACAAGCGCCGGGGAGATGGGAACCTGCAGCCACCAGAACAGCAGTGCGATGAGTGTGACCAGCGCGGAGGAGCTGGCAACGGAGAAGAACTCCGGGACCCGCCACTCGCCGAGCTTGCGGCTGACGAGATCCACGAGGATGCAGCTCCCGAAACCGATGAGTGAGCCGAGCGGGGTTCCGCCCACGAACGCGACGATCGCCGCGGCGAAGACGCCGAAGGCGACCGTGACCATCCACCGCGGGAAGGGTTTGGGCCTGTGCAGAATCGCGTCGAGGCGCTGGGCCGCTTCTGTGCGGGACACGCCGCCGTCTGCGATGTCGGACACGAGGCGGTGGATGGCCGTCAGCCCGGCGTAGTTGTTGGTCCAGGAACGCACAACGCGCAGCACCGTCGTCGGCGTCTGATCCTTCGCGGAGTAGTTGAGCACCACCGACTGGTTGGTGATGTCCACCTCGATGTTGTCCAGCCCGAAAGCGGCTGTCACCGCGATGATGCTCGTCTCGACCTCCAGCGCACCCGCTCCGTACCGGAACATGGTCTCGGCCAGACTCAGCGCGAAGTCCAGCGCCTTGCGCGCACTGGCATCCGGGCCGCCGGCCTGGACCCTGGGATTGGCATAGGGGCTCCCGGCGAGTCGCTCCACGATGCTCATGGCCTGCGTGGGCGGAGCCTCCCCCTGCACCAGGCGTCGCAGCACGCTGCGGGCTGCCGCGTTGGACCGGTTCGACGACGGCACGCTCTGCGGCGTCGTCGGCAGGGCATCGGTGGGGCTCACCACGGGCTGGCGCTGCCGACCCTGCCGTGGCGCTTTGGGTTCAGATCGCTTCGGAGCCTTGGCTCCCGATCTGTCGGCATTCGTGCCGTCGTCCCCGGGCGTGGAACCGTCTCTCACAGACGCCTTTCATGCTTCGATCAGCGCGGCAGCCCGCGGACGTCTGCTCAGTAGAACGGCTGATGCGTGCGTCGCCACTGCACCTGGCGCGCGACGCGTTCTGCGATCGTGTTCCACACACGATACTTCCAGCGGCTGACCACGAGGTCGTGGCAGCCTGCGAAATCCGTCACGGTCTTGGAGAAGCTCGTCTTGAAGAGCCCCAGGCCGTGGTGAGGGTGGTCCTTGTCCTTGAGCTGGTCACTCGGCGGCGTCCCGCACAAGTCGTACTCGACGATTCCGTCCTCGTCCTTGAGGTCGTTGATCGCCCGCCACTGCAGGAGGTGCGAGTCGCCGTACTGGGTTCGCCCCGGGCGGGACCCGCCGTCCTTGTACGTGCCCTTCGAGCCGTAATTGATGACGAACGCGCCCACCGAGGGCTTACCGTCCTCGTGCACGAAGTAGAAGCGGCCCTGTCCGGCGTCGACGAAATTCTGCCAGAAACGGCTGTAGTACTCGAAGGACCGCAGGCGGGCGGCAGACCGGTCCTCGATATGCGCCATCAGCGCGTACATCGCCCGGAAGGTCTCCTGCGTCGGCTCCATCCGCTGTACCTCGACGCCCTCACGGATGGCCCGGCGCACGGCGTTGCGGCCGCGCGAGTGCAGGTTCCGCAGCAACTGGTTCGGCTCCGGCGTCGTGTCCAGGAGGGCGGTGCTGTCATTGGGCTGCAGATTGAAGGTCTTGACGAGCCCGGCGGAGCGGAAGGCCTCCCGTACCTCGGGGCCATCCACGAGGTCCGGCTCCACCTTGATCGCGAAGACGTTGTGGCGGTCCCGGCGGGCGAGGTCCGCGACGGCCTGCGCCGCCATCGGAACATGGGCGGCCTCGGTGACCGCGGGCCCCTTGATGAGATACCAGAGTGCCCCGATCACGGGGACCTTCTTCTCGAGGATGAGGTTGTGGCTGGTGAAGCCGGGGCCGTCGAGGACCAGGAACCGGGGCCGCCAGCCGTGGTGGGACTTGACCTCCGCGAACGCCATGGATTGGAGCATGTTGCCGCCGCCCGGATTCGCCGTTACCAGTGCATCCCAGTCCTGCTGCTCCGTCCCGGTGGCGAAACGAGCACTGAAATCAGCCAAGATTCCTCATTCACTGGTGGGCGTCAACCAAAGGACGCGGCCAAGTCTAGCGGCTCGCCGCCGCAGTCCCGCGCCGCGTGACGGCGAGGTTGCCCCGGGAAACAGTTCTCTGTACTCGGCCGGCCAGGGTGGTTAGCATCGGAATCATGGAATTCAGATACCTCGGAAACAGCGGCCTCAAGATCTCGGAAATCACCTACGGCAATTGGCTCACGCACGGCTCCCAGGTCGAGAACGACGTCGCCACGCAGTGCGTGCGTGCCGCACTCGACGTCGGCATCACCACCTTCGACACCGCAGACGTCTACGCGAACACGGCCGCGGAGACCGTCCTCGGTGAAGCGCTGAAGGGTGAGCGCCGCCAGTCGCTCGAGATCTTCACCAAGGTCTGGGGTCCCACGGGGCCCAAGGGCCACAACGACGTCGGGCTGTCCCGCAAGCACGTCATGGAGTCGATCGACGGCTCGCTGCAGCGTCTGCAGACGGACTACGTGGATCTCTACCAGGCCCACCGCTACGACTACGAGACTCCGCTCGAGGAGACCATGCAGGCCTTCGCCGATATCGTGCGGCAGGGCAAGGCCCTCTACATCGGCGTGAGCGAATGGACTTCCCAGCAGATCCGGGACGGCCACGCCCTCGCGAAGGACCTCGGCTTCCAGCTGATCTCGAACCAGCCCCAGTACTCGATGCTGTGGCGCGTCATCGAGGGCGAGGTGATCCCGACATCGGAGGAGCTCGGCCTGTCGCAGATCGTCTGGTCGCCCGTGGCCCAGGGCGTGCTGACCGGCAAGTACACGCCGGGCCAGCAGCCCGAGCAGGGTACGCGCGCCTCGGATGACAAGGGCGGCGCCGACATGATCAAGCGCTGGATGGACGACGACGTCCTCACGGGCGTCCAGAAGCTCGGGCCGATCGCCGACGGTGTCGGGCTGACGATGGCGCAGCTCGCCATCGCCTGGGTGCTGCAGAACAGGAATGTGGCCTCGGCCATCATCGGGGCCTCCCGTCCCGAGCAGGTGGAGTCGAACGCCGTCGCGGCCGGCGTGACGCTCGAGGACGACGTCCTGACGGCCATCGACGACGCGATCGGCGACCTCGCCGAAACCGACGTCGCCAAGACCGTGTCCCCCGAGACGCGGCCGGTCTGATGACGTCACTGGACGTCGCCGTCACCGGCTCGAACGGCAAGCTCGGCCGCAGCGTCGTGCGCGGACTGCGCGAGGCCGGGCACACCGTCCTCGAACTCGACCAGTACGGAGAGCGGAGCCCCGAGTTCCTACGGATCGATCTGCGGGACTACGGCCAGGTGGTCGATGCCCTCCTCGGCGTCGACGACCGGCACTTCGGTTTCGACGCCGTCGTGCATCTCGGCGCGATCCCCGCGCCCGGGCTGCAAGCGGACGTCGCGACCTTCCACAACAACATGACGGCCACGTACAACGTCTTTCAGGCGTGCCGCCGCGCGGGCATCAAACGGGTGGTGTACGCGTCCAGTGAGACTGTGCTGGGCCTGCCCTTCGAGACTCCTCCCCCGTACCTCCCGGTGGATGAGGAGTACCCGGCGCGCCCCGAAAGCACCTACTCGCTCGTCAAGCATCTCGAAGAGCAGCTGGCCATCGAGTTGACCCGCTGGGACCCGCAGCTGAGCATCACCGCGCTACGGTTCTCGAATGTCATGGATCCGGAGGACTACGCGAACTTCCCGTCCTTCGATGCGGACCCCACTGCCCGTAAATGGAACCTGTGGGGGTACATTGATGGCCGCGATGGTGCCCAGGCGGTGGAAAAGGCCCTGCAGAATGCGGTACCGGGCTTCGACCGCTTCATCATCGCGGCAGCGGACACCGTGATGAGCCGTTCGAGTGCCGATCTCGCGGCGGAGGTGTTCCCCGGCGTCGAGCTGACCCGCAAGGTGGGCGAGCACGAGACGCTGTTGTCGATCGACCGGGCCCGGCGGGTGCTCGGCTACGAGCCGCAGCACAGCTGGCGCGACCACCTTCAGCACTGAGCAGTCCGGTCCGGGCGAGCTGTCGCCCCGACCGGATCATCAGTAGGCTGATGGTTTAAAGGGATGCGCAGCACCGACGAAAGGCAGAGACGATGACCGAAAACCTTCCCGATGAGGAGCTGACCATAGTGGGCGAGGAGCCCGAGGTGCCGAATGACTCGCTGGCCCCCGACGCCTTCGACCCGGTCCTCGAGGGCCGGCCGGACACCTATGCGGATGCCGCGGAGATCAACCCGGACCGCTGGCAGGAGGATCCCCTCCTGCAGGATGAGCCCGGCGCCACCGCGACGAACGACGACGGGAACGGCCTGGCCGCGATCGGGGAGGAGGGCCAGCTCAGCGATCAGACCCTGCGCGAGGAAACCGCGGAGGCGCGGTTCGAGCGCGGCGATGAGCAGTACCCGCCGCAGGAGCCCATGCTGGGCGAAGCCGTCGCGGACGTCGATTTCGGCATGATGGAGGACGACGAGGTCGACGCGAGCGACGACCCTGCGAACCGCGGCGGATCGCCGCTGAGCGCGATGGACGAACAGGACATCAACTGACTCAGCGCCGCCGACGGAGCCCCGGGCCACGCCCGGGGCTCCGTCGTGTCCGACCGGCTGACTGCTACTCCCGCTGCTGCTCCGCCGCTTGCCCATGTGAGGCAGCACACAACCGGAATAGCGCCCGGGAGCGCCCGGTTACGGACCAGTAGGATCTCGACCTCAAAAGTAGGAACACATGAAGCTGTTCTCCCCGCTCACCCTCGGCACGCTCGAACTTCCCAACCGGGTCGTGATGGCTCCGCTCACGCGGGTCCGCTCGGGCGAGGCGGGCGTCCCCGGTGACATCGTCGTCGAGCACTACCGCCAGCGCGCGACCCTCGGCCTGATCGTCAGCGAGGGCACCTACCCGAGCCACGCCGGCCGGGGCTTTCCCGGGCAGCCAGGACTGGTGACGGATGCACAGCTTGCCGGCTGGAAGCGGGTCACGGATGCGGTGCACGCCGACGGCGGCCGCATCGTCGCCCAAGTCATGCACGCGGGCCGGGTGACCCACCCGGACACCAACGGCGGCTACGACGTCGTGGCCCCGAGCGCCATCGCCATCGAGGGAACCACCCGCACCAGCACCGGCACCGGCAAGCAGCCCTACCCGGTGCCGCGAGCCCTCAGCACCGAGGAACTACCGGGCGTCATCGACGAATTTGTGACGGCGTCGCGAAAGGCCATCGACGAGGCCGGGTTCGACGGCGTCGAACTGCATGGCGCCAATGGGTATCTGCTGCACGAGTTCCTTTCCCCCGAATCGAACCAGCGCAATGATGGCTTCGGAGGATCCCCGGAGAAGCGTGCCCGGTTCGTGATCGACCTCGTGACGGCTGTCGCCGAGAAGGTCGGTGCGGAGAAGGTCGGACTGAGGATCTCACCGGCCCATAACATCCAGGACGCCCTCGAAACAGGGGCCTCCGATGTCCACGCGACCTACGGCACGCTCGTCGACGCGATCGCTCCGCTGGGGCTCGCATATCTCAGTGTGCTGCATGCCGAGCCCACGGGTGGGCTTGTCCAGGACCTCCGCGCGCGCTTCGGAGGACCGGTGCTCATCAATAGCGGCTTCGGGGTGATCACCAACCGCGAGGACGCCATCGCGATCCTCGAGGACGGCGTGGGCGACGCCGTCGTGGTGGGCCGTCCCACCATCGCGAACCCCGACCTCGCCCGCCGCTGGCGCGAGAATCTGCCGGAGAACGAGCCGAATCCAGCGACGTTCTACTCCGCCGGCCCGGAGGGCTACACGGACTACCCGTTCTACGACGGCACGGTCAGCAGCAACTAGGGGCAACGGCTCTCAATCGGCACACCGGCGCTCCCGTCACGCGACGGGGGCGCCTTCCTCCGCCCGCAGGGTCCGCTCCCGCTTCGCCCGTCCGGACACCCAGCCTGTGATGCGCGGATACCGCGCCACCGCCCAGCTGAGCAGGAGTGCAATTGCCGGGTGCGTGTGCAGCATCAGCATGACCTGGGGAGAGTGCGCCTGGCTGGTCGCAGTGCCGCTCAGGGGAATCTCTCCCCCGTGATGGCCTGCACCTCCGGACAAGGACGACGACGCGCCGCCAAGGGCCCAGTGCAGTATCTGCTGGGCAACTCCGAGCAGCAACAGCACCGCCCAAGTCGGCGGATGCGCCTGCGCGATGAGCGTTGCGGCCAGGACGGCGAGCGCGGCGAGTGCCAGGAGGATAGGAACAGCCGGTTCTGCGACGCCAGATGCGGCGTGCACCGCCAGGCCAAGACCGAGAGTGGACAGGCCCACCGTCGCCACGCGGAAGAGCGGGGGGGTTATCGTGCTGCCCGGCAGTCCGTAGACTGACCATAAGGGAAGTTACTTTCCCCGCAGCCGAAAGGACGAGTGCATGTCAGAGATTCCCAGCGACGACGACCGCATCCACAGCGAAACCCCCGCCGAGGGGGACCGGGACGCGAACCCGGAAGACACCAGGGTGCACTCCGAAGACCCGGCCGAGGGCGCAGATCCCGAAGATCAGCGCGGCTCGGACACGTAGCAATCCGCCCGGGTCAGCGTGTCTCCTCCAGGACTTCCCCGAAAGGGACCTCGTGTGAAAGTTCGGCCTGCTTGTCGACGGTGTGGTCACTGACCAGAATGCCGAACTTTCCCTCGGCCACGGACTGCTTCATCACCATCAGTGCCGTCTCGGCGAAGCTCTCGACCTGGGTCTCCAGGTAGCTGATGTACGCGGGCGGGAAATTCTCGGGGACTGTGAGCATGACTCCACGCTACCCTCCGCCTTCCAGGTCTGCCGAGCGAGTTTCAAGCCCGGCATCAGACCCGGGGCTGCTTCTCACTGTCCGGCCCGGGGTGATAGACGAGAAGTGTCCTTGGTCCTCCCGCGGCCGACACCTCTCGCGAGAATCACCACCAGTGACCTGAGAGGGGATTATCGTGACACACGTACTCAAGGACCATTCCCAGCTATTCGACCGTCCCGGCCCATGGACCACCATCTACGTCGATGGAAGCACGGCATTGTGGAGGGCCTGGCAGGTGATGAACTCCTTCCATGGAGCGTCGCCCAGCAAATGAAGGACGCCGACGCTCCCGAACCGGACGTCGAAGCGGTGGTCGCTGCGCTCGGGACAACGGCCAAGGGCCTGCCCGATCCCGTGACCCGTTACCTCCTCGTGAACAACGGGGAGTCGGTGGTCGACGACTTCCTGCCCGGTGACCTCGTGGTCCGCCTATCACCGCCGCGCGAGCCTACCTCCTCCGCGGTGAGGCTGAACGCTGGGATCTCGGCGTGGCCCAGGGATCATCGCCCATGCTCGAGCTGTGGGTGCTCGTCGCCGTCCTAGTCAAGGTCATCGACGCCATCCGCTACTGATCCCGGACAATAGTCGCATGCCACTCACGGTGACGCTCCTGGCCGATACTCACCTGTCGAAGCGCGCAAAGGAGCTTCCCGCCGAGGTGTGGACGGCCGTCGATTCGTCCGACGTCGTCGTGCACGCGGGCGACTGGACCAGCACGGATCTCCTGGACGAACTTTCTGACCGGTCACGCCGCCTGATCGCCTGCTACGGCAACAACGACGGCGCGGACCTCCGGGAGCGCCTGCCCCTGGTCGCACACGCGGAGCTCGACGGCGTACGACTCGCCGTCGTGCACAAGACAGGGCAGCGGCAGGGGCGCGAGGTGCGCATGACCGCGCTGTACCCGGAGGTGGATGTGCTGGTCTTCGGGCACAGCCACATCCCGTGGGACACGCGCGCTTCGTCCGGGCTGCGGCTCCTCAATCCCGGTTCTCCGACGGACCGTCGCCGGCAGCCGTACTGCACGTTCATGATCGGAACTGTCGACTCCGGCGTACTCGAGGTTGACCTGCACCGGCTGCCGCTGCGCTAGCCCGCGCAGCACCCGCTCCGGGGGCCGGAGGCCGCGCATGATCCGTGGCTTGCTGACAGCCCGCCGCCACTCTGGGACAATGGAGGAGCCTCAGCGGAGCGTTTCTGTTGCCCGGCGTGGAGAGGAGCAGCATGACTGTCCTGCAGATAGCACTCCTCCTGGGCGCCGGCGTTGTCGTCTGGTCGCTCGTCGTCGTTGCCATCGTGGTCTGGGTCATGGGCATGAGCCGCAACGCGGCTGTGGATGAGGGGAAATTCTGTCATGATTTGCAGCGCGAGAAGACCAGAGCGGCCCGGAAGGCAGCCGCGCGAAGCAACAGGACCTCGGCCTGAGCCCTAACCACGGCAATACCGCCGCCCCTTCCTGCTCCCGCTGATCACCGCGCCCTGATCACCCTCTCGGTCTGATTACCCCGTGGGCGTGCGGCTCATTCTGGGAGGTCTCTTCGGAGGACTGAACTTTGAACGCTCGTCTGCAGTACGGCTTCACCGACCGCATCGCTGGTTTCTTCTCTGCCTTCCCACCCTTTGCAGAACTGGAACCGGCACGGGTTGTTCGGGCGGATCGGGGCCCGGCCCCTGTCCACCAACCGGCTCGAGCGCACGCTTGTCGCCGCATTGGATTCCGGCGGCGTCCCTATCGTGATCCTGACCAAGGCCGATCTGAGGACCCGGGTCGACGATGTCGTGGCCGCCACCGTCGAGCACGCCGGCGGCGTAGAGGTGTTCACCACCTCGGCGGACGTCCGAGACGGCCCGGAAGATCTCCGGTCCGGTCCGGTCCGGTGTCGGTGCGGGCCGGACGTTGCTCGGCCCTTCCGGCGCGGGAAGTCGAGCCTGATCAACGCCCTTTTGGGTCATGCCCAGCAGGACACGGGCGAGGTCCGAGCGGACGATGGGAGGGGCGGGCATCCGACGACGGCGCGGGAACTGATTCCGCTCGACGACGGCACGCGATCCACTCGGCTTTCGCGACCGGAAACCTGGAGGAGCGCCGATGGCTCAGCTATCGCAAGATGCGAGCGTGAACTCGCGAGGCTACACCGACGAAGGACGCGGCAGGGCGGCAGCGCCAGGGCGGACGTCACTCAACTGACGCCCGCTGCGCCGGCGGGTAGGTTTCGGTGGAGCCTCCTGTCGGATTCGAACCGACGACCCCCGCTTTACAAGAGCGGTGCTCTGGCCAACTGAGCTAAGGAGGCGTGCTGGCCGGGCCAGCGGGCGCCGTCGTTCCTTCCAAGGGGGCCGGGAGATTGGAACGCGGAGCGCTCAACAAGGGTAGCCCAGCGCCCGCGGGCGGAGGAAATCAACCGCATCGGTTCGTCGGCGCTTGCCGGAAGCCCTCTCTGGCGCTCGAAGCCGGATAGCGAAAGGAACGAACCGATAGAGTCGTAGGCGAGACCAACTATGCAATGGAGCCAGTTTTGAGCGCAGCACAGCCTTCGACCACGCCAGGGGTGAACCCGTCGTTCCGCACGGAGGACCGGTTCGGCGAATTCGACTTTATCGTCGTCTCGAACCGGCTGGCGGTGGACCGATTTGTCGATGAACATGGCGAGAGTTCGTGGCGGCGTTCCCCGGGCGGATTGGTCACGGCACTGGCACCGGTGATGGCGAAAGCCGACGGCGCGTGGGTGGGTTGGCACGGCGCGCCCGACGAGACGCTCGAACCCTTCAGCGAGGCGAACATGCGCCTGGTGCCCGTGCCGCTGAGCGCGGAGGAGGTCGAGCTGTACTACGAGGGCTTCTCCAACGCGACGCTCTGGCCGCTCTACCACGACGTCATCGCCTCCCCCGAGTTCCACCGCACCTGGTGGGACTGCTATCGCAAGGTCAACGAGCGCTTCGCGCAGGCGACGGCGTCCGTCGCGGCCGAGGGCGCAACGGTGTGGGTGCAGGACTACCAGCTGCAGCTCGTGCCCAAGCTGCTCCGGCAGGCCCGTCCGGACCTGAAGATCGGCTTCTTCAACCACATCCCCTTCCCGCCGCTGGAGATCTACGCGCAACTTCCCTGGCGCCGGCAGGTCATCGAGGGGCTCCTCGGCGCCGACCTCATCGGCTTCCAGCGCCCGAGTGACGCCAGCAATTTCCTGCGCTGCGTGCGCCGCTTCAAGGGCTACACGATCAAGGCCCAGCAGGTGCGGATCCCCGCGGGCGACGACGGCACACCCGCCTATGTCTCACGCGCCGAGGCGTTCCCCATCTCGATCGACACCGCATCAATCACCGAGCTGGCGCGGCGCCCGGACGTCATTGAACGCTCGAAGGAGATTCGGCGCGAACTCGGGAACCCGCAGCACATCCTGCTCGGCGTGGATCGTCTCGACTACACGAAGGGCATAGGGCACCGGCTCAAGGCCTACGGGGAACTGCTCGAGGACGGTGCCATCACCGTCGAGGACGCTGCCCTCATCCAGGTCGCCAGCCCGAGCCGCGAGCGCGTGGAGCAGTACCGGCTGCTGCGCGAGGACATCGAGGGTGCCGTCGGCCGCATCAATGGCACGCACGACACCATGAAGAACACGGCCATCCGGTACCTCCACCACAGCTACCCCGTGGAGGAAATGGTGGCGCTCTACCTGGCCGCCGACGTCATGCTCGTTACTGCCCTGCGTGATGGCATGAATCTCGTTGCCAAGGAGTACGTCGCCGCGCGCACGTGCACCACGGGAATGCTCGTCCTCAGCGAGTTCGCGGGCGCGGCGGACACCCTCCGCCAGGCGATCCTCGTGAATCCGCACGATATCGACGGTTTGAAGAGCGCCATCGTTTCCGCGATCACCATGCCGAAGGTGGAAGCGATGCGGCGCATGCGGCTCATGCGCCGCCAGGTGGTCCACAACGACGTCGAGCGCTGGTCGCAGGCGTTCCTGAACGCTCTCCAGACCGGGAGCCCTGCCGATGGCGCTTGAACCGGGCCTGCACGCAGCGCTGCGCGCCCTCGCCTCAACGCCTCGACTGCTGATCGCCCTCGATTTCGATGGCACGCTCGCCCCGCTGGTGGAGCGGGCGGAGGATGCCCGCGCCCTGCCTGTATCCGCGGCGGCCGTCCGAGCCCTGGCCGAGCTCCCGGACACGACAACGGCGCTCATCTCCGGGCGCGCCCTGGACAGCCTTCGCGAGGTGGCCGCACCTCCGGCGGCTGCACTGCTCATCGGCAGCCACGGCGCCGAGACCTGGACGGGCCCGGGCGGCGCTCCCCTCGCGCTGGCGCCCGAGCAGGCGGATCTTCTCGCTAGCGCGGTGGACGCCGTCGAGCGCGTTGTCGCCGCGCACGCCGGAACACGCATCGAGTTCAAGCCCGCCGGCGTCGTGCTCCACACGCGGACGGCGGCCGATGACGTCGCGGACGCGGCCGTCGCGGCGGCCAGGGAGCATCTCGCCCCGCTCGAGGGACTGACCATCACCGACGGCAAGCGGGTCCTCGAGATCTCGGTCCTCCAGGCGGACAAGGGGCAGGGGCTCGCCCTGCTGCGGGAGATCACAGGCGCGACGGCGGTCCTCTTCGCGGGCGACGACGTGACCGACGAGCACGCCCAGCGGACACTCGGGCCGGACGATCTCGGGATCCGCATCGGGGCGGGAGAAACCGCCGCGTCCTTCACCGTCGCCGCGCCCGAGGATTTCGCCGAGGTCCTCGTGGAACTGGTAGCGTTGCGCGGTTCCCGTGCGCCCGGCCGGTGAACGTGTCATACTACGGGAGCGTGACCGACCCCACTGGTACTACCGGCGGGCTGCGCAGCACAACTGAATATTTTCCATTCACCACGGATCGTCGGGCACGTACCTGCCCGTGAAAAGGAATCAGAACCATGGCAACGGTAACGTTTGACCAGGCCACGCGCCTGTACCCGGGCACCGATAAGCCCGCCGTCAACAAGCTGGACATCGACATCGCCGACGGCGAATTCCTCGTCCTCGTCGGACCCTCCGGTTGCGGAAAGTCCACCTCCCTGCGCATGCTCGCAGGCCTTGAGGACGTCAACTCCGGACGCATTCTCATCGGTGACCGCGACGTCACAGATGTTCCCCCGAAGGACCGCGACATCGCGATGGTCTTCCAGAACTACGCGCTCTACCCGCACATGTCGGTGGCGGACAACATGGGCTTCGCGCTCAAGATCGCCGGTGTCTCGAAGGAAGAGCGCGCCGAGCGGGTACGCGATGCCGCGAAGCTCCTCGACCTCGAGGACTACCTGGACCGCAAGCCGAAGGCCCTCTCCGGCGGTCAGCGCCAGCGTGTCGCCATGGGCCGCGCCATCGTGCGTAACCCGCAGGTATTCCTCATGGACGAGCCCCTGTCGAACCTCGATGCGAAACTGCGCGTCCAGACCCGCACCCAGATCGCCTCACTGACACGCCGCCTCGGCGTCACCACCGTCTACGTGACGCACGACCAGGTCGAGGCGATGACCATGGGTGACCGCGTCGCAGTCCTCAAGGACGGCATCCTGCAGCAGGTCGACACCCCGCGCAATCTCTACGAGCGCCCCAAGAACGTCTTCGTGGCCGGCTTCATCGGCTCTCCCGCGATGAACCTCCTGGAGCTGCCTGTGGCCGACGGCGGTGTCCTGTTCGGCGGCCTCGTCTACCCTGTTCCGGGTGAGGTCCTGAATGCGGCCGCCGGCAACACCGTCACCCTGGGTGTCCGGCCCGAGGACCTCGTCCTCAGCAGCGTGGGCGAAGGCTTGCAGGTGGAGGTCGACGTCGTCGAGGAACTCGGCGCCGATGCCTACATCTACGGCCACACCACGCTCGACGGCAAGGACCACGACATGGTCGTCCGCGTCGACGGCCGCCGCCCCCCAATGAAGGGCGACAGCGTTTACGTCCGCCCCGAGCAGGGACACGTTCACCTCTTCGACACCACCAATGGGCTCCGCCTGGCAGAGACGGTCTAGTGCCCTGACGGGCCTCCCACCATGCGCGACAGCGGTGGTCCCGCCGGGTGTCTCCTCGACATCCGACGGGACCACCGCTTGCTTTTAACGCCAACTACGCTTGACCCAGGACCACCTCCAGCCCTGACCCGAAGGCACTATCATGACCGAGACCTCGAACGCCCAGTGGCATGACGAGCCGACAGACTACGACCAGGCCGGCAAGCTGCCACGGTTGCGGTCGTCGTCGTCGAACGCCGAGACGCTCGGGTCCCTGAACATCACGGCAGCGGCCACCGACCCCGAGCTGCTCGACCTCCCCTGGCACATCGCCCTCGAGCAGTGGCCTGCCAGTGCTCTTGCGGCCCTCCCCCGCGGCATCTCCCGGCACATCGTGCGGTTCGCGCATCTCGGCGGGTCGGTGATCGCGGTCAAAGAAACCAGCGAGCACCTAGCCCGCCACGAGTACCACATGCTGCGCAAGCTCCAGCGGCTGGACGTTCCGTGCGTCAAGCCCGTCGCCGTCATCTCCGGCCGCACTACTCCCGAAGGTGAGGAGCTCGATCCCGTCCTCGTCACGAGCCACCTCAAATTCTCCCTGCCGTACCGAGCCCTGTTCTCGCAGACCCTGCGCCGCGACACGCTGACGCGGCTCATCGATGCCCAGGCGCTGCTCCTCGTGCGCCTGCACCTCATCGGTTTCTACTGGGGCGATGTCTCGCTGTCCAATACTCTGTTCCGCCGTGACGCGGGCTCCTTCGCTGCCTATCTCGTCGACGCCGAGACGGGCGAACTCTACCCGGAGCTGTCGAGCGGTCAGCGGGAGTACGACCTCGAAATTGCCCGCGTGAACATTGCCGGGGAGCTGATGGATCTTGCCGAGGGCGGGCTCATCGAGGAGAAGGTGGATCCGCTCGCAACCAGCGAGCTGATCATGGACAGCTACCGCCGCCTGTGGACCGAACTCACAGAGAAGGAATCGTTCGAACTCGGTGAACGGTGGCGCGTAGGTGCACGTATCCGGCGTCTCAACGAGCTTGGCTTCGACGTCGAGGAGTATGTGATCAAGACAGCCGAGAACGGCACGCAGATCCAGCTGCAGCCCAAGGTCGTCGATGCCGGGCACCACAGCCGCCGCCTCCTGCGGCTGACGGGGCTGGACGCGCAGGAGAACCAGGCGCGACGCCTCCTGAACGATATGGATGCCTACCGCGCCGACAACAATCCGACGCTCGATGAGGAATTCAGCGCCCACCTCTGGGTGAACGAGGTGTTCGAGCCCATCGTGCGCGCCGTGCCGCGCGAGCTCGGCGGCAAGCTGGAGCCTGCGGAGGTTGTCCATGAGGTGTTGGAGCACCGGTGGTACATGTCCGAGCGCGAGGACCGGAACGTCCCGTTGGCCGAAGCCGTGCAGTCCTACCTCGACGACGAACTGCGGCATCGCCGCGACGAGGCCGAGATCATGCTGACGTCGGATGCTAAGCCTCGATCCACCGATGATTCTCGGGCCAGCACGGCGCGTTAAAGACGAAATGCCCGTCATCTGGGGGAGAATTTGGCTTACCACAGTCAAAATTCGGACCAGATGAGGACATCTCGTAGAT
>JAABUN010005398.1_pt1 | contig 15927 bp, 17 predicted proteins | sample 5559311 | NCBI WGS metagenome assembly JAABUN01 (sample SAMN10711877, study PRJNA513370) | rock metagenome | isolation source: Antarctica rocks | place: Antarctica: Victoria Land, Siegfried Peak sud
CTCTGCCTCGGAGGGGGCAGCCGGCGACGTGCAGGCGGTCAGGGCGAGGGTGAGCATGGCAGCCAGCAGCACGATTCGCGGCGAGGTCAGGTCCACGACCTGACTCTACGGGAGATGGCGGCTACTTGCCAGTCATGTGCAATAGCGGCTGTGTCGCCACAAGGCAGGGTGAGCAGTGCGGTTCCTTCGGTGTATGTGGGGGCACGGGGGACGGCAGGACCATGAACACCCCACCGAGCGACGGATCAGGGAGCAGCAGCGTGGCGAGTGACGACAGGACCACTGGGCAGTTCGAGGACGCTGGGCGTCCCATGCGGACGCCGGCCGAGATGCGTACCCCGCCCGCGAACGACGGTGCGGAGGCCGAGCCGACCGATCCCGACGTGCTCGTGGCCGAGATCGAGCAGACGCGGGAGGATCTCGCGGAGACGCTGGACGCGATCGTGGACAGGGTCAGCCCCAAGCGGGTAGCGAAGCGGACGACCAAGCGGGTCGGCGACGCGGCCAAGGAAGGCGCCGCGGAGGCCGGGGAGAGCGTCAAGCAGACGGCGGCTGCGGCCAAGGAGGGCGCGTCCGAGGCTGCCGAGATGGTCAAGCAGACGGCCGCCGAAGGCGCCGCAGAGGCTGCCGCGACCGTCAAGCAGACAGCGACCGCAGCGACGGAGGCCGTCAAGGACGCCGCGGCTTCCGTGAAGGAGAAGGTGAACGCGGCTCGTGGCGCTGAGGCTCGAGGCCCCAACGAAGGGGTGCTGACGGCGGCCGAGCCGGCCACACGGGCCACGTCGTCAACACCGTCCACGACGGCGACGTCCGAGTTCGCGCCCTACCGGCCGGTACCACCACCGGGAACCGGTCCCTCCCGGGCTCCCATGTTGGCAGGCGCGGCCGCCGCGGTCGCCGTCGTTCTGCTGCTCGTACGCCGCCGCCGCCGCTGAACATGCGCGAGCAGCCCGGCCCGGGCCAGGAGTCGGTCTGGGACTATCCGAGACCGCCGCGGGTCGAGCTTTCGCCGAAGCTGGTGACCGTCGAGTTCGGTGGGGTCGAGGTGTGCCGCACCTCGCGCGCGTTGCGGGTGCTCGAGACGAGCCATCCTCCGGGCTGGTACCTGCCGATGTCGGACTGGCTGCCAGGTGCGCTGCAGCCGGCCGGCGGCACGTCGTACTGCGAATGGAAGGGGGTGGCGACCTATCTGGACGTGCACGGGGGTGGCCGGCGCGTCGCCCGGGCCGCCTGGACCTACCTCGACCCGGTCCCCGCCTACGCGATCCTCCGCGACGCCGTAGCCGTCTACCCGGGGCGGATGGATCTGTGCACCGTAGCCGGGGAACCGGTGCACCCCCAGGAAGGCGGCTTCTACGGAGGATGGGTCACGGGTGACGTGGTCGGGCCGTTCAAGGGAGCCCCCGGCACCCTGGGCTGGTGACCGTTCAGAGCTGCTGCCCCGCTCCGTCCCGCTCCGATGCCGCAACCTCGTCAGGCGCGAACCCCCAGTCGCGCAAGGCGTGCCGGGTGTGCTGTCCAGGCGAGCACGGAGACTCGCCGACCGTCCCGGGGGTGCGCGACAGCCGCGGGGCTGCGGCCGGTTGCGGCACGCCGTCCACCTCGATGATCGTGCTGCGGGCACAGATGTGCGGGTGGCGCATGGCCTCGCCCATCGTCAGCACGGGCGAGACGCAGGCGTCCAGCGGCGCCCACTCGTCCCTGTCGCGGGTGGCGATCACCGCCGCCAACCGGCTGCGCAGCTCGGGCCACCGACCCACGTCCAGCTGGTCGGACGTCGTCCAGACCGAGCTCATCGACGACGATTGCCCAGAAGTGCGGCTCGACGGTGCCGACTGCGAGGCAGCCGCCGTCCGCACACCGTAGGTGTCGTAGAACGGCGCGCCGCCGTCCAGCAGGTTGCTGCCCCGCTCGTCCGACCAGCTGCCCGCTCCCCGCAGCGCCCATGTCATTGCCATCAGGGTGCTGGCCCCGTCGACCATCGCGGCGTCGACAACCTGCCCGTGACCGCTCGTCGAGCGCTCGAGGAGTGCGGCGAGCACGCCGACGACCAGCAGCCGGTCGAGCACGGCCAGCTCGACGATCCGGACGCCGGTCAGCGGTCCCTGCCTGGTCACATCACCTCCGCAAGAGGTTCGCGGCACTGCCCGTCCGAAAAATTTGAACGCGTTCGGAAAAGTACTTGCGCCCGGCTGCACTGGGCCGTACGTTGCTGTATCTGAACACGTTCAACTACTTGGAAGAGGTCTCATGAACCCCATCGTCTTCACCTACATCGCCTATCTGGCTCTCGCCGTCCCCATCACGCTGTGGGTCGGCAGCACCCTGCGTCGCAACGGCCGCGTTTTCCTGCTCGACGTCTTCGACGGAGACGAGGAGCTCGCGCAGGCGGTCAACCATTTGCTCGTGGTCGGCTTCTACCTCGTCAACCTGGGCTTCGTGTCGATCGCCCTCAAGACCGACGACCCCGTCATCGACAGCCAGTCGGCGCTCGAGGCGCTGTCTGTCAAGGTGGGCACCGTCGTGCTCGTGCTGGGCGTTCTGCACCTGGCGAACCTGTTCGTGCTCAACAAGCTGCGGCGACGCGCCCAGCAGGGTCGTACGACCGCCGTACGGCCGCCGATGCCGCCTGAATCGGTCTGGTCCGCACCCGTCATGCCTGGATGAGCGGCCCCCCTCGACCTACGGTGAGCCCTGTGACTGCACCCCGGCGTGAACCGGCCGCTTCGGCGAAGGGCGAGCAGACCCGTCAACTGGTCGTGGACACGGCGCTGCGGCTCTTTCGTGAGCGCGGCTACGAGGCGACGACCATGCGGACCATCGCAGCCGAGGCCGGCCTGTCCGTGGGCAACGCCTACTACTACTACCCGAGCAAGCAGCACCTGGTGCAGGAGTACTACGACCAGTCGCAGGAGCTGCACGACGCCGCTTCCCGCCCGATTCTCAAACGGGAGACCGACTTCGAAGCCAGGCTGCACGGGGTGCTGCGCGCACGGGTGGACACCATGCAGGCCGACAAGCACTTCGCCGTCGGCTTCTTCCGCTTCGCCGCCGACCCGCAGAGCCCGCTGAGCCCCTTCAGCGCCGAATCCGCCCATGCGCGAGCGGTGTCCATCGAGCTCTACGCGGAGGCCGCACGCGGCGCCCAGGCCGTGAAGATGCCGCCCGAGCTGAGGGACGCCCTGCCCGAGCTGCTGTGGCTGTACCAGATGGGGGTCGTGCTCTACTGGGTGCACGATGCGTCGCCGGACTCGGCAAAGACCTATGCGCTCGTCGACCTCACTGTCCCACTGGTGGTGAAGCTCGTCGGGCTGGCGCGTTACCGGCTGCTGCGGGGCATCATCTTCGACCTGCTCGATCTTGTGCGCGAGCTGCGTGCGCCACCGGTGTGAGTCAGTGGCGCACGCCGACCACAGCCAGTGCGACACGCCGGCCCCGACGTCACTGCTACCCCTTGCTGTGAACCTGCTGAGCCCCTCGCGCGCGGCGCTCGGTGTCAGTGGGCAGCGCAGCTTCTCGGTCGTGAACCCGCGACAACGGAAGGGTTAGCCCTTGACCGTGCCTTGGCCGGTGGCCCTCCGCAGACTGTCGTCTCGGTCAGCACACCGCAGTCCACCGCGTGGACGTGCGTCCTCGACACCGAGGCCCGCTGCACCTGGTCGGGTGGGCCGGCGCCGGTGTACGCCGACGGAGCCGTCGTCACGAGCGCTACGGTCGAGACGATCCTGGGCTGACCGGCCCGCTCAGTGGTCCCGAGCGACGATCAGCGCGATCTGCATCAGCAGCTCGCGAGGTGTCACGTCCTCGTGCGCCGCCGCCATCGGCAGCAGCAGGGCGGACAGATTCAACAGGCCGTAGTAGCCCTGCGCCAGCGCGCCGACCCCGTCCTCGTCAACCAACTGCTGCAGGTAGGCGCCCACCGGTCGTGGCGAGCCGGCCTCGGTCTCGGTCAGGAAGTCGGTCAGCGCCCCGATCGCCGCAGCCGTCGCGGCGCGGCTTTCGGGTGTGGTCACGCCCTGCAGGCTAGAGCCAGCCGGTGACGTAGCCGCAGCGAAACATGCGGGTGCAACGGTACGGGGTGCGCATCGCCCTGTTGACCTACTCCACCCGACCACGGGGCAGCGTCGTCCACACGCTCTCGCTGGCCGAGGCGCTCGCCCACCTGGGGCAGCAGGTCACCGTGCACGGCCTTGGGCGCTCGGGCGACACGGCCTGGAGGTGCCGCCGCTCCTGGCCTGCGCGGACGTCTTCGCCCTGCCGAGTGTGAAGGAGGGCTTCGGCCTTGCGGCGCTGGAGGCGCTCGCTGCCGGTGTTCCCGTCGTGCTACGGGATCTGCCGGTGTTCCGGGAGGTCTTCGGCGGCACCGTTCGGTACGCGCAGGACCCGGCGTCGCTCGCCGCGGCGCTGGCTGCGGCGCCGCTCGACCCCGAGCCGGGGCGGGCGCTGGCTCGCTCCCTGACGTGGGAGCGGGCGGCCGTCGCGCACCTCGCGGTCTACCGAAACCTCGCCGGAATGCGCGGCAACGCAAAGGCACGCAAAGGTAACGGCTGCGGAATCGGTCTCCTGCAAGGTGCACTCATGCCGGTCTTCGATGCCCACCGCCATCTCGGGCGACTGCCGGCGTTCCCCTTCTACGGCGGACCGCCGGTCGACCCCGCCCCCGGCGCCGCCGGGACGGTCGCCGAGCTGCTCGACCAGCTGGACCGGGACGACGTGGAACGGGCCCTGGTGCTGCCGAACTACGGCGTCCCCGATCCGGACCTGTCATTCGGCTTCAACGAGTTGGTGCTCGAGGCCTGCCAGAAGGACGACCGGGTGCTGGGCGCGCTGTGGACCTCGCCGTTGCCGAGCGATGCGCGGCGCAACGAGCAGGCGCTGGCCCTGGCGGGGGAGACCGGGGTGCGGGCTCTGAAGCTGTCCCTCCTGCTCGGCGGCGCCCCGGACGACCCGGCCTGCCGGCCGGGGCTGGAGCGCATCTTCGCCACCGTGCGTGAGTACGGCCTGGTCGTCCACGTCCACACCTCGCCCGGCGGCTCCAGCGACATCGATCGCGTCGGCACCCTGGTCCAGGACTACGGCGACGACGTCGCGATCCACCTGGTGCACTTCGGTGGCGGCGCGAGCGGTCACATCAAGCTCGGCGGCGGCCGCTTCCTCGACTGGGTCGAAGCCGGCAAGCGGGTCTACACCGACCTGTCCTGGGCGATCGGCTTCGCGCCGCGTTGGCTCGCCGCCCAGATCGAGGCGCGCGGCATCGGGCACGACCGGGTGCTGTTCGCGAGTGACGAACCGTGGGGCGACACCCCCGGTGAGACCGCCCGCCTGGCAGCGGCGTTCGGCGACGGCGAGCTCGGCGACCGCGCCTTCCGGCGCACCTTCAGCGATCTGTATGACACCACCCCACCTCTCGCACCGAACTAAGGAGAACCAGCCCATGACCATGGCCCCCGAGCGCGTCCTGACCGAGACCGAGAGCACCTCGCTCAACGAGATCGCCCACCCGTCGCTGCCTGCCGGCTCGACGTTGTACGGCGAGACGAAGGTTTTCCCGGACTACCAGGCGGAGCCGGGCGAGAGCTACTTCACCCTCGTGCACGGCATCGCGCACGAGAGCTCGGTGAGCTTCGTGGCGATCCTGCAGGCGACCCGGGCGATGCGGAAGGGTTTCGAGTCCGCCATCTACTTCTACGGACCAGGCTCTCTGAACTGCCTTGCCACGAGAGGTTTCCCACCACGGGCAGTGCCGCCTTCCCTGGCGAGCTGAACATCAACGACTCGCTCGCGACGTTCATCAAGGAAGGCGGGAAGGTCTACTGCTGTCGCTTCGGCCTCTCGCTGCACGGTGCCCGCGAGGAGGACCTCATCGAAGGTGTCATCCCGACCCACCCGCTGGATGTCCAGGACGCGCTCATCCACTACGCCCGCAAGGGTTCCATCATCAACAGCACCTACATGTTCTGACGTGGACGCCCTCGACCTGAGGGCCCAGCTTGCCACCCGCGGTGTCCGGACGGTGTCCGTCGAGATGCCGGTCCGGCGCGCGGGTGGGGCTGGTTCCTCCGACGACGGCCACCTGCGTCTCGGCGGCCTCGCCAGTGCGCTACCACTGTCTGCCGAGTCGCCGTTCTCGCTCGTGGAGGGCCGGCTCACCGGTCCAGTTGGGTTGCTGCTCGATCTCGAGGTGGAGCCGGTCCAGCGTCCGGCCTTCTACGACCTGATGTTCGCGGACGGCACGCCCTACCCGGCCGTAGCCCGGCTCCACGGCACGTCCGTGCTCGCCAGCACCGTCATCCAGACGTGCACCCGCTACACCCTCGAGCAGACCCGCTGCCGCTTCTGCGCGATCGAGCAGGCGCTTGATGCCGGCCGTACGCCGGCAGTCAAGTCCCCGGAGCAACTGGTCGAGGTGGCCCGGGCCGCGGTTGCTCTGGACGGCGTCGAGCAGGTCGTGCTCACAACCGGCACGACGCCCGGCTCCGATCGCGGCGCCGCGCACCTGGTGCGCGTCGTGACGGCGCTGCACGACGCGCTGCCGGACTTGCCGGTGCAGGTGCAGGTCGAGCCACCGGCCGACCTTGTCTGGCTGCGCCGGCTGCACGCGGCCGGGGCCACCGCTATCGGCATCCACATCGAGTCTCTCGACGAGGCCGTTCGCCGGCGCTGGACCCCGGGCAAGGCCGAGGTGTCGATCGAGCGTTACGAGCAGGCCTGGCGCGAGGCGGTGCAGGCCTTCGGCCGCAACCGGGTCTCGACGTACATCCTGCTCGGTCTGGGTGAGGACCCAGACGGCACCGTCGACGGCTGCCGCCGACTTGCGGCGATGGGGGTCTACCCGTTCGTCGTCCCCTTCCGGCCGATGGCCGGCACACTCGCGGCCGGCGTGCCGGCTCCCGACGCGTCCTACGTCGCTGCCGTCACCCGCCGGGTCGCCGAGCTGCTCGTGGCTGCCGGGATGCGCGGCGCCGATCAGGGGGCCGGCTGCGCGGCCTGCGGTGCCTGCGGCTTGCTGTCGGCGGCCGGCGCATGAGCGTTCAGCTGTGCCAGACGCTCGCCCCCGCCCGGCACGATCTCGAGGTGGGACCTCCGGACCGGCGGGAGGCGGTCGTGTATCACCGGCTGCGCCGGCAGGCGTTCGTCGACGAGCTGGGGCTGTTCACGGGCACTGACCGCGACGAGCGCGACGACCACGCTGTCGAGCTGGTGGCCAGGCTGCACGATCGCGTCGTCGGCGGCGTCCGGCTGTACGAGGTCGGGCCCGGCTGGTGGCACGGCGGCCGGCTCGTCGTCGCGCCCGATGCCCGAGGCGCTGCCGGTGCCGGCCGGGCGCTGGTCACCGCCGCTTGCGCGGAGGCCGAGCGCCGGGGGGCGCTGCGCTTCGAGGCGACGGTGCTGCCGGACAACGCAGCCCTGTTCGCACGCTGGGGCTGGGACGCCCTGCGCAGCGTCGAGGTGGCCGGGGTCCGGCACGTGCTGATGCGCTGGCCGGTCGGCCGGGTGGCGGCGCTGATCGGCGCGACCAAAGCGGGGCTCGGCGAGCTGCTGACCGGCCTGTCCCCGGGCGGTGCGGGCTTCGTCGGGGACGACGCCGCCCCGGTACCGGGCTCGTCGGTGCTCGCGAGCGTCGACGCCATCCTGCCTTCGATGGTGGAGCGCGACCCGGAGTGGGCCGGCTGGTACGGCGTGCTGGTCGGCGCCAACGACCTGGCGGCCATGGGTGCGGCGCCAGTGGGGGCGCTCGACGCGCTCGGCGCACCCACCGCCGCGCACGCCGCCCGGGTGCTCGCCGGCCTACGAGCCGGATCGGCGGCATTCGCCTTGCCGCTGATCGGCGGCCACACCCAGCTCGGCGTGGCGCCGTCGTTGGCGGTGACCGCGCTCGGCGCCACCGCCGCCCCGGTCCGCGGCTGCGGCCGAGCCGGCCAGGACATCACCCTGACCGCCGACCTCGGTGGCGGGTGGCGGCCCGGCCACCGCGGACAGTGGGACTCCAGCACCCGACGCACCGCGCGGGAGATCGCGCTGCTGACCTGCCACGTCGAGCGAGTGCGACCGTACGGCGCGAAGGACGTGTCCATGGCCGGGATCGTCGGCACGATAGGCATGTTCGCCGAGGCGAGCGGCTGCGCAGCAGAGCTCGAGGTGGCCGCTGTCCCGCGCCCGGCTTCGGCCTCCGTGGGCGACTGGCTCACCTGCTTCCCCGGCTTCGCGATGCTGACGGCCGACCGTCCGGGCCGCGCCACCGACCGGTCCCGCCACGTCCGGTGTCTGCGGGCGGCTGGTCGAGGGTCGCGGGGTGCGGTTGCGCTGGCCCGACGGCGAGCTCACCGAGGCGCTGGCCGGCGCCGTCACCGGGCTGGGACGGGCAGGAGGGTCACGGCCGCCTCGGCGCCGTTCGGACGCGACCTGGAGACCTGCTTCACGACCATAGACCGGCTCTGCTATGCGGCGCGCGCGGCAGGCGCCGACCTGCTCGTGCTGCCGGAGGCGGCGCTCGGCGGATATCTCGGCAGCCTGGATGACACCGCTCTTGACGGCGGGCTGCCTCCGGCCTTCGACCTCGACGGACCAGCTGTGCATCGCCTCTGCACCGTCGCGGGCCCGCTGGTCGTCTGCCTCGGGATGGCCGAGGCCGGCGCCGACGGCCGGACCTACAACACGGCTGTCTGCCTGTCCGGTGACGGCGTGCACGGCGAGCACCGGAAGGTGCACCAGCCGCTGCGCGAGGACGCCGGCTACGCCGCAGGCGACTGCTTCGCCGCCTTCGACACGCCGGCCGGCCGGCTGGGCATGCTCATCTGCTACGACAAGGCCTTTCCCGAGTCGGCCCGGGCGCTCGCGATGGACGGCGCCGAGCTCGTGGCGGTGCTGTCCTGCTGGCCGTTGTCTGCGACGAACCGGGCGCCGGTGATGGAGAACGACCGGCAGGTGCGCCTGTTCGACCTCTACGACCAGGCGCGGGCCGCGGAGAACCAGGTCTTCGTCGCCTCGGCGAACCAGTGGGGCAGCTTCGGGTCGATGACCCTGCTCGGCCGGGCGAAGATCGTCTCCCCGGGTGGTGAGGTGCTGGCCACCACCGGCTGCGCCGAAGGGCTCGCTGTCGCCGATGTCGACCTCGCGCAGGTGCATCGGACGCGCCGCGGCATGCACCACCTGCGGGACCGCCGCCCGGATGCCTACTCGCCGAAGCCAGCGGTCGTCGAGGCGGTCCGGTGACGCTCGACGGGCGGCACGTGTCCGTGGTCGTGATCGGTGCGGACCAGGCCGGGTTGTCTGCCAGCTGGCACCTCGTCCAGCGGGGGGTGGAGCATGTCGTGCTGGAGCGCGACCGGGTCGCCTGGCAGTGGCGGTCGGCCCGTTGGGACAGCTTCTGCCTGGTAACGCCGAACTGGCAGTGCCAGCTCCCGGGCTGGCCCTACACCGGGAACGACCCGGACGGCTTCATGGTCAAGGAAGAGATCGTGAGCTACCTGGAGGGTTACGCCGCATCGTTCGGCCCGCCGCTCCATGAGGGGGTGGTTGTCGAGCGGCTGACCCGCGCGGGCAGCGGTCGGTTGCTGCTGCGTACGTCCGCCGGCGATGTCACCGCCGACGATGTCATCGTGGCCACGGGTGGCTACCAGGTGCCCGTCGTCCCGCCGTTCGCCGAACGACTACCGGCCTCGCTCACGCAGGTGCACTCGCACGACTACCGCAATCCCGAGCAGCTTCCGCCGGGTGAGGTGCTCGTCGTCGGCAGCGGCCAGTCGGGTGCGCAGATCGCTGAGGACCTGCATCTCGCCGGGCGCCGGGTGCACCTGTGCCTGGGCGATGCGCCGCGCGTGGCCCGGCGCTACCGGGGGCGTGACGTCGTCGCCTGGCTCGAGGACATCGGCTACTACTGCACGACCGCCGATCAGCGGAACACCGACGACGGCGAGGCCGCCCGGGCCAACCACTACGTCACCGGCCGCGACGGCGGTCGCGACATCGATCTGCGGGCCTTCGCCCGGGACGGGATGCGGCTCTACGGCCTGCTCGAGGACTTCGTGGCCGGTGAACTGCGCTTCCGCCAGAATCTGCGCGCCGGCCTCGACGACGCGGACAGGGTCTCGGAGGGGATCAAGGACAGCATCGACAAGCACATCGCCGACAGCGGCCTGCTCGTCCCGCAGGAGGCGCGCTACGTGCCGGTCTGGGAACCGGAGCAGGAGCCGATGAGGCTCGCCCTCGAGGGGTCGGGCATCACAAGTGTGCTGTGGGCCATCGGCTTTCGCGCCGACTACCGCTGGATCGAGCTGCCGGTCTTCGACGAGCGCGGGCTGCCGGTCCACACCCGCGGCGCGACGGCCGAGCCAGGGCTGCTGTTCCTCGGCCTGCCCTGGCAGTGGACGTGGGGGTCCGCGCGCTTCTCCGGGGTCGGTGCTGACGCCGAGCACCTGGTGGGCCTGCTCGCCGCGCGCGTTTCCCAGGGCTCGGCCGCATGACCCGCCAGCTGTCCCGGCGGGCCTTCGTGCCGACCGGGACCTTCGCCGTTCGGTGGAGACGCCGGCTCGGGCGCTCGTGAGCCGGCTGATCAGCTCCGGGCGGCGACGCCGGTGTTGCCGGCCAGGACTCGGAACCCGCGCAGGCGCAGGCTGTTGCTGACGACGAACACCGAGCTGAACGCCATGGCCGCACCGGCGATCATCGGGTTGAGCAGCCCGGACGCGGCGAGCGGCAGGGCGGCGAGGTTGTAGGCGAAGGCCCAGAACAGGTTGCCCTTGATGACCTTCAGGGTCCGCCGGGCGAGCCGGATGGCGTCGGCGGCGGCGCGCAGGTCGCCGCGGACCAGCGTGAGGTCGCTAGCCTCGATTGCCACGTCGGTGCCGGTGCCCATGGCCAAGCCGAGGTCGGCCTGGGCGAGAGCTGCGGCGTCGTTGACGCCGTCACCGACCATCGCCACGACCTTGCCCTGCGCCTGCAGGCGCTTCACCACCTCGACCTTGTCCTGTGGGAGCACCTCGGCGATGACGGTGTCCGGCCCCTCGTCGATCCCGACCTCGCGGGCGACCGAAGCAGCCACCGTTGCGTTGTCGCCGGTGAGCAGCACCGGGGTGAGCCCGAGCGCGCGCAGCTGACTGATGGCCTGCGCCGATGTCGGTTTGACGGTGTCGGCGACCGACAGCACACCGCGGGCCTGGCCGTCCCAGCCGACGGCGATGGCGGTTCGGCCCGCCGCCTGCGCGTCGACGAGCGCTTCGTCCAGCGCGGGCGGCAGGTGCTGGGACCACTGCTCGAGCAGGCGCACCCTCCCGATCAGCACCGCGTGGCCGTCGACCTGCCCCTGGACGCCGAGCCCTTCGAGGTTCGTGAACTCCTCGACAACGGGCAGCGACCCGACCCGCTCGGCCGCCCCGGCGGCGATGGCCCGGGCGATCGGGTGCTCGCTGCCGGCTTCGAGCGCTCCGGCGAGGCGGAGCAGCTGCTCGACCTCGACGCCGTCGGCCGACACCACGTCGACCAGGCTCATCTGTCCGCTGGTGACGGTGCCGGTCTTGTCCAGCACCACGGTGTCGATGCGCTGGGTGGACTCGAGCACCTCCGGGCCCTTGATGAGGATGCCCAGCTGGGCGCCGCGGCCGGTGCCGACCATCAGCGCGGTCGGGGTGGCGAGGCCGAGCGCGCACGGGCAGGCGATGATCAGCACGGCAACGGCGGCGGTGAATGCGGCGCCGATCCCGTTGCCGGTGCCGATCCAGAAGCCGAGCGTCGCGACGGCGAGGGCCAGCACGACCGGCACGAAGATGCCGCTGATCCGGTCGGCCAGTCGCTGCACCTGGGCCTTGCCGTTCTGGGCGTCCTCGACGAGGCGCGCCATCTGCGCTAGCTGGGTGTCCGCTCCGACGCGCGTCGCGCGTACGACCAGACGTCCTCCGGCGTTGACCGTGGCACCGACGACGGTGTCGCCTGGGCGCACCTCGACCGGCACCGACTCGCCGGTGAGCATGCTGGCGTCGACCGCCGAGGTGCCCTCGACGATCTCGCCGTCGGTCGCGAGCTTCTCGCCGGGACGCACGACGAACAGGTCGCCGACGGCGAGCGCATCGACCGGGATTCGGGTCTCGACGCCGTCCCGCAGGACGGCGACGTCCTTGGCCCCGAGCTCCATCAGGGCGCGCAGCGCGGCACCGGAGCTGCGCTTGGCGCGGGCTTCGAAATAGCGGCCGGCGAGGATGAACATGGTGATGCCGGAGGCGGCCTCGAGGTAGATGTTGCCGGCCCCGTCGCTGCGCTGGATCGTCAGCTCGAACGGGTGCCGCATCCCGATCTCGCCTGCGGTGCCGAGGAACAGCGCGTATACCGACCAGGTGAAGGCGGCGAGCGAGCCGACCGAGATCAGGGTGTCCATCGTGGCGGCGCCGTGCCGGGCGTTGGTCCAGGCGGCGCGGTGGAAGGGCAGCGCCCCCCAGAGGACGACCGGCGCCGCCATGGTCAAGGAGAGCCACTGCCAGGCGTCGAACTGCAGCGCGGGGATCATCGCCATCGCGATGACCGGCACGGTGAGCAGCACCGACACGATCAGGCGCTGCTTCAGCGAAGCGGTCGGGTCTGGTTCGGGCCGCTCCTCACCGCCGCCGGAGTCCGAGTCCACCGGTGGCGCCGGCAGGGCGGCGGCATAACCCGCCTGCTCGACCGCCGCAACCAGCTGCTCGCGGGTGACGGTGTCAGTGAACCTGACCTTGGCCTTCTCAGTGGCGTAGTTGACGGTCGCGGTCACCCCGTCGAGTTTGTTGAGCTTGCGTTCGATGCGATTGGCGCAGGAGGCGCAGGTCATCCCGGTGATGGCGAGCTCGACCTGCTGGTCGGTGCCCGTGCTGGCGGTTCCGGTGCTGGTGGTGGTCATGACCCCTCCTGCTTGCTGGCCGTGGCGGTGAACTCCGCTGTGCGGACGACGTCGTCGTGCTGGAAGTCGAGATAGAGCCGGTAGTCCCCTGCGGTGGGCACGTCGGCGTAGAAGCTGATGCCGGAGCCCGAGGCGGTACGTCCGTCGCCGGGCTCACCGTCCGGGTGCACATGCAGATAGGCGAGGTCCCCGGCCCGCAGCGCGACCAGATGGCCGAACGCGGCGAGGTAGGGCTGCAGGTCGGTGACCGGCTCGCCGCCCTTGCCGACCGAGAGCGTCAGCTTGCTCTCCTCTCCGGCTACGAGGTCGCCGGCGAGTGTGACCGTGTAGTCATCGACCGTCGCCGTCCGGGACACGGGTGGCAGTGGCTGCGGCTCATAGGTCCCGGCCGCGGCGACGTCGGCGGCCAGCGTCAGCGCCGTCGTCCGGTCCCCGGGAGCGAAGTCGGCGAAGACCTTGTACGCGCCGGCGCTGCCCAAGGTGAGAGGCACCGTCCAGCGGCCGGCTGGGTCGCGGGTGGGGTGGACGTGCTGGAAGCCCGTCGTGTCCCGCCGCACCACGATCAGGTGGAGCTCCTTGTCATGGGTAGGCGTGAAGTCGGTGACGGCGCGGCCGTCCGGACCGGTGATGGTGAACGCGAACGTCGCCACGGTCCCGGTCGGCACGGTCGAGGACTCGAGCTGCAGGGTGTAGCCGTCGGTCGACACCGACAGCCCCTTGACCTCGGTGGCGGTGTCCGCCGCGCTCGGGCTGTCGGCACCGGCGTCGTGTCCGCCCCCGTGACCCGCGTCGGGTTCGGGATCGGGCGTAGAGCTCTGCCCGCCGCCTTGCGGGCCGGCCGCTGCGGTGCCGACCGGGCCGACCGCGTTGCCGACACCGACGGCGCCGACGAAGACCACGGCCAGCCCTGCGGCGAAGGCGGCCAGGCGGGTGGGTGTGTTCATGACTGCTCCTCTGCGGTGCGGGCGGTGCTAGCTGGTGGTCGGGCTCAGCGCGTAGCCGGCCTCTTCGACGGCGCCCTGGACGGCGCTCGAGTCCTGTGCGGCGTCGCCGGTGACTGTCAGGCGGCCGGTTTCCAGCTCGACCTGGACGTCGGTGACGCCCGGCAAGGCGGAGACCTCTTCGGTCACGGAGGAGACGCAGTGCCCGCAGGTCATGCCGGTCACGGTGTAGGTGGCGGTTTTCATCGAAGTGCTCCCTTGTTGTTGGTTATTGGATGCGTGGGGTCAGCTGCGAACGAGGCGGGCGATGGCGTCGGAGGCCTCGCGGAGCTTGGCGTCCTGCTCGGCGCCGCCGGCCCGCGCGGCGTCGACGACGCACAGCGCGAAGGACTGCAGGGCCTTGGTCGCCGCCGAGACCTGGGTGAGGACATCGATGCAGTACTTGTCGTCTTCGACCATCTTGGCGATCCCGCGGACCTGTCCTTCGATGCGGCGCAGACGCTTGAGCTGGTCGTCCTTGCTGCTGGAGTAGCCGGGCATGGTCGGCTCCTGTCTCGGGCAAGTAGTGAGACCATACCCCCCTATAGTATCTTAGACAAGTCCGACGACAGTTCAGATACTCCGGGGCCCACCGCAGGCCGTCAGGTCCGCTCAGGCGCCCTCGCGCGCGCCGACAGCGGATGCCCAGGGCATGACAGGTCGCAGCGCGATGGCGACGCCGGCCTTGTGACACAACGCGTACCCCCGATCGGAGCCTGTCCTACCCAGACGTGGAAACCTAGGGTCGCGGGAGTGCAGGACCGGTTTCCGACGGAAGGCTCATCGATGATCAGAATGCTGCTGTTGGGCGCGGCGGCAGGTGCTGCCGGCACCACCGCCCTGAACGCCGCGACCTATCTGGACATGGCGGTGCGGGGTCGGCCCACGAGCAGCACCCCTGAGGACACCGTCGAGGCACTCGCGGGCGTGGTCCACGCGCGGGTGCCGGGGGACGATGACACCCGCCCGAATCGGCTCACGGGTCTCGGCGCGCTGACGGGAATCGCCGCGGGAGTCGGTGCCGGGGCAGCGTACGGATTGGCCCGGGCCGCCGGCTGGCGTCCCACCATCCTGGTCGGCACGATCGTCACGACGCTGGCGGTCGAGGTCGCCGGCAACGGCCCGATGACCGCCTTGAAGGTCACCGACCCGAGGACCTGGCCGGCGTCGAGTTGGGCCGCCGACCTCGGGCCCCATCTCGCCTACGGCGCCGTGGCTGCGACGGTCATGGAAGCCCTCGACCCGCGGTAGAGCCTGACGCGACGCCGCGGTGGCGAGCAGGCCAACGCCAAGTGTCGGGCGGACGACGACCGGGGGGGGCTCCCGACACCCGGACTCAACGGTGACGACACACGCCGGCAACAGGTTGCCGTCACAGTGGGCGGCGAGTCAACGAGTCCGGAGGCATCATGACCGCGCTGGCGCAGGAGGGCGAGGTGCGCGCGCACCTGCTGATCCAGGCCCACCCGGGCACTACCGGGGCGCTGCGGGCGTATCTCCAGCAGGTCCCGGGCGTCGTCGACGCGGCCTCGACGACGGGACCCTTCGACGCGGTGGCGCGCATTGCCGTCCTCGACGAACGGGCCCTGCAACGGGTCCTCGTCGCGACGCGCTCCGCTCCCGGGCTCGCCCGGCTTTGCCTCTGCCGCTCCTCATCGGGCTAGCGAAAAGGCGAGCACTCTGGGGTCCATGCTGCACCGGAACCTGAGATCAGCCCGGTTCAGCCGGTGTTGCGCAGCCCCGCGGCGATGCCGTTGACAGTGAGCAGCAGCGCCCTCGCGAGCAGCGGGTCCTGCTCACCGGCGTGCTTGCGGGCGAGCAGCTCGATCTGCAGGTGGTGCAGCGGCTCGAGGTAGGTGTCGCGCGTCCGCAGGGTCTGGCGCAGGACCGGGTCGCCGCCGAGCAGCTCGTCCTCGCCCGTCACGGCAAGGACCTCGGCGACAGTACGTGCGTGCTCCTCCCGGACGACGTCGAACAGGCGTCGCAGTGACGGATCGACGAGGCGGTCGACGTAGCGCTCGGCGATCGAGAGGTCGGTCTTGACCAGCGTCATGGACACATTGCTCAGGAACGCCTGGAAGAAGT
>JAABUN010005399.1_pt1 | contig 15921 bp, 15 predicted proteins | sample 5559311 | NCBI WGS metagenome assembly JAABUN01 (sample SAMN10711877, study PRJNA513370) | rock metagenome | isolation source: Antarctica rocks | place: Antarctica: Victoria Land, Siegfried Peak sud
ACCGGCCCATAGGACCGTGTGCCGCGGCCGGTCCGCCGGCGGTCCCCAACGGGCGGGCGGGGTGGGGCCGAACAGCAGTACCGACGGTGTCCGGTACGCCGTCGCCAGGTGGGCCACACCCGTGTCGCCACAGACGACCCGGTGCGCTCCGGCGACCAGCGCCGCCAGCTCCAGCAGGCCGGTACGGCCGGCCAGCAGACTCTCGGGCGGCAGCCCGGCCCGCAGTCCGACCTCAGCCCCCAGCTCGATCTCCGCGGTGCTGCCGGTCACCACCACCCGGCGGTCGGTTGCCGCGACGGCCCGCCCCACCTCGGCCCAGCGGTCGACCGGCCACCTTCGGGACTCGCTGGCCGCGCCGGGGTGCAGCACGACGGCGCCGGGCGCCGGCGAGGGTACCGGCGGCAGGGCCAGTTCGAGGTCGCTCGGGTCGGCCGGGATCCCGCTCTCCGTGAGCAGCCGGCACCACCGGCGTACCTCGTGCTCCTCCGCGCGCCAGCCGCGACCGTCGAACCCGAAGGCGATCAATCTCTCCGGGTTGGTGGCGGCCAGCAGCCGGGTGCTCTCCGGGCCGCGGCCGTGCAGGTTGACCGCCAGGTCGGCCCCGGCCGATGCGGGATCCAACGGCGCCAGCGGTGCAGTGTCGACCACCTCGTCCACGGCGCCGGTGAGCAGCGCCAGCGGTGCCAGGGCTGCCGGCGTGGCGAGGGTGATCGTCGCCGATGGGAAAGCCGCCCGCAGGGCCCGCAAGGCGGGTACGGCGGTGAGCAGATCCCCGAGCCCCAGCGCCCGGAGCACCAGCACGCGCCCGGCGCTCACCCCGCGACGTCGGTCAGCAACGCGTCCCACTCGGCGAGGAACCGCGCCAACCCGTAGCGCTCCAACGCGGCGACCCGGGCGACCCTCCCGCGCTGCCGCGCCTCGTCGGGATCCGCGATCAGCCGGCGCACCGCAGCCACCAGCACCGCGACGTCGGTCGATACGTAGCCGGCCGCCGACGGGACCGCCCGGACCACGTCGGTGGTCGCCAGCGCCACCACCGGCAGACCGAGATGCATCGCCTCAAGCAGCGAAAGGCCCAGCGAGGTCCAGCGCACCGGATGCAGGTAGAGCCGCCGGTCAGCCAGCGCGTCATGGAGCTTGGTCTGCGGCAGGTCGAGCCCACCGAGAGGCTCGCTGCCCATGCCGAACAGGTCGATCCGGGCCGCCGCGGCGAACCGGGGGAGCAGATCGGTGCCGGTGACCCGGCCACGGCGTACCGGCTCGTTGACGACCACGGCGGCGGCCGCGATCTCGCCGGTGTAGCGCTCACCCGGGTCCACGATGCCGTGCTCGATCACCGTCGTCCGGGTGGATCCGCAGTCCCAGAACAGGTCGTTGAAGTGGGTGACGTGGACGACGGTGAGGTCGTCGCGATCGGCTGCGGGGTGGCGCAGGTCCGCGATCCGGCCCTGCGGGGCGTTGTGCTCGAGGTAGACCGCCGGTACGTCCCGGCCGGGCGCGCGGCCGCCGAGCCAATCGGTGGCCAGCTGCTCCTCGTGCGGGCGTTGCAGCACGACGACGTCCACCCCGGCGTCGGCTAGCTGGGCGGGCGTCACCTCTACGGCAGCGGCGGGCCAGTCAAAGGTGCCTGGGCGGGCCGGCCGGCCGGCGCCGTCCGGTCCGCGGTCCGGCACGCGGGGGACCAGGTACGTGTGCGGTCCCCGTACGAACGAGGTCAGCCACGACCCGTGCACGTGCCAGACCAGGACGTTCACGGCCCGGCCGCGAGCCGGCGGCGGAGGCCCAGCCAGCCCGCGATGTACCAGTAGGTGGCGACCGCCGGCAGCACGGCGCTGGTTCCTGCCATCGTGGCCACCTCGGCCGGTGTACGGGGGCCGGGTGCGATCCGCCGCCAGGCCAGCTCCGCGACCCCGCCGACATAGCCGAGCATCCCGGCGGTGGCCAGCCCGCGTCGCCTCGAGGCGAGGGCGGCCAGTCCCAGCAGGCCGGCCGCCGTGGTGGCCAGATGCGCCGGCCGCCGGCCGCGCGGTACGCCGGCCAGCTGCCGCCAGCCGCGACCGTGCAGTGCCCGCATCAGTGGGTCGTCGGCGTTCCCGCGCTGGAGCGCCAGACTGACCCGCCAGTCCGCCGGGCGGACGGGGTGGCTCACCCCCCGCTCGCCGCCGAGGATCCGATAACCGGCGGCGACCACCCGCAGCCCCAGGTCGGCGTCTTCCCGGTATGCCCGCGGGAAGCGCTCGTCGAAGCCGCCCACCTCCGCCAGCACGCACCGCCGGTAGGCCATGTCGGCGGTAGCCCAACGCGCGGCCCGCAGCCCGGCGACGTTGCGTTCCCAGTCGGTCGGTCGCCGGTCGCGGGGGAGGGGTACGACGATCCGCCCCTGCGAGCCGCCGACATCCCGATCGCAGGCGGCCAGGTCGGCGCGCAGGGCGGCGTACCAGCCCACGGGCGGCAGCACGTCGTCGTCGAGGAAGGCCACCCACTCGGTGACCGCGGCGTGCCACCCCTCGTTGCGGGCCGCCGCCGGCCCGGCCGCCCGCCCGCGCACCACCACGGTCTGAGGCGGCACCGCCAGCGGCTCGCGCGCATCGCGGCGGTCGTCGACGACGACGATCAACCGACCCGGCACGTCCCCGAGCGCGGCCAGCAGCGGCTGGAGCGACGGCCGGCCCAGGGTGGGGATCACGACGTCGACCGCCCCCACCGGCGTCACCGGGTCGGGACCGGCCGGCGGACGGCGAAGGGGCCGATCGCCAGCAGGTCCACCGGGGCCGACCCGAAGCACTCCAGGGCGTCCCGCGGGTCGTCGACCATCGGCCGGCCGGCGGTGTTCAGGCTGGTATTGACCACAACGGGCAGCCCGGTACGCCGCTCGAACCCGTCCAGCATCCGCGCCACCAGCGGCTCTTCGTCACGGTCGACGGTCTGGATACGGGAGGTGCCGTCCACGTGCACGACCGTCGGGATGCGCTCGGCCCAGCCCGGTCGGACGCCGTGGGTGAACAGCATGTACGGCGACGGGATCGGGCCGCTGTCGAAGATCTCGGCCGCCCGCTCCGCCAGCACCATCGGGGCGACCGGCCGGAACTGCTCGCGGCCCTTGACGTTGTTCATCCGCTCGAGGTTGGCGGGGTGACCGGGGTGGGCCAGCAGGCTGCGGTGGCCCAGCGCCCGTGGTCCGTACTCCGAGCGGCCCTGGAACCAGGCCACGATGCCGTCGGCGGCGAGCGTCTCGGCGACCGCCTCGGCGATGTCCGGCGGCCGCTCATAGGGCACCGCGGCCGTACGCAGTTGCGCCTCGAGCTCGTCGTCGGTCCAGCCCCGGCCCAGGGCTGCGCTGCCCATCGGCGTACACCGGTCGCCCATCGAGTGCGCGACGTAGAGAGCGGCGCCCAGCGCCGTTCCGGCGTCACCGGCGGCCGGCTGCACCCAGATCGATTCGAACGGTCCCTCCCGCGCCAGCCTTGTATTGGCCACGCAATTGAGTGCGACCCCGCCGGCGAGGGTGAGCGCACGGTCGCCGGTCCGGTCGTGCAGCCACCGGGCCAGGTCCAGCAGCACCTCTTCGAGCCGGATCTGCACGGTGGATGCGAGGTCGGCGTGGTCGGAGGTCCACTCCTCGCCCTTGGTCACCCGCTTGACGAACGAGCCCCATTCGACGTGCTCCACCAGGAAACCGCCGTCGCCGGTGGCCCGCACCAGCTCACGGAACTCCGGTAGCCAGGCCGGCGTCCCGTAGGACGCGAGCGCCATCACCTTGTACTCGTCCGAGGACCGCCGAAAGCCCAGATGCTCGGTTACCTCCTCGTAGAGCAGGCCGAGCGAGTGCGGCAACTCCTGGGCGGCCAGTACGTCGAGGTCACCGTCGACGCTGCGCCCAGCCAGGTGCGAACGGGTTTCGCCCCGGCCGTCCAGCACCAGGACCGAGGAGCTCGGGTACGGCGCCGCCAGCGCGGCCGAGGCCGCGTGAGCGATGTGGTGCGGCACGAACCGAACCACGGCCGGGTCGAGCCCGGGCAGCGCGGTCCGCAGGAACAGCGGTGCCCGCTCGGCGTACAGCGTGCGCAGGCCTTCCCAGCCGTTCGCCGTGATGTCCCGGTCCGGCCGTGGGGCCAACCTCGGATCGTAGGAATAGGCGACGGCGTCGAGATCGGCCGCGGACAGACCAGCCTCGGCCAGGCACCACGCGGCGGAGAGCTCCGGCAGCTCCCAGGTCGCGAACGGCACCGGGGACTTACCGTGCTTACGTCGGCTGAAGCGCTCCTCCTCGGCCGCGGCAACGATCTCGCCGTCGACGACCAGCGCCGCCGCAGGGTCATGGAAGACGGCATTGAGCCCCAGCACGTTCATGGTCGTCGGCCTTGCCATGAGTGGTGGCCGGCAAACGGGGGGAGGGCGCGAGCCGTGCCTGCGATCTCGGTGGTGGTGATCTCGCGGGACCGGCGGGAGTCCCTGCTGGCGACGCTGGGCCGCCTGGACGAACTGCCGGAGCGGCCGCCGATTCTGGTGGTCGACAACGGCTCCGGTGACGGCACGGCGGCGGCGGTACGTCGGAGCTACCCGTCGGTCCGGCTGATAGAGGCGGGCACGAACCTGGGCTCGGCAGGCCGGACTCTAGGCATGCAGGCCGTGAACACGCCGTACGTGGCCTTCGCCGACGACGACTCCTGGTGGGCCCCCGGCGCGCTTTCCGCCGCCGCCGACCTCCTCACCGCACACCCTCGGCTCGCCGTCCTCGCCGGCCGGGTCCTCGTCGGGCCGGACGGGCGGCTGGACCCGGTGTGTGCGGCCATGGCTGCCGCCCCGCTCGGGTGCGCTGCCGACCTGCCCGGTCCGTCGGTACTGGGCTTCCTCGCCTGCGGGGCGGTCGTGCGCCGGTCGGCGTACCTGCAGGTCGGGGGCTTCCATCCCCGCTTCGGCGTGGGTGGCGAGGAGGAGCTGCTGGCCGTCGACCTGACCAGTCGCGGGTGGGGACTTGCCTACGTCGACGCTGTCGTCGCCCACCATCACCCCTCGCCGGCGCGCGACCCGACCGGGCGACGGCGAACGCAGGTGCGCAACGCCGCGTGGTCCTCCTGGCTGCGCCGGCCGGCCGGGACCGTCGCACGCCAGCTGGTCACCCTGACCCCCCGGCTGGCCACCGACGCCGCCGCCCGGACCGGCCTGCTGCACGCCGTACGCGGGCTGCCGTGGGTGCTGCGCGAGCGGAAAGTGGTGTCGCGCGACCTGGAGCGCCGGCTGCGAGTTCTCGATCAAGACCGGGCCGCATGATCACCTCGGGCGGTGGCGCCCCGGCGGCTAGCGAACGTCGATGGGCTCGATCCGGCAGGTAGGGCCGGGTGCTGCGGCCAGCCGACGGTCGGTGGTGATGAGAACCGCGTCCATGACTTCGGCCAGTGCCACGTACATGGCGTCCCAGCCGCGCACGGTGTCTCGTAGCTCCCAGGCTCGGGGGAGCAAGGGCCGATGGCCGAAGCGCTCGCCCGGCCAGGCTTGGAGATCCTCCACCGCCTGGGCGGCCTCCGTGCGGTCCAAGCGCCCATGTAGGTGTTCGCGCCGAAGCACGCTGAAGACCTCGGCGTCCACGATGTGCGGGGCGGCGTGGTCGTCGTCGTCGGCCAACCGGTGGCGGATCGCCTCGGCGCCCGCCCCCCCGATGAGCACCTCAATCAGGCAGGAGGCGTCAACTACCAGCATCCGGCCACGAGCCGCGTTGCTCGTCGAGTGCTGCCAGGACCTCGGCGCGCCCGAGCGGAGAGGTACGCCGATGCGTGCGGCTCAGCCACTCCTGCACGCTGGGCCGTGCGGCCAACCGTGCGGCCTCGACGCGTAGCAGTTCCGGCACGCTGACGCCGGATTCGGCGGCACGCCGGACCAAGCCGGCGTAGACCTCATCGTCGAGGTCGCGAATCTGCACGGTCTTCGGCACCAACCGATACTACATGCGTCCTCGCATCAAGACATGCGAGACTGCATGGCCGCCCCGCCGACGATCCGCCCTCGAGTCTTGGAACGCCGGCTGGTCACGGCCAGCTGCTCTCCCACGAGGACGTGACGACCAGCTCCTTGACCTCGCAGCCCGGGGGCTGACGCAGGGCGAACAGAACGGCGGCGGCGACGTCCTCTGACCGGTTCAGCTTCGCGTCCGGCGGCGGCTTGTACTGCTCGTCGCGGTCGTCGAAGAACGCCGTCGACATGCCGCCGGGGATAAGCAGCGTGACCCCGACCGAGCCGCGCAGCTCGGCCGCCAGCGCGCGGGTGAACCCCACCACCCCGAACTTCGAGGCGCAGTACGCCGTGGCGTCGCTGACCCCCTTGATGCCCAGCGTCGAGGCCACGGTGACGACCTTGCCGCCGCGCGGCGACCGGGCCAGGTAGGGCAGCGCGGCCCGGACCACAGCGGCGGTGCCGAGCAGGTTGACCAGAACGACCCGGTCCCACTCGGCGCCCGGTACGTCGGCGAGGGTGCCGCAGCGGTCCATCCCGGCGGCGGTGAAGACTGCGTCGAGGCCACCGGCGCGCGCCGCGATGCGGCGTACCGCCTCCTCGGTGGCGCGGCCGTCGGCGAGATCGACCTGCTCGGCGTCGACACCGGAAACGGGCTGGCGGTCCAGGACCAGGGGGGTGCCGCCGGCGTCCCGGACGGCTGCCACGACGGCAGCGCCGAGTCCCGACGCGCCACCGGTGATCAGAACGGATCCGAGCTCAGCCACGGCGGCCGGCCTCTCGGAGGATCGACGTGGTGGATCGGCCTTCGAGGTATGGAAGAACCACCGCCTGCCCGCCCCAGCGGGCGACCGCCGCAGCCTCGGGCAGGTCGGCCAGCGCGTAGTCACCGCCCTTGGCGAAGATGTTCGGGCGCAACCGGTCCAGCGCGGCCTCAGGTGTCGCCTCGTCGAAGATTTCGACCACATCCACGCAGCTCAGCGCCGAGAGCACGGCGGCCCGGTCGGCCTGCGGCACCAACGGCCGGTCGGCGCCCTTGATCCGACGTACCGATTCGTCGGAGTTGAGCAGCACGACGAGGCAGTCGCCGAGCGCACGCGCCGCCGTCAGCAGGCTGATGTGGCCGGCGTGCAGCAGGTCGAAGCAACCGCCGGTCGCCACCACGGTGCCACCCGCGCCGCGGACCCGCTCGATCACCGTCGTGGCGTCTTTCGAGGCGGCGCCCGTCGGACTCGGGATCAGGGCGATTGCCGCCGCCCCACCGGCCGCGACGAACGCCGAGGATGCCGCCACCGCACCGGTCACTGCCTCCGACGGCAGCGCCCCGTCGGCGAGCAGTCCGGCGGCCGCCGAGGCGTAGCGGTCACCCGCGCCGCAGGAGTCGAAGCAGGGCACCGACGGAGCCGGTACGAGCAGCGGTGGGGCGTCGTCGTCGGCCACCAGCAGCGCGCCGGCGGCGGACATGGTCACCGAGACGCAGCCGGCCTGCCAGCGCCGCCGCAGTTCACGCGCCCGTTCGGTGTGTGCCGCAAGCCCGGCCCCCGCAGCGGAGGGCGCGAAGTGCGCGGCCTCGGCCGCGTTCGGCGTCGCCATGGTCGCTCCGGGCACCGGCTCCGCGCCGCGGGGATGTGGGTCCCAGACCACCGGCGTACGGCGGGGCAGCCCCGCCAGCCCCGCTCGTAGGCCCGGCTCGGCGGCGACTCCGCGGCCGTAGTCCGCCACCAGCACGGCTCCAGCTCCCGCCAGCGCCGCGCGCACCCGGGACGTGACCGGTCCGACCGGGCCGGGTGACCGGTCCCCGCCGTCCAGCCGGAGCAGCGTCCGCCCGTCGCTGCGCACCCGGACCTTCTCCGGTGTGGTGCCGATCAGTCCGAGGTCGACCACATCGACACCGGCTCCGGCCAGCAGTGCCGCCAGTTCGGCTCCCCCCGCGTCGGCAGCCAGCGCGGTGACCAGCACCACGTCGCGACCGTCGCGGCGGGCGAGCAGCGCGGCCAGGCCGGCGCCCCCGGGCCTCGAGTGTTCCACCAGCTCGTCGACGACCGGGACCGGCGCGTCCGGGGACAACCGGGTCACCCGCCCGGTCAGGTCCCGATCGAGCAACGCGTCGCCGACGACGACCAGCGGCCCCACGGTCACGACCGCGCCTCGGCCCGCAGCGTCGCGTCGTAGCCGGTCAGCACCACCGGCGCGGCCGCCGCGCAGGACCGGTCCGAGCCCACTTGAAGGTCGACAGCCGCGCACATCAGGTGCAGCGCGACCTGGTGGACCTCCTGGACGGTGGCCGTGGCCGGGGCGTCCACGCACAGCGCGTCGTCGGACAGTTCGCTGACCCGGTTGGGCCTGCGCCCGGTCATGGCCCACGTCGTCAGGCCGCCCGCCCGGGCCGCCTCGATGGCGGCGACCACGTTCGCGCTCGCCCCGGACGTGGACATGGCGAGGAAGACGTCACCGGGTCGACCGTGCGCCTGGACTTGGCGGGCGAAGGCGTGGTCGTAGCCGTAGTCGTTGGCGATCGCGGTCAGCGCAGAGGTCTCTGCGTGCAGCGCGATCGCCGACAGCGCCGGCCGGTCGTCGCGGTAGCGTCCGACCAGCTCGGCGGTCAGGTGCTGCGCCTGCGCCGCGGAGCCACCGTTCCCGGCGACCAGCAGCCGCCCACCGCCCACGAGCACGTCGGCGAGCCGCCGGCCCCACTCGTCCAACTGGTCGGTGTCGACCGTCGGCAGCGCGGTGAGCAGCGCGGCCAGGTGGTCGCGGCCGGAAAGCAGCGGGGTGGTCACGGCGGTACCTCCTCGAGCGATCGCGGACTGCGACACGGCGCAGTAGGACTGCAGGGTTGCGGCGGCCACCCGGTTCCAGGAGTAGTTCTCGGCGGCTCGTCGGGCACCGGCCAGGCCGTACGCCGCCCGGCGATCGCGGTCGGCCAGCAGGCCGTTCAGCGCGGCCGCGAGCGCGCCGGGCTGCCGCGGCGGCACCAGTACGCCGGTGACACCGGGCACGACCGTGTCGGTCAGCCCGCCGACGGCGGAGGCCACAACCGGGACGCCGCACGCCATCGCCTCGAGCGCCACCAGGCCGAACGGCTCGTACCAGGGCACGCACACCACCGCGTCCGCCGAGCGCAGCAGCGGCGGCAGGGACTCCCGGCTGACCCGGCCGCGGAAGAGCACCCGATCCGCGACGCCATGGCGGGCAGCGAGCTGACGCAACCGGCGCACCTCGCGGTCGCCATCGAGCCCGGCGGCGTCCGGCCCGCCCGCCACGACGAGTTCGGCGTCCGGCACCGACGCCAGCGCGGTGATCGCGTTCCCGATGCCCTTGCGCTCGACCAACCGCCCGACGAAGACCAGCCGGTGCCGACCACTGGGGCGCTGCTCGGCGACGCCGTACGATGAGAACAGCTCGAGGTCGACCCCGCACGGCACCACGGCCACCCGGCCGGGGTCGACGCCGAGCGCTGCCAGCTCAGCCAGCTCGTCGGAGCAGGTGGCGACGATCGCATCGGCGTCCTCCACCAGGGTGCGTTCGAGCGCCAGCCGCTCCGGTGGGGAGGTGTCCTTGCTGCCCTGATGCCGGCGCTTGACCACGCCGAGCGCGTGGAAGGTCTGGACGACCCGGATCCCCAGCGGCCGGGCGGCCGCCAGCGCCGCCAGCCCGGACATCCAGAAGTGGGCGTGGACGACATCGGGGCGCTCCCGCTCCCACTGCGCCCGCAGGTCCGCGGCGAAGGCGGGCATGTAGGGAAGCAGCTCGTCCTTCGGGACCTCCATGGCGGGGCCCGCGCAGACGTGGTCCACCGTGACGCCGGGTCCCAGCGGCACGCGCCGCGGCAGCGCCGGGTCGTCGCGCCGGGTGTGAACCGTGATCGAGTGCCCCCGCCTTGCCATGGCGCCGGCCAGGGCGGCGACATGCACGTTCTGGCCGCCCGCGTCCACGCCGCCGAGCAGGGCGAGCGGGCTGGCGTGCTCGGAGACCATTGCGATCCTCATCGGCCGGCCGCCACCAGGCGGCGCCCGGCCAGCAGGTCGACCGCCGCCAGGACCGCCGCCACCGGCACGCCGTCCAGGCACGGGTGTCCGGGCACCGGGCAGGTTCGCGCCCGGCTGCCGGCGCAGGGGGCCGACTGGTCGCCGAGCAGCACGTGCGGCACCCGCCACGGCCGCCACCGTTCGACCGGCACCGTTGGAGCGAACAGCGAGACAACCGGCGTACCGACCGCGGCGGCGAGGTGGGCCGGACCGGTGTTGCCCACGACGACCACGTCGGCGCGGCCCAGCACGCCGGCGAGCTCGGCCAGGTTGGTCCGGCCACCGAGGTCGAGCACCCTCTCGCGCGGCTCACCGGCCACCGCGGCCGTGATCGACCGCTCGGCCCCCCCGCCGGTGACCACGACCCGGCGGCCGGCGGCTACCAACGCGTCCACGATGGCGGCGGCCCGGCGGGGTGAGGGGGCGCGCGCCGGCACGGAGGCACCCGGATGCACCACGACGTACGGCGCTTCAGGAAGGGCGGCGGTGTCGGGCAGCGGCCCGCGAACCGCCAGCTCGTCACTGTCGCCGGCAGCAAGGGGAAACCCCGCGGCGGCCGTCAGCGAGAGCATCCGCTCGACCTCGTGCAGGCCGGACTCGGGGAGCCGGTGCCGTAGGTCCAGCAGCGATCCGGGGAAGTCGTCGCTGATGGCGGCAATCCGCTGCACACCGGCCAGCCGCAGCAACAGGGCGAGTGGCAACGGGCTCTGGTGGTACGACGTCAGGACCAGCGCCTCGTCGACATGGTGGTCGACGACCTGCGTCACCAGCTGCTCGACGAGCGCACGGTCCACCGGCATCGGCTCGGCGTCGATCCACGGGCAGGGCCAGGAAACCACCTCGCCGACGCCCGGCAGCAGCTCGGCGGCCGCCCGGCCGCGCGGACCGCATAGCAGCACCACCCGGTCGGCTGACGCCGCCACCGCGCGCACCGCCGGCCCGGCCAGCAGCACGTCGCCATCGCTGTCCAGCCGGGCGACCAGGACCGTTCTCACGGCGACACCACCGGCACCGCCAGCAGCAGCTGGACCGCTGCCAGCAGGTCTGCGGCCACCTCTGGCGCCGCAGTGACCTCCTCCGGGCGAGTCTGCGGGGTAGGGACGAGGATCGCCCGGGCGCCGGCCGCCCGCGCGGCCTCCACGTCGGCTCCGATGTCTCCTACCAGCACGCAGGACGCTGGGGGTACGCCGAGAGCGGCCGCCGCCTCGAGCACCAGCCCGGGTGCCGGCTTGCGGCAGCTACATCCGTCCCCCGGACCGTGCGGGCAAACGAAGAACGCCCCGACCGGTCCCAGCAGCTCCGCCACCTTCGCGTTCACGGCGTCCACCTGGTCCCGAGTCAGCACCCCACGCGCAATCCCGCTCTGGTTGGTCACCACCGCGGTTGCGACACCGGCAGCCCGCAGCCGGCCCAGCGCCTCGGCAGCGCCCGGCATGAGCCGCACCCGTTCCGGGTCGCCGTTGTACGGGACGTCGGCCACCAGGGTGCCGTCGCGGTCCAGCAGGACGGCGAGCGGCCGGCACGTCGCCGGTTCGTTCCGGACGGGCGGCATCGGCGCGACAAGATCCAGGCCCATGTACCGGAACTGCCCCCGCGCTCGGTGAGGGGAACACCGACCACGGAGAAGTGGCTCGGCGGTTAGAGACGGCTCACCGTACGGTCCGGCACGCCGGTCCTGCCACTGCTGGCCCGCTGGTCACCTTTCGGGCGGTCACGCGCTCCGGCGGCCGGCCCCAGCCGTCGATGGCACGGGTTGACCGCCGGGTGCCGCCGCCTTGGCGGAAAGGGGCCGCACCCGGCGGCGGCTGCCGGCGTCCTCGAGCAGCGCTACCACGGCCGCCTCAACCGGCCCCTGCGTGGCCGGTACGCCGAACGCCACGCCCTCGCCCAGCGAGTCCAGATCGTCGGAGATCGTGATGCCGTCCTGGAACAGCTCGATCACCCGCGGGTCGATGTAGGAGGAACGGCAGACCGCGGGTGTGTTACCGAGGTATCCCGCCACCTCTCGGACGACGTGCGCCACCGCCCGCCGGCTGGCAGTCGGGGAGGTGGCGGTGCGTTCCGCGACGGCCAGACCCACCGCGGCGAAGACCGTCGCGTTCCAGGTCCGGAAGGACTTGGCGCTGACCTCGACCCCCATCAGATCGCGCAGGAAGAGGTTGATGTCGGCGCTCCTGACATCCGTCCAACCGCCTGCGCCGCGGTACGCGAGCAGCTCAAGCCCCCCGCCCCGGCGCCGCTTCAGCGCGGTCACGAGCCGGCGTACCGGCTCCTCGGCGACGGAGTTGACCTGCTCCTTGCCGGCCTTGCCGAGGTAACTGAAGATCACCTCATCGCCGGCGATCCGCACGTGCTCCCTTCGCATGGTGGCCAGGCCGTAGGTGTGGTTGGACTCGGCGTACTCCTCGCTGCCGATCCGGAAGAAGCCGAGGTCGAGCAGCCGTACGGCGCCCGCGAGTACCCGCGACCTGGTGAGGCCCCGTTCATCGAGGTGCTCGGACAGGCGGCTGCGCGCCCCGGGCAGTGCCCGGGCGAACTCCAGAATCGACTCGTGCTTACTCCGGTCCCGCTGGCGCCGCCACTCATCGTGGTAGCGGTACTGGCGCCGGCCGGCGGCGTCGGTCCCGATCGCCTGGATGTGGCCATTGGGATACGGGCAGATCCATACGTCGGCCCACGCTGGTGGCAGGACCAGCGCATCGATGCGGGCCAGCACCTCCGGGTCGTCGACCCGCCGCCCCTGCGCATCGTCGTAGCTGAAGCCGCGACCACGCCGACGGCGGACGATGCCAGGCCCGGAGCAGTCCGCCCGCCGCAGTCTGGGCATCAGGGGGCGTTAGGCCTCGGGCTCGATGTGCATAGCGCGTTCCTCGGCGCTGAACCCGCCGGTATCGGTCCCCACGTCGTAGGCGACCGAGTCCTTCTCGGTGTCTGTGTGAGCACCTTCGTCAATGTCCACGATCCGCCCGACCCGCTGGTCGGGGTCCTCGGGGTACGGCGAGTCGGATCCCGCCGACTCGTCAGCGGGAACATCTGCCGCCGCGGTCACGTCCGGCTCCTCGCGGGACAGCCGCAGGTCCAGCGGTTCCCCGAGTGCCTGCTCCTCGGCCGTTACGCCGTACTCGTCCACGGCGACGGGATAGTCGTGCGGCGGAGCCATGCCGTCCTGTGCGTCACCGGTGATCCACTTACCCGACAGACCATCCTCGCCGGCGGGCAGGCCCTCTTCCTCGAAGGGGTCGGCCGGCTCCGGGATGCGGCTCGTCATGGGTCCTCCTGCGTGTCGGTAGGAGCCTCGATCGTCTCCGATTCAGTGCCGGGCGGCACCGTCGTCGGTCGGCATCACGCCTGGCGCCATCGTCGGGGGAACGGGGTACACCGGGGGGTCGATGGTGGGGTCGTCATCGAAGGCGCTGCCGCTCGAGCGGCCGGTGACCTTTTCCGTGACGACGCGCTTGGCCGAGCCGGCCAGGTCGGCGGCTTGCGCTTGAACGACGCCGGCAGTCTGCTGAACGGCCGGCTTCTCCATGAAGTTGCGCACGACCTTCATGATCGACTCGTACCGTTGACGACCGGCCTTGGCGCCAAGCACGTAACCTGTCGTGAACCCGCCGAGCAAGGTGACCTTGTGACGCATGTGAACCTCCGGAAGAGAGACGGTGGGCCGCGGCGTACCCGCTGTGACGGAACGTAGTCGACCACCGTCGGGGGGGGCGTGGGTGCGGTAATCTGAGCCTGGAGCCGTCCGTACGCCGGCTCGATCCCGCGTAGCTCAATTGGCAGAGCGTCCGGCTGTTAACCGGCAGGTTATAGGTTCGAGTCCTATCGCGGGAGCTCGCTCACCTGCGGGGGGCGGTAGCTCAGCCGGTTAGAGCAGGGGACTCATAATCCCTCGGTCGCGAGTTCGAGTCTCGCCCGCCCCACCAAGCCGTGTGTGCGATCTCGGTTGATCCTTGACGGAAACGTCTCGGCTGATGCTTGACACCTCGCCCCGCCCGTTCTCGGCTCACTCGAGTCGAGGGGGTGGGCCGAGTGCTCAAGGAATTGTCCGTGGCCGAGCAGCGGTATCAGGCAGTGCTGGCGGTGATCGAGGACGGGTTGTCGGTCACCGAGGTGGCAGCCAAGGTGGGGGTGAGCCGGCAGACGATCCACACCTGGCTCACTCGTTACAGCGAGGGCGGGCTCGAGCAGCTGGTGGACCGGTCACACCGGCCGCGGTCCTGTCCGCACCAGATGGACCCGGCGGTCGAGGTTCGACTGGTCGAGCTGCGCCAGCTCCACCCCGGATGGGGCGCGGACCGGCTGCGCTATCGGCTGGGCCGCGAGAAGGTGGAGCCGCTGCCGAGCCGGGCGGGCATCGCCCGTGCGCTGGTCCGGCTCGGACTTGTCAGCGCCGAGCGTCGCCGGGCGCGCCGGCGGACCTACCGTCGCTGGCAGCGAGCGGCGGCGATGGAGCTCTGGCAGCTCGACGTCATGGGCGGCGTGCTGCTCACCGACGGCCGGGAGCTCAAGGCGGTGACCGGGATCGACGACACTCCCGGTTCTGCATCGCCGTCGGGCTCGTCGAGCGAGCCACCTCGCGACCGGTCTGTGGCGTCTTTGCCCACGCGCTGGCCCGCTACGGAGCTCCGGAGGAAGTGCTCACCGACAACGGCAAGGTCTTCACCGGTCGCTACGCCGGCAAGCCGATGGAGGTGCTTTTCGATCGGATCTGCCGGGAGAACGGGATCATCCATCGGCTGACCGCGGTGCGGTCGCCGACCACCACGGGGAAGATCGAGCGCTTTCACGGCACCCTTCGCCGGGAGTTCCTCGACGGGCGCCTGTTCCCCACCGTGGCGGCCGCCCAGCACGCTGTCGACGCCTGGGTGCACGAGTACAACACCGACCGACCGCATCAGGCCCTCGGCCGGTCCACGCCGGCCGAGCAGTTCGCCACCCGCAATGCTTCTGCCGGTCCAGCACTGGATCTTTCCGCGCTGGCCCCGGACTGAGGCGGGGAGGACTGGGTGACCCGCCGGGTGGCGGTCAACGGCATCATCTCGGTCGGTTGGCAGGTGGTCTCCGTCGGCAAGCACCGCGGCGGAGACGTTGTGGAGGTGCACGTCACCGACCGACTGCTCGAGGTCTGGTCGGGCAACGACCTCGTCAAGACCGTCGTCCGCACGTCGAAAGGGGAGATCCGCAAGAAGCGGGCCGGCCGGCCCGCGCAGTCCTAACCGGAGGTGTCAAGCATCATCCGAGACGAATTGGTCCAGCATCAGGTGAGACTAGACAGGCCCACCAGCAAAACCGGTCGTGGGGCTGCAGGCGAGCTTCTTAGGAGGGCAGGAAGACCCGTCGCCAGCCTTGGAAAGCCCCTCCAACAGGGGCGGCGCTATTGACATAGACCCACCCGTCCGTGCCCACCACGTAGATCTCCGGAAACGGCCCGGCGCTCGACTGTCGCACTGTGACCGATGGTGCGGACGCAAGGAGGCCGCCGAGGTCCTGCCACCGCCAGATCCCGGGCGCCAGGTTGACGCTACGCCACGCGTGCCCGTCGCTTCCGCGGACGACCGCGAAGAACCGGTAGGACGCGTCTGACAGTTGCTCGAAGCCCGCCGCGGGGCCGGCGGTCAGTGCGCCGCCGAGGGGAACCCACCCTCCCCAGGCGCCATGTGAAGGCCCGAACTTCGCCCACAGGGCGTTGTCGACGCCGCGCACGAACACGCCTCGATAGCTGTTCGGATTGACGGTTGCACCTGGTCGGTCCAGCAGCGCGCCGCCCAAGTCTTTCCACGGTGAGCGGAAACAGTTGAGAACGCAGAAGAGCTCCCGGGTCCTGTGCCAGAGATGGCCGTCGCTGCCTCGGACGAGCACCTGGACCTCGGTATCCGGCGGCTCACCCACCGGTGGCTCGTGCTCCGGGTTCACCGCGACCGCCGGCTCGGCGCCGAGCACGCCC
>JAABUN010005400.1_pt1 | contig 15910 bp, 12 predicted proteins | sample 5559311 | NCBI WGS metagenome assembly JAABUN01 (sample SAMN10711877, study PRJNA513370) | rock metagenome | isolation source: Antarctica rocks | place: Antarctica: Victoria Land, Siegfried Peak sud
CCGCCCTCACCGCCTGAAAGTGAGCGAAAGGAGACCTCCGCTCCGCACCGGCCGGACCGTCAAATCGGAACCTCAGCGCACAACAGCGTTTTTCAGGTCGAAGTAACTAACCGGCGCGGTTTTTGGGCCAGGCGGAATTGTCGGCAAGCCGACGGGGACAAAGCAGGCAAGCTGTGAACCAGCTCAGATAGCGCCGCCCTGGCCGAGGATGTCCTGCACCTTGGCGACCGCGTCGTCGGTAGCCGCCTCAGCATCGGCAGGATCGGTGAACACGAAGCCCATCCCGACCACGATGTCCTTGGACTGTATGCCGACCTGGATCAGCTCGAAGCCCGCCAACGGACCCTGCTCCGCCTGGAAGCGTGCGGCGAAGGAGTTGTCGCCGATCTTGGCGAAGGAGATCTCGCGGACGTTCAGTGCCGACGTCCCGGCACCGGGAAGGGAGAGCGTGACCTCGCGGCAGTCCTTGACCGCCTTGCGATAGTCATTGATCACGGCTGCTGCCTTAGGGGCGGTCCCCAGCGCGTCCAGGTTCTCGTCGATGAACGGACCGTCCTGCCCCCCGCTGTAGGTCACGCTCGCGTTGGCCACCGAGCCGGGCAGTTTGTCGGCGTTCATCAGTCGTACCAGCGGGGCGCATTCCTTCTTCTTGGAACTGAGTTTGCCGTCTTCCTGGGAGGCGCCGGAGGTGTCGCGCTCGAAACCGGGCGGTATGTCCTTCAGGCTCAGCAGAGCTTTGCCCAACTGCGCGGAGGTGCGCGCCTTCGCGGTGGACGCCGGGGGCTCGGGCTTCTTCGTGGGTGCAGGGGAGCTCGAAGGTGCGGAGGGCGAGGAGGTCGTCGAGGCAGCAGGGGTCGGCTGGCTGGCCTCAGACGTGGCCCCCGCTGGACTGGGCGGGGTGGCGGCGGGCGGGGGAGCAGGTTGGCCACTGCTGCAGCCGGACACCAGGAGAGCCAGGCTCGCGCCTGCCGTCAACACGGCGGCTCGGAGACGTGTGGTGCTCATGGAGGCTCCTTCTCTGGGGCAAGTTCCCGCTCTAGCGGCGAGCCTGCGGCCTGGGGTGTCAGTGAATGTACTGCCTGTGGGGGGTGAGGCTGGACTGTTCGCCGTGTCTCTTCCAAACCTTCGTGGACGGGACATGCTGGTCCCGGTCAATCCGGCTCTTCTTACCTGGGGTGGGGGCTGGTGAGCCCGCCGCCGATCAGGAGAATGCGGAGGCGGTCGTTGTCGCGGTTGCGGAAGCCTCGGGCGATGCGGCGATGGAACTCAATGAGGCCGTTCATCGCTTCGGTGCCGCCGGCGGTATCGAAGTAGGCCAGGAACTTAGACAGGCGCGATCGTGATGGATCGGCTGTCTGGTCCGGAAGCACAGTCAAGCAGTTAGACAAGCAGCAACGGTGAGGGTTGGAAGAACCACAACGCGACAGGCTTCTGACTCTGCAGATCGATGGTGGGCCTAAGTGGACTTGAACCACTGACCTCTGCCTTATCAGGGCAGCGCTCTAACCGACTGAGCTATAGGCCCGCGGAGACCGCGGTCGTGCGTCAGGGGGGCCTGGCGCGACTCGTAAGGCTAGCCCACGCCGCGGACCGCCTCAAATCGCGGCCCGCGGGTCCGGCTCAGTCCTCGGCGAGGGTGATCTCCAGACCGCCCAGCATGGTGGCGGCCAGGTTGTAGAGGAACGAGCCCAGCGTGGCCAGGGCGGTGATGAGCAGCACGTCGACCGAGGCCAGCAGGGCGGCGACGCCCATGATCCGTTGGGTGTTGAAGTAGTCCTCCACCCGGAACGGGGTCGTGTCGCCCGGGGTGGAGACGACGCTGGCCACGATGTCGTTGACCGACGTGAAGAGGCCGGAGGTGCTGAGTACCGCCCAGATCGCGTACACGGCCACGACCAGCATGATGCCGGCGGCGATCGAGAACAGGAACGACGTCTTCATCACTGACCACGGGTCCAACCGGCTCAGCCGCAACCGTGCCTTGCGCGTCCGCCGCGCGTGGGTCGACGCGCGGGCGGGCTTGGGTCCGGCGGCGAGGGCCGCACCCGTTTGGGGGCCGGGCGCGGCGTCCGTCGCCGGCTGCACGGCGGTCGCCGCGGAGGCGGGGTTCTGCTGGTCTTCCCCGACCCGGTACTGCTGGGGCCCGGGGTGCGTCGGTGCGGCCGTACCGGCCCTAGCCTGCGGAGCGCCCCCTGCCGCGGCCGGTGCGCCCGACGCCGCCGGCTTTGCCGCAGAAGGGGGTGCGGCCTTGGCGGCGGTACCGGACTCAGCTGGAGCCGCCGGGGCTGCGGCCGCGACGGCCGGCGTAGCGACGGCCGGGGCTGCGGCCGTAGGCGCGGAAGCGGCGGCTCGTGGCTTGCCGTCGATACCCAAGGCTTCGGTCAAGCGCTGCCAGAACGGGATGGTGGCGCCGCCGGCAGGACGCTTGGATGCGGCCGGAGCGCTGGCGGCCGCGGCCGCAGCGGTCGCTGGGCCGGCAGCCCGGGCCGGGGGCGCCTCGGCACGGGCGGGCCCGGCGGCTGGCGCCGGCGACGGATCGGCGGCCCGAGCGGGTGCAGCGTCTCTGCCAGCCGCGGGCCGCTCCGTCTCACCCGGGGGCGCTGGGGTCTGCCGGCCACCGAGCGGTGGCGGCGTCCAGCCGGAGGCGCTGGGCTGCGGGCCGACGTCCCGAGCCGTGCGCTGGCCGTTGGCCGCCTGGCCGTTCGAGCCCTGACCCGGCGAGGGCTGGTGCCTGCCTTCGTCGGCCGTCGACGGGATCGTGGCCTGCTGCCCCGTGGGTCGGTCGTCCTCGGTCACCGGAGCCCCACCCTGAGGGCCGGGCGCCTCGTTGGCTTCACTCACTGCTCTCCTCCTCGCCGTCGCTCGAGGACTCACCCTCGAGGGCGGTGTCCTCGGCCGGCTCTGCAGCTTCCTCACCGTCCAGCACACCAGGCTCCGCCGCTGACGCGACCGAACCGTCCGCCGAGACCTCAACCCCCTCGACCGCCGTGTCCAGGACTGCGGCCTCCGCGGTCGTCTCCGGGTTGAGGGCGATCACGACAACCGAGTCGTTGCCGCTCACGCCGACGAACTTGACCCCCATGGTGTCACGACCTTTGATGGGCACCTCGTTGACAGCACTGCGAGTGATCTGCCCGCTGGCCTTGATGGCGATGACCTGGTCGGTGTCGATCACGACCAGACCGCCCACCAGTGAGCCCCGGTCCTCGTTGAGCTTCATGGCCTTGATGCCCAGTCCGCCACGGCCCTGCTGCCGGTACTCCGAGACGGCCGTGCGCTTGGCGAAACCGCCGTCGGTGACGGTGAAGACGTAGTGGTCGTCCTCGGTCTCCCCCGCCTTGATCACCGACATGCTGAGCAGCTCGTCGTCGGCGCGGAACTTCATCCCCGTCACCCCGGAGGTGGCCCGGCCCATCGGCCGCAGCTCACCGTCGTCGGCCGGGAAGCGGATGGCCTGGCCCTTGCGTGAGATCAGCAGCACCTCGTCGGAGGTGCTGGCCAGCTGTGCGCCGATCAGCTCGTCGTCGTCGTCGCGGAAGTTGACGGCGATGATGCCGGCCTGACGCGGCGAGTCGTACAGGGCCAGCGCCGTCTTCTTGACCAGGCCGCGCTTGGTGGCCAGCAGCAGGTACGGCGCGGTCTGGTAGTCCCGCACCGCGAGCACCTGGGCGATCTCCTCCTCGGGCAGGAAGGAAAGCAGGCCGGCGACGTGCCCGCCCCGGGCGTCGCGGTTGGCTTCGGGCAGCTGCCACACCTTCGCGCGGTACACCCGGCCCTTGTTGGTGAAGAACAGGATCCAGTGGTGGTTGGTGGTGGCGAAGAGCTGGTCCACCTCGTCGTCGGTGCGCAGCGTCGCCCCGCGAACGCCCTTGCCGCCGCGCTTCTGCACCCGGTAGAGCCCGGTCTGGGTCCGCTTGGCGTAGCCGCCACGGGTGATGGTCACCACCACGTCCTCGTCCGGGATCAGGTCCTCGTTCGAGAGGTCGCCGTCGGCGGAGATGATCCGGGTGCGCCGCTCGTCGCCGTACTTGTCGACGATCTCGGCCAGCTCGTCGCTGACGATCTGACGCTGCCGCTCGGGCCGGGCCAGGATGTCCTCGAGGTCGGCGATGATCCGCTCGTACTCGGCGAGCTGGTCGATGATCCGCTGCCGCTCGAGGGCGGCCAGCCGGCGGAGCTGCATGTCGAGGATCGCCGTCGCCTGCGCGTCGTCGATGTCGAGCAGCGTCTTCAGGCCCTCGCGCGCCTCGTCCGTGCTGGGGCTGCGCCGGATCAGGGCGATCACCTCGTCGAGCGCGTCGAGCGCCTTCACCAGACCGCGGTAGATGTGGGCCCGGGCCTCCGCGTCGGCCAGCCGGTGCCGGGTGCGGCGCTGGATGACCTCGACCTGGTGGGCCACCCAGTAGGCGATGAACTGGTCCAGCCGCAGGGTGCGCGGCACGTCGTCGACGAGCGCCAGCATGTTGCAGCCGAACGTGTCCTGCAGCTGGGTGTGCTTGTAGAGGTTGTTCAGGACCACCCTCGGCTGGGCATCGCGCTTGAGCACGATGACCAGCTGCTGGCCGGTGCGGGTCGAGGTGTTGTCCCGGATGTCGGCGATGCCGTTCAGCTTCCCGGTGTTGACCAGCTCGGCGATCTTCAGCGCGAGGTTGTCCGGGTTGACCATGTACGGCAGCTCGGTGACCGTGAGGTTGGTGCGGCCCGAGCGGTCCTCGTCGATGTCGACGACGGCGCGCATCGTCACCGAGCCCCGTCCGGTCCGGTAGGCGTCCTCGATCCCCTGCCGGCCCACGATCAGGGCACCGTTCGGGAAGTCCGGGCCGGTGACCCGCTCCATGGCCGCCTCGAGCAGCTCCTCCGCCGTCGCCTCGGGGTGCTCCAGCGCCCACTGCACGGCCGCTGAGACCTCCCGCAGGTTGTGGGTGGGGATGTTGGTGGCCATACCCACGGCGATCCCGGTGGAGCCGTTGACCAGCAGGTTCGGGAACCGGGCCGGCAGCACGACCGGCTCGGTCTCCTTGCCGTCGTAGTTCGGCTTGAAGTCGACCGTGTTCTCGGTGATGTCGCGGACCATCTCCATGGCCAGCGGCGCCATCTTGCACTCGGTGTAGCGCATGGCCGCGGCCGGGTCGTTGCCCGGCGAGCCGAAGTTCCCCTGCCCCGAGACCAGCGGGTAGCGCATCACCCACGGCTGGGCGAGCCGGACGAGGGTGTCGTAGATCGAGGAGTCCCCGTGCGGGTGGTACTGCCCCATCACCTCACCGACGACACGCGCGCACTTGTTCCACCCACGGTCGGGTCGGTAGCCCCCGTCGTACATCGCGTACAGCACGCGGCGGTGCACAGGCTTCAGCCCGTCCCGCACGTCCGGCAGCGCCCGGCCGACGATCACGCTCATGGCATAGTCGAGGTAGGACTTCTGGATCTCCTCCTGGAGGTCCACCGGCTCCCGCCGGTCTGCGGGTGGTGCCTGCGGGGTTTCAGTCATGAGACCTTCCTAGTTCTCGAAAGCAACGCCGAGGACATGTGCCCCTGCGACTCGCGCCCGCAGGGGATGCCAGTTGGTCGAGGGGGCGGTTGGGGTCTGGTGAAGGGGCGTGGATGGGCCTGGCGGGAGCGCCGGAGCCTGAGAAGGCGCGGATGGTTGCCCCAAGCCGGACCCCAGCCGCCCCCTCGACCAACGGAACGAAGACAGCGCTAGATGTCAAGGAACCGCACGTCCTTGGCGTTGCGCTGGATAAACGACCTCCGCTGCTCGACGTCCTCGCCCATCAGGATCGAGAACATCTCGTCGGCACGGGCGGCGTCGTCGAGGGTCACCTGCAGCAGCACCCGGTTGTCGGGGTCCATCGTGGTGTCCCACAGCTGGTCGGGGTTCATCTCGCCCAGGCCCTTGTAGCGCTGGATCGCGTTCTCGCGCGGGAGTCGCTTGCCTTCCTCGCCGCCGACCCGCAGCAGCGCGTCCCGCTCGGAGTCGGTGTAGGCCAGCTCGTGCGCGGAGTTGCTCCAGTTGATCTTGAACAGCGGCGGCTGGGCGAGGTAGACGTGGCCGGCCTCGATCAGCTGACGCATGAACCGGAACATCAAGGTCAGCAGCAGCGTCCGGATATGAGCGCCGTCGACGTCGGCGTCGGCCATCATCACGATCTTGTGGTAGCGAAGCTTCTCGATGTCGAAGTCGTCGTGCACGCCGGTGCCCAGGGCGGAGATGATCGCCTGCACCTCGTTGTTCTGCATGATCCGGTCGATCCGGGCCTTCTCGACGTTGAGGATCTTGCCCCGGATCGGCAGGATGGCCTGGATCCGCGGGTCACGGCCGCCCTTGGCCGATCCGCCCGCCGAGTCACCCTCGACGATGAAGACCTCGCACTCGGTCGGGTCGGTGGACTGGCAGTCGCTCAGCTTGCCGGGCAGGCCGCTGCGACCCAGCAGGCCTTTCCGGTCACGGGCCGCGTCCCGGGCCCGGCGGGCGGCGACCCGTGCGATGGCCGCGGCCTGTCCCTTGCGGACGATCTGACGGCCCTCGGCGGGGTTCTGCTCGAACCAGTCGCTGAGCTTGTCGTTGACGACCTGCTGCACGAACGCCCGGGCCTCGGTGTTGCCCAGCTTGGTCTTGGTCTGGCCCTCGAACTGCGGCTCGGCGAGCTTGATGGAGATGATCGCCGTCAGGCCCTCCCGGATGTCCTCACCGGACAACCGGTCCTCCTTCTTGCGCACCAGGCCCCACGTCTCGGCCCACTTGTTGGTGGTGACGGTCAGCGCCGCCCGGAAGCCCTCCTCGTGGGTGCCGCCCTCGTGGGTGTTGATGGTGTTGGCGAAGGTGTGCACCGACTCGTTGTAAGAGGCGTTCCACTGCATCGCCAGCTCGAGGCTGAGCCCGGACTCGGGGCGCTCGGCCTCCACGTCGATCACCGAGCCGTGGATGGTCTCCTTGGTGCCGATCAGGTACTTGACGTAGTCGACCAGGCCGTCGGCGTAGCAGAACGTGTCCGTGTTCGGGCGCCCGTCCTCGTCGACGTGGTCCGGCCGCTCGTCGGTGATGGTGATGGTGAGGCCCTTGTTGAGGAAAGCCATCTCGCGGAACCGGGTGGCGAGGGTCTCGTAGGTGTAGACCGTCGTCTCGAAGATCTCCTCGCTGGCGTAGAACGTGACGGTGGTGCCCGTCTCCTCGGTCGCCTCGTGCTGCTCCAGCGGCCCGTCGGGGACACCGAGGGAGAACGCCTGGGACCAGCGGTGACCGTCGCGACGCACCTCGACCAGCAGGTGGGTGGACAGCGCGTTCACCACCGACACGCCGACGCCGTGCAGCCCGCCCGACACCTTGTAGCCGCCGTCGCCGAACTTGCCGCCCGCGTGCAGCACCGTGAGCGCGACCGTGACCGCCGGGATCCCCTCCTTGGGGTGGAGCTTCACCGGGATGCCGCGGCCGTTGTCCACGACGCGGATGCCGCCGCCGGGGAGGACCCGGACGTCGATGGTGTCGCAGTAACCGGCAAGCGCCTCGTCCACGGAGTTGTCGACGACCTCCTGGACGAGGTGGTGCAGACCGCGCTCACCTGTGGAGCCGATGTACATGCCCGGGCGTTTGCGCACCGCCTCGAGTCCCTCGAGCACGGTGATCGACTCGGAGTCGTAGGCCCCCGGGTTGTTCGAGCTGGTGTTCCGCGGGGCGTCGACGCTGCGCTGCGCGGGTGCCTCAGCAGCCGTACCGGTGTCGTCGGAGCCGGGCCCGATGGCCACGCCGTCCACCTCGCTGGTCTCGACGTCGTCCGAGCTCAGGTAGTTCTGCAGCGCTTCGGCGGCGGCGGGATCGCCGGCCTCGGAGTAGTCGGGGGTCTCGTCCGGCACCGCAGGGGCTCCTTCGCACAGGCGCCGTCCGGCAGACCTGACACACGGCACGCAGGGGGCCGGGCTGGGCTTGCGGTGGACGGCACGAAGATCGTCGCGGTCAGACCGGCGGTCCGACCAGGTCCGACACACCCCGGTCCGACACCGGCGCTGGGCCGTGCTGGACCGGCACGAACCGGATACCGCGATTCTAGCCTGCTCATCCCGGGATCACGGACTCCTGGACGGGTCTGTGGACGACAAGATGCGGCTGGCTGGCCCTGGCTGGCCATTCTGGCTGCTTGGCAGGTCTCCGGAGACTCCCGATACGCACCCCGGGGCCGCTGACCGCTGCTGAGGGCCGTGGCGGGGTGGCGACCCGGGGGGTGGCGGGGCGGGCGGCCCGATCAGCCGTACGTGTCGCGCGGGCCCCGCCCGTCCCGCACCGAGAGACGGCCCTTCTTCCAGGACGGCGCGTCAGGGCCCTTCACGTCGACCCGCGTCACCGTCGCCTCGCCGAGCGCCTGGTTGAGCATGGCAACCAGCCGCGGCGCCAGCAGCCGCAGCTGCGTCGCCCAGGCGGTCGAGTCCGTCCGCACGGTCAGCACGGTGTCGGTGTAGGACTCGGGGTGTGAGTGGGCTGCGTTCACCGGTCCCACCAGGCCGGGCCAACGGGCCAGCATGCTGCGGACGTCGACCTCGGTGGTCCAGCCCTTGCTCTCCACCAGCCGTTCGACCGCCGCACCCAGCCGCTGCGGGTCGCGGTCGTCCGGGTGGGGCCCGGAGACCTGCGGGCCGGGGCCGACCACCCGCCCGCTGCGGTAGGTGTTGCCGCGGCGCGGCCGGTTGCTGCGGGCGCCGAGCCCCAGTGACTGCGCGACCGAGCGGGCCAGGTCCAGACCACCGGGGTCGTGCGCTTCGACGGGAACCGTGGGCTCCGGTACCGGCTGATCGGCGGTCGGGTCGGCTGGCCGGTCGTCAACCATCGAGGGCCACCTGGCCATCGCGGACCGCGTAGCGGCGGCCCTGGAGCAGGGCGGGCACGTCGGCACCGACGGCCGCGGTGATCAACACCTGCTCGGCGGCACTGACCCCGCCGGCCAGTCGCTCCCGCCGGGTGACGTCGAGCTCGGCGAAGACGTCGTCGAGGACCAGCACCGGCTCCACGCCGTCGGAGCGCAGCAGGTGGAAGCTGCCCAGCCGGAGCGCCAGGGCGAACGACCAGGACTCGCCGTGGCTGGCGTACCCCTTGGTCGGGAGCACCCCGAGGCTCAGCACGACGTCGTCACGGTGCGGCCCGACGAGGGAGACGCCCCGCGCGATCTCGTCACCGCGGCGCTCAGCCATGGCCTGCAGCAGCGCGTCCGTCAGCTCGTCACGGCCGCTGCGACCCTCCAGGTCGACGGAGGACCGGTACTCCGCCGAGGCCTCGTTGTTGGTGGGGGCTATGTCGGCGTAGGCCTTGGCCATGTGCGGACCGAGGTCGGCCAGCGTCGTGAGCCGGGCGAAGAGCAGCTCCCCGCCCGCGCGGGCCAGGTGGGCGTCCCAGACCTCGAGTGTGGCGGCAGCCTCGTCCCCGGGAGCCCCGCCGCGGCTGCGGCCGCTCAGCGACTTGAGCAGGGTGTTGCGCTGCCGCAGCACCCGGTCGTAGTCGGCCCGGACCCCCGCCATCCGCGGCCACCGGGTGACCAGCAGGTCGTCGAGGAACCGACGCCGCGCGCTTGGGTCGCCCTTGACCACGGCGAGGTCCTCGGGTGCGAAGACGACGGTGCGCAGCACCCCGATCAGCTCGCGCGGACGACGCAGCGGTGACCGGTTGAGCTGGGCCCGGTTGGCTCTGCCGGGGGCGATCTCGACCTCCAGCTGCAGCTGGCGGCTGTCGTCCAGGCCGGCCTGGACCCGGGCCCGGACGAAGGCTCGCTCGGTGCCGAAGCGGACCAGCGGCTGGTCGGTCGAGACGCGGTGCGAAGTCATCGTCGAGAGGTACTCGATCGCCTCGACGAGGTTCGTCTTGCCCTGGCCGTTGGCCCCGACGAAGGTCGTGACACCGGCACCGAGGGCAACGTCCACCCCGGCGTAGGACCGGAAGTCGGCCAACTGAAGGTGGACGACAAACACGGGTTATCTGCCCTCGCTTCGCTCGGGCGCGGACCGCGCTCTGACCCGCCGGCTTCGTCGTCGCCCGTGAACGAAAACCGTGTTCACGGGCTCCTCCTCAGTCCGGCGGCGCGCGGTCCGGGTGCCTGGCCCGGTTCTCGGGTCTGCGCCATCGCGGAGGGAACGCGCCGGCACCAGTCTCACGATCAACCCGGCAGGCGCATCAGCATGATGACGTGGCGGTAGTCGGTCCGGATCTCGCCGTCCAACTCCGGGACCCCGGTCAGCTGGCAGGGCTTGCTGGGCGCGGTGAAGGCGAAGTTCACGTACGGGGTGTCGAAGGCGCCGAGGGCGTCCAGCAGGTAGGTCGGGTTGAAGCCGGCGGCCGTCACGGCCTGGTCGCCGCCGCCGGGCTGGTCGACGGTGGCCTCGATGCTCTCCGAGGCCTGGGCCTGGTCGCCGGTGGCGGCCTCCAGCGTGACGACGCCGTCGCCGATCAGCATCCGCAGCGAGGTGTTCCGCTCTGCGACCAGGGCCACGCGTTTCGCCGCCGCGATCGCGTCGCTGGTGCTGACCCGTACGTTGAGCACCGCTGCGGTGTTCATGATGTGGCGGACCTTGGGGAACTCCCCGTCCAGCAGCCGGGTGGTGGTGTGCCGGGCGCCCGAGGCCCCGTGACCTTCGAAGCCGATGATCCCGTCTCCCGTGCCACCCGCCAGGCTGAGGATGACGTCCTCGCCCGCGGTCATGGACTTGGAGGTCTCGTTGAGCACCTTGGCCGGCACCAGGGCCGTGGCCGAGATCTGGGTCGAGCTGGGGTTCCAGGTGAGCTCCTTCAGGGCCATCCGGTACCGGTCGGTGGCCAGCAGGGAGATGGTGTCGCCCTCGATCTCGACCCGGACGCCGGTGAACACGGGCAGCAGCTCGTCGCGGCCAGCGGCCACGACCACCTGGGAGACGGCCTGGGCGAAGATCGTGCTGGGCACGGTTCCGGTGGCCTCGGGCATGGTCGGCAGCGACGGGTAGTCTGCGACCGGCAGGGTCTGCAGGGTGAAGCGGGCGCTGCCGCAGACGAGCTCCATCCGCGAGTCACCGGCGGAGATGTCGACCGGCCGGGCCGGCAGGCTGCGGGAGATGTCGGCCAGCAGGCGCCCCGAGATCAGCGCTGTCCCCTCGTCGGTGACGGTGGCGGGCACGGTGATCTGGGCCGAGGTCTCGTAGTCGAAGCTGGAGAAGGTGACCCCCTCGGCGTCTGCCCGGACCAGCAGCCCGGCCAGGATCGGCACGCTCGGCCGCATCGGCAGGCTGCGCGCCGCCCACTGGACGGCCTCGGCCAAGGAGTCGCGCTCGAGTCGGATCTTCACAGCTGTTCCCTCACCCTTGACGCGGTCGGTCGGGGCGGGCTCGGGGCAGCCCGCCGTCGGACGTGCCCTGGACGGGCCCGACGATCATACCGACGCGGGACCGGGCCGCCAGGCCAGCGGGAAACCCTCGGCACCGCAGCTCCGAGCCGCCGCTCAGCCCCGTTCGTGAGGCAGCAGCTCGCGCAGGTCCTGCGCCGCAGCCAGCACCTCTTCCTGGAGCGGGACGAGGCTCTCCAGGCCGGGCGGTACCGGACCGGTGAAGACCGGCCGGATCTCGAAGACGAGGTCCAGCAGCTGCTCGCGGGTGGGGACGCCGTTCCGGGCGGTCATCGCTTCACCGGCCAGCCGGCCGTACTCGTTCACCCGGCCACGCCAGCCGGGGTTGTCGATGGTCCGCGCCACCCGCATCTGGTTGGCGAGTGCGTCCAGGCCCAGCTCGAGGCGTCTCAGCTGGGTGCGGCGGCGTTCGAGATCCAACGTCACCGGAGCGTCGAAGCCCTCCTCGTCGTCGTCCTTGCCCCGCCCGAAAAGCTTGCCGAGTAGTCCCACGTGCTCCTCCTGACGACACGGGCGCGGCACCGCGCCCGTTGCCAGGATTCTGCCCTGCTCCTGCTGCAGGCACATCCGGCGGCCTCCGGCGGCGTTGTGCACAGGCCGTCCTGTCACAGACTTCGTCTTCTGGTCATCGACTAGTTCATGTCGTCGTAGTCGTAGGTGCTGTGGATCCTGGGGAGAACCACCGCCTGCCCCGGTCAGCACGGCATCGGAGGTTCGCAGGGGCTGTGGAGCACTCGAAATCACACGGGGAGTATCTGCGGACGAACAGTGCGCCTCGGTCGGGCGCGCACCCGGGCGTCCCCGTCCTCCACCGCCGGGTCCACAGTTGTCCACAGCGTTCTCCCCAGTCTGTGCAACCGACACCCGTGCCTTGGCCGAGGGCCGGGTCAGCGCTGGGAGGCCTGCTGCTTGATCCGGTTCGTCAGCTCGGTCACCTGGTTGAACACGCTGCGGCGCTCCCCCATCAGCGTCTTGATCTTCCGGTACGCGTGCATCACGGTGGTGTGGTCACGGCCGCCGAACTGCTGCCCGATCTTGGGCAGCGAGAGGTCGGTCAGCTCGCGGACGAGGTACATGGCGATCTGGCGGGCGGTGACCAGCACGTGGGTGCGGCTCTGACCGCACAGGTCGTCGATGCTCAGCCCGAAGTACGCGGCCGTCTGGGCCATGATCATGCCGGTGTTGATCTGGGCCTCCCCGCCCTCGGGGATGAGGTCCTTGAGCACGATCTCGGCCAGGGACATGTCGACCTGCTGGCGGTTGAGGCTGGCGAAGGCGGTGACCCGGATCAGCGCGCCCTCGAGCTCGCGGATGTTGGTCTGGATCTTGCTGGCGATGAACTCGAGCACGTCGGGGCCGGCGGTGAGCCGCTCCTGGGCGGCCTTCTTCCGCAGGATGGCGATCCGGGTCTCGAGGTCGGGCGGCTGGACGTCGGTGATCAGTCCCCAGCCGAATCGGCTCCGCAGCCGCGGCTCGAGGTTCTCCAGCAGCTTCGGCGGCCGGTCCGAGGTCATCACGATCTGCTTCTGGGCGTTGTGCAGCGTGTTGAAGGTGTGGAAGAACTCCTCCTGCGTCTGCTCCTTGCCCTCGAGGAACTGGATGTCGTCGATCAGCAGCACGTCGATGTCGCGGTAGCGGCGCCGGAACTCCGCACCCTTGTTCTGGCTGATCGCGTTGATGAAGTCGTTCGTCAGCTCCTCGGTGGAGACGTAGCGGACCCGGACCCGGTCGAAGTAGTTGCGGACGTAGTGCCCGAGGGCGTGCAGCAGGTGGGTCTTGCCCAGGCCCGACTCCCCGTAGATGGTCAGCGGGTTGTAGGACTTCCCCGGGTTCTCAGCGACCGCGATCGCGGCGGCGTGCGCGAAGCGGTTCGAGCTGCCGATGACGAAGGTCTCGAAGGAGTACTTGGGGTTGAGCCGGGCGTCGGTCTCCCGACGCGGTCGGTTGGGGTCGGCCGGGTGGGCTGCGGACGAACCGTCGGTCGATGCTCCCGTGCCACTGGACAGGTGCGGTCCGGCGTCGCCGGTGCGGAAGCTGCTGGCCCCGAACTCACCCGGCTCGAAGCCGTTGCGGTCCCGTCCGTGCGCGTCGTAACCGTTCTGGTCGTACTCGGCGGAGCGGAAGTCCGGGCTTTCGTAGAGGTCGGTCCGCGCGAACTCGTCGCGGCTGAGGGGTGGATGCCCGCCCCCGGAGGAGCCGTCGAAGCCGGTGTGGGCGTCGAAGTGCTCAAGCGGCTCGGACGGACGGTCGAAGAGGGTCGGCCCCTCGGCAGGGACCAGAGTCTCGTCGACGACCACGGCCAGCTGCACCGGACGGGAGAAGAAAGCGGTGAGATCGGACTCGATCATTCTGCGGAACCGGCCCTCCAGCTGGTTCCGGGTGAAATTGCTCGACACCGCGACCATCAGCAGGTCCGCGTGGAGCGCCACCGGCTTCCCGGTGGCCAACCATCGTCGGAGCTCGGGCGGGGCAGCGGAGCAGAGGTGCTCCCACGCCTTCCGGGGCGACTCGGCCGGGTCCTCAGGAGGTTCGCTCACTGCTCTCCACTGCTTGTCGTGCAGGCCAACCGTCGCGGTGGCAGCAGGCCGACCGAGCGGCAATGCTGACCACCCCGGTGCGGCGTGTCTTGCGGTCGGGGGACGGCTACACCGTAGTCGTTCCACATAGTTGTCCACACCTTGTGCATGGGAGGGTGGAAAGCAGCCGGACCGGCCGGCGCCACCCCTGGGAGCGAGCACCGTCAGCGAGGCTCGGTCGTCGTCGATGTTCGAACGGAGGGCCCTCAGGGAACTCTCCAACGTTCGGCGACCGTAGCAACCCCCCAGGACCCGCGCAACCCGATCGGTAACATTCCCAGAACGTGACGGCGTGTCGGCTGGACGTCGTTAGCCCACCCGTCCTGGCCCCCACGTTCGCTGGCCACCAGGTTTGACCCTGCTTCGACGGCCCCGTACCGTTGGCAGGTCGCTGTGCGCCGGCGAAGCCGTCTGGCTGAGTCACGGACGGCATCCTGGACCAGCATCCGAACCAACACCAACCAAGATCCTAGGGAGCCCTCCCGTGAGCAAGCGCACCTTCCAGCCCAGCCTCCGGCGTCGCAGCCGCACCCACGGCTTCCGTCACCGGATGGCCACCCGTGCCGGTCGTGCGATCCTGGCGGCTCGCCGCCGCAAGGGTCGCAACGAGCTGTCGGCCTGAGCGTGCACGGCTGAGCGTCACCGTGCTGCCCCGTGCGTCCCGGCTGAACGACGCAGGGGACTTCCGCTCGACGATCCGGCGGGGCGTCCGCGTCGGGCGCCCGACGCTGGTGCTGCACCTCGCCCAGTCGGCGGCCGAGAGCGTGCGCGTCGGGATGGTGGTCTCCAAGGCGGTCGGCAACGCGGTCGTCCGGAACCGGGTCAAACGACGGCTCCGCCACCTGGCGGTTAGCCAGCTGGGGCGCACCCCGGCCGGCAGCCTCGTCGTCGTCCGCGCCCTGCCCGCCGCAGCCGGACCGGCGGCCCGACTCGGCCAGGACCTGGAATCGGCCTGGGCCTCGGGTTTGCGCAAGCTCGGGGGCAACCCGTGAAGTACGTCCTGATCGGCTTGCTCAAGGTGTACCGGCTGGTCGTCAGCCCGCTCTACGGCAACGTGTGCCGGTACTACCCCAGCTGCTCGGCCTACGCCTTGCGAGCGGTCGAGGTGCACGGAGCGCTGAAGGGCAGCTGGCTCGCAGGCCGCCGCCTGCTGAGCTGCCACCCCTGGGCCTCCGGGGGGTACGACCCGGTACCGGGAACCCCGGAGTTCGCCGAGGAAGAACGTGAAATCGCGCGCAGAGCAGGGACACTGGAAGCAGCGACCGGCCCGCAAGCCCACGACCACGACGCGCAGCTGGCGTCACAACGAGGTGTGAACTGATGGACCTGCTTCTTCCGCTGATGCTCCCGCTGAGCATCTGGGACCCCTTCATCGCCATCGGCAGCGCCATCATGACGCCGCTGTACTGGGTGGTCTCGGGGATCCTCGTGCTCTTCCACTCGCTGTGGGCGCCGCTGCTCGGCGCCGACTCCGGGTGGACGTGGGCGTTGTCCATCGTCAGCCTCACCATCGTCATCCGGGTGGCGCTGATCCCGCTGTTCGTCAAGCAGATCAAGTCGTCCCGAGCGATGCAGCTGCTGCAGCCCAAGGTGCGGGAGCTGCAGAAGAAGTACGGCCATGACCGGGAGAAGCTCGGTCAGGAGACGATGAAGCTGTACAAGGAGCACAACGCCAACCCGTTGGCCTCCTGCCTGCCGCTGCTGCTGCAGATGCCGATCTTCCTCGCCCTCTTCCGGGTGCTCGACGGCGCCGCCCGTCTCGGGCCGAGCGGCCTGCCCATCGCCCGTGGCCACTGGCTCGCCATCAACCCCGATCTGCTGCTCTCGCTGAACCAGGCGACGCTGCTGGGTGCCCGGATCTCCGACACCTTCCTCAAGGTCGGCTTCGGCAACGGCATCACCAGCGTGCACATCGTCACGCTGGTGCTCATCGTCGCGATGACGGTGACCCTGTTCGTCACGCAGCTGCAGCTGATGCGCAAGAACATG
>JAABUN010005401.1_pt1 | contig 15905 bp, 15 predicted proteins | sample 5559311 | NCBI WGS metagenome assembly JAABUN01 (sample SAMN10711877, study PRJNA513370) | rock metagenome | isolation source: Antarctica rocks | place: Antarctica: Victoria Land, Siegfried Peak sud
GATCATGGGTGTTCTCCTAAACTCCTCCCCTCACTGCAAGGGAGGGGCCGGGGGTGGGGGTGAGGGCGTAGCGAGCTTCTAGGCTCGCGGACAGGGTGTTCGAACTATCGGAAAGAGCGTCGGCGTCGCCGCCGCACCCATCCCCAGCCCCTCCCTAAAACGGGGGGGAGGGATCAGTACACCACCACCGACCGGATGCCCTCGCCGCGCTCCATCAGCGCGAAGCCCTCGTTGATCTCGTCCAGCGCCAGCCGGCGGGTGATGAGCGGGTCGACCTCGATGCGGCCGTCCAGCACCCACTCGACGATGCGCGGCACGTCCGTCCGCCCGCGCGCGCCGCCGAACGCCGTGCCGCGCCACACCCGGCCGGTCACCAGCTGGAAGGGTCGCGTCGCGATCTCCTTGCCCGCCTCGGCCACGCCGATGATGATCGACTCGCCCCAGCCCCGGTGGCAGCACTCCAAAGCCTGGCGCATGACGTCCACATTGCCGGTGCAGTCGAAGCTGTAGTCTGCGCCCCCGCCCGTCAGCGCCACGATGTGCTGAACCACGTCGTTGACCTCGCGCGGATTAACGAAGTCGGTCATGCCAAATCGGCGCCCCCACTCCTCCTTGTCGGCGTTCAGGTCCACGCCCACGATCCGCCCCGCGCCCACCATGCGCGCGCCCTGGATGACGTTCAGCCCGATGCCGCCCAGCCCGAACACCACCACGGTGGCTCCCGGCTCCACCTTGGCCGTGTGGACGACCGCGCCCACGCCGGTCGTGACCCCGCAGCCGACATAGCAGATGGTGTCGAAGGCGGCGGCAGGGTCGATCGTCGCGCAGGCGATCTCCGGCAGCACGATCCAGTTCGAGAAGGTGGAGCAGCCCATATAGTGCCACACCGGTTCGCCCTTGTGCGAGAAGCGGCTGGTGCCGTCCGGCATCATGCCGCGCCCCTGCGTCGAGCGGATAGCGGTGCACAGGTTCGTCTTCGGGTTGAGGCACGACGGGCATTGACGGCATTCCGGCGTGTAGAGCGGGATGACGTGGTCGCCCACCGCCAGCGACGTCACGCCCGCGCCCAGCTCGCGCACCACGCCGGCACCCTCATGCCCGAGCACGCAAGGGAAGCGGCCCTCGGAGTCCAGCCCGGCCAGCGTGTAGGCGTCGGTGTGGCAGATGCCGCTCGCCATCACCTCGACCAGCACCTCGCCGGTCCTGGGGCCGCCCAGCTCGAGCTCGACGATCTCGAGCGGCTGCTTGGCTTGGAACGCGACGGCGGCGCGGGTCTTCATGGCGGGCTCTCCTTGTGCGGGCGGTCTGTGCCAAGTTGCTCGCGGAGACGCCAGAGTGTAACCATTCCTCCCTGAGCTTGCTCGGGGAGGGGGACCGCTGGCGGAACGCCAGTGGTGGAGGGGCATGGCCCCGGCCCCTCCACCACTCGGCTGTCGCCGAGTGGTCCCCTTCCCCATCGAAGATGGGGAGGAACAGGTAGCCCCCTTACCCCGCCAGCACTCTCAGCACGGCGGTCAGCGCGGCGGGGTCGCTGACGAAGCCCATGTGGGTGCAGTCGACCTCCACCGCCCGGTCGCGCTGGTCGGCGCGCCCGCGCGCCTGCTCGGCCGCGACCACGCCGTCGCGGCGGCTCCACAGCGCCACGGTGGGCTGGGGCGGGCGGATGAAGTCGAGCGGCACCGGCGGCTCGCCGATTGTGTGGCCGGCCACACGCTCATAGAGTCGCCAGGCGTGGTTCGCGCGCAGGTCGCCCGCGATCGGCGAACCCAGCGTCACGACCTGATCGACCGCGCCGCCCACGCATTTGGCGGCTTCGCGCGCGTAGAGGCCGCCCAGGCTCCAGCCGATCAGCGTGACGGGCCGTTCGTAGCGCTCCCGGATTGCGTCGATGCGCTCGACGATGTCGGACAGCATGGTCGCGGTCGCGCCGAGGTTGCGCCCCTGCTTCCAGCGCTTGGCGCGGTAGTTGGCGAGGCGCAGCGTGCCGGCGAGGAGCGACATGCGGGTCTCGTCGGCCAGGAAGCCGGGGAGGAGCAGCACGGGCCGCCCGCCGCCATCGTGGCCGGCCGCGATCGCGGCCGAGGCGTTGACCCCGCGCCACCAGTGCCACGGCGCGGCGAGCTCACCCAGCAGCAGCGGCCAGGGCGGGGCCGCGCCCGCCGCCGCGCCCGCCCGCATCATCCCTTTACGGCACCCGCCCGCGCGATCGCCGGCTCGACCAGCGACCAGGCGGTACCCTCGATCTTGCGGCCGTTGAGCACGAAGGTCGGCGTGCCCTGAATGCTGTACTCGTCGGCCGCGGCCTCCGTCTGCTTCGACAGGCGCTCCATAGCGGCCGTGTCCGACAGGCACTTGGCCTGGGCCGGCGCGCTCAGGCCCCGGCTGGCGAAGGTGCTGTCGAGGCCGGTGGCCTTGATCGCGACCTGAGTCTGCTGGGCGGGAGGTGCGTTGCGCAAGCTCGAGAGCTGGGCGTTGAGCGCATCGATGCGGTCGCCGAACCAGTTTTTCTGGTCTGCGTACAATGCTTCCGTCACCGGGAAGTAGGCCTGCGCCGGCACGCAGTGGGTGAGCTGGGCGGCGGCGAGATCGATGCCGTCGCGGATGAAATTGCGCAGCTCGTAGGACACGGTGCCCGAGCGCACATAGTCCTTCAGCGGCTCCGCACCCGTGGTCGAGAAGTCGGCGCAGACGTGGCAGGTCAGCGAGGCGAACTCGACCAGCTTCACCGGCGCGTCCGGGTTGCCCATCCTGCGCCCGCCGTCCGGCGTCACCGCCACCACATCGGTCCATTGCTGCCCGGCCGGCGGGGGCACCGGCTTGGCGGGACCGGCGGCCGCCACGGTGGTGCCGGCCTCCCCGCCGCCACCACAGGCGGCCAGAGCGAGGACGGAGGCGAGGAGAGCGGTTCGGATCATAGTGGAGGGACTCTATCGTTGGCGAGTTGCGGCGGCCTGAATGGCGGCGTCAAGGCTGACCCAGTCGTGGCCGTCCACCGGTTGGTCGTTGACGAGCGTGTGGGGCGTGCCGGGGATGCCGCGCACCTGCCACGCCTCGTTCGATTGAGCGATCAGCGCGTCGCGCTCGCGCTCATCGCCCAGGCAGGCGCGAGCGGCGTTGTCCGTCAGTCCACGCGCGCGCAGCATCGGCAGGACGCCCGCACCGTCCAGCAGCGTCATGAACGCGTCGACCGGCGGCAGGGCAGCCAGTTCGGCCCGGCGGGCGGTCAGCACGCTGTCGGCTTTTGCCAGCCAGTCGGCCTGTGCCGCGAAGAGCGCCTGCCGGTTGCCCGGCGTGGCCGCCGGACCCTGGCAGCGCGACACGATTGCGACGCCCAGATCAATCGGGTCGCGCACGGCGTGGCGCACCTCCCGCGAGATTGCGCCCCGGGCGACGAGCGCCTCGAGCTGCCGGCCGACGGCGACCTCCTGCTCGGCGCAGTGGGGGCAGGTGTAGGAGAGGTATTCGACGACACGCACGGGCGCGTCGACCCGACCCTCGATGACGGCTTGGGCGAACGTCGGCGTCGCGGCGACGATGGCGGCGACAGCGAGCAGGAGTTTCAGCATCGGTACCCTCATGAAATCCGGCCTCGGATCGGCAGCGCGCGCACCGGGACCGCGTCGGGCGTGGCCACTCCGCGCGCGAGCGCCGTCAGCACGGCCTTGAGTTCCTGATCCTGAACGTCGCGCAGCGACTCGCCCATTTCGACCGGCACGGGCGCCAGCGGGCGCGGTGGAGCGACGGCGCGAGTCCGCTGGGGCATCACGCCTTGCCGGATCGCCAGCCTGGCCACCGCCGGATAGCCGAAGAAGCGGTTCACCCGCTCGACGATCTCCGGCCCGACATGCTGCAGCATGGGCGCGTGCGCGCCATGGGCGACCAGGTGGAGAGTGCCGCCCTCCTTCTGCCCGCGTGGAAAGCGGATCGATTCGGGCACGCACACGTCCGAGAAGCGCTCGCCCGCGATCTCCGGCCAGCGGGTGACGACCGAGGACTGGACGAAGCCGAACCGGCGGAAGGCCACGCCGCCGACATGGCCGACCAGCTCGGACACCGGCCGCGCGCCGCGACCGCGCGGACGCTCCGCCGGAGGACGGGTTCGGGAAGGGGTGCTGGACTTCGCCATCGGCCGGCCGCCATGCCAGAGCCGATGGCGACAGTCCACGAAAAGGCGGGCGGGGAGCTCTCGGTGTCCGACCGCCTGCTCGCCTGGTACGACGCGCACGCCCGCATCCTGCCTTGGCGGATGCCGCCCGGCTCGACGGAGCGGCCGGATCCGTACCGCGTCTGGCTGTCGGAGGTAATGAGCCAGCAGACCACCTTGGCCGCCATGACGCCGTACTGGCGGCGCTTCACCGCGCGCTGGCCCACCGTCGAGGCGTTGGCGGCGGCCGACGAGGCCGAGGTGATGCGCGAATGGGCAGGGCTCGGCTATTATGCGCGCGCCCGCAATCTGCACGCCACCGCCCGGACGGTGGCGGAGCTGGGCGGCTTTCCGCGCACCGCCGCCGGATTGCGAGGGTTGCCGGGGGTGGGCGACTACACGGCGGGCGCAATCGCCGCCATCGCCTGGGGAGAGCCGGTGGCGGCGGTCGACGGCAACGCCGAGCGCGTGGCGGCGCGGATGACGGCCGACGCGACGCCGCTGCCGGCCGCACGGCGCGCGCTGCGTCGAGCGGTGGAGGGCTGGGTGGCGGTCGACCGGCCGGGCGACTTCGCGCAAGCCCTGATGGACCTTGGGGCCACCATCTGCACGCCCCGGTCGCCGCGTTGCCTGCTCTGCCCGCTGGCTTCGGACTGCGCGGCGCGCGCTCAGGGCGAGCTCGACCGTTACCCGATCAAGCCTCCGCGCAAGCCGCGTCCGCACCGCACCGGCATCGCCTGGTGGGTGGAGCGTGACGGCCGGCTGGCGCTCGTCCGGCGAGGGGCCGAGCGGATGCTGGGCGGCACGCTGGCGCTGCCGTCGTCGGACTGGGACGGGCGACCGGGTGACTGGGCGGATGCGCCGGAAGGCCGGACGCTCGGCACCGTCACTCACGGCTTCTCGCACTTTACGCTGACCCTCGACGTGGTGGCCGCCGAGGCGATAGAGCCGCCGGCACACTGGCTCTGGTGGCCGCTGGACGAGTTGGAGGGGGCGGGGCTCGCCAGCCTGTTCGTTCAGGCGGTTGCAAGGGCGCTGGCCGAAGGAGACGATCCATGCTGACCGACACGCTCACCCGCCGCCGCTTCCTCTCGACGAGCGGCCTGTTCGCCGGCGCGCTGGCGCTGCCCGGCTGCGTCACCGCGCGCACCCCGCGTGAGCCGGCGCTGACGCTCACCGGCAGCAGGGCTCTCCTCAACGCGCTGGTGAGCGGCGGCCGGATCGCCGGCGGGCTGGCGGCGCTGGGCGTGGGGGAGGACTATGCCGCCGTCGGCGCGGGCGCTCCGACCCGGGGCGGACCGACCGCGCCCGATTCGCGCACCCTGTGGCGCATCTACTCGCAGACCAAGCCGATCACCGGCATGGCGGTTATGCAATTGATCGAGGCCGGCCGGCTGTCGCTCGACCAGCCGCTCTCCGACATCCTGCCGGAGTGGGCGAACTCGCGCGTGCAGCTGAACGCCGACACGCTCGACTCGCGCCCCGCCGCGCGACCGATCACGATCCGCCACCTGCTGACCCACACGGCGGGGCTTGGTTATGCCATCATCACGAAGGGTCCATTGCTGGCCGAGTACATCCGGCTTGGGTTGAATCCCGGCCAGGTGAGCCGCCTGACGCTGCCCGGCCTGCCCGCCATCCGCAACGCGCCCTCGCTTGCCGAGTTCTCGCGCCGGCTGGCGACCCTGCCGCTGATCGCCGATCCGGGCACTCGCTGGAGCTATTCGGTCGCCGCCGACCTGTTGGGCCGGGTGATCGAGGTCGCGTCGGGCGTGCCCTTCGACCGCACTTTGCAGGAGCGGCTGTTCGCGCCCTTGAAGATGGTCGACACGTCGTTCGTCGTGCCCGCGTCCAAGGTCGACCGGCTGTCGACCAGCTATGCGAGCCTGGGCGGGCTGCTGATCCCGGTCGATCCGGCCGCCAACAGCGTGTACACCGACCAGCCGGCCTTTCCCTATGGCGGCGCCGGGCTGGTCTCCACCGCCGCCGACATGGATCGCTTCTTCCACATGCTGGCCAATGGCGGCGAGCTGGACGGCGAGCGGGTGATGAGCGCGGCCACCGCCAACCTCGCCATGTCCAACCTGCTGCCCGAAGGCGTCGCCACGCCCGGCACCATGATCGCGGGTCAGGGGTTCGGCGCGCTCGGCCGGGTCACGCTGGTGCCGGAGGCGGGTGGACCGTCGAAGGGATCGTTCGGCTGGGCCGGCGCGGCGGGCACGATCGGGCTGGTCGACCGCGCGCGCGGCCTGCGGATGGGCGGCTTCATCCAGGTGCTGCCGGCCGACGCGGTGGCGTTTCAGCGCCCGATCATCGCCGCGCTGGTCGCCGACGCGCCGGTGGTTGGAGCCGTCCGCCCTGCCTAACACGCCAGCACCGTTCTTCACCGGCAGCCCGCTGGATCGGGCGGACGCGGTGCGCTCATCGCCCGATGCCGTGGCCGCACTTCGGGCTCACCCCGACAGCCGCGTGCTGGCGATGGCCGGGCTTGACCCGCTGCTCGACGGGTCGCGGCTGCGGTGGGAGGCGCTGACCGGCGAGGGCGACCATTTGCTGCTCGGGCTGGAGGACGGCCACGGCCGGTTCGTGAGGCTGGCGGGCGCGGGCGGGGCGTCGCTCACCGGCTCGGCGGACTGGCGCGTGCTGGCCTGGCTGACCTCCGCCGACGCCGCGATCTGGGGCGGAGCGCGCGCGCTGCTGTCCTGGCACGCGCGCCACCGCTTCTGCGCCGCCTGCGGTGCCGCCACGGCGGTGACCAAGGCGGGTTGGGCGCGCCGCTGTCCGGCCTGCGCCACCGAGCACTTCCCGCGCGTCGACCCCGTTGTCATCATGCTCGCCGCCCACGGGGACTCGGTCCTGCTCGGCCGCCAGCCGCGCTTCCCGCCCCGACGCTTCTCCGCGCTGGCCGGTTTCGTCGAGCCGGGCGAATCGCTCGAGGAGGCGGTGCGCCGCGAGCTGATGGAGGAGGCCGGCGTGCCGACGGCCGCCGTGCGCTACGTCGCCAGCCAGCCCTGGCCGTTCCCCTCCTCGCTGATGGTCGCGTGCATCGCGGAGGCGACCGCCACCGCCATCACGCTCGACGAGACCGAACTGGACGACGCGCGCTGGTTCACCCGCGCCGAGGCGGCGGCCGCGATGGCCGGCGACGGGCACGCGCCGTTCATCGCGCCGCCGCCCTTTGCGATCGCTCACACGCTGCTCGCGCACTGGCTAAGGGAGTGAGCGCGCGGCTTGCCGCTGGGAAGGCAAGGCCTTAGGTAACCCGCAGATTGTGCGCGCGCTTTCCCTAAGCGCGCGCTCCACCTGCGAGGATTCGATGGGCGACAAGTTCAACACGGTTTCGGGCTGGGTGCTCGCCGCCGGCATCGTGGCACTCGGCTCCAGCATCGCAGCCGGCAAATACTTCAACGACGAGCCGCCCGAGACGCCGGGCTATCCGATCGCCGGTGTGTCCGAGGCGGGCGCGGGTGCCGGCGGTGAGGCGGCTGGGCCGCCGATCGAGACGCTGCTCGCCTCCGCTGACCCGGCCAAGGGCGCCGAGGTGTTCAAGAAATGCACGGCGTGCCACACGATCGTGAAGGGCGCGGCGAACGGCACCGGCCCCAATCTGTGGGGTGCGCTCGGAAAGCCGCACGGCCATGTGGAGGGCTTCGCCTATTCCGATGCTCTGAAGGGCATCCCGGGGGTGTGGGACTGGAACTCGATGAACGAGTGGCTGACCTCACCGCGCAAATACGCGGACGGCACGAAGATGACCTTTGCGGGCCTCTCCAAGCCGGAGGATCGGGCGAACGTGATCGCCTATCTCAACCAGAACTCCGACAGTCCGTTGCCGCTGCCCGCCGCGCCCGCCCCGGGTGCCGAGACGCCGGCCGCCGGAGCCGCTGCTACTGCCACTGCGGGCGAGGCACCCAAGGAAACGAACGGCGCGGTCAAGGTCGACCCAACCCAGAACCCGGTGGATCCGACCCAGATCGACGCGAGCAAGCCGAAAGAGAAGCAGTAGGGGCTCTGATTCCTCCCCAAGCTCGCTTGGGGAGGGGGGTGTAGCCGGGTGGCCTGACGGGGGCAGGCCACTGGCGTTCCGCGAGCGGCCCCCCTCCCCAGACACGCTCGGGGAGGAATGTTTGCCTCACCCGCGATAGAACGCCAGCGTCTGCTCCCACGCCTCAGCGGCCGTGTCGACGAAGCGGAACAGGCCCATGTCGGCCTCGCTGACCGTGCCCTCCGCCACCAGCGCGTCGAAGTTCACCACCCGGTTCCAGAAATTGCGCCCGAACAGGAAGATCGGAATCGGCTGCATCTTGCCGGTCTGGATCAGCGTGAGGAGCTCGAACGTCTCGTCCATGGTGCCGAAGCCGCCGGGGAACACGGCGACCGCGCGCGCGCGCAGCAGGAAGTGCATCTTGCGAAGAGCGAAATAGTGGAACTGGAAGGACAGGTCGGGCGTGACGTAGGCGTTGGGTGCCTGCTCGTGGGGCAGCACGATGTTCAGCCCGATCGACTCGCGCCCGGCATCCTGCGCGCCGCGATTGGCGGCCTCCATGATCGACGGTCCGCCGCCCGTGCACACAACGAAGTGCCGGCCCTGCTCGTCGTCCAGTCCGGCGGAGCTCGCCAGCCGGCCGAGCTCGCGCGCCTCGGCATAGTGCTTGGCCTTGGCCGCCAGCGACCGCACGATCGGATCGTCGGTGTCGCCCATCGTCGCGGCCTCCTCGGGCGAGGGGATGCGGGCCGAGCCATAGACCACGAAGGTCGAGGCGACGCCCGCCTCCGCCATCACCAGCTCGGGCTTGAGCAGCTCGAGCTGAAAGCGGACCGGGCGCAGGTCTTCGCGCAGCAGGAACTCGGTGTCCTGGAATGCCAGACGGTAGGCGTCGGATTCCGTCTGCGGCGTGGACAGGCCCGCGCGTGCAACGGCGGCGTCCTCTCCGGCTCGGGGGAAGCGGCGATCGGGGATATCGCTCCGGGCGGCGGGCTGGGTTGAGGCGGGCTGGCGTGTGTCGGTCATCGGCGGCGCGCTAGACGACGGCGCGCCCCACCTCAACGGCAGAAGCGGCCCATCTTGCCGACCGGAGCCATGTCGAGGTGGAGGTGGTCGGCGTGGGCGGCGTTGTAGTCGGGCGACAGAACGGACCCGAACCGGCGGCAGGCGGAGTCGTGGATCAGGCGAAGGAAGCGCTGCTCGTCGGGCGCGCCGGACCAGCCCGCCTTCACCGTCACCCGCCGCCCGTCGGCGAGCACCACGCCGCCCACATCGACCGCGTTGGCGCGCGCGTGCTCCGACAGCCGGCTCGACCCGGCGACGGTGCGGCACGCATAGCTGCCCATCGTCTCCACCTTCGCCACCGGCTGGCCAAAGGCGATGAGCGCCGCCGGCTGGACCGCGTGGCGAGTCCAGGCGGCGAACGCGCCCGCCAAGGGGCAGGTGAGCGCGCCCAAATTGGTGACCGGCGTGCCGATCTCCGTCAGCTTGACCGTGCCGCTGATCGGGCAGCCGGGCGAGGGCTCGCGGTCGGGCAGCGGCTCGAACGCCACCCCGGCCGCGCGCAGGTGGCCAAAGCATTGAAGGAGATCGGCGGAGGCGCGGGGCGCGGTCGTGATCGCGCCGGGACGGTCCACCACCCGCTCGCGCGCGCATCCGGCGAGGGTCAGGAGGAGAAGGAGCGGGAAGGCGCGCATGGCCCTCCGATAAGCCATGATGGTGAACGACTCCTTGGCCAAGCGGAGTTGAGCCCCTGCCTCGCTCCCCCTACAGCGCCCCACCATGCCAAGCCCAACCCCAGCCAAGCTCCTCGTCCGCCCCGCCACCCCCGCCGACGTGGCGGAGATCCTGGCCCTGATCGGCGAGGTCTATGTCGGCGTCGACAACTACACGCCGGGCATGATCCGCGGCCAGATCAACAACTTCCCCGCCGGGCAGTTCGTCGCCGTGTGGGAGGGTCGCGTCGTCGGCTATTGCGCGTCGAGCCGCATCGACGAGGCGGTGGCGCTGGCTCCGCACGATTGGGAGACGATCAGCGGCAACGGTTTCGGCAGCCGCCACGATCCGACCGGCGACTGGCTCTACGGCATCGAGATGGTGGTCGCCGCCAGCCAGCGCGGCCTGCGCATCGGCAAGCGGCTGTATGAGGCGCGCCGCGCGCTCGCCGAGGAGCTGGAGCTCAAGGGCATCGTCTTCGGCGGTCGCCTGCCCGGCTTCGCGCGCGCCAAGAAGGCCAAGAAGGTGACGGGCGCGCAGGATTATCTCGACCAGGTGCGCGCGGGCACGCTGCGCGATCCGGTGATCAACTTTCAGTTGCAGAACGGGTTCGAGCCCCTAGGCGTGCTCGACCGCTATCTGCCGGAGGACACGCCGTCGGCCGGCCGGGCCATCCACATGGTCTGGCGCAACCCCTATGTCGATCCCGCCGAGGACCGCCGCTTCAAGGTGCCGCGCGGGGTCGATGCCGTGCGGCTGGCCACCGTCCAGCTCCAGGCGCGCGCGGTCGCCAATTTCGACGAGTTCCTGAAGCACATCGAGTATTTCGTCGATGTGGCGTCCGACTACGAAGCCGACTTCGTGGTCTTTCCGGAGCTGTTCACGCTGTCGCTCCTGTCGTTCGAGAAGGACAATCTGACGCCGATGCAGGCGATCGACCGGCTGACCGAGCACACCCAGCCGCTCGTCGACGCGCTGTCGACCATGGCGCTGGCCTACAACGTCAACATCATCGGCGGCAGCCACCCGACGCGCACCGACGACGGCGAGATCCAGAACGTTGCGTATGTCTGTTTGCGCGACGGCTCGGTCCACGCGCAGGAGAAGATTCACCCGACGCCGAACGAAGCCTATTGGTGGCGGATCAAGGGCGGCGACGAGGTATCGGTGATCCAGACCGACTGCGGCCCAATCGGCGTGCTGATCTGCTACGACTCCGAGTTCCCGGAGCTGGCGCGTCGCCTGGTCGACGAGGGCGCGAAGATCATCTTCACGCCGTTCTGCACCGACACCCGTCAGGGCTATATGCGCGTGCGCTATTGCTGCCAGGCGCGCGCGATCGAGAACCAGTGCTTCGTGGTCATGAGCGGCAATGTCGGCAATCTGCCGGGCGTCGACAACATGGACATCCAGTACGCGCAGTCGTGCATCATCACCCCGTGCGACTTCCCATTCGCGCGCGACGGCGTAGCGGCGGAGGCGAGCGAGAACATCGAGGCGCTGACCATCGCCGACGTGAACCTGTCCGACCTGACCTGGGCGCGCGCCGAGGGCACGGTGCAGAACCTCAACGACCGCCGCTTCGACCTCTACCGCATCGACTGGTCCCGCTCGCCCCGACCGGAAGGCAAGAGCGCGCCGCACCATCCGCCGAACACGTCGAAGTCGCCCGGCGGTGGGTGACTTAGCACCATTCCTCCCCAAGCTTGCTTGGGGTGGGGGACCGCGAAGCGGTGGAGGGGCATCGGAGCTGTCCCACGAAAGCCCACAATGACAGGACGCACCATCACCCCTCCACCACCAGCTCGGCTGGCGGTCCCCCTCCCCAGCGGAGCTGGGGAGGAACAGGTCAGGTGACGCCCCGCACCCTCCTCGCCACCGCGCAGATCCCCGGCGGCGGCGAGTTGCGCCTGATGCAGCGCGGGGCCGATTACATGATCCTGCTCGATCGCAACGAGCTGATGACCACGCGGATGAGCGGCTCGGAGGAGGCGCTGGCGACGCTCACGCTCGACCGGGTGTCCGCGTCCAGCCCGAAGGTGCTGATCGGCGGCTATGGGATGGGCTTCACCCTGCGCGCGGCGCTCGCCAAGCTCGGCGGGCAAGCGCGGGTGCGGGTGGTGGAGCTGGTGCCCGAGATCCTCGACTGGGCGCGCGGGCCGATGGCGGAGCTGACCGCCGACGGCCTGTCCGACCCCCGCGTGAAAGTGACGCTCGGCGACGTGGCCGACTCGATCGCGGGCGAGGCGGGCACGCTCGACGCGATCCTGCTCGACGTGGACAACGGGCCGGACGGCATCGTGCGCCGCGGCAACGACCGGCTCTATTCGGCGCGCGGGCTGGCGGTGGCCAAGGCGGCGCTGGCCCCCGGCGGGGTGCTCGCCGTCTGGTCCGCCGCGCCGGATGCCCGCTTCGCCCAGCGCCTGCGCGACGCCGGCTTCGCGGTGGAGGAGGTGGCCGTGCGGGCGCGTGCGAACGGCAAGGGGCCACAGCACGTCATCTGGTTCGCGCGAAACGGCTAACGCCTCCCCCCCCTTACAGGGAGGGGAAGCTTCTAGCTCAGGTCACCCGCGCCCGCACCTCAAACCTCGGCTCCCGCCAGACCTCGCTCGCCATGACCTCGCCCACCATCTCGGCGGCGCGCCACACCTCCTCATATGTCAGCGTCAGCGGCGTGATGCCGAAGCGCGCCACGTCGGGCGCGCGGAAGTCGCCCACCACCCCGCGCTCGATCAGCGCCGCCACGATTTCGTGTGCGTGGGGGTGGCGGAAGGAGGCGTGGCTGCCCCGCGCGTCGGCGTCGCGCGGCGTGATGAGCGCCAGCTCGGGCGCGACCTCGCCCACGCGCCTCACGAACAGCTCCCACAACGCCACCGCCTTGGCCCACAGCGCGGCCGGATCGACCCGCGCCATCAGGTCCACGCCGACCTCCAGCGCCGCCATCGACAGCACCGGCGGCGTGCCGGCCAGGAAGCGCTCGACGCCCGGCGCGGCGGCCCACTCGTCCCCGAAGGCGAAGGGGTCGGCGTGGCCGAACCAGCCGCTGATCGGCGAATGCAGCCGTGCCTGCCACTCTCGGGCGACGTGCAGGAACGCCGGCGCGCCCGGTCCGCCGTTCAGATATTTGTAGCCACAGCCAACCGCCATCGACACGCGGCATCCGGTGAGGTCGAGGGGCACCGCGCCCACTGAATGGCTCAAGTCCCACAGGATAGGCGCGCCGTGCGCCTCCGCGTGCGTCGTGAGCGCCGCCATGTCGTGCCGCGCGCCGGTCTTGTAGTGGACGTGGGCGAGCACCGCGACGCCCGTGTCGGGGCCGATCGCCGCCGTCAGCCCGCCCGGCTCCGCCACCACCAGGCGGCGGCCGGTCAGTTCGGCGGCGGTGCGCGCGACGTGGAGGTCGGTGGGAAAGTTGCCCGCTTCCGCCACGAGCTCGCTCCGGTCGGGGAGCGCGCGGACGGTGGCGACGGTCAGCTTGAACAGATTGACGCTGGTGGAGTCGGTGACGACCACCTCGTCCTCGTGCGCGCCGATGATGCCGGCGATCCTGGCCCCGACGCGAGCGGGCGCGCCGATCCAGTCGTGGTCGTTCCACCCGCCGATCAGCGATCCCGCCCACTCCCGGTGGATCACTGCGGCGACCCGCGCGGCGGTGGCGCGTGGCGGCACGCCCAGCGAGTTGCCGTCGAGGTAGATGCGGTCGCCCCGCCGGTCGAACTCGTCGAGGAAAGGGGCGAGCGGGTCGGCCTCGTCCAGCGCTCGCGCATCGTCCAGCGTCATGCGATCTCCTCCAGCGCCGCCAGCGTCGCGGCCCACGCCGCCGATCCGGGCGCGATCAGCTCGACATGGCCCTCGCCCGGCGCCGTGACGAGTTGCGCCACGCAACCACTGGCCGCCGCACGCTCGGCCCACAAGCGCGCGAGCTCGGGCGGGGCGATGCGGTCCTCGGTCGTGTTCACCAGCACTTGGGTGGCCGGGAAGGGCAGCAGCTCGGCCGGCGAGGTGTCGGCGAAGCGGTCCGGCCGGTCGCCCACCAGGCGCGGCACGGGGTCGTTGTCACAGGTGTCGTGCGGCGGGCGGCTGACCAGCTCCAGATCGGGCAGGCCGCCCAGGCACAGCACGGCGTGGATCGGCAGCGGGTCGGGGTGCCAGAGCAGGCTCGCCTCCGGCAGCCGGGCGCGCGCCGCCAGCCACATCGCCAGATGCCCGCCGGCCGAGTGACCCACCGCGATGACACGCTCGTGTGGCACGTCCTGCGCCCGCAGCGCGTCCGCCGCCGCCGCGACGTCGAGGAACGTCCCCGGCCAGCCCCCGCCGGGCCGGTCGATGCCGCGATACTCCAGGCTCCACACGGCCCAGCCGCGCGCGGCGAGGTCGGCGCAGACCCAGTCCATGATGCGGATGTCGGCGATCTCCGTCTGCCAGCAGCCGCCGTGGACGACGACGAGTGTTCCACGTGGAACACTTGTCGTGGGCCGCCACAGCTCGGCGAACTGGAGCGGGTCGGGGCCGGTGGGCACGCGCTCACCGCCGGTCGGGCGCGGGCGGGCGAGGAGGTCGGGCCAGGTGAGGCGGGCGTGAGAGGACACCGAGCCGCCGCTAGCACACTCCCCTTACTGTAAGGGAGGGGCCGGGGGTGGGTGCGAGCCGCAGGCGAGCTCCCGGAGGGTGCCGCACTGCCGAACGACAAGAAGAGGGCTCGCTGGCGCTCGCACCCACCCCTCAATCCCCTCCCTTGCAGGGAGGGGAGGTTGGTCTTGACACCACTCCCGGTCCAGCTAGGTCCGCCCACGGGCCACGCCGTCCCAACGCGGCGCGCGCTCTCCCACGAGGAGAGACTGACATGACGATACCCCCCAGCGCCGGCTCGCCGGTGCCGCAAACCGTGCCCGGCAACGATCCGCTCAACCCCGATCTGGGCCTCGGCACCCCCTTCGACAGCACCGACCCGTCGGCCGGGGCCACGCTCGACCCGGTCGCACCCGCTCCCGCCGGCGAGCGGCCGCTGACCAAGCCGGCCCGCCCCTACTTCTCCTCCGGCCCGTGCGCCAAGCCGCCCGGCTGGTCGGCGGCCAAGCTCGCCACCGGCTCGCTCGGCCGCTCGCACCGGTCGAAGGTCGGCAAGGCGCGCCTCAAGCACGCCATCGACCTGATCCGCGACGTGCTGCAGGTGCCCGACAGCCACCGCATCTGCATCGTGCCCGCGTCGGACACCGGCGCGGTCGAGATGGCAATGTGGACGATGCTGGGTGCGCGCGGCGTCACCACGATGGCCTGGGAGTCCTTCGGCGAGGGCTGGGTCACGGACGCGGTCAAGCAGCTCAGGATCGAGCCGATCGTGCTGACCGCCCCCTATGGCGACATTCCCGACCTGAGCGCCGTCGACTGGGACACGGACGTCGTGTTCACCTGGAACGGCACCACGTCCGGCGTGCGCGTGCCCGACGGCGAGTGGATCGCGGACGACCGCGCCGGCCTGTCGATCAACGACGCCACATCCGCCGTCTTCGCCATGCCGATGCCGTGGGACAAGCTCGATGTGACCACCTTCTCCTGGCAAAAGGTGCTGGGCGGCGAGGCGGCGCACGGGGTTATCATCCTCGGCCCGCGCGCGGTCGAGCGGCTGGAGAGTTACACGCCCACCTGGCCGATCCCCAAGATCTTCCGGCTGACCAAGCCTGCCCCTGCAAAGGCAGGGGGTGGCAAGCTGATCGAGGGCATCTTCGTCGGCGAGACGATCAACACGCCCTCCATGCTGTGCGTGGAGGACGTGATCTGGGCGTTGGAGTGGGCGCAGGGCTTGGGTGGTCTGCCGGCGCTGATGGCGCGGGCGGAGGCGAACGCGGCGGCGTTGGACGCGATCGTGGCCGCGCGGCCGTGGCTGGATCATCTGGTGAGCGACCCGGCGATCCGCTCGGTCACGTCGGTGTGCCTCAAGCTGGTGACCGACGGCGCGGACGAGGCGGCGCTGGTCAAGCGCATGGCGCACCTGCTGGAGAACGAGGGCGCGGCGTTCGACATCGCCTCCTACCGCGACGCCCCGCCGGGGCTGCGCATCTG
>JAABUN010005402.1_pt1 | contig 15904 bp, 18 predicted proteins | sample 5559311 | NCBI WGS metagenome assembly JAABUN01 (sample SAMN10711877, study PRJNA513370) | rock metagenome | isolation source: Antarctica rocks | place: Antarctica: Victoria Land, Siegfried Peak sud
GCTCGCCGCCGCGCTGGGCTCGGACCTCGAGCCCGAGGTCACCGGGGAGTTCCGCGCCGGCGACATCCGCCACTGCCTCGCCGACCCGGCGCGGGCGCGGGAGCTCCTGGGTTGGGAGGCCCGGCGCGAGCTCGCCGACGGCCTGCCGGAGCTCGCGGCCTGGGTCGCCGAGCAGACGGTCTCGGCCGAGCGCGGCGACGCCGCCCTCGCCGAGCTGCGCGCGCACCGGTTGGTGGGCTGAGGCGGGGTGCGTGCGCGCATGACGTGCTCCACATCCCGGCGTAGCGCCGGCCCGAGCGCCGCCACGGGTCCGCGAGATCGGCCACGGTGCCCGCGTCGCGTGACGAGACCCCACCTCGGATGACCTCGCAGCCGACGCAAGATCGGGAACGGGCTCCGCTACGCGGTGGTCTGAACCGCGGTCCCTTCGCAATGGAGCCATCGCCACAGCTCGACGGGCCGATCTGCCGGACCCCCCCGGCGGCGCTGCTCGACCTCAAACGTCTGGCCATGCTGCGCGAAGTTGCTCGCCTCGGCAGCTTCTCCGCTGCGGCCGAGGCGCTCTCCTACACGCCGTCCGCCGTGTCGCAGCAGATGGCGGCACTGGCGCGCGAGATGGACCTCACCCTCTTCGAGCGCACGCCGCACGGCATGCGCCTGACCGAGTCCGCCTACGCCCTGGTGGGGCACTGCGAAGCGGTCTTCGCGCGCCTCGGCGAGGCCCAGACCGAGCTCGAGGCGATCGCGGGCGGGGTGGGCGGCCGGGTGCGGCTGGGGTCGTTCCCCACGGCGACGGTCGCCTTCACCGCGCGGGCGATGGAGACCTTCCGCGGGCGGTTTCCGGGTGTCGAGCTCCGTTTCGCGGACGGCGAGCCCTACGAGAGCGTCGCGCGGCTCAAGGAGCGCGAGCTCGACCTCGCCGTGCTGTTCGACTTCGACCACTGGACGGCGGTCACCGACTACGACGGCCGGTCGGTGGGCGACGACGGCGAGATCGACTCCGTCGCGCTGTTCGACGATCCGTTCCACGTCGTCCTTCCCGCCGGCCACCGTCTGGCCGGCTGCGAGCGCATCGAGCTGACCCAGCTCGCGGGCGAGCGGGTGATCGGCAGCCCCGGTCCATGCGCGCCCTGGGGCAGGGACCTGCAACACGTGTGCGGGGAGGCGCAGATCGAAGTGGAGCTCGAGCCCTCCTACCGGACCGCGGACTTCGCCGCCCTGCAGGCGATCGTCGCGACCGGGCGGGGCGTGACGCTCGTACCGGAGCTCGCTCTGAGCACCGTGCATCGCGGCACGGTCGCGCGCCCGCTCGTGGGCGGCCCCACCCGCCACGTGAGCATCGCCATGCTGGGCGGGATCGAGCCGTCGCCCGCGTGTCGGGCGATGGCCGCAGTCCTCGTCGAGCTCACGGCGGGTCGGTCGCCCGCTCAGGCCACCCCCCTCGCGCTGGCCGCCGGCAGGTAGAAGCGCAGGCTCGTCCCGCGCGAGGTGGGCGCCGCCCAGAGCGCGCCATCGTGCCACTGGACGATCGACTGCGCGATGCTCAGTCCCGCAGCTGCCTGCCGTTCGCGAGGGCGGACCCGATTGGCGGTGACCCATCGAGGCGCTGGCGGATCTCCGGGGGCAGGCCGGGGCCGGTGTCGTTGATCTGGACCTGCACGCCACACGCGTGGGCGACGGCCCGGACCATGACCAGGCCCCCGCTGGGCGTGTGGCGGATCGCGTTGTCGAGCAGGTTGAGCAGGAGCCGGGAGACATGGCCGGGCCGGCACTCGATCAGCGGAAGGTCGCGCGCGACCGAGCGCCGGAGCTCCACGCGCCGGGCCGCGGCCTTCGGTTGCATCGCCGACCCCCAGTGCTCGAGCAGACCGGCGATCTCGACGGGCCGCACACCGTCGCCGGCAGCCCGGGTTACGTCGGCGCCATCGAGCTGACGCTGTATCGCCGCCGTTAGCCGGCCTTACATGACGGCCCCGTGGTTCGTCCCGTGCGGCCGACGTTCCTCGTTAGTGACGCTAACGAGGCTGACGAGATGATGAACAGCCATCCGTCGGCCCCCTGCGGGCGACGGCGCCGGGCACACTGGCAACGCACCAGGCACTCCAGGGAGGCGCATCCGTGGGATTGGCAGACACCGCCGAGGCGGTCGGCAAGGGGCTGGTCGCCGGGGTCATCGGCACCGCGGTCATGACGGTCTCCAGCTCGCTCGAGGCCAAGCTGCGCGCCCGCGGAGCGAGCACCGCGCCGGCCGACGCCGCCGGGAAGGTGCTCGGCGTCCAGCCCCGTGACGAGCGGGGCGAGGCCCGCTTCTCGAACGTCGTGCACTGGAGCTACGGCACATCCTGGGGCGGTGTCCGCGGGCTCCTGGACGCGGCGGGCATGGACGGAGCACGGGCGACCGGCGTGCACTTCGCCGCGCTCTGGGGCGGCGAGCAGGTGATGCTTCCCGCGCTGGGCGTGGCGCCGCCACTGTGGGAGAGCGCGCCCAAGGAGATCGGGATCGATGCTTTGCACCACGCCGTCTACGTGCTCGCCACCGCCGTCGCGTTCGCCGCGCTGGAGCGGAGCGCGTCATGAGCAGGACCTCGCATGGATCTGCGGCGCCGTGTGCGCCGTCTCGGCGCTCGAGCACGGCGGTCTTCCTGGCTTCTTCCGACCGCGACTACGTGCCCGACTCGATGTACTTCATGGACGGCGTGAGGCAGGACGTCGGCCAGGGACTGTGATCGGTCGCGAGCCGAGCGAGATCTGGCAAGACAGCCTCGAGGACGGCCAGCGCCGCCTGGGGCGGTCGGCAAAGGTCCTCGCCGCGACCGGCCTGCTCGGTGGCTTTCATGTCGCGTTCGGTCTCGTGGCTCTCGTGGTGACCACAGGAGCTTTGGCCACCTTGATGCCGATCTATCCCGCGCACGTGCTCGGGTCGCTGACCTTCGGGATCGGATTCGCCTTTCTGACCGTCGGCCGCTCGGAGCTCTTCACCGAGAACTTCCTCATTCCCGTCGCCGCGGTGCTCTCTGGTCACAGCACCAAGCGCTCCGTCCTGCGCCTGTGGGTCATCACGTTCGTGCTGAACCTCGCCGGCATCGCCATCATCGTCCTCCTTGCCAGCATCTCGGGCGTGCTCAAGCCCGAATCGCTGACGGCGGCGGGCGATCTGGCCACCACCCTCGCCGAGCGTGGCGTGGCAACGGCGTTTGTTGCCGGCGTCCTCGCCGGAACGGTCATCACGGTGTTCACCTGGCTCGCCGAGGCGGCCGAGAGCGATCTGACCAGGGTGGTCATCGCGCTGGCGATCGGTTTCGTGCTGCTGGCGCCAAGCACCAACCACTCGGTCGTCGGATTCGGCGAGGTCCTCTTCGGGATCGCCGCCGGCACCACGAGCGCGGACTGGATCGACCTGGCTCGCAACACCGCGGTCGCGGTCGCCGGCAACGTGGCCGGCGGGGTGCTTCTGGTCGCCTTCGTCCGCAGCATCCAGGCCGGAGCCGAGTGACACCCTCCGCCGCAGCGAGGGAGTCCGCGGCGCCGTCCAGATGGAGACGGAGCTCGCGCCGCGCAGCCGGGGAGCGGGTGTATCTCTGCGTCTGACGAGTCTGTGAACACGCAGGCCGCATCGTTTGACACCGGCGTCCGGGGTGGTAGCACCTGGACTACTCCAACCGAGAGGAACACCACCGTGAGCAGTGCCGCCAACATCGCCGCACTCGAGCGCATGGCCGAGCTGGTGAACACCGGCAATCTCGACGCCCTCGACGAAGTGGTCGACGCGGACGCCGTCGACCATGACCCGGCGCCGGATCAGAGCGCCGGCCCCGGCGGCTTCAAGGACTTCTTCACCGCGCTGCGCGCCGCCTTTCCCGACCTCAAGCTCGAGCCGGTGATCGTCGTCGCCGACGACGAGCACGTGGCGATGGCCTACACGGTCAACGGGACGCATGAGGGTGAGTTCCAGGGCATCCCCGCCACCGGCACACGCATCTCCGTGCGCGGAGTGGAGATCGTCCGCTTTCGCGACGCGAAGCTGATCGAGCGCTGGGGCAGCTCGGACGAACTGGGACTCCTGACGCAGCTCGGCCTGAGGGTGAAGCCCTAGCTCCGCGCCGGGGCGCCGTGAGGACGCGGTACACACCCTGTACGGCCCGACCCCGAGCCCGGGACCAGTGCCTGCGGCGCGGGACCGCCCGAGGCCCGATCGCGCCGGTCGAGGCCTTCTCCAACGCGGTTATCGAGCGTTGCGCCCAGCTCGACCGGCTGGGCGGGAGGGCTCCTCCAGCGCTCCGGTGGCGGCGTGCAGGGCGACGTCGCGCCACTCGTGGTAGGTCGCGCGGGAGATGTCGTGCTCGGCGCAGACCTCGTCGATGGAGCGCCCGCTGCCGGTGGCGCTGAGCACGACGTCGAGCTTGCGGCGGGCATCGACGATTCGCGTGCGGCCCAGTGCCCGCGGACCAGCGGGTGAGGGCTCATCACGGACGAGGCGACCGCCGCGGAAGCTCGCCGCGGCGATCACCATCGCGGCCGCCACGAGGACGATGTCCTTGACCACGTACTGGCCTTCGAGGGTGGGCGCCCCGTGGGGGCCGGAGAACAGCCGGCCGGGCAGCAGCACGATCGGCGACAGGATGCCGACGAGCTCGCCGACCAGGAGGTAGACCGCGATCCGCATCCCGCGGGCGCTCATCAGCAGCACGCCGATCGCGCATTCCAGGGTGGCGATCAGGATGACCGCCACATTGCCCGGCACGAGCCCCAGGAAGAGGATGTCCGACGTCGTCTCGGCAAGGTTCTGCGCCGGGCTGACCCCCGGGAAGTACTTCAGGACGCCGAAGGCGAAGAAGGTCGCGCCGAGGCTGACGCGCAGGGCGACGATGCTGTAGCGCACGAGGAGCGCGTGCACACGATTCTCGCCCCGCATGAAGGTGTCCCAGAGGGAACGCATCGGGTGTTATGCGGGGTCTGACGGCGAGCGATTCATCGGCGCGGCGAGTTCTCGAATTCGGAGGGCGACGAGGATGGTCGCGGCGAGCACAGCGGCGAGCTCGACGTTCGCGGCCAGCGGGACGGCGGCGCGCAGCGTGGGCTCGGAGGAGTTGAACAGCACGCCTGCGCGGGCTGGCCAGCGACGCGAGGGCGGCCACGCTCATTCCCGCGGCGCCGCGGGCAAGGAGCACGGCGAGGTGGAGGGGGGCGATTAGCCCTTCTTACGACGGCGTGTGGTCCTTGGAGGTCGCGGACGCTCGCGCGGGCCGCGATCGTCGAGGTCCCGATCATCCGCCTCGGCCGCTCTCCGTCAGCGATCCGCCTGGCGAACCGGTGAGGCGCGGGTCCTCCCCGGGCGACGAGCGCTCACCCCTGGGCTCCCCGGATGGGCGCGACCTGGTCGACGACCGGCTCGTTGCGGGTGAAGGCGACCGTCGGGCAGTTGATGACGAACCCGCCGGCGCCGTAGGGCGCGCCGAGCGGGCCGGTGAGCAGATCGGGTCGACGGGCCGCGAGGTTGAGGATCTCGTTCTCGTCGTCTTGGCGCTTGTTGAGCTTCTCACGCACGGCCTTCTTCGTCCACTGACCGATCTGAGCATCCCAGAGCGGGCTGTAGGCATTGGCGTGCCGCGGGTCGGCGAGCGACGGGAAGTCGCCCAGGACGTTGAGCGTGTCGCCCTCGTGGTTGGCGAGTGTGTTGATCAGCCGCTTGTTGGCCAGGCTCGCGTCCTCCGACGCCCGACCGTCCATGATCAGGTGCCCGAGGCCCTGCGCCTCGGGGTTGTCCCTGCCGGTCTGGCCGTTGGTGAACAGAAAGATCCGCTCGCGCGCAGAGCCGAGGAAGTCGTCGCCTCCCAGCAGCGAGGCGTTTTGCAGGGCAGGCACGAAGACGGCGCGCTCGAGGGTCGCTCCCACCGCATCGGAGCTCTCGGTGCTGAGGTAGAAGATCTCCTGACCCGCTTCGCGCCCCCGAACCAGCAGGAGCTCCGCGGTCCCGGGCTTGAACTGGCCCGACGGCGTGCCCGCGGGCGCGGCCGGAGGCTTGATCGACAGCAGCCGGTCGGAGGTGTTGGTGTGGTGTTTGACGTCGAACGGGCCATCGCCGGTCGCGATGATCGGCGCGTTGTAGACGACGTTTGAGCCCTTGATGCGGATGAAGGGGCTGTAGTTCCGGCCGGCGACCGCGCCCGGCCTGGCGTTCGCGGGCGGGAAGGCGTTGCTGGGATCGGCCGCCGGCCCGGGCCGCAGCTCGCGCCTGGGCTTGAAGTTCGGGATGCCCTGGAAGTGAACGACGCCCTCCCCGAACGCGTTCTTCTTCAGACCGGTCAGGGTCACGTCCTGCACGCAGCGGGGGCACCCGATGCCCATGTTGGCGAGTTTCGGCGAGAAATTGACGTCGAGGTCGTGGGCAAGGCCGAAGTCAGAGGACTCGGTGAGGATGTACCAGACGGTCTTGCCGCGGAACTCACCCTTGTGCAGCGGCATCGTCACCGAGCTGTGGGTCAGGTCGACACCCAGCGCGCTCTGGAGGACGACCTTGCTCTTGGGCAGCAGCTTGTCACCCTGGGGAGCGAAGCGCGGGGGCGGCGACGCGCTGCGCTCGCGGATGAGCGCTTCGCTGGGTGTGCCACCGGCTGCGGCTTGGGCCGTGCCGGCCGGCGAGCTGCCGCCGCCTCCGCACGCGCTCAGCGACACCGCCGACACCAGCGCCGCCGCGAACCAGTTGCGGCTGTTACTCATGACCATGAAAGCACCTCTCCCCTGCGACGCCGAAACCGGATGGGAAGATGCTTACCGCGATCGGCACGTAAGCACGACGAGGATCGGTAACCAGGTGCTTGCACTGCTGAGGTAGCCGACGCTTAACCGGCCCCGGTGCGCGAGAGCCAGCCGCTCGTGTTCGAGCTACCGTCCTTCATTAGCAGCCCTAACGACGCTGACAGGACCATGAACAGGCCGGTCGCCAATCGCCCGGAGACGCCGGCCTGGGCAGACTGGCTAGACCAGGCACCGTCCGGGAGGCGCATCGTGGGATTGGCACGCACCGCCGAGGCGGTCGGCAAGGGGTTGGTCGCGACCGTCGTGCATCGGAGCTACGGCACGTCCTGGGGCGCCTTCCGCAATCTCCTGCACGCGGTAGGCCTTACCGGGACCTCAAGCCGCACTACGAGCGGCTCGAGGCCGAGCTGCCGGTGGCCGGGCAGCACTGGCCGTGGGGCGATCCGCACGCCTATCCGCATGGTCCCCACCCGCTGTCGGGCGGCGCCGAGCGAGCGTGGGCGGGCGCGCAGCGGTAAGGGATCGAGATGCGCGTCGGGCCGGTCGCGATCGTCAACGGCACCTTCGGCAACCGCCCGCACTGCATCTACCGCGGCTTCTGCGTCCAGGGCTGCAAGGTCAATGCCAAGGCCTCGCCGCTGGTGACCCACGTGCCGGACGCGATCGAGCACGGGGTGGAGATCCGGGCCGCGTCGATGGCCGTGCGGGTGGAGACCGACGAAACGGGGCACTGCACCGGTGTCACCTATGTCCACGCAGGGCGCGAGCGCTTCCTGCGCGCGGCGGCGGTGGCGGTGGCGGGGTACGCCATCGAGACGCCGCGGCTGCTGCTCAACTCGCACTCGCGGCGCTTCCCGAACGGCCTTGCCAACAACGACGATCACGTCGGCCGCTACGTGATGGTGCAGGGCGCCGCGCAGACCGCGGCGCGCTTCCCCGAGATGATGGGGATGTACGAGGGACCGCCGCCCGAGTTCTCCTCCGAGCAGTTCTATGAGACGACCACAGGTTGTGGGCATCCCCAACCTTTCATCGCCGACGGCAGTGTGATGCCGACCCAGGGAAGCGCCAATCCGGCATTGACGATCATGGCCACCGCCTCGCGGCTCGCCCAGCGGCTGGCAACCAAGCGCGCGGCGCCCGCGGGTCGTCCGAGCGATGGACCGAGGAGAGGCTCATGACAGGACGGCTGCACGACAAGGTTGCGCTGATCACCGGGTCGGACTCCGGGATCGGGCAGGCCTCGGCGATCGAGTTCGCCAAGGAGGGCGCGGACCTGGTGGTGCACTACCTCGAGGACGAGGACGGGGCCGATCACACCCGCCAGGCCGTGGAGGAGGCGGGAAGGCGGGCGATCGTCGTGCAGGCGGACATCACGGACGAGCAACGGGTCGAAGCGCTCTTCGGCGCGGCGACCAAGGCCTTCGGGACGGTCGACATCCTGATGAACAACGCCGGCGTGGACGCGTCGGGCGCAGCGGTGTCCGATCTCTCGACCGAGGTGTTCGACAAGGCGATCAAGGTCAACCTGTACGGCGCTTTCTTCTGCTGCCGGCGCTACGTCCAGCTCCGGAAGGACGACGGCGGCCTGGGCGGGAAGATCATCAACGTCACCTCCGTGCACCAGGAGATCCCGAACGCCGGCGGCGCCGACTACGACTGCTCCAAGGGAGCGCTGCGCAATCTCACGCACGTCCTCGCCCTGGAGTTGGCGCCGCTGAGGATCAACGTGAACAACCTCGGCCCGGGGATGGTGCTCACGCCGTTCAACCAGGCGGCGATCGACGACCCCGCGCTGCTCGACGAGCAGGTCCGGAGCATCCCGTTCAGGCGGGCCGCGGAGCCAAGTGAGATCGCCCGGCTCGCGGTCTTCCTGGCTTCTTCCGACAGCGACTACGTGACCGGCTCGACGTACTTCATCGACGGCGGACTGATGCAGAACGTCGGGCAGGGAGCGTGAGCTCGATCGGTGCGGGGGCGACGCCGGTGAGCGCCGCGGGCAGCTCACCCGACTTCTCGCCCGACGAGATGCCGATGGAGATGCACCGACTGCGCCGGCGCCTACTCCAGATCGGGGCGCTGCTGGTGGTGGTGGTGGTGGTGGTGATGCTGGTGCCGGGCTTGGGCGACGTGCGGAAGCGCCTCGAGTCGGCGTCGCCGGGTTGGCTGGCGGTGGCCGCCGGGCTGGAGGTGCTGTCCTGCTTGGCGTACGTGGTCGTCTTCCGCGCTGCGTTCTGCGCACGGATGACCTGGCGCATGAGCTACCGGATCGGCATGTCGGAGCTCGGCGCCGCTTCGGTGCTTCCGGCGGGAGGCGCGGGCGGCCTGGCCCTCGGTGCCTGGGCTCTCCGGCGCAGCGGCCTGCCGCTCGAGCGCGTGGCCCGGCGCACGGTCGCCTTCTTCCTGATCACCAGCGCGGTCAACTTCGCTGCCGTCATCCTCGTCGGCGTCGCGCTGGCACTCGGACTCCTGCCCGGGACCGGCCGGCTGCTATTGACCGTGGGGCCCGTGGTGCTTGCCGTAGGCGCCATCCTCCTCACCCTGGCCGCGCCCCGACTGACCCACCGCCTGGCCCCGGGCTGGTCGGCCCCCGGCCGCGCGAGGCGCTTGCGTACCCTGGCGCGGGCGCTTGACGCCACGGGCGACGGGATCGGCGAGGCGGGAGCGCTGTTGCGCGCCGGCAACGCGCCACTCCTCGGCGGGGCGATCGGCTATCTCGCGTTCGATGTCGCCGTGCTCGCCGGCTGCTTTCGTGCCTTCGGTGTCCCCCCGCCGATCGCCGGCCTCCTGCTCGCCTACCTCGTGGGCCAGCTCGGCTCGCTGATCCCGGTGCCCGGGGGGATCGGGGGAGCCGAGATCGGACTCGTCGGAGCGCTCGTGCTCTACGGGACCCCGGCCGCCGTCGCGGCGGCCGCCGTCCTGGCCTACCGCACGGTGCTGCTGGTCGTACCAGCCGTGCTCGGCGGCTGGGCGTTCCTCCAACTGAAGCGAAGCCTGCGCGATGAGGCGGCGGCCCGGATCCCGTGCGCCGACGACCTTCCCGCGCAAACAGTCGCCCGGGCGGTGTAGCTCAGATGGCTGCTATCGACGACTATGGGTTCCTGTCGGATTGTCATTCGGCCGCCCTCGTCGGTCGCGCGGGCTCGGTCGACTGGTGGTGCGTGCCGCGCTTTGACTCCCCGTCGGTGTTCGGGCGCCTCCTGGGCGCCGACGCCGGTCATTGGTCACTACGCCCGACGGCGGGCTTCGAGGTTGTGCGCCGGTACCTACCGGGCACGCTGGTGCTCCGCACATCGTTCACGACCGCGGGCGGCGAGGTGACGGTCCTCGACGCCCTCGGACTGGAGCTCGGGGCGCGTGGTCATGAGATCGGCCTGCGCAGTCCTCACGTCCTGCTGCGGCGCATCGAGGGAGTCCGCGGCGCCGTTCAGATGGAGACGGAGCTCGCGCCACGCATGGAGTACGGCCTGACGGTCCCCCACGTCGACGGCTCTCCCGACGGGATGGTGGCGCGGGGCGGCCCGGTCCGGTTGGCCCTCGCCGGTCCGGTCGCGCTCACGCCCGGGCTTGGCTGCGCCACCGGGCGCTTCACGGTCCGTGCCGGGGAGCGGGTGGACCTCCGGCTCGACTTCACGCCCTCGACCGAGGTCGGTACCCGGGCCGACCCGGGAGAGCAGGCCACCCTCGAGGAGACGATCGCCGGCTGGGAGTCGTGGACCGAGCTGCACGACGGCTATCAGGGCCGCCACGCGAGGGCGGTGCACCGCAGCTCGTTGGTGCTGCAGGGCCTCACCTTCCAGCCGTCCGGTGCCGTGGTGGCCGCCGCGACGACGTCCCTGCCCGAGAAGATGGGCGGGGATCTCAACTTCGACTACCGCTACGCGTGGCTGCGCGATCTGAGCCTGACCATTCGCTCGCTGTGGATCGCGGCGTGCCCCGACGAAGCCAACCGGCTGTTCCGGTGGATCGCGGACGCGAGCGGTGCCCTTGGCGACGGGCGCGTCCAGATCATGTACGGCGTGGCGGGCGAGCGCAACCTCGCTGAGCACGAGCTCACCCACCTGCCCGGCTTTCGCGACAGCCGCCCGGTCCGGATCGGAAACGGGGCCTGGGACCAGGTGCAGCTCGACGTTCTCGGGGAGGTGCTGGACGCCGCCGAGCAGCTGCGCGAGCAGTTGGGGGAGCTCGAGGAGCGCACCCGGCAGCTGCTGATCACGCTGGCCGAGCGCGCGGCGGCGACCTGGCGCGAGCCGGACGCGGGGATGTGGGAGGCGCGCGACGAACGGCGTCAGTACGTCTCCTCCAAGGTGATGTGCTGGGTCGCCCTCGACCGCGCCATCCGGTTGGCTCCGCTCCTGGGCGACGACGTTGACCTCGACCGCTGGAAAGAGGTGCGGGAGCGCGTGCGAGTCGCCGTGTTGACCAATGCCTGGAGCGAGCCGGCCGGAGCCTACGCGGGTGCCTTCGGCTCCGATCAGCTCGACGCGTCGGTCCTCCTGCTGCCGCTCGTCCACTTCCTCCCGGCACGCGACGAGCGTATGTGGGCGACGATCGAGGCGATCGAGTCAGAGCTCGGCGACGTCGGCCTCGTCCGGCGCTGGCCGGAGGATCCCATGGGCTTTCTCATCTGCACCTACTGGCTGGTCGAGTGCCTCGCCCTGGGGGGTGAGCTCTCGCGCGCCGAGGCATGGTTCGCGCGGGCCACCTCCTACGCCAACGATCTCGGCCTCCTCGCGGAGGAGGCCGACCCCGACCGACGGGAGCTGCTCGGCAACTTCCCACAGGCCTTCTCGCACGTCGGGCTCATCAATGCCGCCTGGCGCCTCACCGAGCAGGCCAGGGAGCGCGAGCTCCCAGTGCTCGACGTCCCCACGGATCCTACGGCGGAGCGTCGATGAGCTCGAGTGTCCCGGCGCTCGCGCTCGCCACGAACACGCGCCCCGTCCGCGGGTCCACCGCGACGGAGTTGGGCTGGCGGACGGTGGGGAACGACCACCGGCGATGGACGCGGCCGGTGGTGAGCTGGTAGCCGATCAGGCGGTTGCGGGCGGTCTCGGTGATCCACAGGCGGTCGCGTGCCGCGTCGAGCGCGAGGCCGTAGGGCGCGCCGGGGACCGCGAGGCGTCCGACGACGCGCAGCTCCGGCCCGGTGGCGAACACGAGCACCGCGTCGCCGCGCGTGTCGGCGACGTAGGCCTTCCCGTCGGGACCGGCGACGATGTGCGTCGGTCCCGCCCCCGCCCGGATCCTCCCGTCCAGGGCGACGCGTGCGGAGTCGTAGATCAGCAGCTCGTCGGAGGCCACGGTGACGACCCCGATCCGGCCGGGACCGAGGGCGGCGACTCCGCCGGGCTGGACGCGGGCCGGGAGCCGGTGCACCACGCGGGGCGTATGGGATCGATCCACCACGGCGACCGTGTCGCCCTTCTCGTTGCCGACCCACAGCAGGCGGTCGGCGGCGGCGGCGGCGTCGTGGGGGTGCAGCCCGACGCGGACCGTCCGCAGCCGGCCTCCCCGCAGCGGCGCGAGCGCGAGCGTGTTCGCGAGCTCCGCGGGCACGAGCACCGGGCCGCCCGGCGCGGCGAGCGCGAGGTGCCGGGCGCCCGCGGGCAGGGGGACCTCCCGTACGACCTTCCCCGTCCGTGCGCGCACGAGCACGAGTCGGGCGGGCTCGCGGACGGCGACCGCGACGAGCCCCGTCGGCCCGTCGGCCACCACGCCCTCCGCCCCGGCGCCCACCGCGACGACGCGCCCCGACGGACGCTCGCTGGGGACGGGGGCGCGGGCGGGCTCGGCGGCGGGCGGCAGCGCGCTCGAGGATCCGCAGCCCCCGAGGACGAGCGCGACGAGCGCCGCCCGGCGCATCATCTGACCCGGCGCACCAGGTACACGACGCCGGACACGAGGAACAGCGCGAGCGTGATGAGCAGCCAGTCGCGCGCGTAGCCGGCGGGGGGATGGCCGCCGGCGTGGAGGAACGTCACGTCGTTGAGCCCGAGGATCGGCGGGAAGTACACGAGCAGCAGCAGGCCGGAGAGCGCCGCGGGCACCCGCAGGTGGTTGACCGCACGCGGCCCGAGCCGCCCGGCCCCGAGGCGGTCGAGCCCGGCGTAGAGCGGCAGCAGGACGAAGTCGTGGAGCAGGACCGCGGCCACCAGCCAGACGAAGATGCTCGCCGCCTTCTGCGCATTCAGGAGCTGGAGCACGGCGTAGCCCGCCCACGCGAACAGGAGCACGTGGCCGAGCAGGTGCAGCGGCGACGCGCCGTAGCGCCCGCGAAAGACGCCCCGAGGCCCCGGTGAGCTGGCTCCCTCGGCCGCGGCCGGCTCGCTCACGTCCACGTCAGCTTCCCGACCCACTTCGTGTTGTGCACCCCGGGCAGCGCGGGGACGATCACCCGCGCCGGGAAGCCGTGGTCCAGCGATAGCTCCGCGCCGTTCACGCGCAGGGCGAGCAGCGAGCGCGGGTCGTCGACCTGGTCGGCCGACAGCGTCGCCGAGCGGAACGCGCCCGAGCGCTGGAGCGACTCCACGAGCAGCTCCGCCCCCGCCGGCGCGCCCGCCATCCGCGCGAGGTCGCGCAGCCGCACCCCCGTCCAGTCCTGCGTGGTCGACCAGCCCTCCACGCAGGCGATGGGAAGGGTCTCGGTGTGGAGCTCGAGCCCGAGGAGCTGCGGCCGGGAGAGCTGCCGCTTCCGCCCGCCCGCCGTGAGCTCGAGTCGCCACCCGGCCCCCGTCATCCTCTCGCTGATCCCCACCGCCGACGCGGTCTTGTTCACCGTGAACGCGTTGGGCCCGTCTCCGAGGTCGCCGCCGCGCGGGGCGAGCAGGGCGATCCGGCGCAACGGCCCGCCGATCGACTGGCCGGCGGTGACCACGAGCAGCCCGAGCGAGCCCGCGCCCACGAGCGCGAGCAGGCCGCGGCGCGAGACGGTCGGCGCGGCCGGGGCGCCGGCCACGAGCCCACCGTGGGGATCGCCCGCCTCGGGCCGGGTCTCCGCGAGGCTCGCCTTCAGCGGCTTCAGCACCCCGTTCTCGGCGTAGGCCCGCCGGATGACCGGCACCTTGAGAAGGACGTGGAGCGCGAGGGCCCCCACGAAGATCCAGGCCGCGTAGTAGTGGGCGACGACGAAGGAGAACTTGAAGGGGTAGAAGATCTGCGCGTTGAGGATCCCCGTGGCGAACAGGAAGATCGCCGAGGAGACGAGCAGCGCGAGGGAGACCCGCTCGATCGCCTGCGCGGGGGTGGTGGCGGGCGGCCACACGAACAGCCGGGGGATCACCGACCAGAGCTTCGCGAGCAGGAGCGGCACGGCGACGATCCCCACGGTCACGTGCAGCCCCTGGTTGAGCGCGTAGAGCCAGGCGGGGGACGTCGGCCAGTCGAAGCCGAGGGGGAAGTCCTTGTCGACCGGAACGATCGCGTTGTGGCCGAGGTCCGGGTTGTAGGCGATGTGCGAGAGAAAGCCGGTGACCGACACGATCGTCACGAGCACGAGGAGGATCGAGCCGAGCAGGGCGGTCAGCCACGGCCCGCGCAGCGGGCTCTTCCAGAACCCGGGCCGGAAGGGGCCCGGCGGCGGGGCCGCGGGGACGAGCCTCACGCGGCGTCCAGCGCGGCGAACCACCGCTCGCCGTACCGCCACTCCTCGCGCACGTCGAGGTCGGCGTCGCGCGCGACGGCGGCCAGCGCCTCCGGAGTGACCGTCGCCCACGGAAACCAGGCGCTGTGGCGCGTGCCGAGCTCGAGGCGCAGGTGCAGGGAGCGCGGCGCGGCGCCGGGCGCCGCGAGCTCCACGAGGATCCGGCCGCCGGGCGCGAGCAGCTCGCCGACGCGGCTGAGCAGCGTGGCCGGGCACCCGCCGATGCCGAGGTTCTCGTCGAGCAGCAGCGCGGTCTGCCACGTCCCGGCCCGGGGAACGTCGCCGAAGACGTCGCCGTGCACCACGGGCAGCCCGCGCCGGCGCGCGAGGCACACCGCGGTCGGCGAGATGTCCACGCCGAGGACGTCGCGCCCGCCCTCGTGCAGCGCGGCGACGTGGCGGCCGACCCCGCAGCCCACGTCGAGCACCGGACCGCGGGCCCGGGCCAGAACGTCCTCGTCCGCCGCCTCCACGGGCCCCAGCCAGCGCTCGAACGGCGCGCGGATCACCGCGCCGCCGCGCGTGCGCAGCACGGGCACGGACTGATGGAACGCCAAGCCGGAGCCGTAGAGCTCCAGCGGTGAGGCGACGGCGGCGTCCACGGTCTCCAACCTACGTCAGGAGTGGTTGGTTTCCATTACGGTCCGCGGACGGGCCGGCCACGGCAGCCCGCCGGCGCGCTCGATGATCGGCGCCGGGAGGGGCGGCGAGACGCCGACGAGCCCAGGGCCCACCTCGAGCCGCAGCGGGATCCCGAGCAGCCGGAACGGGTCCTCGGCGAGCCGGCGGCGCGCGTCCGGCCCGCGGGCGGCCAGCAGCGAGCCACCGAAGCGCGACGCGTCGCGCGAGAGCGTGGTCACCGCCGCCCACGGCCGCTCGGCGAGCACGCGCCGCCGGGCCTCCTGCACGGCGCCGTCGTCGAAGAGCACGTCGCGCTCAGGCGCGATCAGCAGGAGCGAGACCCACGCGGGCTCTCCGCGCGGGTCGAGCGCCGCGGGGTCCGCGGCGCCGACGTCGGGTGCGGGTCGCTCGCCCCGCCACGCGGCGAGCCAGCCCCGGGGCGCTCCGTCGAGATCCCGCACCCCCGCGCAGGCCCATGCGTCGGCCGGCTCCTCGGCGAGGAGCGCGAGCCAGCAGTCCGGGCCGCTCACGGCGTCGGCGCCTCCCAGTCCTCCCGCAGTTCCGCGGTCACCTCGCGCAGGTCGCGCATGAGCTCGTCGCCCGTCGGCCGGGCGACGTACCAGTAGCCGTCGTAGACCCGGTGGATGCGCAGGCCGGGGGCGATGACGAAGACCCGTGGCACGTAGGGGTCGTGCGTCGTGTCGGTCGTCTCGCGCAGCCCGAGCCGCGCGAGCGCCGCGCGCTCGGGGTCGCAGAGGAACGTCCAGCGCGCCCCTAGACCGGCGCGGAAGGCGGCGGCCACCGCGGGCGGATCGACCGACAGCGAGAGCACCCGGACGTAGGCGACCTCGAGCTCGTCCTGGAGGGCCACCAGCCGCCGGAAGA
>JAABUN010005403.1_pt1 | contig 15903 bp, 14 predicted proteins | sample 5559311 | NCBI WGS metagenome assembly JAABUN01 (sample SAMN10711877, study PRJNA513370) | rock metagenome | isolation source: Antarctica rocks | place: Antarctica: Victoria Land, Siegfried Peak sud
CGACTACACGGCGAACTCGGACACGTCCCGCCCGTCGAATACGAACAACACCACGCCGATCAGCCAGCACCGCACCTAGCCACAATTTTCAACTAGAACACCCTCCACCAAACCCGGCGCTTGACACGGTATGAGCAGTTCCTCCAAGACGAAGCGCACCTGCTCCAACCATTACCCAAGGACCATTTCGAGTCGGTGGAATGGAAGCAGCTGAAGGTCGGAAGAAACTACCACGTCACTGCCGAATACCAGCATTACTCGGTGCCATACGAGCTTGCCGGGCGGATCTTGAAGGTCCGGCTGACCGGATTGAAAGTCACGGTCTTCGACGATGACCAGATGCTCTGCGAGCACCCGCGCAAGCACGGACGCAAGGGCCAGTACTCCACCGTGCTCGAGCACGCCCCGAAGCAGCACCAGGATATCGAGGGTTTGTGGTCGCGCACATGGTTCCTGAATAGGGCCCGCAGCGTCGGACCGGCGACCGTCACGGTGATAGAGACGGTCCTTGATCGGCCCAAAATCGAAGCGCAATCCTACCTCGACTGCCAGAACATCCTGATGGGCCTGGGCAAGAAGAACAAGCAGCGTTTGGAAGCGGCCTGCCAGCTCCTACTCAACCAGCACGGCTACCCCACCTACACCACGCTCAAGCGGTTGATGGCCTCGATCAACAGCGACAAACATCAAGCCCCGGTGCCGGTTCCGGCAGCCCCCAATACGAAGAAGGCACCGGCACTGCATCCGGCTGGTGACCGAGGAGATGTCTTCGTCCGCGGCGTCAACTACTACCAGGACGGCCGGTGAACCCCGTGTTCAGCAGTGTTGACTACGACAAATTCCGTGCCCTACGAATCACCCAGGTCGCGCTCCAGCTTGAGGAGCTGCTCAAGGACGACGGCAACGACACCAAGACGCCGGAGGAATTGTTCCTCACCGCCGTTGACGACGCGTTGGAGCTGCGCCGTTCGAACCGGATCGACAAGCTCATCCGGCAGGCCGGTTTTCCCATCCAGCACGCAACCATTGCCGAGATCAGCTACCTGCCCGAGCGTGGAGTCAACGCGGTGCGCATGAAACGCTACGCCTCCCACGACTGGAAGGCGGACTTCAGAAACCTGCTGCTGATTTCCCCTTCAGGAGGAGGTAAAACCTACATCGCCTGCGCCATCGGGATCGCGGCCTGCCATACCGAACACAACGTCCACTACACCCGAATGGACGAACTGGCCCGGGAACTGCTCGTCGCACGCGGCGACAGGATCGTGCACCAAAACCTGATGAACAAACTCAGCGACGTGGACCTGCTGATCATCGACGACTTCCTCACCATCGGCATCGACGAGACCGCAGCCAACGACCTGTTCACAGTCCTGACCAACAGGGACCAACGGCTACCCACCGTAATCGCAAGCCAGTCCGGACCAACCTACTGGGTCGAAACGTTGCCCGAGAAGATCGCAGCGGACTCCATCGTCAACCGCCTGGCCAACCAAGCCCGCACCATCAACCTGGGCGAGCTCGACATGCGCCGACTACGTGACCAACAGGCCCGGGCCGCCACCGACTTCTGGGAGTAACCGACCCCGAGGCCGCCACGACAGCACGGACACCGGCCGGGGATTGAAAGCGGCGATCCCCGACCGGTACCGCGTCTCTGACACCACTGGTACCAACTGTCCGGACAGACCGTACCATCACCCCGTATTTGCCAGCATGTGAACGGGATCCCACATGAACGGCGCTTCGAGCGGCGGCATCACGCTTCAGGCTCGGAATAATTCGAGTTGCTTCGGAACCTGACCGGAGGGGTAGTGATAGGGACCAGTCCCGGCGACCATGGTGGTGTCGCGGCCGTATTGGTGCGGCTGCGCATCATCCGATAGGAGGTCGGGGTCGTGAATGGCGAGCTATCTGAAACTGTCGACGGCGTGTTGGCAGAGACCGAGCGGATCGGCTTGGCGCTGGGGTCGATCAAGTATTACGCGAGTTGCTGTCGAACAGTGGTTCGGTTCTGCCGCGGTAGAGGAATCGAGCGGTTGACGGAGCATGCTGTCGACGAGTTCCTCGCGGCTATGGATGACCGGCTACGCCGAGAGGAGATCGGCTCCACGTTCCGGTCGACCTTGGAGAAGTCGGCCAGGATGATGCTGGAGTTCCAGCAAACCGGATCTGTGGCCTGGAGGCGTCGGCGGCCGCCGTCGGGCCTGAGTGCGTCAGTGGCGGTCGTGCTGGGTGGCTTCGCTGAGTTCGCACAGCGGGAACTTGCTCCTCGCTCGGTGAGCGTTGTGCTCGGTGAAGTGCGCCAGTTCCTGGGTTATTTGGACCGCGCCGACCGACATGTCGGATCGGTCACGATCGACGATATTCGAGGGTTCCTCGTTGAAGCGAGACCCCGTCACGCATCGGGCATGGGCAACACGGTGTGGGCCATCAAATTGCTCTTTCGGTTCCTGAACAGGGAAGGGCTGGCGGCGCTGGAGGTCGACGGGCTGTTGGCACAGGTCGGGCCGAGACGGACGCGGGCGCTGCCGCCCTTCACCCCTGAGGAAACCGGGCGGATCGTCGCTGCGATCGACACGGCATCGCCGCGCGGGAAGCGGGACTACGCGATGGTCCGGTTGGCGCTGTCGACCGGGCTTCGCTGCGGCGACATCGTGGTTCTGCGGCTGGATCAGATCGACTGGCGTCGCGACGAGATCCGCCTGGTGCAGCACAAGACGTCGGCGTTACTGACGCTGCCGCTGTCGGCGGAGGCCGGCAACGCGATCGCGGATTGGCTTCTGCACGGAAGCTGTGACCACCTTCCACCACGCACGTCCTATCGCGGAGCACGTGCTCATGGTGGCGCTCATGCTGACGCGTCGGGTGCTTCCGGTGGACCGGGAGATACGCTCGGGCGTGTGGAGAACGATCGCGACGTCCCCGGACGTTCCGTTCCATCCCACGCTGGAGGGAAAGGTGCTGGGTCTTGTGGGACTCGGCTCCATCGACGCCGACGTGGGGCGCCTCGCGTCCGCGCTGGGTATGCGGGTTCACGCGGTGCGCAATAATCCGAACGGTCTACCGCCCGACGGCCTGGTTATCGATTGGGTCGGGTCGACGGCGGAGCTGCCCCGGTTGTTGGCGACGTCGGACGTCGTCGTCATCTCCGCGCCCTTGAACGAGGCGACGCGAGGCATCATCGGCTTCCCCGAGCTTTCCGCCATGAAGACCTCAGCGCTGCTGATCAATGTGGCACGGGGTCCGATCGTGGACGAAGGCGCCCTCTTCGCCGCCCTAAGTGATCGATCCATCGCCGGAGCGGCGATAGATGTGTGGTGGGAAGCGCCCGACGGCGGGGGTATGCCGCCCACCCGGTACGATTTCTCGTCGCTGGACAACGTCGTGCTCACGCCGCACTACTCCGGACACGCGTTGGTGACCTTCGAGCGGCGGGCCGCCGATGTTGCGGCCAATATCGCCCGCCTGGCTGGTGGGGTGCCTTTGGTGGATGTGGTCCGCGCGGGCACTTGATTTAGGCAAAGATGAGTCGGCCCAGCAGTAGTACGGCTCCTAGTGCTGACACGGTCAGCGCAACGAGTCGAAGGCGGGCCTGGTCGAGGAACCGGTTGAGGTAGCGCGAGGCTACGTATCCGGCCAGGACGACTGGGACCATCCACAGGGCGAGCACCAGGATCGCGTGGGTGATCGCGCCGGCGAGGGCGAGGCCGGCCAGTGACACGGCACTGCCGACCATGAAGAAAGCACTCATGGTGCCGCGTAGCCGGGCGCCGTCGAGCTTCTGCCAGATCAGCGCCATGGGAGCACCGCCGATGGAGGTGGCAGTTCCCATCACTCCCGACGCCGCGCCCGCCGCGATGAGGTTCATCCGCCTGGGTGCCGGTGTCCATCCCAGCACGGCGAACGCGACCCCTGACAGGACGGCCAGCGCCACCATCAGCGACAGGCCTGGGCCGGGGAGGGCGACGACGAGGAGGACTCCGGCGATGCTGCCTGGAATGCGTCCCACCAGGGCCCACCCCGCCCCGTGGAGGTCGAGGTCGACCCGCTCCCGAATGGTGACCAGTACGGTGACGATGAGCGCGAGCATGATCACGATACCGGGTAGCAGGTGCGGATCGACGAGGGCGATTATGGGGGCGGCGAGCATGCCCATGCCGAAGCCGATGGATGCTTGGAGTGCGGTTGCGGCGAAGATCGCCGCGCTGATGAGTGCGTAGTCGGTGGGGCTCACGGGGTTGGGGTGAGTTCCCCACTCCGTACTCGTATGGTGTCGAGCGGGAAGTGGCATTCGGACAGGTGCAGGGGGTTGCTTGGTGCGTGGGTAGTGGGTGGTGTCTTTTCGGCGCAGATGTCCTGGGCTTGCCAGCAGCGGGTGCGGAAGCGGCAGCCTGATGGTGGATCAAGTGGTGAGGGGAGCTCGCCGCGGAGGATGATTTTCTCTCTTCCCCCGATCGAGCGGTCTAGGCGGGGTGAGGCGGAGGTGAGGGCTGCGGCGTAGGGGTGGCGGGGGTTGTCGAACACTTCTTCGGCGGTTCCGGTCTCGATGATGCGGCCGAGGTACATCACCGCCACGCGGTCGGCGACGAACCGAACCACCGAGAGGTCGTGCGAGATGAAGATGTAGGACACGGCCAGGCGTTCCTGGAGTTCGTTGAGCAGGTTCAGGACCTGCGCCTGGACGGAGAGGTCCAGGGCGGAGACGGGCTCGTCGAGGATGATGACATCCGGGTCCAGGGCCAGTGCGCGGGCGATGCCGATGCGCTGGCGTTGGCCGCCGGAGAATTCCTGCGGTGATTTCCGCGCATCTGAGGGGCGCATGCCGACCAGGTGGAGCAGTTCGTGGACCCGGGCCTCGCGATCCTTCGAGGAACGGTACATGTCCCGGTGCGCGCGCCACGGCTCGGAAATGATCTCGCCGGCGGTCATGCGTGCGTTCAGTGAGGCGAAGGGGTCCTGGAACACCATCTGGACGCGGCGCCGCCAGGCGAGCAGTTCCTTGCCGTGCATCGCGAACGGATCGGTGCCGTCGAACAAAACCGTCCCTGTGTCAGGTCGTTCGAGCATCATCAGCGTTCGTGCCAGCGTCGACTTGCCGCACCCGGACTCCCCCACCAGTCCGAGGGTCTCTCCACGGCCGAGTGTGAGGCTAATGCCGTCCAGGGCGCGCAGGCGACTGTTGCCCGAGGGGCTCTTGGCGACGTGGAAGGTCTTGGTCACGTCGTTGACTTCCAGCAGCGGGCGGTCCTGGCCGTGGAATGCTTCGACAGCGGTATCAGACATGGGCGAGCTCCTCGCTGAAATGGCAGGCCGAGGCCTGCTCGACGGCGCCGGCAGGACGGGAGCCTGCACCACGAACGTTCCCTGGAGTGGTTGTGGTGATGATGGGGCGGACCGGCAGCAGCTCGGGTCGATTCACCCGGCAGATGTCCTGCACCAGCGGGCAGCGGGACTGGTAAACGCAGCCCGAGGGGATGTTGTGTAGTTCCGGCGGGTTCCCGGGAATGGACGATAGAACCGAACCGCGGACGGCGTCCACCGGCACGGACTCGAGCAGGCCCTTGGTATAGGGATGGCGGGGATTGGCGAATACCTCTGCCACGGTCCCTGTCTCGACGACGTTCCCGGCATACATGACCGCTACCGTGTCTGCTTCCTCGGCAACGACGGCGAGATCGTGGGTAATCAGGACGACCGCGAGATTGTTCTCCTCCCGCAGGCTTTTGAGCAACGCCATGATCTGGGCCTGGATGGTCACGTCCAGCGCTGTCGTGGGTTCATCCGCTATCAACAGGCTCGGATTCAAGGCCACCGCCATGGCGATGAGGATGCGTTGGCGCATGCCGCCCGAGAATTGGTGCGGGTAGGCATCGACCCGGGACTCCGGTTCCGGGATGCCGACTCTTTGCATCAATTCGATGGCTCTACTGCGCGCTTGCCGGGCGGAGAGTTTCTGGTGGATGCGAAAAGCCTCACCCAACTGCGTGCCCACCTTATAGACGGGGTTCAGGGCCGTGAGGGCGTCCTGGAAGACGATGCCGAGTTGGGGCCCGGCGACCTTCCGTCGCTGCCGGGGACTCATGGTGGCGAGGTCGTGCCCGTTGAGGATCATCTGGCCCTCCTCGACGTCGGCTACCGGGTCGAGCAGGCCGGCTATGGCCTTCGCAGTCATGGACTTCCCGCACCCTGATTCGCCCAGGAGCGCCAGCGTCTTCCCGGCGTGGGCCTGGAAGCTGATGTTGTTGACGGCCCGGACGGTTCCGCGCGGTGTCCGGAGGGTGACGGACAGTCCCTTCACATCCAGGACGGCGTCGCGGGTGGCGCGTTGGCTTGATTCGGTGTCGCCAATAGTCATTTGGTGGCTCCTCTCAAGGCCGTACCGAAGCGTCGGCCTCCACGTTTGCGGGGCAGCGATAGACGCCAGCGCTGGGCGGGGTCGGTTGCGATGCGCAGCCACGCGGCGAGCACGTTCGCCGCGATCGTCGTGATGACGATCGCCAGACCGGGGAAGATCGACAGCCACCACGCCGTCTGGAGGTATTGGCGCCCCTGGGACACCATCAGGCCCCAACTGACATCGGGGGACTGGATACCGATGCCCAAAAAGCTCAGGGACGATTCGGCGAGCATGACGTAACAGAACTCGAGCGTCGCCAGGGTCAGCAGGGTCGGCAGGACGATCGGAATCACGTGCCGGCCGATAATCGCGGTCGGTTTAGAACCGAAGGTCCGGGCCGCGTCGACGAACGTGCGGCTCTGCAACTCAGCGGATTCAGCGCGCGCCGTCCGAAGATAGATCGGGATCCGGGTGATCGCCAGGATCAGGATGATGTTGCCGAGGCTGGGGCTGAAGACATACAACACCACGACGGCGAGCAGCAGTGAGGGAAAGCTCATGATCACGTCGGCAATCCGCATCGAGATGGTTTCACGCAGGCCCCGGTGATAGCCGGCCCAGACCCCCCACAGAGAGCCGATGACCAGGGCGATACCGACGGCGGGAAGGGCCACCGAGATGGTGGTGCGCGTTGCGACAATCAAGCGGCCGAGCATGCTTCGGCCCAATGAGTCGCTGCCCAGGACATACCCCCACCCGTTCTCGAGCGAGAACGGCGGCTTGTTGGCAGCCAGCAGGTCCTGACGGGTGGCAAGGTCTCCGACGAGCATCGGTCCGAAGACCGCCACGAGTCCCACGAACAGCAGGACCAGCGCGGCGAGGGTGGCGAACTTGTCGCGCAGCAGCAACCTGAACAGGGATAGTTTTTTGTCCCCGAGGTCCTGCGCCGGGGGGGCCGGGAGCGAGCGGGCATCAAGCGCAGCAGTGGTGGCCGGGCCGGGCGGGTCGGTCTCGGGATGCTGGTGGCCCTCGGGTTGCAACAGAGGCGTAGCCATGGGTCCTCCTAGGCCTTGACTGTGGGTCGGACGCGGGCGTCGAGCAATGCGTAGCCGAGATCGATGAGGATGTTCAGGACGAAGATGGCAATCGCCGTGATAAGCACGGCTGCCTGCAGGACAGCGAAATCCCGCTGCAGGATCGAATCGATCATGAGCTTGCCGATGCCGGGCCAACCGAAGATCGTCTCCACCACGACGGCGCCGTTGACCAGGCCCACCGTCAGATCGCCGGCCACCGTCAAAGCGGGGGCCGCAGCGTTCCGCAGGGCGTGATGACTCACGACCCGCGCATCACTGGCCCCCTTACTACGGGCGAGCTTGATATAGGGCTCCGAAAGGGCCGACACCATGGCGCCGCGCACGATCTGGACGAGTACACCGAACGGCCGCAACATGAGCGTCGCGATCGGCAATATCCACGCCTGCGCGCCGCTGACACCCGACGTCGGAAGCCAACCGAGCGTGATCGCGAAGATCCAGATCCCCACGATGGCCAACCAGAAATCCGGAATGGACGCCGCCGCCATGGACACGAAACTGGAGATGCGGTCAGCGATCCCATTGGGTTTGAGTGCAGCCCAGCACCCCACCAGCACCGCGGCCACAACGGCGATGACCATCGTGGTCACGGCGAGCTGCAAGGTCGCAGGGAAAGCCCGTAGCGCCATCGCAGCTGCAGGCTCCCCCGTGCGAAGCGATTCCCCGAAATCGAGCCGAAGGACGCCCCCGAAATAATCCGCCATCTGCACCAGCAAAGGCTGGTCCAGACCCTGCCGGGCCGTGAAATCCGCCCTCATCTGATCAGTCGCATTCAGCGGCAGATAAAGACTCGCCGGGTTACCGGTAAGCCTCGCAAGCGCGAAGACCCCGACAACAACGACAACAAGCGGCAACAGGCTGGAAATGACCCGTTTTCTCAGGTAGACGAGCATGATTCCGTCCTCTATCCGGTGAAGGGTTGAATCAGTTAGCCGGAGTCATCTCAGACAGACGCAACTCGTCACCGGACGAAGAATTCGGCTCGTAATCAACACCCGCAGACTTGGCCATCATGCCCGTCATGTGCGCAATGAAGGCGAACTGCACAACCTCCTCACGCTCATAGGCGAAAGCCTCAGCATAGGCCGCCTGCCGATTGCCGCCAGTCTTCGATGACGCCTCTTCGAGTATGGAGTCGAACTCGGGAGTCCCGAACATGCTCATCGCCGCAGAAGACTTCATGTACGAATCGACGCTGAAGGAGGCGTCACCTGCCTGGTTACCATGCTGGATCAACATCGCGATAGCACCCTCATCCCTGATGAACGGACGAACCTGATACTGCAACCCCACCGACGTCTCGGCAACTTTCGCCTCGACATTCAGCCCGGCTTGGCTCAGTTGTTCCTGCAACACCTCGGTTAGCTGAGCGATCATCGGGAACTGTGCGCTGCGAGCCACCAGCGTGATCTTCGTATCTACGGGGACACCATCAGCCTTTGCTTCGGCCACAAGCTCCTTCGCACGGTCGAGGTCGAACGGCCAGGGCTCAAGATCCTCGTTGAAGCCCACAATTCCGGCAGGAACTATTTGAGCAGCGGGAACGCTATCTCCCTTCAATAGTGAATCTGTGATGCCATCTTTGTCTATCGCGTAGTTGACGGCCTGCCGAACGCGGATGTCATCCAGCGGGGCGATATCACCGGAGAAGCGCAGGGCGACTGTCTCATTGTTGGGATAAGTAAGACCGAGATCGCCCGCTCCATCTTCGGCGCTCAAACTCATCGCAATGTCTGCCTCGCCGTTGGTGACCATCGCTGCACGCACAGTTCCCTCCGACCGCCACTGGTACTCGGCCTTCGAATAGTCGGGAGCATCCCCCCAATAGTCGTCATTTCGTACCAGGTCGATTTTCACACCGGCATCCCACGCTTCGATTCGGTACGGACCCGTGCCGATCGGCTCGCGGACCTTGCCGGTCGCATCAGTCGGCGCTGAAATCTCGATGAATGAAAGACGGAGAGGTAGTACAGGATCGGGATTCTCGGTCGTCACCTTCAGGGTCTTATCGTCGACGACGGTAAGAGTCAGGTCTGGATCACCGAATATCTGCCCTTCGACATCGCAGCCGAGATCGGAGTTGACTGCGCGGTTGATTGCATTGGCGACTGCCTCTGCGTCAAGTGGTGCGCCGTCCTGGAAGGTGACGTCGTCCCGGAGTTTGAAGGTCCACTCGGTATCCGACGTCGCTTCCCATTCCGTTGCGAGGAGCGGCTCGAGGTCACCCGTCGTCGGATTCCTTTCGATAAGGGGCTCGGTGACGTTAGATCTGACCAACACCCCAGTTGAGGCCAATGTCGAGTCACAGGCTTCCAACGTCGTGGGTTCAAGGGGCAGAACAATGCGAAGCGTGCCCGAAGTGTCCGCTGCGGGGGTCTCTGAATTGGCGACACTGCAAGCGCTGAGAAGCAGGGTCGCCCCTGTAATTAGTGCAATAGATGAAGGTACCCGCTTTAGCAGTACTGGAGCTTTAGTTGAACAAGACATCATTGGTTCCTCCGAGTGGGTGAATCTAAGAATAAAACATATTGATGCGTGGTCGTTTTGAGGCTTGATGCCTCGGCTTCAGCGACGCCTTGCTGGGTGGCATGCCCTAAGCTGACGGTCATGACTCTCCTGTCGGACGCCGGATTCCCCCCCCCTCTGCCTCAGCTGGGCGCTGCTGCACCAACTCGAACGGACTTGATTGTGGAAGCACTCAAATCCGCAATCATCTCTGGGCAACTCAAGCCTGGCCAAGTCCTGGTCGAGCGAAAAATTGCCGAGCAGCTCGGTGTATCGAAAACACCAGTACGAGAAGCCCTGATTATTCTTGAGCGCTCGGGACTTTTGGCTCTGGAGAACCGAAGTATTGCCGTCCGCAGTCTCAGCTTCACCGATATTCGTCATGTCTACGAAGAACGCGTATTGCTCGAACCATGGGCAATCATCGACGCGGCTCGTTTTGACAAGGAGTTCATGGCTGCGGGTGCAGGGCTGGCCGATGCGAAGCAGCACCATATCGCGGGAGACAACGCTGCTAGGGCTCTGGCCAACCGACGGTTCCACCACGGAATGTACGCGAGCAGCGAAAACAGCTTCATCATCCGAGCGTTGGACAGCCTTCAAGATCTCACAGCACTCGCGGTTGCGGGGGTGCTGTGGGAACGGTGGCCGCAATGGGAGATCGAGGCCACTGAACATGAGGCAATATACGATGCGGCTCGCGCTGGTCACGCCAATTCCGCGGCCGAACTTATGCGACAGCATATTTCTGCCTCGATAGAGCGGGTCAGGCAGATTGAGCATCGTCCCGAATAGGCATATCATCACGCATGTCGAGGGAGAGTTGCTCGGTACGCTTTCAGGGTCTGTTCGTCAGGCGGGTAAGTACCTCGCAGGGGACTCCCGGATTCAATCTTCATCAGGATGAAATCCTCGAGCTGTTCTTGTTCCAGGGCGTCGTGGGCTATTTCTTCGGCCAGATGCCGAGGAATACAAACCACCCCATCTCGATCGCCGACAATGATGTCCCCTGGATATATGGGAACCTCCGCACATGCTATCGGCAGTTGACAATCGACTACGTGGTGTTGAGCGAGGTTGGTAGTAGGTGACGCTCCAGCGGAGAAAGTGGGGAGATCCAGCTTCTCAAATCCCGCCATATCGCGAAAAGATCCATCGGTAACGACCCCTTCAGCACCGCGTTGCTTCAAGCGTGTCGCGAGAATATGGCCGAGTGAAGCTGCGCGTTTCTTCCCACGAGAGTCGATGACCAGTACCTGCCCTGGTCCTACTGATTCGACACCGCGGCGCTGCGGGTGGTCGTAGTCCTGGAAGATGGACGGCACGTCGATATCTTCGCGCGATGGTATGCACCGCATGGTGAATGCCTCTCCGACGAGGTTCTGACTGACCGGGCTCGAAGGCGCGAGACCTTCCAGGAAGGTGTTGCGAAACCCTCGAGCGAGTAGCTGCGTCGTGATCGTCGCGGTACTTACTTTTCCAAGCGCGTGTCCTGCTTCCATACTCAGGGCTAGATCCAAGCCCCGTTCTCCAGATCCCTCTTGCTGGTGTTGCGCGACATCGAGTGACACTGAGGACTTCCTTTCACAGCTATGGGCACTTGTGTTTGGTATACCGTATACCAAAGGAGTCCTACGTGGGTGAGATTAGAAGTGCGAACCTGAGGGACTGCGAACAGGATGTGGTGGGTGTCCATGGGCGGTTTTGCGTACTCGCCGCTACAGAACCTCAGCGAAGCCGACCAGTTCGAACTGTCCACCCTGATCAAGAAAATCCACCAGGAGCCTCTCAATGACCACCACGTTCAGCCCGACCATCTCCGGACAGTCACTCATCGCCGGCCGACCGGTCACAGGATCCGCGGGTACCGCGCACGCCATAAACCCGGCAACCAATAAAAAGCTCAAACCGGCCATCACCCTGATCGACGGAAATGAGCTTGCCGCGGCCACTGCGGCAGCAGCTGCTGCTTTCGACACGTACCGGGCGACAACACCTGCTGGGCGTGCCGCCTTCCTCGAGCGCATCGCCGACAACATCGATGCACTAGGTACCGAGCTCACCGAGCGGGCCGTCCTCGAAACCGGGCTGCCCGCCGCCCGCATCGAAGGCGAACGCGCCCGCACGGTGGGCCAGATGCGTCTCTTCGCCAGCGTCGTCCGTCAAGGCGACCATGTACAGGCCCGGATAGATCCGGGCCTGCCCGAACGCGCTCCCCTTCCCCGACTGGACATCCGCCAGCGCCACATCGGACTCGGCCCCGTCGCGGTCTTCGGTGCAAGCAACTTCCCCCTCGCCTTCTCGACCGGCGGAGGCGACACAGCCTCGGCCCTCGCCGCCGGTTGCCCCGTCATTGTTAAGGCACACAACGCCCACCCGGGAACCGCAGAACTCGTAGGCCACGCTATTACCCGCGCAGTCGAAGAATCCGGGCTGCCGGCCGGTGTCTTCTCCCTGATCTTCGGCGCCGGTACGTCCGTGGGCCAAGCCTTGGTAGCCGATCCACACATCAAAGCCGTCGGCTTCACCGGATCCCGGGGCGGCGGCACCGCCATCATGGCGACCGCTGCCGCCCGGCCCGAGCCCATACCTGTGTATGCGGAGATGTCCTCGATCAACCCGGTCTTCATCTTCCCAGGTGCCATCAAGGACGACGTCGACGCCCTCGCGTCCGGCCTCGTCGGGTCCTTGACGATGGGCGCGGGACAGTTCTGCACCAACCCGGGTCTGGTCTTCGTGCCCGTTGGTGCAGAGGGCGAGCGGTTCGTCGCGGCAGCGTCTAAGACACTGCAGGCCACGCAGGGGTCCACCATGCTCACTCGCGGTATCGCCGAGGCATGCGCGGCAGGAGTGTCGAAGCTGCGCGGCGAAGCCGACGTCGACGTCGTCGCAGAAGGCCGGCCCGGCCCCACGGAGAACGCCCCTGGCGCGGTGCTCTTCACCACCACGACGGGCACGTTCAAGGACAACATCAGGCTTCAGGAGGAGGTCTTCGGCGCCGCCGGGATCTTCATCCGCTACACCAGTGAAGACGAGCTGATCGCTTCCGCCGAGGCGCTTGAGGGACAGCTCACAGCAACGGTCCATGCAACCTCTTCGGACAACACGGCGATCGGGCCCCTGCTGCCCGTCCTCGAGCGCAAAGTCGGCCGGATCCTGTTCAACAGCTGGCCCACGGGGGTCGAGGTGGGTCACGCGATGGTGCACGGGGGCCCCTACCCCGCCACCTCGGACTCCCGTTCCACCTCGGTCGGGTCACTGGCGATCATGCGCTTCCAGCGTCCCGTCAGCTACCAGAACATGCCCGACGAGATCCTGCCGGCGCCCTTGAAGGACGCCAACCCCTGGAGACTGAACCGACGTGTCGACGGCACCGTCATCAGTGCGGCAGACGACCAGTGACCTCGATGACCCCGCCGATGATCAGCTCGATCGAGGTTTCGAGTAGCTGAAGCGATGCCGTGATAACCGGCTCTTCGCATTTAAGCGTGGTTGGTTCGTTTGGCGCGGTATGGTCGGTGGCCGCCGGCGGCGAGTAGGCATCTGAGTCTGTAGTTGGTGAAGTTGCGGAATCCGCGGGCGATCCGGCGGGTGGTTTCGATGACGCCGTTGATGGCCTCGGTGGGTCCGTTGGAGGCGCCGTTGGTGTCGAAGTAGGCCAGGATCGCGGCCTTCCACTGCCGGAGGGTCCGTCCGAGCCGGGCGACTTCGGGGATCGGGCAGGTCGGGAACGAGGTGAGTACCTCGGCGACCAGGTCCCGTCCCTTGTCGGGCTTGGCATGGTAAATGGAGCGCAGTTGTTGGTAGCACTGCCAAGCGAGGGTTACTTCATGGTCCGGGTCCCCGATGCTGAGCTTGGTATCGAGGCGGGCGACTTGTTTGTCGGTGAGGTGCTCCGCCCCGCATTGCAGGGTCCGACGGATCCCGTAGAGGGGATCACCCGTGCGCCCGCGGTATCCGAGGGTGTCCTGCTGGACGCGGCGGCGGACCTCGTCGACCATGGTCGAGCCGAGCTTCACGACGTGGAATGCGTCCAGGACCGTCATCGCTTCCGGGAGTTCATCGCGGATGGCGTTTGCGTAGCCACGGAACGGGTCAAGCGCAGCGGTTCTGACACCAGTCGTGAAGTCGGCGCCATGGTCTTTGAGCCAGTCCGCTTATGCCTTCCCGGAGTGTCCCGGAACAGGGTCCAGCAGCCTGGCGCGGACGATGCCGTCCGCGTCGAGGGTGTGGTCCACGATGCCGGTGACCATGCCGGTGCCGGGTGGCCCGGTATGAGCCCAGTTGGGTCGGCCCGGGGCGCGGTGGCGGCATTACTGCCGCTCCGTCTCCCCGGACCGCCCGCCGAACCCGGCGTGCGATTCTCACCGCACCGGGCTCTCCACGTGAGGTTGCTGCTCAGCCGGCGGTGGCTGAGGGAGTCCACGGAGTCGGGATCCGGTAGCCGCGGTAGCGGTAGCGGATGACAGAGACGCTGGCGGCGCCCTTGAACCTGATTCCGTCGACGGCGAGCCGCCAGGTCCCGGGCAGGGTGAACCTACGCCGGAGCTCTGGCCATCCGATCTTGTGCTTGTCCCGCAACCATCTCGTGACCCGCTCCCAGGTGTAGGAGTCGATCGCAGAGAAATTCGCTTTGGACACGCCGTGTCGGAAGTAGTTGGCCCACCCCCGCAGCACCCGACCCAGGTAGTCCAGAAGGTACCCGGGGTCGTGGTGCAGGGTCGCTCTGTACGTCATGGTCTTCACCCGCCCCTTGATTGAGGCAATCGCCTTCTTCGAGGGGCGGGTGTACACGAACCACTTGTTGCTTCCTCGCTTGCGCATCCGTCGGATGTTGAAGCCGAGAAAGTCGAACCCGTCGTCGATGTGGACCACCTGGGTCTTCTCCGGCGACAACCGCAGCCCCATGGAGGCCAACACGGCTGCCACCTGCACCCGCAACAGTTCGGCGTGCTCCCGCTGGCCGGTAACGAGAACGACGAAGTCGTCGGCGTACCGGACCAGACGGTAGTTGGCCTCACCTTTTCGCTTGCGGCGCTGCCGCTGAACCTCGGTGCCCATCTGCTGCTCCCAGCACTGGATGAAGTGATCATCCAGCACGGACAGGGCAATGTTGGCCAGCAGCGGGGACAAGATCCCACCCTGCGGGGTGCCGGTGTGCGTCGCCTCACGTGAACCGGTGGTGGTCATCACCCCGGCCTTAAGGAACGCCTTGACCAGCCCCAGCACGCGCTTATCGCCAATCCGTAACCGGACCCGGCCCATCAACGCGACGTGATCGATCATGTCGAAACACGCCTCGATGTCGGCCTCCAACACCCAGTGGTACGACTTGGTGGTGAAGTGATGGATCTCGGCGATGGCGTCCTGCGCGCGCCGGTTCGGCCGGAACCCGTACGAGCACGGTCGAAAGTCCGCCTCGAAAATCGCTTCCAGCACCAGCTTGAGGACGGCCTGCACCACCCGGTCGGTCACGGTCGGAATCCCCAGCTTGCGCAGTTTCCCGCTCGCCTTGGGGATCATCACCTGACGCACCTCGACCGGGCAGAACGTGCGTGCCCGTAACTGCTCACGCACGTGCTGCAGGAACTCCTCGACCCCGATCCGGGACGCGATCCCGGCCACTGTGGCCCGATCGATTCCCGGCGTCCGCGCCCCCGCGTTCCCCGCGACACGTTGCCACGCCACCACCAGGAACGCCGGGTCACAAACCAGGTTGTACAGATCATCAAACCGGCGACCGGGATCCCCGGCCGCCCAACAATGCAGCTTGGTCTGCATCCTTCGTACCGTCACCAGCGCCCAGTCGTGCTCAGGCCAGATGACGGCGCCGGTATTCACCGACGCGTCTTCGAACATCACAGTCCCTCCTTGCTTCCTCTCGCTGCCGCCCTTCCCCATGTGACCGGCTTTCCCGGCCTCGGAGTACTACGACGGCTCCGCCCCACCCGCACCCTTCGG
>JAABUN010005404.1_pt1 | contig 15902 bp, 15 predicted proteins | sample 5559311 | NCBI WGS metagenome assembly JAABUN01 (sample SAMN10711877, study PRJNA513370) | rock metagenome | isolation source: Antarctica rocks | place: Antarctica: Victoria Land, Siegfried Peak sud
CGCTCGTGACGACGTTCGCGGGCGCGGGCGTGGGCTGGTGGGCCAGCCGACGCGTCCTGCGGCCGCTCGGTGACGTGGCGAGTGCGGCCGGCATCATCGCCTCCGGCGACTTCACCGCCCGCGTCGAACGCGACCGCGATCCTGACCTCGACAAACTGGCGGTCGCCTTCAACCAGATGGTCGACGAGGTGTCCGCCCGCTCCGAGACCGACCGCCGGTTCGCCGCCGACGTCAGCCACGAGTTGCGCTCGCCGCTGCAGACGCTGTCGGCGGCGACCAGCGTGCTGGACCGCCGGCGCGAGCAGCTCGACGACCGCAGCGCCGCGGCCGTCGTGCTGCTCACCGACGAGGTGGCCCGGTTCGAGTCGCTCGTCACCGACCTGCTGGAGCTCGCCAAGAGCGACCGGGCGGCCGAGCGCCGGCCCACCGACGTCGTCGCCCTGACCCGCGCTGTTCTCGAGTCGCGACGTCTGGCGCCGACCGTCCTGTCCGTGTCGGAGCCGGCGGTCGGCGAGCCGGCCGCGATGCTCGACATCGATCCGCGCCGCTACGAGCAGCTGCTGGTCAACCTGATCGACAACGCCGCCAAGCACGGCGGCGGAGTCGTGCGGATCGGGCTGTCGGTAGGGGACGACGCGTTGACGCTCGAGGTCGACGACGAGGGCCCCGGCGTCCCCGTCGAGGAGCGGGAGCTGGTCTTCGACCGGTTCGCGCGGGGCCGCACCGCGAGCGCCCGGGGGGGCAGCGAGGGCACCGGCCTGGGCCTGGCGCTCGTCCTGCAGCACGTCCAGGCCCACCGCGGGACCGTGCTCGTGACCGACCGGCCCGGCGGCGGGGCCCGCTTCCGCGTCACGCTGCCCGGCGACCGGTCGTGAGCGGACTGCGGGCACTGGTCCCCACCCTCGCGGCGATGGCCGTCGCCGGTCTGCTTGCCGGCTGCGGCATCCCCCGGGACGACGAGCCGCGCGCCCTCGACCCGGCGCGAGCCCCTGTCGGCGCGCTGCCGAGGGCCAGCAGCGTGCCGGAGCCGGTCGGCAACGACCGCGTCGCGCTCTACTTCATCCGGGACGGCCTGGTCGCGCCGGCCACCCGGCCGGTGCCGCAGTCCACCTCGGTGGAGCCGCTGCTGGAGCTGCTGTTCGCCGGACCGACCTCGACCGAGCAAGCGGCAGGGGCCAGCTCGCTCATCCCCGCCAGCCTGTCGGTCGTGAGCGTCCGGCAACAGGGGTCGACCGTCGTCGTGACGCTCGGTGGTTCGGAAGGCCTCGTACGCCCGCAGGTCCTCGCCTTCGCCCAGATCGTGGCCACCCTCACGCCCGACCGGGCCACAGGCGTGCGCTTCCGCCTGGAGGGCGCCGACCTCGCCGTGCCGCGCAGCGACGGATCGCTGACCGACGCGCCGGTCAGCCGGGCAGACTACGCCAGCCTGCTCGCCCCCGCGTAGCGTCGGTGCGGTGCCCGCCCCGATCCACGCCGACCTGCCGCGGCCGGAGCTTCGAGGGCGGCTCACGGCGGCCGAGGTGCAGGCCGTGCACACGCTGATCGAGCAGGCAACCGCCGAGGACGGAACCGCCCCGCTGTCCGAGCACGTCCTGCTGCACCTGCCTTCCGGCGGGGACGCCGAGGTCCGCAACCTGCTCGTCTCCGAAGGGGAATCCCTGCTGGCGTACGGCCATCTGGACGTCACCGACGCCATCGAAGGCTCCAGCGCCGAGCTCGTCGTCGCCCCGTCCGCCCGGGGTCGTGGGCTCGGGAAGGTGCTCGTCGAGGCGCTGCTCTCGCACAGTCCCGACGGTCGGCTGCGGCTGTGGGCACACGGTGACCTGCCGGCGGCGCGGCGGCTGGCCGAGTCGCTGGGCTTTCGCCGCAGCCGGGTGCTGTTTCAGATGCGCCGGCACCTGTCGGGGCCGGAGGCACCGCCTCTCCCCGAGGTGAGCCTGCCCCCCGGCGTTGCGCTGCGGACCTTCTCGGTCGGTACGGACGAGCAGGCCTGGACCCGGATCAACAACCGCGCGTTCGCCGACCACCCGGACCAGGGCGGCTGGGGCGTCGAGCAGGTGCGGCTCCGGGAGGGCGAGCCGTGGTTCGACCCGGCCGGCTTCTTCCTCGCCGAACGGGACGGGCGACTGGTCGGCTTCCACTGGACCAAGGTGCACGGCGGGCACGTGGCGCATGAGCACTTCGAGGACGACGTCGCCGCGCACGAGCACCCACCGCACCGCCATCCCGCCCATGAGCACCATGACCACCCGCCGATCGGCGAGGTCTACATCGTCGGGGTCGACCCCGACGAGCAGGGCCAGGGGCTCGGGCCGGCGCTGACCGTCGCCGGGCTGCACAGCCTGCGCGAGCGGGGGCTGTCGGACGTCCTGCTCTACGTGGACGAGTCCAACGCCGCGGCGGTGCGGGTGTACGAGCGGCTGGGCTTCACCCGGCACGCCGTCGACGTGATGTACAGCCGGGGCTGACTACCGGCCGCCTTTCGGCGCGAACAGGCTGGAGATCAGCCGCGCGACCGCGCTGAGGATCAGCACGATGAGCATGAGCACGAGGGCGGCGGTCCAGGCGCGGTCGATGCTGAACTGCGGCTGCGCGCCCGGCGTGAAGAACGAGTAGAACGCGTAAACCGGCAGGGTGGCCATCCGCCCGTCGAACGGGTCGGTGTTCAGGCTCGCGGTCGTGCCGACGATCAGCAGCAGCGGGGCGGTCTCGCCGATGACCCGGGCGATGGCCAGCGTGACGCCGGTCGCGATGCCCGCCGCCGCCACCGGCAGGACCACCTTGAGGATGGTGCGCCACTTCGGCACGCCGAGGGCGTAGGAGGCCTCACGCAGCTCGGCCGGCACCAGCTTGAGCATCTCCTCCGAGGAACGGATGACGACCGGCGCCATCAGCACCGACAGGGCGACGGCGCCGCCGAAGCCGAAGCGGATGCCGGGGCCGAAGAAGAGCACGAACAGCGCGTAGGCGAACAGCCCGGCGACGATCGACGGGATGCCGGTCATGACGTCGACGAGGAAGGTGACCCAGCGGGCCAACCGGCCGCGGCCGTACTCGACCAGGTAGATCGCCGTCAGCAGCCCGAGCGGCACCGAGATCGCCGCGGCCAGGCCGGTGATGATGAGTGTGCCGATGATGGCGTGCTGGGCACCGCCGCCCTCACCGACCACATTGCGCATCGTCTCGGTGAAGAACATGACGTCGAAGCGCTCGGCGCCGCGGCTGACCACTGTGTAGGTCAGCGAGATGAGCGGCGCCATCGCCACGACGAACATCGTCGTCACGACGGTGGTGACGGTGCGGTCAGCGGCGCGGCGCTGGCCCTCGACCCGCCGCGACACCAGGGAGATGGCGACCGTGAACAGCACCGCGGCGAACAGCACGGTCAGCACCGGACCGGACCCGAGCAGCGCCCGCAGTACGAGGGCGCCCGAGACGGCTGCGCCGGCCACGGCGAACGGCGCCCACGTGGGCAGCGGCCGGTAGATCTGCGGCAGCTCCTCGACCGGTGTCCGGCCGGACGGGCGCGGCGGGGCGGTGGCGGTCATCCGGAGGCCCCGTCGAACTCGGCGCGGCGGGCCAGGACGGCGCGGGCGGCGAAATTCACCGCGAAGGTCACGACGAACAACACCAGCCCGGTGGCGACCAGCGTGTTGACCGTCAACCCGGTGGCCTCGGGGAACTGGCCGGCGATGTTCGACGGGATGGTCGGCGGGTTGGCCTGGCTGATCAGGTTGAACGTGATGCCGCCGGACGCCGACAGCACGAGCAGTACGGCGATCGTCTCACCGAGCGCGCGACCGAGGCCCAGCATCGCTCCGGACACCATGCCCGACTTGCCGTAGGGAATGACCGACATCTTGATCATCTCCCACCGGGTGGCACCGAGGGCCAGGGCCGCCTCCTCGTGCAGCACCGGCGTCTGCAGGAACACCTCGCGGTTGATGGCCGCCATGATCGGCAGGATCATCACCGACAGCACGATGCCGGCAGTGAGGATCGTCTTGCCGGTGGCCGACACCGGGCCGGCGAAGAAGGGCAGGAAGCCGAGGTTGGTCTCCAGCCAGCGGTAGGACGGGATGACGTACGGCGCGAGCACCAGCGCGCCCCACAGGCCGTAGATGACGCTCGGGATGGCAGCGAGCAGGTCGGTGATGTAGCCGAGGGTGCGGGCCAGCCGCCGGTTGGCGTAGTGCGAGATGAACAGCGCGATGCCGATCGACAGCGGCGTCGCGATGAGCAGGGCGATCGTCGCTACCAGCAGCGTGCCGAAGATCAGCGGTGCGAGGTAGGGCAGGAAGCCGGCACCGCCGGGCAGCTCCGCCGGGTCGGCCGTGAGTGCCGGGATCGACTGGGTGACGAGGAAGATCGCCACGGCGGCCAGGACGACTAGGATCGCGACGCCCGCGGATGTCGACAGGCCGGAGAAGACCCGGTCGCCGAGCCGCCGCGGCGGCTTGGCCTGCACGATGGCCGATTCGTCGGGGGCCGGCACCTCCGGTCGCAGGCCCGTCGTCGTCGGGGTGGGGGCGCTCACGGGTGGCCTCTCGTCGATGGACTCGTGCGCAGGTCCGGGCGACCACCGTGTCGGTGGCCGCCCGGACCGTCAAACGGTCGTACGCGTGGTCAGTGGGCGAGCGTCGGCTCAGGCGCCGATCTTCTCGATGATGGCGAGGGCGTCGGTGCGCAGCTTGTCCGAGATCGGGGCGGAGCCGGCCGCCTTGGCCGCAGCCGCCTGCCCCTCCTCGCTGGCGATGTAGGTGAAGTACGCCTTGACGAGCTCGGCTTGCTTGGGGTCGTCGTAGCTTTGGCAGGCCAGCGAGTAGCTCACCAGCACGATCGGGTAGTTGCCCGACTCCTTGGTGTCACGGGCGAGCTCGATGGCGAGACTGCCCTCCGGACCGCCCTCCACCCGGGGCGAGTTGGCGACCACCTCGGCAGCGGCCTCCGGCGAGTACTCGACGAACTCCTCACCGACGCGGACGGCAACGGTGCCGAGGTCCCCGACCTGACTGGCGTCGGCGTAGGTGATGGCGCCCTCGGCGGCCGTGGTCGCCTGGATGACACCTGCGGTGCCCTGCCCGGCCTCACCGCCGGGGACCGGCCAGTCACCGCTGGGCTCGAAGGTCCAGACGTCGGGGGCGACGGCCGAGAGGTACTCGGTGAAGTTCTCCGTGGTGCCCGACTCGTCGGAGCGGTTCACCGGGGTGATGTCGAGGTCCGGAAGCTTGGCGTCGGGGTTGTCCTCGGCGATCTGCGGGGCGTTCCACTTCTTGATGTCCTGCTTGAAGATCCCGGCCAGCGTCGCGGGACCGAGGTTGAGGGTCTCGATGTCCGGCAGGTTGAACGCCACCGCGATCGGGCTGATGTACAGCGGCAGCTCGACCAGGCCCCCGTCGCCGCAGCGCGTCTGGGCCATGGCGATCTCCTCCTTCTTCAGCGCGGCGTCCGAGCCGGCGAAGACGGTGGCGCCTCCTGCGAGGAACTGCTTGCGACCGCCACCGGAGCCGATCGGGTCGTAGTTGACGGTGACGTCAGGGTTGCCCTCTTGGAAGCCGGCGATCCAGCCTTCCACGGCAGCGGCTTGGGAGCTGGCGCCGGCACCGGCGATGGTGCCGCTGAGCGAGCTCTCGGCCGAGGGGCCATCGGTGGCGCCAGTGCCGGGTGCGGCGGTGTCGTCGCTGCCGCCGCATGCGGCGAGCGCCAACGAGCCGGCGGCGAACAGGGCCGTGAGGCGGCTGGTGCGCTGAAGCTTCAAGGGATCCCTCTCTAGAGGTGATGCAGATCTGGTCACCCGGGGGTAGGCAGGCGACGAACGACAGTGACCGTAGCCAGCGCAGGTGAAGCAACGGGCCCACCCAGGTGAACAACGGGCGAACGCGACGGGGTCTTTACCTTGCGGATGTGCGCCATAGGGATGACCGGAAGGTGAACACCGGCGTGCCGCGCGCCAGGCTCACGCCGCACGGCGTATGCCTGGCCCTTCCCAGGCGGCCACCCGCCGGACACCCGGCGTCAACGTGGCGTGCAACGCTGGGTCAAAGACACGTCGTACGGTCATGCGTGCGAGCGCTGCGCTCGCCCTGCGGCGTGCCCTGCACGCGCCGAGAACTCGAGAAGGGACGTCCGTGGCCAAGCGCGTCACCCTGGACCACCTGCACGCCTACTACGGGAAGTTCCGGGCGATCGAGGACCTGTCCATGGTCATCGAGGAGCGGTCGATCACGGCCTTCATCGGTCCGTCCGGCTGCGGCAAGTCGACGGCGCTGCGCACGATCAACCGGATGCACGAGGTCATCCCGGGGGCGCGGGTCGAGGGGCGCATCACGCTCGACGACGACGACATCTACGCCCCGGGAGTCGACCCGGTCGATGTCCGCCGCAAGGTCGGCATGGTCTTCCAGCGGCCGAACCCGTTTCCGACGATGTCGATCTACGAGAACGTCGCGGCCGGGATGAAGCTCAACGGCCGGGTGCCGAAGAACAAAACCGACGACGTGGTCGAGACCTCGCTGCGCTCGGCGAACCTCTGGGAGGAGGTCAAGGACCGGCTGGACCGTCCGGGAGCCGGGCTCTCCGGCGGCCAGCAGCAGCGGTTGTGCATCGCGCGCGCCATCGCGGTGAAGCCTCAGGTGCTGCTGATGGACGAGCCCTGCTCGGCGCTCGACCCGATCTCCACCCTCGCCATCGAGGATCTGATGGAGCAACTCAAGAAGGACTACACGATCATCATCGTGACCCACAACATGCAGCAGGCTGCCCGGGTCTCGGACCGCACCGGCTTCTTCACCATCGAGGGGACCGGCAAGCCCGGCAAGCTCGTCGAGATCGGCGACACGACGAAGATCTTCAGCAACCCGGAACAGAAGCGGACCGAGGACTACATCACCGGCCGTTTCGGCTAGATCCGGGTTCTCCCGTGAGCTGCGGGACGACGACGTCGCCCTCGGCGTCGGGCACGGTGATCCGGCGCGGGTAGAGCGTCACGACCAGGAGCAGGGCGACGCCGAGTCCACCCAGCTGGGCGAGCAGGTAGCCGGCGACACTGCCCGGCTCGATGCCGGCGAAGGTGTCGGTGAAGGCCCGACCGATGGTCACCGCGGGGTTGGCGAAGCTGGTGCTCGAGGTGAAGAAGTAGGCACCGCCGATGTAGGCGCCGACAGCCGCCGGTGTGCTGCTGGCCTGGCCGGAGCGGGCGAGGCAGAAGATCACCAGTAGCAGCCCGGTCGTGGCGACGACCTCGGACAGCCAGAGGTTCGCCCCGCCGCGCTCGGTGGTCGAAAGCGTGACCGGCGAGAGGTCGAACATGAGGTTGGCGAGCACCGCCCCGCCGATGCCGCCGGCGATCTGTGCCGCGGCGTAGACCGGCACCTGACCCAGCGGCAGCCCGCCGGACCGACGACCGAGCACAGCGTCCGCGAGCGAGACGACCGGGTTGAGGTGCGCGCCGGACACCGGCCCGAAGATCAGGATCAGCACGTAGAGACCCACGGCGGTCGCCGCAGCGTTCTCGAGGAGCTGGAGTCCGATGTCGTCCGGGCTGAGCCGCTGTGCGGCGATGCCCGACCCGACGACCACCGCGACGAGCAGACCGGTGCCGAGCAGCTCGGCCAGGGCGCGCCGACCCAGCCCGCTCCGCGTCATGCGTGCGACTCCAGCGCAACCAGTCGACGAAGGTGGTCGGCCCCGACCGGGGGTTCGACGGTGCGGGGGAGCACGACCATCCGCGTGCTCTGCCGGGTGGCGACTTCCCGCAGGTGCCGCTGTTCCTGGGCGGCGCGGGCGCGCAGCAGCGGGTCCGCGGGCGCGCTGGCGAGCAGGCTCTGGTTGACCACCCAGGCGGCCGGGGTGATGCCGCTGCGGAGCAGGTCGGCCTGCAGCCGCGCCGCCTCATGGACGGGCGTGGCCTCCGGCAGCGCGACGAGCAGCACGTGGGTGCGCTCCCGGTCGCCGAGGCGGTCGAGCAGGTGGACCACCCGCTCGGGCAGCGGCACCTGCCCGGTCTGCCGGTCGAGGTCGCGGGAGAAGGAACGCGCCGCGTCCAGGAGCAGCAGGGTGTGCCCGGTAGGAGCGGTGTCCAGCACGACGAAGCCGTCCTGAGCCAGCTCGACGGTACGGGCGAAGGCCCGGAAGACGGCGACCTCCTCGGTGCACGGGGAGGCGAGGTCCTCCTCCAGCACGGCGAGCGCGTCGGGCTCGAGCCCCGCGCCGGCCGAGGCGAGGATCTCGGCGGTGTAGCTGACGGTCTCCGCGACGGGGTCGATGCGCGAGACGGTGATCCCGTCGACCTGCGCACCCAGGGTCTCGGCCAGGTGCGCGGCCGGGTCGGTGGTGGACAGCTGCACCCGGTGGCCGCGGTCGGCCAGGGCGAGCGCGACCGCCACGGCGACGGTGGTCTTGCCCACGCCACCCTTGCCCATGGTCATGACCAACCCGCCTGTCCTCGAGGCGATCTGGTCGATGACCCGTTCGAAAGTCTCGGTCGCGCCCGGGTCGGGCAGGTCAGCGTCCGGCTCCGCAGGCAGGTCGACGGACCGCGGGGGTATGGCGGCGAGCTGACGTAGCGCACCGATGCCCACGGGACTGTGCACCGTCAAGGGGACAACGGTTCGGGCGAGGCGGGCCAGCCCGGCCGGCAGGTCGGTGAGCGCGTCGGCACCCTGCCGATCCAGGGCCTCGGCCAAGGGGTCGTCGACACCGGGGCTGGCGTGGAACACGCCGTTCACGATGAGGTGCTGCCGGGCGATGCCGAGCGCCCGCAGTTCGGTGCCGGCCCGATCGGCCTCGGCGACGGACGCGGCGTCGGGGCGGGCGACCAGCACGAGGGTGGTCTTGGTGGCGTCGCCGAGGTGGGCCACGGCGGTGGCGTAGCGGTCCCGCTGACCCACCAGTCCGGACAGCGGACCGAGGCAGGAGGTGCCGGTGCCCGCACCGATGAAGGTGGTCCAGGCGGCGGGCAACGCGAGCAGTCGCAGCGTGTGCCCGGTCGGGGCGGTGTCGAACACGACGTGGTCGTAGGAGTCGGTCAGGTCGTCGTCGGCGAACAGGGCGGTGAACTCGTCGAACGCGGCGATCTCGACGGTGCACGCCCCGGACAGCTGCTCCTCGATGCGGGCGATGGCCGAGTCGGGCAGGACACCGCGGTACGGGCCGACGACGCGTTCGCGGTAGGTCGCGGCGGCCCGCTCCGGGTCGACGTTGAGGGCCGACAACCCAGGCACGCCGGGCACCGCTGTGGCGCTGCTGCCGATGGTGGCGCCGAGGACCTCGTCGAGGTTGGACGCCGGGTCGGTGGACACGAGCAGGACGCGCCGTCCCCGGTCGGCCAGCGCGACCGCGGTGCCGCACGAGGTGGAGGTCTTGCCGACGCCGCCCTTGCCGGTGAAGAACAGGTAGCGCGTGTCGGCACCGTCCACGAACTCAGCCAGCGTGCCGTCGCTCATCAGCAGCAGCCCCCCGCCGGGCCCGGGGAGCAACAGGCATCCGGCGACGCGGCCGCCGCGGCCGCCGCGTCCACGCCCGTCTCGACCGTCGACCCGACTGCCGCGGCCAACTCGTCCCGGGTGGGGTAGTGGCCGGTCCAACGCAGGCGTCCGTCGAGCAGGATGACCGGCAGGGCTTCCTCCCCGCCCGACTGCAGGATGCTGCGCACGGCCGGGTGGTCGGCGAACGCGCCGGGCTCCTGGCCGAGGTTGTGCCGGGTCACCTGCGCACCCTGTGCGGACAGCCAGCGCAGGTCGGCCTCGAACCGCGCGAGGTGGGGTTCGACCTGAGGCCCGCACACACCGGTGGCGCAGCACAGGGCTGGATCGAAGACTTCCAAGCTGGTCATGACGAGCTCCTTGTGGGTGCGGTGCCAGCCCGGCGACGGCCGGCACCGGCCGGTCCAAACGGAGAAACCTTGCGGGTTGAATCGATGTCTGTCAACGTAGACGCATGCCTATGGATGCCGGGACGGGCGACGCCGTTCCCTGCTGCGCCCCGTTAGCCCACGGACCGCTCACGGCGGACTGGGCCGGCGATCTGGCCCGGATGTTCAAGGCCCTGGCCGACCCGGTGCGGCTGCGGCTGCTGAGCATCGTGGCCAGCCACCCGGGCGGCGAGGCGTGCGTATGCGACCTGTCCTCGGCCTTCGACCTGACCCAACCCACCATCTCCCACCACCTCAGGGTGCTGCGGGAGGCCGGGTTGCTCGAGTGCGAGCGGCGCGGCACGTGGGTCTACTACCGGGTGGTGCCGACCGCGCTCGCCCAGCTCGCCGCGGTGCTGGGACCCGCAGAGGTCACCGTCGCGGACGCCTCGACCGCCCGGACCGTCCCGCTGGGGACCTGCTCGTGACCGGGTCTGACCAGGCAGCGCACGGGCGACGCTCGCAACCCTCGCTCCTGCTGCCGCAGGCGCAGCTGACGGCCACCGCCAGGGAGCTGGCGGCCGCGTACGCCGGGGTGTTCTCGCTGCAGACCGTCGAGCGCTACGTGTTCGAGTCCTACGCGGCCCTACGCCGTACGGCGGTGGTCGACCTCCACCTCACCGCGCTGGCGCGCCGCTTCGCCGCCGACCGGCTCCGGGCCCTCGCCCAGGCCGAGGGCGTCGTGGCCAAGGAGGTGCCGGAAGTGCTGTTCCTCTGCGTCCACAACGCCGGCCGCTCGCAGATGGCCGCGGCGCTGCTCGCCAAGCACGCCGACGGGAGGGTCCACGTCCGCTCAGCCGGGTCGATGCCCGGCAACGCGATCAACCCGGCCGTGCTCGAGGTGCTGGCCGAGCTCGGCGTCGACCTCGGCCAGGAGTTCCCGAAGCCGCTCACCGACGATGTCGTCGCCGCCGCCGATGTCGTCGTGTCGATGGGATGCGGTGACGCCTGCGCCATCTACCCCGGCAAGCGCTACCTCGACTGGACGCGAAGACCCGCACGGCCAGTCGCTGGAGGTGGTGCGGCGCATCCGCGACGACATCGATCAGCGTGTGCAGACACTGCTCACAGCGCTCACCGCTGCCGACTCCAGCGGTAGGACACCCACCGCGCAGCCCCCAACTGTCGAGGAGAGCCACCGTGGCTGACCGGCCCAGCGTCCTTTTCGTGTGCCTGCACAACGCCGGCCGTTCGCAGATGGCCGCCGGCTTCCTGAGCCATCTCGGTCAGGGCAAGGTGGAGGTGCGCTCGGCGGGGAGCATCCCGGGCGACCAGGTCAACCCCGCCGCGGTCGCGGCCATGGCCGAGGTCGGGATCGACATCTCCGACCAGCAGCCCAAGGTCCTCACCCTGGACGCTGTCGAGGTCTCCGACGTGGTGATCACCATGGGGTGCGGCGACGCCTGCCCGGTGCTTCCCGGCAAGCGGTACACAGACTGGGCGCTCGCCGACCCCGCCGGTCAGGGCATCGACGCCGTCCGCCCGATCCGCGACGAGATCGAGCGGCGCATCGAGGCGCTGCTCGACGAGCTGCTGGCACCGAGCCGCACCCCGCCGGAGCCGCATGGCGGCGGAGGCGGCTAGCCGTCCGATCGATTCGTTGAAGGAATGAAACGGGCAGTTCACCGTCCGTTCACACAGCGACGGCCCGGCCTTCGTGCCCGGTAGCCCGGACATCATCGGCACGGGGAACACCGCCGCCGAGCAGGAGCAGCAGGTCGGCATGCACCACGACGGCATGCACTTCTTCCCCTTTGCGACCGCAAGGCCGGGCGTGGTCCCGCCGGGCGTGCGCGGGGTCTGGAGAAGCAGGCCAGCCGGCACGGGCTGCTCGTGGTCAACCACGAGTACACCGACGAGGGCTACCTGCACACCCGCACGACGACTGAGCCCGCGCCCGGGGACTACACGCTGGAGATGGTGCGCAAGTCGCAGGCCGCGCACGGCGTCTCGGTGCTCGAGGTGCGCGAGAGCCGCCGCGGGAGTTGGAAGCTGATGCCGTCCAAGCTCAACCGGCGGATCACCGCCGACACCCCGATGACCTTCTCGGGCGCGGCGGCGGCCAGCCCGCTGCTGGACACCGGTAGCCCCGCAGACGGCCGGAACCCGGTCGGCACGATCAACAACTGCGCGCACGGCTTCACCCCGTGGGGGACCTACCTGGCCTGCGAGGAGAACTTCAACGGCTACTTCGCGGTCGAGGCGGGGACCTACGACGCGGACAACACTGCCATCCAGAAGCGCTACAGCATCGGCGGTGACCGCTTCAACTGGGCCACCAACGACCCCCGCTTCGCCGTCACCCCGACCACGCCGAACGAGCCGAACCGGTTCGGCTGGGTCGTCGAGATCGACCCGTTCGACGCCTCCTCGACGCCGGTGAAGCGCACGGCGCTGGGCCGGCTCAAGCACGAGGGCACTTTCGTCCACGTCGCTGGCAACGGGCGGGTGGTGGTCTACATGGGCGACGACCAGACCAACGACTACACCTACAAGTTCGTCAGCGCCCGTCCGTGGAGCCAGATGGTCGCGGCCGGGCCAGAGCCCGCTCGACGAGGGCACGCTCTACGTCGCGCGCTTCAACGACGACGGCTCGGGCACCTGGATGGCGCTCGTCCACGGGGAGGGACCGCTGACCGCCGCCAACGGCTTCGACGACCAGGCGGACGTGCTGGTCAAGACCCGACTGGCCGCTGACGCCCTGGGCGCGACGCGGATGGACCGGCCGGAGTAACGACGGTCGACGACCACCGGCATGGGCTACCTGACGCTGACCAACAACAAGTCCAGCAGCAAGGTCATCAACGCGCCCAACCCGCGCAAGCCCAACCCGTGGGGCCACATCATCCGCTGGGCGGAGGACCGCAACCACCACACCGCGACCAGCTTCGAGTGGGACCTGTTCTTGCTGGCCGGCCCTGGCAACGGTGTCGACGGGTCCACGATCGACGCCGAGGACGCCTTCGGCTCGCCCGACGGCCTGTGGGCCGACCCGGACGGGCGGGTCTGGATCCAGACCGACGGCAAGCAGCCGGGCTCGGTCAACAACCAGATGTTCGCGGCCGACCCGACCGCGGTCGACGCCGCGGGCCGGCCCGAGCTGCGTCGCTTCTTCACCGGCGCGATCGGCTGCGAGGTCACCGGGGTCATCACCACACCCGACCAGCGCACGATGTTCGTCAACCTGCAGCACCCCGGCGGCACCTGGCCGCAGAACGACGGTTTCGACACCCCGCGCTCGGCGACAGTGATCGTCACCAAGGACGACGGCGGCGTCATCGGGACCTGACCTTCCTGCACCGTTCCGACGGGCCCGGCCGTGAACGAGCGGCCGGGCCCGTCGCCCGTTGTCGCAGATCCGCCTCGCGGCAGGATGCGCCCATGACCGAGCCCTCCCTCGCCCGCTGGCTCGGCACCGTCGACGCCGTCGTGATCGGTGTCGGCGCGATGCTGGGTGCCGGGGTGTTCGCCGCGCTGGCCCCGGCCGCGGCGGCCGCCGGCTCACTGCTGCTGGTCGGACTGGCGATCGCCGCCGTGGTGGCCACCTGCAACGCACTGTCGTCGGCGCAGCTCGCCGCGCTGCACCCGTCGTCGGGCGGCACCTACGTCTACGGCCGGCGCCAGCTCGGACCGTTCTGGGGCCACCTGGCCGGGTTCGGCTTCGTGGTCGGCAAGACCGCCAGCTGCGCCGCGATGGCACTGACCGTCGGGGCGTACGCGGCACCCGCCCTCGCCCGGCCGCTGGCCGTCGCGGCGGTCGTCGCCCTCACCTCGGTCAACCTGCGCGGCGTCGCCAAGACCGCCCGGCTGACCCGGCTGCTGGTCGCGCTGGTGCTGGCCGTCCTCGTGCTGGTGGTCACCGCCGGGCTGCTGGGTGGGACGGCGTCTCCCGCCGGCCTGCGCCCGAGCGCAGGCGTCGGCGCGTACGACGTCCTGCAGTCCGCCGGGCTGCTGTTCTTCGCCTTCGCCGGCTACGCGCGGATCGCGACCCTCGGCGAGGAGGTGCGCGACCCGGAACGCACGATCCCGCGGGCCATCCCGCTGGCGCTCGGCGTGGTGCTCGCGGTGTATGCAGCCGTTGCGGCGACGGCGCTGCTCGCCGTGGGACCGGCGGCACTCGCCGAATCGTCCGCGCCGCTTGCGACCGTCGTCGAGGCCGGCTCGCTGTCCGCGCTGACCCCGGCCGTACGCGCCGGTGGTGCCATCGCGGCGCTCGGCGTCCTGCTGTCCCTGCTCGTCGGGGTCAGCCGGACGGCCTTCGCGATGGCCCGGGAGGGGGAGCTGCCGCGCTGGCTCGACGCGATCCATCCGGTCCACCGGGTGCCGCACCACGCCGAGCTCGCGGTCGCAGCAGCGGTGGTCACGCTCGTGCTGGTCGTCGACCTGCGCGCAGCGATCGGCTTCTCGAGCTTCGCCGTTCTCGTCTACTACGCGGTGACCAACGCCAGCGCGCTGACACTGCGGGCGGACCAGCGCCGGTATCCGCCGGCGATCGCCGGCGTCGGACTGCTCGGCTGCCTGCTGCTGGCGGCGACGCTGCCGCCGGTCTCGGTGCTCGCGGGGGCTGCCGTGCTGGCTGTCGGGGCGGTGGTCTACGCCGTACGGTCGCGCGGTCTGGCCGGCTAGTACCACCTGTAACTCCGCATGCATCAGCAGCTGTACGGCGGTGACCCGGCCGAGCTGCCAGGCACACGCGCAGCCGGGAGGCCTTCCCCTTCGCTACTGTCAAGGTCTGCAGCCTCCGGTGTGGACAACGAATGCTTCTCCACAGCCGTAACTTTCGTCGCTCGGAGCTTGCCATCAAGCGCTGGACCCGGTACAGTATCGAACGTGAGTCTTATGTCGCCTAGAGGGGATACGCTGGCGTAGTGGAGATGCCGTTTTGCACGGAGCACCCGAGGTCGGTGGTGGTGCGGGCGGGTTGGTACGGCCGGCCGGCCCAGCAGCGGCAGCGCTGGTGGTGCCGTCCGCGGGATGGCCGGGGCGCGCATCGGTTTACCGAGACGTTGCCGCGCATCGTTGCCGGTGATGAGGCGGGGCAGGCGTGTGGTGAGTGCGCGACGGCGTTGGAGCCGTGGGAGGGGCAGCCGGCGCCGCGGCTGTATGGCTTCACGGCCCGCCATGTTGCGCAGGCGCTGGTGATGGTGGCTCGTGGCCAGTCCTACCGACGCACCGCCGCGACGATCCGCGCGGTTGCGGGCCGGCCGCTTGATGACACCCCGCGGCGCAGCGTGAGCGGCCAGGTGCTGGCCCCGGCGCAACAGCACGGTCAGCTGGTCTCGGACTGGGCCGAGGTGTTCGCGCCGATCATCTGGTCGGCCTATGCTCCGATCCGCTGGCCGCAGTGGCTGCTGATCGACGACACCTCCTTTCGAGTGAGCGGCGCCGCCCGCCCGGGGCGACGACGGGGCGAGGAGGCGTTTAGCGTCCTGGGGGCCGTCGGTTACGGACCCGAACAGCGACCGCAGCTGATCGCCCTGGAGGCCGTCCCGGTCGTCGACACCGCTGCCTGGCAGGGGTTTCTGCGCTCGTTGAAGGGCACCCCGTCGCTCGTCGTCGGTGATGGCGGGCTGCCGCTGGCCACCGCCGACCGGGTCTTCGCCCGCCGGCGTCCACCGCCTGAGCTGCGGCGCTGCCAGTGGCACCTGGCTCGGAACCTAACCAAGTCCCTGCCCGATGCGGTGCAGCGTGACCGGTCCGATGACATCCACAAGCTCATCTCAGCGGCCCAGTTCAGCCCGCAGGCATGGCAGCAGCTCAACCAGGAGATCCTTCGCCGCACCACCATCGGCGGCTACCTGTCGGCGCTCAAGACCGTGACGAGCCTCGGGCCCGTCGTCGCCCATCAGTTCGCGCAACCGCTGACCGGTCCCCGCTCGGTCGGACCGCTCGAGCAGTTCTTCCGCGAGCTGAGCGCCACCCTGGGGCCGCGCGCCTCGAAGATGACCAACAAGGTCCGCGCCAACGCACTGCTCAAACTGCTCGCCGCCGA